>Ga0137409_10004386_pt1 | contig 14822 bp, 11 predicted proteins | sample CZODoug1_16funga_FD_122059 | JGI IMG/M metagenome (GOLD analysis project Ga0137409, IMG submission 122059) | Vadose zone soil fungal communities from Angelo Coast Range Reserve, California, USA - CZODoug1_16fungal (Hybrid Assembly) | ecosystem: Environmental > Terrestrial > Soil > Vadose zone... | reverse complement strand
CAGCACTGGTCCGTAGAGCGCGGCGACGAGACCGCCAATCACCAGCCCGTTTGGCAGAGAGATTTGCAGCCGGTCAGCTCTTGGTGCCGTTTGCGCGATCGTGTTCATGAGTTAACCCGTCTCAGCCCCGAACTCCCTGAGCACACGACTCCCCCAGTGTGCCCCTAGCAATCACTTGACCTAAGGTGTATTCGAAATTCCTCTATCATCGCTTCCAAGCATTTGAAGACAAGCTTGTTAGCGAAGGGCTAGCGCATACTTCTAGTGCAGCCACTGCCCGTGCGGCAGAATATCTAAACTTCTATAGAATTCCTCGATACCCATATAGATCGGGATCTGCGGCTGGGTTTAAAGAAACTACATTTCGCGTTCTGCCCAGGGGAGCGTGACACGTTAACCATGGATGATGCTACTCAGGAAGGGTCAGAGTCGGCAAGCTAGAAATTAAAGACCAGGCCAGTATCCAATTGGAAATGCCCTTGATTCGCTGAAAAGAAACGCGTGCCCAGCCAATCCGCTTCCGCCCGGAACGATGTGCGCGGACCGAGACGAACGTCTAAGCCCCCGCCGCCCACCCCTCCCAGCCCCGTGTTGCTCCCGAGCAACCCTACAGCCTGGCTAAAGCAGAAGTACTCCATTCCGACGACGCCGTGTACCCAGGGTTCGATTCGGCCATGGCCGCGATGCACCAAGCGTGGGCCGCCCCCAAGAAAGACTGACTTCGTCGTCAAACTTGGCGGAACCGTTGCCGCGCCCGTGGTCCCAATTCCCAGGCCTAATTGGCCTTCCAGCCCAATCCAGTTGCCGAAAAAACGCACGAGGGAGGTGGTTAGACCATTCGAATTGTAAGGGACTCCTGACATATTGATTCGATTAAACTGATAACCAATCGCGAATTGCCACTCTGTATGTCCATAATTAGAAGGAAAACGGGGACCAGAGCGAGTCCCAGCGCCAGCAAGGCCTGGACCTTGGGCGGCTGCCGAAGCTGAGAGGAACAGCACGGCCCCAACCAGAATCACGATTTGTCGCATTAGTTGGGGCTCCAACCCAGCTTCTCCAAAACGAGATGAGTATGTTCAATCCATTTTTGGTCCGCATCTTCCTGGAGGATCCTTCGATAGGAAAGCACACTCACAAAGACGAGGAAGACCAAGGCGCCGCTAAGCGCTAGAACGAGTCGGCTTTTGAAGCTAGTCGGGCAAATTGGAACCCACGTAGGCGAACGATTCCAGGCCAATGGGGCGAAGGGGAACTTGTATCTGCGTCGGGCACCCTCGCCCAGCAACCAAGCCATTCTATTCCAGTCCGCGAATCACGTCGAACCGGGATGACTTATTTTTGCCAATTGGTAAACACGCCCGCGGATCAATTTGACTGGAAATTCCGATTCGGATTTCTTGCTCGCGCATCGAAAGCTACGCCTGATGTCGATACAACGAATTTGCGACCATACCCGGCCCCACGAGACCACCGGGGGTTCGATAACTCGTTTTTCTCCTGTGACGAGGCCCGCTTGCTGCCGCGTAATCGATTTCTTAGACATTGCTCCGACCCACTTCCCTCGATCGCAGACTTTGCAACCGCAATAAGAGTGCTATCCGCTCGGCACCGGCAGTTCATAGTTCTGTCGAAGCATCTCGCCAACCAGTCGCCGGTTCGCATGTCCCTCTACCAGCAGAAACCAGTAATATCGGGCATGCTTGATCAGGCATCCACCAGCCGCTGCTTCAAGCTCGCCAGCGACCAAGCGTCGATTCTTTTCGGCAGCACCAGCCGGCGCCGCGGGTTGCCCAAATTATGGGACAGCAGGCTCAACTGTAAGCGCTATTCATTATCGCGAAACCGATGACGCGACAGCCGGGTCCAATGCGTTGCCTGGTTACCTTCCTTGATTCATTGCTCTGCCGTGCCCCGCTTATCACAATACGGTGCGACCGCACAGCAACCTGGGGTATCGAACCCCAGCAGAATTCGCGGCAGAAATCGGCGGGAAAAAAGGCTGTTGAAAAGTCGGGCCATGGAAAAGTACAAACCACTTTTCCCCTCCGCTTGGAAATCCCGCCAACCCGGCGGGATTCCCACTTTTCCACAGACACGGCGCCGACGGTCTCATCCCCCGCGCCGCCGAGGAGATGCAGAAGTAAGCCCCAAGTGCTAACTTATGCCTGGACCAAAAACGGAGGGTAGGTTTCGTGACCTGCCCCTGAACTGACCCTATTGCCAGTATCGGGGTTCCCTAAGTGGTGCGAAAATCTCACTAGGTGTACAATGCCGCATCGTCGACAAGAACGAATCAGGGCCGAGTATCGTTCCGAGATTCCAGGGATGTCGGTCTGCCTCATAACATCTTTTGTTGTCTGTCTGTTGTGTGCAGGCTGTATCGGGATTTCGGGTACACCGACGATTACGCCCTCCCAGCTGCCAGCTGCGCGAGCAGGCGTACCCTATGCCGCCACTCTGACTGCCAGTGGGGTCGGGGCACCCCATAGTTGGAACATTGCAGCGGGAACATTGCCACCTGGCCTGATTCTCAATACTGGGACAGGAGGGGTGTCCGGCATCCCAACGCAGATAGGGAGTTTCAAATTCATGGTGCAGTTGTTCGTTTCCTCGTCGCCTAGTTTCCTGGCAGCCACGGGGTCGATCAGTCTCAATGTTGATTCTCCTTCTCCAATGCAGATCACGACGAGTTCACTTCCAGCCGGACAAGTGAGCGCGAACTATTCGGCAACTCTTGCAGCGAGCGGTGGGCAGCCGCCCTATACGTGGTCAATCACTTCCGGGTCATTGCCTTCGGGATTGTCCTTGCAAGCTCCCATCGGACAGATTAATGGCACAGCTACGCAGTCCGGGACATTTTCCATAACGGTGGGGGTGCAGGATTCCAGTTCCCCGGCACAGACTGCTTCCCATATCTATTCGATAGTCATCGGAACGGCAAGCGCGGGCATCCCGATTACTTCCTGTCAAATACTCGCAAACACTGGGACAATCTATACGCTCCAGAATGACGTCAGCTCGCCGACATCGTGCTTTAACGTCGAAGCGAACAACATAACCATCAATCTAAGCGGACATACAATTACCTACGGCAATTCATTAACACCTTCGAGTTACGCTGTTTTTGGGATTTATGGTGCCGCTTCCTCTGATCCCAATTTTACGTCTGGCCATATAGCATCCGGCAATGCAACTGGCGGGTCATGGAACAATTTGACCGTCGCTGGTCCGGGTGCCATCACCCAGGCGAATTGTTTGGATGCTTCCAACAATCAAATTGGCTCGAATGCGGTCCATTTGGGTCAAGGTGCTGGCGATGGGTTCAGCGTTTTTAAAGTGACATTCAACATTTGCGCCGATTCGACGCAGGCAATCTTTAGCGACGCAAACGGTGCGGGCTTTTCGGTTCACGACAACATCGTGAATGATAAGGTCGTCACGGCACGAAAGCGTTCCATATTCCAAGGTGTCGCTTTTGTTTGTGATGGGTGCGCGAACGACAACGGTGCGACTTCCGACTTCTACAACAATACGATTACCGGCGGACCACAGGGCTGTATCATGTGGAATAACCCCAATACGAATTTATTTAACAACAGTTGTTCTCACGGAAATCCAAAGGGAGTTTTCACAACGCTCAGTTCTAGCCTTGTTTGTGAATCCAACCCCTACACGAACATCGTCGGAACTCTACCGGCAAATACAGGAACGCAATGTGCGAACGATTTTGGCCTCTATGCTCGGGGAACAGGTGGCAGCCTTTTCGGCAATACCGTCACGCCGCTGGAGGGACGCGGGATATTCATCGGCGCGGGCAGCGGAATGGTGTTGCACGACAACGTCGTGAACGCGGCGCATGAGCTTCCCAACAACTCGGAATATAACGGATGTGAAATTGGCGGGGCATATGGACTCCAGTTCGACGACAATGGCACGAATGAGATCGTCTATAACAACACCGTGACGGCGGTATCTAGTCCGTGCAGCGCCTCAGCTCTTCGCGTAACCGACTCAGAGACCTACAGCAATATCAGCCACAATAACACCTATATCGCGAAGAGAGCGGTTGGCTCCTCTTCGAGCTGCTCCGGGTTCATTAGCAACGAAACGAACTGTGCATATGGAGTCTCATTTGACGGTCCGAGCGGCCTGAGCACGCTGCAGTTTACGAGCCAGAACGACTCTTTTACGGCCGATTCCGCGATTTTGTTTTTTGACTGGGACGGCCCGACGAATGAAGCTCTTTTGATTTCACCCACATTCACGAAGGGCACCAATGCCGATTCAAACTTCTTTCATTTCGCTGTTTTTCGCAATGGTGGTGGCAAGATCAATGTTCATGTCAGGGACGCCAACTTCGGTTCAGGCGTAAGCCCAACGGATACCGTTCTTCCCGCACAGGGACCGAACAACCAGGCCGCCAGTCTTCACATTGACTGGACGCTTACGCTAACAGTGCAAAATCAAGCTGGAAATCCCGTCAGCGGCGCAACCGTCACTTACACCGACAGCCTATCGAACCGAGAATGCAGCGCAACGACCAATTCCAACGGTGCAGCGAGCTGCTTCTTAACTCAGTACCGAGTGAATAATGATTCCGGAGCGAACCAGATTGAGAGTCGCAACCCATTCTCCTTTACGATCTCTGCGCCGGGATGCACAATTTTAGCAGGTCGCGAGTCCATAATCGGGACGGTATCTGAGACGAAGCAATTGCCCGGATGCTAGCGGAGAATTCACTCTTCTTAGCAATCATCGCTTTTAGTTTGGCGCATCAGACGTTCAGGCCCAGCCCGGGGATTTGAGTAGACTTTTCTAGGCCTTTGCTTACTCAGCGCTCAAGAAGAAGATCAAGTTAATTCGTGTACCGATTATACTTAGGAACGAGGCCCTGACTGTCTAAATTAGAGGGGAGCACTACACTCGATTACTCTTTGCGACCATTGTCACCGCGAAATCCATGGTATTGTGTATGCATCCATTTTGTTTTTTGGCTTATTTGTTCCTCGCCTTGTTCCCAGTCTGAAGGGTTCCTCGCTTCATCGCTTCCAAAAGAACACAACCCAATCGTGGAACTCATGCGGCCGTGTTCTAGTGTAGAATTCCGTATATTTAGGGATGTGAACTACCATTAACCCCAGTGTGTCAGCCGTTTTCGTAATCGTTGAAAGCCTAAACCAGGATACATCGGGATACTGCCACTTCTCATGCATTGAGTCTTCCTGATCTGGTGTACCACTGCTACCGCATGCGTTTCCTTGGGCTAGGCGAATAGATGCAAGAATGCGTCCTCCAGGGGTTATAACTTTGCTGGCGTTTCGCAGGAATTGTTCTAATTGCCCGTGGGCACAGTGGGAGAGCACAGAATGGGACAAAACAAGATCGAACTTGATACCCAACTCGCTGGCATCGAAGTCATCGACACTCAGGAATCTCGCCTGCTTATCCGTAACGAGTTGACGAACTCGACGGTCTCTCATCGCTTCTTGTCGCAACCATTCGTTCGGATCAACTCCGACGTAATTCCCTTTTTCAAGATACTGAATCAGAGGAATTCCGGCATGGAGGCAGCCGCAGCCAATCTCCAACACCTTTGAGCCGGGCCCTAACCCCTCTCGCTTTAGAAGTTCGAATTGAAGCTGTCCGCTTGTCCTGTCCGTGCCGACATAGTCTTTCGCATGGATCAATCCTTGCGGCAAGAACTGCCTGAGGAATCGCTTGATTTTTGAGGGTACTAGCCTTCTGAGGCGATCTCTCACGGGCGTCGCGTTCATCGAATGTGCCTCTGTCAAGGGCGTTCCAGCGTGCAAACTGCAATCTAACTCGGCGTTTAAGTCAGAATTTCCGATTTGGCTCACTTTCTGGCGCATCGACCGCCTGTCCTGGACACAACGAATTTACAACCAGGGCAGGTCACAGCGAGATCAGCGCGGTTCCCACGGCTCGTTTTTGCCCGTCCGACAAGCTCCAATTGCTGCCGCGCAATCGATTTGATCGGCATAGAGGCAGCGGTTGCCCGCTGACCCCTGCCACACCGCCGTGCGTACGGGGCGGTATACGGGGGTTCGAGATGATTTCGCTAGCACTCATCCTCCAAGGTCGGAAGACCGAGCGATTTGAAATAGGCTTTCTTATTAAATTATATGCTACGATACGTTGTTTAAGGAGTGGCCTCTCCATTGACCCATTCAGAATAAGGGCCTCGCTCAGGGTCCGTAACGTAATTATGCGCAGCGCGATTAAGTGTTTTTTCGACAGTGAGCACAACCCCATCGGGGTCCTGAGATATCACTCTACAAAAAACTATCGCGTTTCATAATTGTATGATCTCCATTAGCCATACTTGGTATTCCAAAATAGCTTCTTTATTCCTCCTGTGGGGACTAATGCAGTGTATTTCTCTGGCTCGTCCACGTCCGAGTCCCCAGCGTCGCTACATTACTCAGTGTGGAATTCTAAATATTCCAGGAACTACATACACTCTTGGAAATGACGTAGCCTCCGAAGGAACGTGCTTTAGCGCCCAGGCGGACAATATCAGCCTAAATTTAAATGGCCACAACGTCATTTACGGATCCGCTTCGAGTTCAATATCAGTGTTTGGAGTTCTTGGTGTGTCCTGCTGGGACCCCACATTTGGGTCCAGTAATCCTTGTGGTGGCTCATTTAATAATTTGACCATTTATGGAGGCTCGATCACTCAGGGTCCTGGAGCTGCACCGTTCTCTCACTGCGTTCGGTTGGGCCAGGGCCCAGGCCACGGACTCAAAGTACACGACGTCACATTCAACATCCATGCTGATTCCTCGATACCTATCTACACAACCTATGTTGGAACGAATGCGCAAGTATACAATAATGTAATAAACAATATGGTAAACATTATTGAAAATCGGCACCAGTTAACCGGCCAGTCAATCAAGTTCGCTGATAGTTCTCATGTGCCAGGACCGGCGACGATATACGGCAACCACATTACTGGAGGCGCCCAAGGAGGGATTTTCTCTGCTGCGATCGGCACTACAATTCACGACAATGTGATCAAACACAATGGGAAATATACAAACGACTTCGGGATCTATGCATGGGCAAACGGCGGTGAAGTGTACAACAATGTAGTAGCTCCAATCGCTGGTCGAGGAATTAATATCGCGTCGTCAATAGGTGAGCGCGTGCACGACAATCAAATTGAAGTAATCGAAGAGAAAGTGAACGAGGAATATGGCGGTTGTCAGTCTGGCGGGACATTTGGGATTCAGTTCGACGACGATCCTCGCGAGGCCACCGCCTTCCGAAATAGTGTCGTGGCAAAAGCGAGCGACTGTGATGCCCAAGCTCTTCGGGTGACGGATAGTCGCAAAGGCTCTAAAAATCTCTCTCACGACAATACATATATTGCCAAGCGGCTGGGGCGTAGCCTAGCTTTTGCAACTGGATTTGGTAGCGGAGGGGCTACAGAATTTGTTTCGGAACACGACACGTTTGTGGGGGACACTTCATCCGTTAGGTTTGATTGGGATGGAGGTCATAATCTCATCTTCCGTGAATGCATATTCGAGAGGGGACCAAACGCAGCGCCTGATTATGCGACTTTTTCATTCCGAAACGGCGGCAAAGTTTCGATTACAAATATCCATTTCGTCGACAGCACCTTTCAAAACGGTGCAACGAAGGAAAGCACTGATATGAAACGAGTCCTTGGCGCCGGCGATTGGCCTGGGCCGGCCGAGTATTTTATCGACTGGACTTTTCGACTACGCGTACAGGACCATGAACTCAAACCGGTGATCGGTGCGACGATCGACATTACGGACGCTCTGGGCAACTCAGCTTTTCGAGGAATTACGGACCAGGAGGGAAGTATTTCGACGGTGCTCACTGAATTTAGAAAGTACAACACTTCTACGGTCGTTCAGAAAGAGGAACACTCTCCTTATCGTCTACATGTAAGAAAGGCAAGTTGCCAATCAAGTTTGGAGGACGCGGTTCTCTCAATTACAAAGACCACGGCAGAGACATTCCGGATCGATTGTCCATCCACTGAAACCATTCCTCGAGATTAACCTCAACTGTGGTATTTCGGTCATGCCAGCTACCGTCAGCGGCAGGACAAGTTCTGAGCGAGTCGCATGCTCACCGGTACGAGGGACCGACATGTTCCGCGGCTACGGTAGGAGGCCATAAACAGTAAGTTGTGCCTGACCTCCCACATACACCCTTCCATTGGCCACCGTCGGCACCGAGAATTTTATTGCTGCACCGGCCACGTCACGCGATCCCGCCTGAGTGCTGTCGTAAAACTCGTTGGCCAAATTGTTAGCGTCAAACGCGCGAAGTATGGCCGGCCCATGTGTCCCGAAGGAATCCGACTGGACACTCCAAAGAATACCGTTGGTTCCTCCATTCGCCGAAACAACCGGAACCGAGCCAGGGAAGAGATACCGCATGGTCGACTGCGATGTCGGCGAGGTGGAGAGAAGCCCGTTTAAAAATTGAAAGGCTTTTATGTAGTCTGGCTCACCCTGGAAATAGAGATATTCTTGGCCGGCAGCATTTTGCCAGTACGCGGGAGTACTGAACATGCCGTCGTCCGAGAATCGGTCCCCTAGAACTTTTGTAAGGGTCTGCACGCTGGTGTCAGCGGTTGAGTTATAATGTCCCATATTATCTCGATCTAATAAATAAATGCTTCCCTGCTTTCCGGCAGCGACTAGCAGATGAGGGTGAGTACCTGCCTGATCTGGCAGCAGCATCACCCCTCCTGAACCAAGGTCTTGATCGTACTGACTCAAGTACAGCTGGTTGTAGGGAGTAAACCAATCCGAGAGAGAAAGACCCCCTGCGGAAGAAAGCTTAAGGATACTATCACCCCGATCCACGCCCCCAATATCTCCGTCGAACGTCCCATTGCCAGTCGAGAAGAATATGCTGCCGCTTGGGTCGGCCGCAGGTCCATCGCCACTTTGCCAAATACCGCCTGCGACGCCGTTGGCTGTGGTGTTGTAGATCGCAGTTTGGAGCAATGTCTGCGCATCATATGCCATAACCCATCCGTGCCACGCTATTGAGTCTCCGTGCGATGCAAACCCAACATAAAGTAAGCCATTAAGTAGCAGCAGTCCGGACCGTTGGTTGTGAACCTTTGGAATAAACGGAACAATGTTATTCTTGGAATCTGCTCCAGTCCCCGACACAGAGCCTTGGATTGCAACCGGCCCCCCAAATTTCTCTGCGCCGGTTGTAACATCCAGTGCGTGCAGTCTGTATACGTAACTAGCGACACCACTAGTAGTCTCCTTAGTGTAGGCAACGACATACAGTGTATTGGTACTCGTGTCAATCGCTGGAGTACTCAGAATGCCGATGACGGGTTTTACGGAATCATCGAGAACGTCTGCGTATGGGACAGGCGTGACGCAGTTTGCGGGATCGCAGGTTACAGGGCTGATAAAGCTGACCCGCCACAATGGATTTGTGCTTAGCCCATCCGCATCAAAGGCATAAACTGAATCATTTTCTGTCGCCACGTACACTACGTTGTGTGTTCCCTGGCTCGGAATGATGAGATTCGCTTCATAGAGAGGCTGAGCGTAGACGTCGCCGTCCACTGTGTACGCGTATAGTTTTCCAAATTGGTTATAATTGACGCTCTGAGGTGTGAGCACTGTTTCAATTAGATTCTGTCCAGTGCGGCCATTGTCGTAGTGGTAGGTGAAAACGCCGGGATTGTTGCTCACGAAGACCGTGGCCGTACCGGTCATACCTGGATTCGAGACGCCACTGGCTGTCACTGTGTGTGATCCGACCGTTGCCGGTGGCGTATAGAGGCCACTACTGGAGATGGTTCCCACCGTTGGATTTCCACCCGATATTCCATCGACAGACCAATTTACGTTTCCGTTCGCGATAAATTGCGCAGTTCCGCTAAATGTCAAAACGGCAACTCGAGGGTTTATGGAGAATCCGGCTATCACTGTTAGTGATGCTGTTCCAGTAACGGAGCCCGAGGCGGCAGTGATGGTGACCGACCCTTGCGCTACACCAGTGGCCACTCCGGATGTACTCACCGTGGCGACTGCCGGATTCGAACAGCTCCAACTGACAGTCGTCGTAATGTCCTGTGAGGTCCCATCGCTATAATGTCCAATGGCATTGAAACTCTGTGTAGTTGCCTGCGGAATATTGAAACTGCTTGGCGACACAGTGATCGAAGTTATCGTCGGAGTGCTCGAAACAGTGAGGGAGGCCGTGCCGCTGATGGAGCCGGAAGCGGCAGTGATGGTGACTGAACCCTGCGCCACACCGCTGGCTGCGCCGCTGCTGTTGATAGTGGCAAGCGTCGTGTTGGAGGAACTCCAAGTGACACTGCTGGTCAGGTTCTGGGTACTGCCATCGCTGTACAGGCCGGTGGCGGTGAAGGGCTGCGTTCCATTTAGTGCGATAGTGGCGGTGGCTGGAGAAATGGCAATCGAGGTCAGGGTCTTAGCTCCGCCAGTAACGATCAAAGATCCGGTACCGGCGACTCCTCCGGAGGCGGCCGTGATGGTGACCGTGCCGGCAGCCACACCGCTGGCTACGCCATTGCTGTTGATGGTGGCAATGGCCGTGTTGGAAGAACTCCAGCTAACCGAACTCAGAGTTGGGGAGCTGCCATCCGTGTAGTGACCAATCGCAATGAAGGTTTCATTGGCCCCAACCGGCACACCGAAGAGACCCGGAGAAACAGTGATCGAAGTCAGGGTGGGAGCAGTCACGGTAAGCGAGGCGCTACCACTGATCGAACCGGAAGCCGCCGTGATAGTGACCGCGCCTTGGCCCAGTGCGCTGGCCACTCCGCTGCTATTAATGCTAGCCCAAACCGTATTGGAGGAACTCCAGCTCACACTGCTGGTCAAGTTCTGGCTGCTGCCGTCGCTGAAGTGACCCGTCGCAGTGAAGGCCTGGCTACCGCCCTGACCCACACTTACGGTGGCCGGAGAAACTGAAATGGAGCTCAAGGCCGGAATCACCGTAAGCGTAACCCTGCCGCTAACGGATCCAGAGGCAGCCGTAATGGCGGCTGCGCCGGTAGCTACTCCCGCAGCGATCCCACCGCTGACCGTGGCCACTGCAGTGTTGGAGGATGTCCAGGTGGCGCTACCAGTCAGGTCCTGGGTGCTCCCGTCCGTGTACTTGCCGGTGGCAGTAAAGGGCTGATTGGCTCCGATCAGCACAGTCGCGCTGCCTGGAGTGATGGTGATTGCACTCACAGCCGGGGGCAAGACAGTAAACGTAGCGGTAGTGCTAATGGAACCGATATTGGCGGTCAGGATGATTGAACCTTGCCCCATAGCGCTAACCACTCCACTATTGACGGTGGCAAAGGTCGTGTTGGAAGAACTCCAAGTCGCGCTGCTAGTAAGGATCTGGATGCTGCCGTCGCTGTAATGACCTTTGGCGATGAAGTTGAACTTCGTTCCCACAGGCGAAGCCCAATATCCAGGTGATATGCTAATCGACGTAAGTGTGGCGGAGAACGCCACCATATCGAAAGTCGTCAGAAAAAGTGATAGTATGAGGAATATCGGACCGAGTCGAATTCGCTTCAATGTAATCACCCTCAGGCTGTAATCTGGAACGGCCTATAGAATTCAAAGTTACAATATTAGCCAGCCAGCTGCGTGGCCCCAGCTGCGAGCCGCCACCGGCGGGCGGGATGTTGCAGTAGTCTTCAAGACGTTGGCATCACTTTGGCGCGCTCTTCTTACTGGCCAACGCGAATAGTGTATCGCCGCGCGGAATCACCGAAACCTCGAAGCCAGCGTCGCGCAGCAGCGCCGGAATATCCTCGGTCGCGATGCCTGGTGGAAGCAGCTCGTGCGGATGAATCTCGCAACCAACGGCCCGGCATCGCGGATCTCGTAAGGTTGATTGCAGGCCCAAGAGCGCAGCATGCTCGGCGCCCTCAACATCTAGTTTGATAGCAGTGGGCACGGGCAGGCGCTCACGATTCAGAAAATCGTCACCGCGCGCGATTTCAACTTCGCGGCTGAGTGGGAAATCGCCAACTGTGTCATGCAGATTTCGAAGGGTGGGAGCAAAGCCCACTTTGCCCCAATAAAGGCGTGCCTTCCCGTTCTCGCCACTGAGAGCGACCGTGTATATACTGACGTTGCCGACCCGATTGAGACGAAGGTTGTCCTGGAGTTGCTCCAGAGCTTCGATGGACGGCTCGAAGGCGACCACCTGCCCTTCTGTCCCGACTACCTGTGACAGGAAAGCGGCATAAAGACCGATCTCCGCTCCCACATCTAGAAAGGTGTCGCCTGCCGAGAGGTGAGCTGCGAGATGCTCCAGCATCGGCTTCTCCCCTTGTAATCGTCGAAGACTCACGGCCTGTTCCGGACTCTGGACATAAAACTTCGCTCTGCGGTCTACTGCCTTAACCACGGCAACCCCATGATCTGGCACAGCAAAGTATCGGTACAGGTTTTTGAGTGGACGCCGCAAGTGAAGATTTCCAAGCAGTTCCGCGAAGCGAGCCCAGAGCGCGCGATCGGAAAGTCGCCGAGCCAATGATAGTCTCATCTCTGGCCTTTCTCGCCCCGTTGCCACAACGGGAAGCACAACTTGCAAGTTCAGGCCGAAATGGCCTGGTTCGAAGTGGCTGTACCATCCAACTTGGGGATGTCAACCGGGAGGGGAATGTCAACCGTGAGAATGATACCGAGAACAACAGCGACCGCAGTCCAGGTTATAACCACCGATCTTACGCTTGGTTGCTTGGCCGACCGGAAGCGCCGGTCCTTCGAAAGCCCTCCCCACTTACGACGAGCAATTTGTTGAACCATCCGGGGTTTGTGTAACGCGGTTTGAAACGCTTTGTTGTCATCAATAGATCCGCGACGATGCCCGAGTAAAGGATTCATCATATAACACGGGAGCATCCTCTGTTCCGGACTGCGGCGCAAACGCCAAACCACAGCCTGCACAGCAAAGGATCGGTCATGCAGCTGTCACTCATGTATGCATGTAAGCACCGCAAATTTCACATAGGTTCTCTGCGGATGGAGAACTGATCGTATATGGTTTCACCAGTCGTCTACTTCAACTTGAATTAGTCAGGTTCTGACAAATTCAAGCAGATGATGCAAAACCGGCGCCAACCTGACCGCATCCTCTGGATTCTTGAAAACGAATGTTGGCCGGTTCACTTTGGCGGCAATGTCGGTTCGCCAGGGTTCACGTTGAGCGGCGCTCAGTTCGCACAACGCGTGGTTCACAATCCGAGTGGATCTCAAATAACCGGTGTGTTCAAGTGCCCAGGCACGCGGCGCAAAGCGATCGGGACAGTCCAGAGCGGACAGGATTGCATCGCTTAGCTCGTTCTCGTCTGCCAACAGACCAGTCTGCTCGTTTATGCAGCTGGGATCCAGCCCTTCGCAATGGCGATAGACGACGCTAGGTAAGCTGGCAAACATTGCTTCGTAGAGCCCTTTATTCCCGGCCTCGAAACGTGAGAGAAGTAAATTGACCCGCGACTGGTTCAATAAACGATTAACTTCCTCGGCTGGCATCTTCTCGAAAATTTCACAGCGGTCGGCAACACCGTATTGGTTAGCCAAACGCAGAATTTCGTCGCGACTCCGCTCCCAACGAAACCCGACTAGAGCGACGCGGAGCCGCCTGCGAATTTTGGCCAGTGATCGGAACAAGAGTTCATGCTGCTTGTTCTCAGACCAATTGGCGACGTAGATCAGATCGTAGATTTTGCGTTCATCTGGAAGAGGGCAGAAGAAGTCCGAATCAGTCCAATCAGAGGAACTGAGAGGAACAGTATGAAAAGAGCAACCGACGGCATCTATGCCGGAACGAATCACGGGGTTGCCGGCCTGGAGAAGAGCTTCCCACCCCTGAAACAGCGCGTAAGCTGGGTCCTCGTAACGATAAAACGAAGGTTCAAATATCATCCAATAATATTGGCTTAACTCTCGAGTGCGGTAGATCGCCTGAAATGCTTGAAAAAGGTAGTTGAACGTCAAGATTAAAACGCCCTTTTCGCCTGTTCGCGGGTCATACGCCTTCAAGGGCATAAGATTGTGGCGGAAAGTAATATTCATAGGAAAGGGTTGCGGAAGGAACCGTGCTCGTAATGACTTTGCATAAGGTGTCCGCAAGAAGTCTTCCTGAATGCTGGAAATATTTTCCTTATTTCCGTTCGGAGATAGAAACCATCGCAGCCGTTCGCGCGCTTTCCTCCGCGAAGGCGTTTCAATTTCGATGCGTCGTGACGCCTTACAGAAGTGATCGACTGCAAGAAAAGGCCGGCCGCGCAGGCTAGCGATCTTTCCCCGCGAAAATTCAGCCCATGCGTAGATCCGTTGGAGCAAGGCGGAGCGTTTACCCGCCAGTCTGATGCGGATAAAAAGCTGATAAGCGATCACGATCGGTGTTCCGTAATTTTGATTCTGTCATTGATGAATGGCGCATCTCCGAAACGAGGAACGGAAGAGGTAGAGACGGCACTCAGCACCTCAACGGTTGCTACGTCTTCGGCTAAATCATCGAAAATCTCTCTGGTCTGGGACTGCAACTTGACCCGCTTCTTAAGCTTCGCGTATAGAATATTCCGGTTCGCGGCCACCAAGCCAGCGAGAAGGTACCAATACGGACGATATAATGTATGGCTGACGGAACTTAGAATCATGATCCCAACAAACATCACGGCGCAGGCAACGGCAACCTGGTAGTTTAGCTCCATCCCACAGAGCCTTTTTTTTCGTAACCCGATAGCTATACCCCTGGTGATTTGCCAAAGGAAATACCCAAAAACCACTAGG
>Ga0137409_10004384_pt1 | contig 14825 bp, 17 predicted proteins | sample CZODoug1_16funga_FD_122059 | JGI IMG/M metagenome (GOLD analysis project Ga0137409, IMG submission 122059) | Vadose zone soil fungal communities from Angelo Coast Range Reserve, California, USA - CZODoug1_16fungal (Hybrid Assembly) | ecosystem: Environmental > Terrestrial > Soil > Vadose zone... | reverse complement strand
AATGAGCGATCCGCTCGCCAAAAGACTCCTCCAGGACGGACTGCCAACTGTCCTGGTTGAATTCGGACGCGCGGAGTTCTCATCTGTGGTCATCGACGATGAAGCGGGTGGCCGGTTGGCCGCCCAGTACCTCTTGCAGCGCGGACACCGGAGGTTCGCATTCCTCGGTGAAGGCTGGTCGGAAACCAGCTCAGCACCGAAACGCGTCGTTACGCAAAAGGATTTGCGGCTCCGCGGCTTCCGAAGCGAATTGGCAGCTGCCAACCTCCAGCTCTCGGATGAGCGAGTTCTGGATGCCTTCAACAGTGTGGAAGCTGGTCGCGAGGCCGCGCTCAAGATTCTCGATATGCCCGATCCGCCGTCGGCGATATTCGCGCACAGCGATGTACTGGCTGCTGGCGTTCTTCAGGCCGCTCGCGATCGCCAACTGCATGTTCCATCCCAACTGGCTGTGATGGGATTTGATGACCGCGAGTTCGCCAGCTACCTCGGACTTACGACCGTACGTCAGCCACTTTTCGACTCAGGACAGATCGCAATGAACTTGTTGACGAACCGTCTCGTTCGAGGGACTTCGAGTGTTCCTCAAATGGTGGGCCTGCCTGTCGAGGTGATTGCGCGGGAGACCGCTTAGGTGCTTTGTGGTTTTCAACCGTAAAGTCGCGACCCCAGTTTGACCTCGGACACCAGGCGTAGATTCAGACCGACCAGTCGCGCCGTTGCCTGACGCCTCTTTGCAATCCGGATGCCGTATGGATCCCGTGGCCTCTGACGGTTCAGAAAACCGCGCGGAAGGGTCTCCTGCCGTTTTCACTGGTTCCAAACAGGACTTTTCGTAGGGCGCCTGCCTCGGCAAATCTTGGCTGTCGTTGGCTGTCGTTCGGTCGACGCAATTGGACGTTGGCGGCCAAGGGCGATCTTGGGCGGACTCCTGTGGACGACCTCCCACGGTTTTGAAGACCGCGGGCCAAGCGTCCGCTGACATAGACCAACGTGTGTCGACGATCGAAATTGGCTCTCGCCGGTCCGCGGTTACCCGCTAACGTCCACGCTGAGCCACCGACTTGGCTGTCATCCCGGCTGTCTCCAGTTGCCGCAAACGGGTCAGAAACCGGTTTGCGGGTTTGGCTGTCATTTTTGGGCTGTCATTACGCCCAAAATTTGGCGGGGATGGATGGGAATCGAACCCACCCAGGACGCCTCGCAGCGCCCCGCAAACGGTTTTGAAGACCGCGGGAGGCACCAGCCCCCGTACATCCCCAGCGCCAATCGTAGGCGCGGCCAGAGCGGGACTTTTTTTCCCGCGAGTGCCGGCACTCGCGGATCTTGCGCGCGGGCCAAACACGTAAACGCCGGCACTCGCGGCGAATCGGACGGCGGAGGCGGCGGCCGCCCGGCGTTAAACCGCTGGGGCGATCAGCGCTTCGAGCTTGGCCTTCAGGTCGCCCTTCATGTTCGGGCGGTAGCCGACGGTTCGCTCCGCGGGCTTGCCGTCCTTGAAGATGATCACCGTCGGGATCGACATGATCCCCAGTGACATCGGGGTCGAGGGATTCTCGTCGATGTCCATCTTCAAGATCTTCACCTTGTCACCCAGCTCCCCGTGGATCTGCTCGACGATCGGCGCGATCATGCGGCACGGACCGCACCAGGTCGCCCAGAAATCAACGAGCACCGGGATCTCGGACTTCAGCACCAGGCTTTCGAAGTCGCTGTCGGTCACCGACTGGATGTTTCCCATCTAGGAAGCTTTCTCCGTTTTGGAATCTGGTTTGGACAGTGGTTTGACGTCTGGCTTCGACTCTGACTTGGATTCCGCTTTGGGCTCTGATTTCGTCTCCGGCTTGCTCTCCGAGCTCCCCTCCTTGACCGGCGCATTGCCGTTGCTCGATGACCCGGCGGAGCCGTTGCCGGATCCCTTGTAGTCAGTCGTGTAGAACCCGCTCCCCTTGAAGCTGATTCCCACCGGGTACAGCATCTTCGAAAGCTTGCCCTGGCACTCGGGGCATGCCGTCAGAGGCTCGTCGGAGATCCTCTGGACGATCTCGAACTGGTGGCCGCAACTGCCACACCGGTAACCGTAAGTTGGCATCTCTTTTGGGTTCCTAACTATAAAGATCGATTTGGGTCGAGCCTGAAAAAGACCATCCCGGAAGGGGGTTTGGGATGGAAGTAAGTGCTCTTCTGAGGAAGAGTCTTCCCTTCCTGGGCAAGCTTCAAAACCACGTGCAGGTCGGGCGCGTCGAGGAAGAAGGCCGCCGCGCCGACCCCGTCGTCGACCCACCTCACGGCCTCCGTGGGGTCGCGGGTGTACAGGAGGAAGTCCTCCGGGCTGCGCTTGCCCAGGATGTTGTCGATCACCTGACGATGTAACTCCACCAGGGCCAGCTCCCCTTCCAACGGGAGGACCTGGAACCGGTGGTCGCGGTACGTACCGGCGGCCACGCGGCCGCGGATTGCCGCCAGGGTCTCCTCCAGCGACCCCTTTTCCTCGCCCCCCGTCACCGCCACCCCGGCCTTCATCACCCGGTGGGTCGGCAGCACCTCCAGGCCGGGGTCCTCCAGGTCGGTCAGCAGGGCGAGGGTGAAGTGCGGCGCAGAGTCGGGATCACCACCCACCTCCTCGGCGTGCGCCAGGGCGGTCTCGTAGCGATGGTGGCCGTCGGCGATCAGGACGGACAGTGCCTCGAAGGCGGCATGGACGGCGGCATGAAGCGCTGGATCTGAGATCACCCACAGCCGGTGCTCGGTTCCCTCGGGACCGGTGAAGGTGACCGCCGGGTTGCGCTGGCTGACCACCTCGGTGATCTGCTGCACGCCGCTCGCCCGCCCCTCGTAGACAAACCACAGCGGCTCCAGGCTCACTTTGGTCGCGCGCAGCAGAGCCAGCCGGTCCTCCTTCGGCCCGAGGTGCGTCCTTTCGTGCGGCAGGACGACCTTGTCTTCGTACGGCTGAAGCCGGAGCGCCGCGATGAGGTCGCGGCGAAGCTTTCCGTCGAAGCGAACCTCGTGCACGTACATCGAGGGCGGATCCGGCTCGAGAATGCGGCGCTCGAGCCACTCGTCGAAGGTGTGGGCGGCGCGGTCATAGTCCTGCCCGGGCCGGGTGAGACGGACGACGTTGTAAGGCGATAGGGCCTCGTATTTGGCCAGCTCCGAGTTAGGGATGACGTCGTACGGAGGCGCCACCAGCGCGCCCAGATCGCCGGCGCGCGCGAGGTAGTACCGGATCCCTGGCAGGGCGCGAACGTCAGCGATCTGGTGCTCCGCCCAGCTCGACGTACTTCAGGTCCGACATGCCGGCCACCTCGCGGAGCCTGGCCAGGACGTCGTCCGCCACCCGGTCGTCGACGGCCAGGATCATCATCGCGTTGCCTCGCGGGGCGTCCCGGCCGACCTGCATGCTCGCGATGTTCACGTCGTGCTCGCCGAGGATCGTTCCGAACCGACCGACCACGCCCGGACGGTCCTCGTGCCGGCTGACCAGGAAACGACCTTCGGGCACGAGGTCGACGCGAAACGAGTCGATCCGAACCGCGCGCAGCTCTCCGTTCAGGATGGTGCCGGCGAGCTCGTGGCCGCCCATGCGCACGGTGACCAGGCTCGCGTAACTGTGGCGCGCCGGGCTGCGGCGTTCGACCAGCTTCACACCGCGGCCGGAGGCGATCAGCCGCGCGTTGACCGGGTTGATGCGGTCCTCGGTGAACGGCTGCAGGACACCTTTGATGGCTGACGCGACCAGGAGGTTGGCGTCATGCTCCGCGAGCTCGCCTTCGAAGTCGAGCTCGATCGAGCTCACGCGTCCGCCAAAGAGCTGCACGTGCAGCGCCGCGAGGCGCTCGGTGAGATCGGCGAACGGCCGCAGGTAGGCGAGCTCCTCTGGAGGCAGGGCGGGAGCGTTGACTGCAAAGCGTGGAAGGTCCCCCGCCAGCACGGCAGCCACCTCTTCTGCAACGTCGAAGGCCACCGAGACCTGCGCCTCCACGGTCGATGCGGCAATGTGCGGCGTGGCGATGAAATTGGGCAGCGCGAGCAGAGCGTGGTTGCCGGGTGGTTCCATCTCGAACACGTCCGCGGCCGCCGCGGCCAAGCGCTCTGTCTTGAGGGCGTCGACGAGCGCGGCTTCGTTGACGATTCCGCCGCGCGCAGTGTTGATGAGGCGGGCGCTGGGTTTCATGAGCGCCAGCTCCGGCGCGCCGATCAGGCTGCGGTTGGCATCGACCAGCGGCACATGGACGGTGACAAAGTCGGACCGCTCGAGGAGCTCGTTCAGGCCGACCAGCTCGACGTTGAACAGCTCGGCTCGCTCGACCGACACCACCGGGTCATAGGCGATCACCTCCATCTCGAGCCCGTGCGCTCGCTTGGCGACCTCAGACCCGACGTTGCCGAGCCCGATCACCCCGAGTGTCTTGCCGCGAACCTCGGTGCCGATGAATTTCGATCGTGTCCACTCGCCGCGCTTCACCGAAGCGTCGGCCTGCGGCACCCAGCGCGCCAGGGCGAAGAGCAGCGCGATCGTGTGCTCCGCCGCCGCGACGATGTTGCCGCGAGGTGCGTTGACCACGATGATCCCCTTGCGGGTCGCGGCCGGGACGTCGATGTTGTCCACGCCCACGCCTGCGCGCCCGACCACGCGCAGCTTTCGCCCGGCCTCGAGGATCGGCGCCGTGACGCGCGTTTCGCTCCGGACCACCAGCGCGTCGAACTCCGGTATGCGCAGGATCAGCTCGGCCTCCTCAAGCTGGCTGACCACGGTCACCTCTCCAGCCCGGCGCAGCCGCTCCAGGCCATCCTCGGCCAGCGGGTCGGCGACCAGGATCCGCGGCACTACCGTGTCGCGGCGGCGACGCCCTGCAGCGAAGCGGTGATGGCCGCGACCGCGCGACCGTCGGCCGGCGCGATGTCCAGCTCCTCGAGCGCCTGCTCGATGGCCCAGAGCACCTGGACCACGTCACCCTCGGCCACCGCACCGAGGTGTCCGACCCGGACCATCTTCCCGGCCATCTTGCCCTGGCCGCCGGCGATCACGACGCCGTACTTGCTGTCCAGGAGCTTGCGGAACGCGGCGACGTCGAGGCCTGGCGGCGGTACCGCGGACGTCACGGTGTTGGAACGGTATCCGTCCTTCGCGTACAGCTGAAATCCCAACGCCTTGAGTCCGGCCTGCGTGGCGCGAGCCAGTCGGGCATGTCGCTCATAGACGGCCTCGAGGCCCTCTTCCTCGAGCATGCGCAGTCCTTCCTGAAGGGCAAAGGCCACACCGATGGCAGGGGTGAATGGCGTCATGCCTTTTTCAGCCCAGGTCTTGGCCTCTTTCCAGTCGAAGTAAAAGCGCGGCGAGCGCGCGGTGGCCTGCTGCGCCCATGCGCGCTCGCTGACGCTGACGAGCGCGATGCCCGGCGGCGCCATCCAACCCTTTTGCGAGCCGCTGACGGCCACGTCGATCCCCCACGCGTCGGTCTCGATGGCGATCGAGCTGATCGAGCTCACGCCGTCGACGACGACGAGCCTCCCGGCGTCACGCGCTGCGCCCGCGAGCTGACGAAGCGGGTTGGTGAGGCCGGTCGAAGTTTCGTTGTGAGTGAGGAGCACGACTTTGGATTTGGGGTGGCTTTCGAGAAGGCGCGCGAGATCATCGGGGTCGACGGGCTGGCCCCACTCGAACTCCAGGCGCACGACGTCCGCGCCGTAGGCGGAGGCCAGCGCCGCGAACCGCTCGCCAAAGTTTCCGCAGAGGGCGACGACCACCTCGTCACCGGGCGAGACCAGGTTGGCGACGGCCGACTCGAGGCCGCCGGTCCCAGAGGACGTGAGGAGCAGGAGGTCGTTCGACGTCTTGAAGACCCGCTTCGCACCGGCCGTGATCTCTGACAGGATCGCGGCAAACTCCGGCCCGCGGTGATCGATCATGGGCCGGTTCATGCTGCGCACGACACGCTCGGGGAGCGGAGTCGGGCCGGGGATCCGAAGCTGGGTCTGGAAGGTCATGGGCGCGCTCCGTTAGAGGATTGCGGCGGCAGGCTTGATTCTAAGGGGCGATCAGAACTGATCGCCCCTCAGCCGTCTAGTGCGTCTCTGTCGTGTATGGAAGCAGCGCGATCGCCCGCGCGCGCTCGAGGGCGGTCGTGAGCGGACGCTGGTGCCGGGCGCAGGTGCCGGTGACGCGACGGGGAAGGATCTTGCCGCGGTCGCTGACGAAGCGGCGAAGCCGGGAGATCTCCTTGTAATCGATGTAGCTGATCTTCTCCACGCAGAAGCTGCAGACCTTGCGGTGCTGGCGCTTCGGACCCCTCGGGCCTCCGCCTCCACCACCGCTGCTTGATTCACGTTGTGGTCGGTTGACTGCCATCAATGACTCCTAATGACGCTTCACTAAAACGGGATCTCATCCGGATCGACGTCGCGAGGCGCGTCGTCCGGCGCGGGGATGTCGTCGTGGGTTCCGGCGCCGCTGCGGGCCGGCACACCAGCGCCGCTCGCGCTGCCGCCGCCGCCGCCACCTGCTCCCCTCGGTTCGAGGAACTGCACGTCGTTGGCGATGATCTCGGTCACCCGCCGCTTCTGTCCGTCCTGGCCCTCCCACGACCGGGTCTGAATGCGCCCCTCGACAAAGACGAGCGCGCCCTTGCGCGTGTACTGGGCGACGGTCTCTGCGAGGTTTCGCTTGCCGATCGGGTAGGCGACGATGTTGTGGTAGTCGGTGAACTCCTTGCGCTCACCGTCAGGACCTGACGACCACCGGTTGGTGGCGATGCTGAAGTTGGTCACAGCGGTTCCGCTCGGCGTGTAGCGCATCTCCGGATCCTTGGTCAGCCGGCCGATAAGCAGCGCCTTGTTCAGGTTCGACATTTATGACTCCTCCTCTCGGTCTGCAACAGCCACCGGCTCCGCCACCGCCTCGGATTCGACAGCAATAGGCTCCAGCACGACCCCCGCCGGCGGCGGCGCAACGACGGTGGCGACTGCAGCTTTCTCAGGCTTGCGGACGATGAGGTGCCTGAGGACCTCTTCGGTGATCTTCAAGGCCGCCTCGAGCTCAGGGATCCGGCTCGGTTCGATTTGAAAATCCTGGAGGACGTAGGAGCCCTCCTTCTGGTGCTTGACCTCGTAAGCCAGCTTGCGCTTGCCCCAGAGGTTGGTGCGCTCAACAGACCCGCCCGATCTTTCGATCAGCGTGTTGACCCGCTTGACCGCGTCCTGGACCTTTTCGTCGTCAAGGTCGGCGCGGACGATGTACAGAACTTCGTAATCCCTCAAGGGACCTCCTTCCTATGGGTTCAGGCCTCGGTCGATCGGTGGCGACATGCCCCCGGCCGAAGCCAGAAAGGGTAGGTCGGTATTCTACCAAGGGTCATGGCGACTAAAACGAAGGCTCCGGTGCGCACCGGCACGGGGAAGGGTGGCCGGCGGCCGCCGGTCAAGGTCAAGCGAGGATCGGACGTCCCTCTGCTGCCGATCGCGGTCGCGGGCATCCTGCTGGCCTTCGCCATCGGCCTGATCATCTACATCGTCGTCAACAACAAGCCGGCAACACCGCCGGTGGTGGCGGCGGGCATCCCATGCGACCACCTCGAACACTCGACCGTGCACTATCACTCCGCCATCCAGATCATCTACGACGGCACCGTGCACCCGATCCCAGGGGACATCGGCATCACCGGCGACCCCGCCAGCCCGACCTGTTACTACTGGCTGCACGTCCACGCCGGCAACCCGAACACCATCCACATCGAGTCGCCCGCGAGCCAGACGTTCACGCTGGGGCAGTTCTTCGCCGTCTGGACCGCGTGGAACAAAGCGAAGGGCGATCCTACGGAGGAGCCTCTCGATGCGACCCACGTTTCGACCTTCACGCTGACGTCTGGCCAGACGCTGAAGGTCTACATCGACCTGCAGGACGGGAAGGGACCGCAGCCCTACACCGGCGACCCGAAAGCGATTCCCCTCAAGTCGCACGAGGTCATCTCGCTGGTCATCTCGCCACCCGATACGACTCCGCCTGCGTTCACGTTCGCCAGCGGGCTTTAACCTCCAGCCGTCTCCAGGAGTACCCGAGCCGCTCGGTAATGCTCGAGCGCGTCCTGGCTGTTGGCCGCGCGTTGCGCCTGGTCGGCAAGCCGAATGTGAGTCTCAACCGCGTCTCCGCCGAAGACGAAACGCTTGCCCCTTTCGATCAAGCGGAGTCGCTCCAGCCGGTGACGGTCGCGGTGCGCCTGGATGAGCAGTTTCTCGCGAGCCAGGATCTCGCGCGCCTCATCTTCATGTCCGAGGGCCAGCAGCGCCTCGGCCTGGCAGAGCCGCGCGTCGGTGCTGAGCGGCCATTCTGTGGACTCGATGGCCGGCCGCAGCGCCGCCAGCGCTCGGCGCGCATTTCCCCTGGCCAGGAGTACGCGGCCCTTCTCGAGCGCGAGCTCCCGCTCGACGCCCGGCAGGCGCCCTTCCAGCAGGTAATCGACCTCCGTCCCCAGCCGGCCGGCGATGACCCTCAGCACGCGCGTCGACGGTTGGCTGCGACCGTGCTCGACCTGGTGCAGGAATGCGCGGCTGAAGTCGGCGCCGCTGACCTTGGCCAGGCTCATGCCACGCTCGGTGCGGACACGGTGGATGCGCTGGCCGAGCGTTTCGTCAGAGGGCATTGTCAAGTCCTACCCTACAGCTACCTTATAGATAGTCGCGAGGGTCCAGGCTGCGAGTGAGGGTGGTGAAGTTCTTGAAGCCTTCCCTGGTGACCATGCCAGTGTCCTCGACGCGTACACCACCGAAACCCAGCAGGTAGAGCCCTGGCTCCACCGTCACGACGTCGCCTTCGAGCAGGATGTTCTCGTCCGGCCCACGCAGCGAGGGTTCTTCGTGCACCTCCAGACCGACCCCATGGCCGGTGGAGTGGTTCATCCTCGCCACACCATCGGGTCCTTCGAAGCCTTTGGTCGTGGTGCCGTAACCGCGATCCAGCAAGACCTGGCAAACGCCATGGTGGACCTCACGGCCTGAGGCGCCGGCGCGGATCGATTCGATCCCCGCGTCGAGCGCCTGGACGACCGCGGCATGCATTCGCCGCACCTCGTCAGGTATCTCGCCGACGACCACGGTCCGCGTGAGGTCGCCGTAATAGTGCGTCTTCCGGCTGGAAGGAAAGATGTCGATGATCACGGGCGCGCCGGCCCGAATCGCGCCTTCGCCACGAAAATGCGGCATCGCGCACTCCGGGGAGCCGGCGATGATCATGTCGGGACACGTGAAGCCCTTCTCACCGAGCAGGAGCGACGCGCGCGCATAGAGGCGCTCCGACGTGAGCGGGCTCTCGTCGAGCCAGAGGATCCCGTCTCTGATGTCGGCCTGCGCAAGCTGGCTCACGACCTCCACCACTGCCGCTTCGGCGGCGCGCTGTGACGCCTGGATGAAGCCTGCCTCGTCCTGCGACTTCTGGCGGCGCTCGTTCCGAAAGAGGTCGCGGTCGACCTCGATTCCAAGCCCTGTGGCTCGCAGCTCCTCGAGGTAGCCCGCCAGGAGGCGAGGCGAGACCCGGGCCTCCTCCGCGGAGTGCTGGCGCAGCAGCTTGGCGGCCAGGCGGGCGTACGAAACATACGGGCCGTGGTCTTCGAACCCGGCCTCATCGAGCTCGAGCGTCTTGCTCGTCTTGCTCTGGGCCTTCGCGCGATCGATTTCGAGCGGGCTCACCACGAGGACGTCGTCCTGCTCGCCGAAGCGTACGTAAAGGCCGGTTTCGACCGCGAACCCGGTCGCGTATGTGAAGTCAGCATCGCCCTCGCCGCCGGGGATGAGGACGACCGGCTTCATCGGGCGGCCCCTGAGTGTCGTTCGATCGCGGTGGCGAACAGAGTCGCGAGGGCAGCCGGCGCAAGGGAGTCCACCTCCTCTGTGACCTGGGCGGCCATGCGTTTGGGGAGCTGCTTGCGCAAGAGCTCGAGATGTTGCTCGTAAACGCGACCGAGCGAGCGGTGAGTGCGGCCCTCGAGGTTCAGCTTCTCCTGGACTTCGTAGCCTCCGGTGTAGGCGACCTCATAGCCGAGGCCGCGAAGCTGCACGAGGTCTCGACGCAAGGTGCGCTCGGACACACCGGCGCGTTCGGCAAGCTCGAGCGGGTTCAGCCCAGGTTCAGCGATGACCGCAGAGAGGATGCGCAGGAGACGGGCGAGCCGGCGGGCGCGATTCACCCCGCCTTTGAGGGGCTGCTTAGCCTATTTCTTCCCAGGAGGTTGCATTGCCCTCGAACGGGTCGGGCTCGGCCTCCTCCTGGTTCCCCACCTTCTGGTGGAACCTGCTGGCGATCATCTGGTACGCCATCGCCTTGGGTATGCCGAGCTTGGTGAGCGACTTCACCTCGTCGGCCATGACCTTGTCACGGGCCGCCTCGACGGCAGCGAGCACCTCTTCGATGGACGCCGTCCTCTTGACCATAGGGTTTGATGATACCCAAGCCAACCGGCTCTTAATCGCGCCTTAGACTTCTCCTTCTCGCCTGTATCGCCGCCTTCGCGTGGCGGCATTGGGAGCTGGGGGTTTGGATGGCCACTGAGTACGCGCCGGACAAGATCAGGAACGTGGTCCTGCTGGGCCACTCGCACGACGGCAAGACGATGCTCGCCGAAGCCATGCTCTTCGCCTCCGGCTCGATCGCGCGGATGGGTGCGCCCGACCAGTCGACCGCAACGACAGATTTCGAGCCTGAGGAACATAAGCGCAAGATCTCGATCAACCTCGGCGCGGCGTTCGCCGAGCACAACGGCTACAAGATCAACATCCTCGACGCGCCCGGCTTCTTCGATTTCGCCGGCCAGGTGATCAGTGGGCTGCGCGCAGCTGAAGGCGCGGTCGTGGTGGTGGGCCCAAGCCCTCAGCTCGCGGTCGGAACAGAGGTTGCGTGGGAGCACTGCAACCGCACGAACAAGCCGAGGATCGTCGTCATCAACAAGCTCGACAAGGAAAACGCGGACTTCTACGGCGCGGTCGCCGCCATGCGCGAAAGCCTCTCCCCACGCCCGTTCCCGCTGCACCTGCCGATCGGCGCCGAGCAGGAATTTCGCGGCATCGTCGACCTGCTGCACCTCAAAGCCTTTGTCACGTCGCCTGACGGGAAAGGCAGCGAGGTTCCGGTGCCAGACGATATGCAGAACCTGGTCGAGCAGTACAGAGGTCAGCTGATCGAGGCCGCCGCCGAGAGCGACGACTCGTTGCTCGAGAAATACCTCGACGCCGGCACTCTGAGCGAGGAAGAGATCCAGCGCGGTCTGCGCGAGGGAATCCTCGCCGGCAAGGTGGCGCCGGTGGTGTGCTGCTCGGCCACCAAGCTCCTCGGCGTGAGGACCCTGATGTCCACGATCGGCGAGCTCATGCCGCCGCCCGAGGTGGAACCTGAAAAACCGGCGAAGGCCTTCGTTTTCAGCACCGGTGGCGACCAGTTTGGCCGGGTGAGCTATTTCAAGGTCGTCGCGGGCGCCGTCAAGGCCGACTCCCACCTTCCCAACCTGAGCCGAGGCGGCGAGGAAAGGCTCGCCCAGATCTTCTTTCCGCGCGGCAAGGAGCACGTCGCCACCACAGAGGTGCGCGCCGGCGACATCGGCGCTGCGACCAAGCTGGCGCACACGCTCACAGGCGACACGATCGGCATGAAGGACGGAGGACCGCTGGCGCCCCTGGACCTGCCCGGACCGGCGTACAGCCTGGCGATCACGCCCAAGGCCCGCGGTGACGAGGAGAAGATCTCGAGCGGGCTGGCCCGCCTCAGCGAAGAAGACCCGACCTTGCACGTGGAACGTGTCGAAGAGACCCATCAGCTGGTCATCGCGGGCCTCGGCGACGTACACCTCGATGTGACGCTGGAGAAGCTCAAGCGAAAGTACGGCGTGGAGGCGACGACGCAGACCCCGCGCGTGGCCTACCGGGAGACCGTTTCGAGCCACAGCCGGGCCGAAGGCCGGCACGTCAAGCAGTCCGGAGGCCACGGCCAGTACGGGGTCTGCGTCATCGAGGTCTCACCGACCAAGCGCGGTGAAGGATTCGTGTGGGAAGACAAAATCTTCGGCGGAGCGATACCGCAGAACTACAGGGCCTCAGTGCAGAAAGGGATCATCGACAACATGGCCAAGGGCGTGGTCGCCGGCTATCCGATGGTCGACGTCAAGGTGACGCTGGTCGATGGGAAGTACCACCAGGTCGACTCCAACGATATGGCGTTCCAGATCGCGGGCTCGATGGCGATCCGCAGGGGCGCGCTGGACGCAGGGCCCGTGCTTCTGGAGCCGGTCGTCGAAGCGGACATCCGGGTGCCGGAGAGAAACCTCGGCGCGATCATGTCCGACATCAACGGCCGGCGCGGGAAGATCCTCGGCACCGAGCCGGACGATGGCTACGAAAAGGTGCGCGCCACCGTCCCCGAGCACGAGATGCTGAGGTTCGCGCTCGACCTGCGCTCGATCACGCAGGGCCGTGGCACCTTCCAGCAGAAGTTCTCGCATTACGACGAGATGCCGCAGCACCTGGCCAAGGCGATCATCGAAGACTTTCAGAAGCAGCACGAGGCAGCCAGCTAGTGTCCCCAGCGTGAGTCCCCCGAGCGATCACGACGTGTGCGTGATCGGCGGGGGCGTGACCGGGGCCGGCATCGCGCGCGACCTTTCCTTGCGCGGCCTTTCTGTGCTGCTGCTGGAGAAGGGCGACTGGGGAGCCGGAACGACCGGCGGATCCAGCTGGATGATCCACGGCGGGCCGCGCTACCTCGAGTTCGACTGGGACACGACCCGCCTATCCACGCAGGACGCCGGCTACATCGTGTCGATCGCGCGCAACCTCGTGTACCGGGTCGTCTTCATCATCCCGGTCCTCCCGCACGACCGGAACAACATCGAGCGCATGGAGACCGCGATGGAGGTGTACGACCGCTTCCAACCGCTCAAGAAAGCGCACCCCCACACGCGGCTCACAGCGGCGGAGGCGCGGCAGGCCGAGCCCGGGCTGACTCCAGAATTGATCGGCGCCGTGACGATGGAAGAGTGGGGCGTCGACCCGCACCGTCTCGTCTACGCCAACGTGGAAGATGCCGTGGCGCACGGCGCTCGCGCCATGAACCACACCAAGGTGGTCGACCTCATCCGCGACGGAGGCAAGGTGATCGGCGTGCGCTACCAGGCTCCCGATGGAACGATGTCGGAGGCAAGGGCGCGGGTCGTGGTGAACGCGACTGGGCCATGGTCACCTGAGGTCGGCGGGATGGCCGGCGTCCGGGTGAAGCTGCGCGCGGCCAAGGGGATCCACATCGTCTACCCGCACCGCATCTCGAACTTCTCGATCAGCGCCGAGTCGATTGACGGACGGGACCTCCTCATGGTGTCGCACGCCGGATTCACGCTGGTCGGCACGACTGACGACGACTTTTACGGCGACCTCGATTCGGTGGACGTGCTTCAGGATGAGGTCGAATACCTCCTCCAGGCCTTCGAGCGGGTCTTCCCGTCCATCAGGTCCTACCGGCCTGTGCGAACAACAGCGGCTGTGCGTCCAACCCTTTACAAGTGGCGGCGCTACGAGGACGAGCTCTCACGACGTTACGAGGTGATCGATCATGAGGCTCAAGGAGTAGAAGGTTTCGTGACCATCGCAGGCGGCAAGCTGTCGATGTACCGCTTGATGGCCGAGGAGACTTCGGACACCGTGTGTCGCAAGCTCGGCCACCAGGCAAAGTGCACCACAGCGACGACACCACTGCCGGGAAACGAGTCGGACATGGAACCGGCTGCAGAGCTGGCGCGCCGCTGCGGCATACCCGCGCTGGCCGCGGTCAAGCTGCAGAGCCGGCACGGGTCCAGCGCGGAAAAGGTGCTGGACGGTGCGCCGGCGGGCAGGATCGTGTGCAGGTGCGAACCGCTGACCGAGGCCGAGCTTGCTTACGCCGCGCGGCGCGAGCAGGTGCGCACGCTGGCCGACGCCTTTCGACGTGTCGGTCTCGCAGCGGGCCCTTGTGCGGGCTCCGCCTGCGTGATGCGAGCGGCGGAGGTGATCGGTCGAGAGCTCGGGTGGAGCGCATCGCAGCGATTCGACGCGGTGCGCGAGTACGTGCGCGGAGCGTGGTTGGGCCGGGCGCCCGTGCTGGGACGGTCGGGATGGGCGCAAGAGGAGCTGGCGCAAGGCGCGATGCGAGGTTTGTCGACTCAGTGAGCCGCACCGACTCGCTCGCCAAGCTGGCCTGGGCCTACGGTGTGCACCTCACACGAAGGCGACTCTCGCGTCCTCACTCGCAGCTGCAAAAGCTGCTCGACACCTATGCACCCGATGGCATGCGAGCGCTCACGCCGTCAGAACGCGAGCGCCACCCGCACCTGATCGGATGCATCAACTGCGGACTGTGCGCGCTGGCCGCGGGACGCACGGGCAAGGCGCGACTGCCTGACGTCGCGTCCTCCTACATGCGCCTCTACGCGCGTGTGGGCGAGGCGTCCTCCGATCTCGAGGGGGATGGGCCTGACTTCGAAGCGGCCGCTGCCGCCTGCCCGGTTGGCGTCCCGCTGGGAGAGGTGGCTGCGATGGTGCGCCGCATCGCGGCCGGCTGAGTCCGGGGAGCGACGCGCCAGGCCGACACGCCGATCCGGATCACCGCTCGAGCCTCGTGTTGGGTCGCACAACGCGGGTCGGGACCGTCCAGGCGCCTGACCATCGGCGCGCGACACCGCACCCGGCACGGCGATTCCGCACGCGTCCGGCCCGCTTCTTGCGGCAGGCGGCGGAAGGCCAGGGGTTGCGAGTTATCCACATTCTGTATACAGTCTGGGGACATCACACAACATCTAGCGCCAATGGTCAATAGGCTT
>Ga0137409_10004383_pt1 | contig 14825 bp, 16 predicted proteins | sample CZODoug1_16funga_FD_122059 | JGI IMG/M metagenome (GOLD analysis project Ga0137409, IMG submission 122059) | Vadose zone soil fungal communities from Angelo Coast Range Reserve, California, USA - CZODoug1_16fungal (Hybrid Assembly) | ecosystem: Environmental > Terrestrial > Soil > Vadose zone... | reverse complement strand
GTCGCGCCGATGCCGCCGATGAACGGCAGGGGGATGAGGAACCCGAACAGGGCGAGGCTCGGCACCGTCTGGAACACATTTGCCACACCCAGCACGGGACCCCGCCACGTCGGTCGCCGCGTAAGCAGGATCCCCAGTGGGACACCGACGACGATCGCCGCGCCCGTCGAGATCGCGACCAGATACAGGTGCTGGCCCACGAGTCCCAAAACTTCCTGCGAGTTGCGGGAGTAGAAGCTCAAGAGGCTCATGCGGCTGCCATGAACGCCCGGACCTCCGGATGATCCGACCGCCGGAACTCGTCCGGCGTCCCGAGAAATGCAAGACTGCCCTGCAGCATGAGCCCCATGTGCGTGCCGAGCAGCAGGCCCTCGCGGACGTCGTGCGTCACGAAGACCATGCCCTTCCCGAGCCGCCCTTTGAGCGCTGCGAACTCGCGCTGCAGTTCCACCCGGGTGATCGGATCGAGCGCGCCGAACGGCTCGTCCAGGAGCAGGAGTGGCGGGTCCGCGGCCAGGGCGCGCGCCACCCCCACGCGCTGGCGCTGTCCGCCGGATAACTCGTGCGGATAGCGCTTCATGAAGGTGTCGGGGTCGAGTCCCACGAGCGCCAGCAGCTCGCGCACCCGGGCGGCGATGCGCGCCGGCGGCCACCCTTCGAGCTGCGGGACGAGCCCCACGTTCCGCTCCACCGTGAAATGGGGGAAAAGGCCCACGTCCTGAATCACGTAGCCGATCCGCCGCCGCAGACGCGTCACCGGCAAGTCGGCCGCGTGCTCCCCCGCGAGCCGCACCTCGCCGGACGTCGGCTCCAGCAGGCGATTGATGAGCTTGAGCGTAGTGGTCTTCCCCGACCCGCTCCTGCCGAGCAAGACGAGCGTTTCTCCCGCGGCCACGGTGAACGATACGTCCCGCACGAGGGGGCGGGTTTTCCTCCGTTCCCCCTTCCCTCGTCCCGGCAGGTCGTAGCCGAGGCCCGTGACCTCGAGCGGCTTGGTCACGCAGGCGACACGAGCACCATAAGGAAGCGCTGGTCGTCGCTCCGTCCCTGCCAGCGCGGGGCAAGCCCGGCCTCGGAGAGAACCCGGAGGAACGTGTCCGCGGCGTACTTATACGAGTGATTCATGGCGAGCCGCTCGCCGCGCGCCAGGCGCAGGGCCTCGCCGCCGAGCAGGGCCTCCACGTCCCGGCCCGCCAGGAAGTGCTTGGGGATCAGGTGCAGGCCGGGCAGGCGTGCATCGTCGGCCGCTTCGAACACCAGCTCACCGTCGGCCTCCCGGATGCCGACGGCGTTGAGCGGCGCCCAGGCGAAGCGACGGTTCAGGGGATTGTCGTAGCCGGCCACCGTTGCGTTCCCGGCGTAGATCTCCCCGTCCACGAGCAGCGCGTCGCCCGGCCGGAGCAGCCCCGCCAGGTCGCGCGCCTCCGCGATCGGATCGAAGGCGCCGAGCGTGTTCCCGATGAGCAACACGAGCCGGGGCGGCGTCTCGGGCTCGGCGGCGAGGGCCTGCAGATGGGTCGGGTTCGTGAAATCCGCTTTGATCCCCTGCGCCGGGAAGCCCGCGGACAGGGCGCCGGCACACGCCATCTCGAGCAAGGCCTGGCTCGTATCCACGGGGACGTAGGACACGCGCGCGCCACGCACGCGCAGGGCCTCGAGCAGCAGCAGGTCCTTGTCGCCCTGGCCCGCGCCGAGGCTCACGACCTCCAGCGGGGCGACCGGAAACAGCCGCGCCAGCTCCGCGCCGGCGCTCGCGATTAACGAACGCGACCGCACGAAGTTGCGATACGCGCCGTCCGAGCACAGGGCCAGCCACGCGCGCACCGACAGGGGGAACCAATAGAAGAACTTCTCCGGCAGCCGCCTCGCGTGAAACGCGGAAACGAATTCGTCCGCGAGAGCGTTCTCGGTCAGCAGCGTAAGAATCGAGATCATGAAGCGTTGAGAGTTACCGGTTGACGGGTGTGACGGCAACCCGTAGGATTCTCCCAACGGCCGTCTTCCTTGATTCTGTCTTTGCGAAGGAGGTTGTATGCAGATCGTCGAGATGCAGGAGCTCGTGCCCAGCTGTCATCGTCCCGAGATCGTCGAGACGGCGGAGCTGGTGCCCACCTGCCACTCCTAAGGGAGCGGTGCAGATGCGCCCGGGGGCCCGGACTGTTGTCGGGCCCCCGCTGCGTTTCCTGACCTCCGGACCCCGTCTGGGGTTTGGGGCCTGGGCGCTGGGGGGAACGGGATGGGGCGCGACCTCGGCCGAAAGCGATCGTCTCGCCGCCGTCCACCGTGCCCTCGAGCTCGGCATCACCTTCTTCGATACCGCTCCCTCGTATGGCGATGGCGCGTCCGAGAGCCTGCTGGGGCGCGCGCTCAAGGCCGACCGCGACCGCGTCACGATCGCCACCAAAGTCGGCCCCCGCGACGACCCCCGCCGCGCCCTCGAGGCGTCCCTGCGGCGTCTGGCCACGGAGTACGTGGACCTGATTCAGCTGCATGAAGCGCTCGCAGGCTGGGAGCGGCAGCTCGAGCGGCTGCACGCGTTGCAGGAGGAAGGAAAAGCGCTGGGGGTTGGGCTCTGCAATGCCACCCACCGCCAGCTCGGCCAGGCGCTGGAGATCGCGCCCGTGGTCGCCTACCAAGGGCCCTACAACCTGTTCGATCGGGACGTGGAGCAGCGCGAGCTGCCGCTGTGCCGGGAGCGCCACGTCGCGTTCCTGGCCTACCGACCCCTCGCGGCAGGACTCCTGAGCGGGAAGTACGCCGCCCCCCCGGAGTTCCCCGCCGCGGACCACCGAAGCAAGATCTACTGGTTCAAGGGCAAGGAGTTCGAGCGCCGCCGAACAGTGATGGAGCGGCTCGCTTCAATCGCCCAGCGGCTCGAGATGACGCTGCCGGCGCTCGCGCTCGCATGGGTCCTCGCACAGCCGGGCGTCGGTATCGTCCTGGCGGGCGCGCGCAGCCGCGAGCAGGTCGAGCAGAATCTCGCTGGCACCCGACCCCTGACCCCTGGCAGCTTGGCGGAGGTCGATCAGATCGTCGCGGAGGTGTTCCCGCTGGTCCGAGCCTCGGACGGGCTCAAGCGGCAGGCCGCCACCTGGGGCGAGCGCGAGCGGTTCATCGTCGAGCGGCTGGACGGCAAGACGAGCGCGGAAACGATCGCCGCCCTGTGGACGGACGATCACGCAACCCCCATGGTCGCGGCGCAGGTCAAGGTCTTCTGTGACCAACTCGCCGAACAGGGGTTAGTAGAGTAATGCGGCGTGCGGAATTGATGGTCGGCGCATTCTATAATCCCCACCTCGGCGCAGACTTGGCTCGGGCCGAGGGGATCGACCATCTGGCCATGGCGGATCCCCCCGCGGCGAGCGATCCCTGGTGGCCGTCGATCCGCGGACGCTACACCCTGCTGCTTCATGATTACCTGGGACAGCTGTCCGAGCCGCTCGACGAGCGCTCCATCCAGCGCGCCCGCGCACTCGCCGAGCTGTACCGCTCACCCTGGGTGGCGGAGCATTTCCAGTGTCTCCATACCGAGGACGGCAGCTACAACCTGAACTACGTGTTCCCGCCGCTCTACACGGAAGCGTTCCTCGACCGCTTCGTCCGCAACGCCTGTGCGCTCAAGGCGCGCCTCGACCAGCCGCTCGTCATGGAGAACATCCCCGGGTTCTTCGACGTCAAGGCGAGCCAGATGCCGGAGCCCGTGTGGCTGCACCGCTTCTTCGAGGCGACGGGCGCCGGCTTCCTCCTCGATCTGCCGCACGTCTGGCTCCAGGCGCACTACCACGACATGCCAGCGGAGCGCTGGCTCGCGGAGTTCCCGCTCGAGCACGTCGTGGAGCTGCACGTCGCGGGCGTCGCGCATGACGACGACCTCGCGGGCCCGTGGATCGCGCCGGCCGAGCCGTCGGACGAGATGCTTGCCTTCGCCGCCCACGCGGTGAGCCGCTGCCCCCGGGCCAAGGCCGTCACGTTCGACGCGTTTGCGCCCTCCCTGACCGCGGAAATCCTGTTTCGGAGCGTGGAGCGGATTCGAGGAGCCTTGTGAGGGCGATCGCCCTCGCGCTCCTGCCCCTGCTGCTCGCGGACGTCGTGCTCCCGGCGGGCACCCACATCCCGATTCGCTTCGTACAGCGCGTGACGAGCGGCAGGGACACCGTCGGCACCCCCGTGCTGGTGCAGACCATGGGTGCCGTCGTGCGCGATTCCTGCGTCATCTTGCCTCCCTACCTTCGCGCGATGGGGCATGTGGTCGTCTCGAAGGGCGGCGGTCGATTCGGGCGGCACGGCCGGTTAGGCCTCCGCTTCGACTCGCTCGAGATTCGCCCGGGGCGTTGGGCGGCGGTCTCGGCCGTGCTCGATACGCTCGAGTACGCCCCGCGCGGGGGGATCGTCGACTCGGGGCTGGTGTCGAGCGGGAGAACGTCCATCGCGGGGGTGGGCAGGAAGCTCGTGCCCGCCGGCCTCGCGGCGGCGGTCGATCTCGACGCCGTCCCCGTGGCGGTGCTGGGCGGCTTTTCGCTGGTGCGCCGGGGGCCGCCGATGCGCATCATGGCCGGAGAGATCGGCGGTATCCGACTCACCGAGCCGCTCGTGCTGCCAAGCGAGGACCGTTGTGAGCCGCTGGCGGCGCATCGCGAGCTGGCCGAGCTGCCCGCGCTGCCGAAGTTCGTCCCCCGCTCCGAAAACCGCGCGGGGACCGTGCTGGGCGACCCGTTCAATGTGCTGTTGCTCGGTACCGCCGCGGCGATCGACAGCGCCTTTCGCGCGGTCGGTTGGCTCCCCACGCAGAAACGGTCCTTCTTCACCGTCACGCGGGAAGTGACCGCCGCGATCGCGAGCCGACCCGCCATCACCGCCCCCGTGAGCACGCAGTACTTCGAAGGACGGCCTCAGGACCTCGCGTACGAGCTGGCGGGTCCGAATGTCCGGATTCGTCATCACATCCGGATCTGGCTGCTCGACAGTCTCTCGCTCGTGTGGGTCGGCGCCGCGAACAAGGATGTCGGGGTGATTTTCAAGCCGTGGGAGCCGCAGGCAACGCATCGCATCGAGTCGCACATCGATTGGGAGCGAGACCGGGTGGTGCACGATCTCGAGGCGAGCGGGTGCGGCGATCTCCTGGACTACATGCGGCTTCCCGGGGCGGTAACCGAGGCGCGAAACGTCTCCGGCCAGAAGGTCGTCTCCGACGGGCGAACGGCCGTGGTGGGGTTGCGCCGCTGCGACCCGGGGGACGGGCCGTGAGCGGCACGCCGGGCGATCGCGCGGTGCAGGACGACGTGATTCGCGCGCTCGCCGATGCGCCATATCGTGCCTCGCTGGAGTGGCGGCGCCGGGAGCTCGCCGATCCCGACCGCGTGGAGCGGTACGCGCGGTTTGTGGCGCGCCATTTCTATCACGAGCGGATCGTCCACTTCTTTAAGTACTCGCGCGCCCTGGCCCGCGTGACGGGCCGCACGCCCGAGGCCATCCTCAAATCTCCGCCCTTCGAAACGCTCCTCCCCGGGATCATTCTGGGCAGCCGCGACACGGCGGCCGCGGTGGCGCGACTCGTGACCGCTCACGTTGCGGCAGGCCAGGCGCGCGTTCCCTATCTCGCCGATCTCCTGCGGTACGAAGAGACGATGATGGTCGTCGAGGCGGGGCCGCGGGTGTGGCGGGACGGCGCATCGTCTGGGGGAGCGGGGAGCCCTAAAGGAGCCCCTGCCGGTCCCGGGGAGCGGTTCCGTCCGGAGACCGTTGAAGGGACGGTGCTCTTGGAGTTGTCCTTCGATCTCCCGTGCATCCTGCCCAAACTGCTACAGCCGTGGACCGACGTGCCGCAGGCGCCGGAGCGGCGCACGAAGCTCCTGGTCGCGCGGTCGGCGTACGGACGCGTAGCGGTCGCGCGCAGTGACGAGAGCGTGGCGGCCGTCGTGCGGCTCGCGGACGGGAGGCGGACCCTCGGGGAGATTGCCGGGGTCGCGGGACTCGGGGTCAAGGACCTCGAAGCCGCGCTGCAGGGCCTGGTGGACCTGGGTGCGGTGCGGTTCTCGAGCGGTAGTTAGTGGAGGTCCAGATCTTCGGCATCCGGAAAAGCGCCGACACGCGCGCCGCCCTCCGCTTCTTCGCCGAGCGGCGCATCAAGACCCATTTCGTGGACTTGAACGAGCGCCCCGCGTCGCTCGGCGAGCTCCGGCGCTTCGCGCAGAAGTTCGGGGTGCAGGCCCTGATCGACCGCGACGCGAAGCGCTTCATCGAGCTCGGCCTCAAGTCGGCGCTCTTCTCCGAGGACCGCTGGCTCGAGAAGCTCACACTCGAGCCCCTGCTCCTCCGGATGCCGTTGGTTCGCCACCAGCAGCAGCTGACCGTGGGCCCCGCGGAGGAGACCTGGCGGGCCTGGGTCGCCGCGCCGCAGACATCCGCATAGCTTTTTGATCGTCCTGCCAACGGAGCCACCCGTGACCAAATACGAGAGTGCCGATCTGCTGCTCAAGCTGTATGACCTGCGCCGCGAGCCGGTGCTGCGCAAGGCGCGTGCCTGGTTCCGCGAGGAGTTCCACCCCCGCACCGCGCAAGATGTGCTCGAAGCGCATCGAGGCAAGCGCAGCGCGTACTACCGGATGGTGACCACCTATTGGAGCATGGCGGCGTCGCTCGTGCTGCACGGTGCAATCGAGGATCAGATGTTCGCCGACGTGAACAGCGAGCACATCATGGTGTACGCGAGGCTCCGGCCGTTCCTCGCCGAGCTGCGCGGGCTGCTCAACAACCCAGGATATCTCGAGAAGCTGGAGCAGGTGATCATGCAGATGCCCGACGCCCAAGCGCGGCTCGCCCGGTTCCCGGGACCCGCCAAGGGCAATGCAGGTGCGCCCAAGGGACCGCGGAGGGTCGCATGACGACCGCGGCGATCCCGCGCCCCGGGCCGTCCGAATACGTGCCTTACTATGAGACCTACATCTCCAAGGTCCCCAAGGGGAACCTCCTGAAGGTTCTCGAGGACCAGCGGCGCGAGACCCAAGAGCTCCTCGCCGGCGTGTCAGAGGCGAAGGGCCTGCATCGCTACGCACCGGGGAAGTGGAGCGTCAAAGAGGTGGTCGGCCACCTGATGGACAGCGAGCGGGTGTTCTGCTACCGCGCCCTGGGGTTCGGGCGGGCCGACGAGAGCCCCCTTCCGGGGTTCGACGAGAAGGCGTGGGTGCCAGCCGGACGGTTCGACGCGCGACCCCTCAAGGACCTCGCGGCCGAGCTCGACGCGGTGCGCCGGGCGACCATCGCCCTGTTCTCAGGGTTGGACGCCGAGGCCCTGGCGCGCCGCGGGACTGCCAACAACAACCCGATTACCGTGCGCGCGCTCGCCTGGATCATCGCCGGCCACGAGCGCCACCACGTCGCGATCCTGCGGGAGCGGTATCTGGCATGAGCCCGGTGATCTTCCTCCTCGCCGCGGTGGCGGCGCAGGGAGACACCGGCAGTTTCGTCATCAAGGACTTCCGATTCGCGAGCGGCGAGGTGCTGCCCGAGCTGCGGCTGCACTACCGCACGCTCGGCCGTCCACGGCGCGATGCCGCCGGCGTCACCCGGAACGCGGTCTTGATCCTTCACGGCACAGGCGGAGCGGGCGGACAGTTCCTGTCGCCGCTGTTCGCAGGCGAGCTGTACGGCCCCGGTCAACCCTTCGATACCGCCACGCACTACCTCATCCTGCCCGACAACATCGGACACGGCAGGTCCTCCAAACCGAGTGACGGGCTGCGCGCGCGATTCCCGCGCTACGCGTACGGGGACATGGTGGCCGCCCAGTACCGGCTCGTCACCGACGGGCTGCACGTGAATCATCTGCTGCTGGTGATGGGCACATCGATGGGCTGCATGCACAGCTGGCTCTGGGCGGAGCGGTATCCCGACGTCATGGATGGGGTCGTCTCGCTCGCCTGCATCCCGACGCAGATCGCGGGGCGGAACCGGATGTGGCGCAAGATGATCATCGACGACATCAGGGCCGACCCCGACTGGAAGAGCGGCGAGTACGCGAGCCAGCCCCGCGGCCTTCGGGCGGCCCTGCAGCTGCTGTTCACGGCGGGATCGAGCCCCCTGCAGCTCCAGCGGAGCGCACCAACGCGTGACTCGGCCGACGCCTACATCGCTCGCTGGCTCGACACGCGCTTCGCGGAAACAGACGCCAACGATCTCGTTTACCAGGTGGACGCCTCGCGCGACTATGACCCGAGCACCGCACTCGATCGCATCACCGCACCGGTGCTCGCGATCAACTCCGCCGACGACTTCATCAACCCTCCGGAGCTCGGACTCATGGAGCGGCTGATTCCACGGGTGCCGCGGGCCCGTTATGTCCTGATTCCCACGAGCGAGCGGACGCGAGGCCACGGCACGCACACCGCCGCGGCGGTCTGGAAGGAATATTTCGGGCCGTTCGTCGCGGCGCTGGAGCGAGCGCGTTGAAAGTGACCGTCGGCAAGCGGGCGTCCCGCAGTCTCAGGCTCACTTCCGAGCACGTGAAAACGTTCGCGCAGCTGACGGGCGACTACAACCCGCTCCACTTCGATCCCGCGTTCGTCGCGCGGACCAAGTTCGGCAAGCTGGTCGTTCAAGGGGGGCTCACCACCGGACTGCTGCACGCGCTGGTGGCGATGGACCTCCCCGGACCGGGCACCGTGTTCCTGAGTCAGAACTGGAAATTCACCGCGCCGGTGTACATCGGCGACACGATCACGGCCGAGGGGGAGATCGTGAGCGTGCACGAATCGAAGCCGGTGTGTCAGCTGAAGATCAGAGTGGCGCGCCAAACGGGAGAAACGGTGCTCGAGGGAGAAGCGTGGTGCTACACGTTCGAAGCGGGAGCGTGACTACTTAGGCGCCAGCGAAGCCGCGTGCCACACCCAAGGCATTGACACCAGGGCCACGCCGTTCCAGGCGAGAAACGAGAACCGCATCTCGCCCGGCGAATAGGGGCGATCACGCCACAGGAGCATCACGTCCAGCGTGAACCAGACCGCGCTTGCGGCGAGGAACGCGGCGAGCCACGGATCGCGGGCCCACTTCCAAATCAGTACAGCTTCAATCGCGAGAAACGCGATCAACAGCCACTTCGCCGGCCGTGCTCCCAGCACGCCGGCCAGGGACCGACGGCCAGCGCGTCGATCGGGCTCCAAGTCCATGATTTCACCGAACAAATGGGAATGCATCGCGAACATGGCGCCGAACAGGAACGTGAACCAAGGCACCTGGGAGACATGGTTCAACCAGCTCGCGAGGACGAACACGAGCAGGTAGCCCGCCTGGTTTAGCAGGTCCAACCCGGGACGGCCCTTGAACGCGAACGGCCGACAGTTGTACAGGGTGGCGACGACGATGAGCGTCGCGAGCCACGCGAGCGCCTTGAGTCCGAGTAGCAGCGTGAACAAGACCGCAAACGGCACTTGCACGAGCGCGATCCGCCAGGGCAGGCGCGCTAGACGCTCCGGCGTGCCCCGCGCACCAAACAGGTACGTCCCTTTGCGCGGGTTGAATCGATCCACTTCGAAATCGACGATGTCGTTCCATCCGTAGATCAGCAAACCCAGCGGGAACGTCACATAGAGGAGGCCGAGCCAGAACTCCGGCTGATGGAAAACATTTCGCCCGCCGGCGGGCACGAGATAGAACCAGACCGACGTGAGCCAAAAACCCGGCCGTGCCGCCTTGACTACGAATCCGGTCTCCTCCGCGAGCCGACCAAGGCGGGTCACCTATATCCTGCCGCCTGCAGGCTGAACAGCTCGGCGTACAGTCCGCCCCGCGCCACCAGGTCCTCGTGCGTCCCCTGGTCCACCAGCTCGCCGCCCTGGAGCACCAGGATCCGGTCCGCCATGCGCACCGTCGAGAAGCGATGCGAGATCAGCACGGCCATCCTGCCCTTGGTGAGCTCCGCAAACCGGAGAAACACTTCATACTCGGCGCGGGCGTCGAGCGAAGCGGTGGGCTCGTCGAGGATCAAGACCTGGGCGTCGCGCATGTAGGCCCGCCCCAGCGCGACTTTCTGCCATTCGCCGCCCGACAACTCTACCCCGCCGTCGAACCGGCGGCCGAGCATCTGGTCGTAACCCTTGGCCAGACGGGAGGCGACCGAGTCCGCCAGGCTGCGGCGCGCCGCCTCGCGCACCCGCGCGTCGTCCTCCAGCGCCTCGATCTGGCTCACCCCGATGTTCTCCTTCAGGACGAAGTCGTAGCGCACGAAGTCCTGAAAAATCACGCCGATGTTCTTTCGCAGGCTGCTCAGGTCGTGCTCCCGCAAGTCGACCCCGTCCAGCAGGATGCGGCCCTCGTCCGGATCGTACAGGCGCGCCAGCAGCTTCACGAGCGTGGTCTTCCCCGCCCCGTTCTCTCCCACCAGCGCGATCCGCTCCTCCGGCTGGAACGTGAACGTCAGGTGCCGCACCGCCCAGCGGTCCGAACCCGGATAGCGGAACCCAACGTCCTGGAACTCGAACCCGCGGCGGATCGGCACCGGCACCGGACGCGCGCCCGGCGTGGACGTGACGCGGGGCTGCACGTCGAAGAAGGTGAACAGGTCGGAGAGATATAGACTCTGCTCGAACACCTGCGACAACGACAGCAGAACGCGCTGGATCAGATCGCGACTCTGGCGGAACGATCCGGCCAGAAAGGTCAGCGCGCCGACCGTGAAACGCCCCAGCACCGTGAGGTAGATGGCCACGGCGTAGGCTGCGTAGTAGCCGAGCGTGCCGATCGTCACCAGGAGCGTAGACACGAGGTTACGCTTGATCGCCAGTCGCTTGTTGGCGTCGTAGAACTCTTGCGACAGCCTGGCGTACCGCCCGACGAGAAAGTCCGACAGGTTGAATAGCTTCACTTCCTTCGCCATCTCGTCGGACGCGCCGGCGTAGCGGAGATAGTCGAGGAGGCGCCGCTCGGGAGTCCATTGGAACAGCAGCGAATATCCCAGCGCCGCGTAGTGGGTCTCGCCCAGGAACGACGGCAGCACGGCGACGACGAGCAGGACCAAGAGCCACGGCAACTGGACGAAGATCACGCCGGCGAGCGAGACCAGCGTCACCAGGTCCTGGACGGTGGCGAGCAACAAGGTGATGAGGCCAATCCGACCGAGCGTCTGCCGCCGCGCACGCTCGAGATGGTCATAGGTCTCTGCGTCTTCGTACTGCGCAATGTCGAGCGTGGCGGCGTGCTGCATCAGACGCACGCTGATGCGGTTCGAAAACAGGTCACCCAGCAGGCTTTCGAGCAGCGCCGACAGGCGCGCCAGTACTTCTCCCAGGACGCCGATCCCGAGCTCGAGCAGGACGAGACCGCCCAGGTACCGCCAATCCAGCGGCTGCCCCGCCGCATGCGCCCGCATCGCGGCGATCACGCCGTCGATGATCAGCTTGCCGATCCACAGGACGGCGAGCGGGACGAGGGAGCGCAGCGCGCGGAGCGTCAGGATCGCGACGGTGTAGCCGCGGTGGGTCTGGTACACGAGCTTGAGGAGCGGCGGCACGTACCTGAGGGCCTGCAGCCGCTCCGACCAGGTCGGGGGCGTCCCGTCCGGACCGGAAAGCGGGCTCCTGGGGCGGGGGCCGATACCGTGCGGGTTGAAGCGCGGCGTTGACGCCGTCACGACCTTAACTTCTCCTGGGGACGGTGCGTCAATATAACCGCATGAAAACGCGGATCGTTTGGTGGGTCCTGACGCTCGGCATCCTCCCGGTCGGTATCGCGGCACAGCAACCCGCCCTCACTCCCCAGGACTCGGCGTTCCACGCCCTGAACCGCCTCGCGTACGGACCTCGACCCGGCGATGTGCGACGCGTGGCTGCCGATGGGGTGATGCGCTGGATCGACCGCCAGCTCTCGCCCGAAGAGATCGACGACCACCGTCTCGCCGAGCGGGAGGGCCAGTTCCAGATCCTCGACTACGACCGCCGCGACCTCGCCGCGATGTACACGGAGGCGCAGCGCGAGCGGCGCGAGCGCAAACTGGCCGCCGACACGATGGCCGACAGGGGTGGAGGGAGCCCGATCGCGCAACGGGGCAAGCGTCTCACGGGTGAATTCGCGGAGCTGGCGGTGGTCCGCGCCGCGCTCTCCGAGCGACAGCTGTACGAGATCATGGTGGACTTCTGGACCAATCACTTCAACGTCTACTTCGCCAAGGGCGCCGACCACTTCCTCACGCCTGATTACATCGAGCACACGATTCGCCCCCGCGCGATGGGGAAGTTCGCGGACCTGCTGCTCGCCGTCGCCAAGAGTCCCGCGATGCTCTTCTACCTCGACAACTGGGAAAGTGTAGCGCCGGGCTCCGTCCCACCCGCGGCCCTTCGCGTCCGCGCCAGGCCCATCTTCGGTCGCCGACCCGGTCTGTTCGGCCCGATGCGCGACCCTGCCCGCCAGGACTCGATGCGCCGGCGAGCCCTCGAGGGGATGCCCAAAGGGATCAATGAGAACTATGCCCGGGAGTTGCTCGAGCTCCACACCCTGGGCGTCGACGGCGGCTACACCCAGCGGGACGTGATCGATGTAGCGCGCATTTTCACGGGCTGGAGCATCGAGCGTCCTCAACAAGGCGGAGACTTCGAGTTCCACGACTGGGCGCATGACCGCGGGGAGAAGCAGGTGCTGGGTCTCGGGTTTCAAGCAGGGCATGGGATGGATGAGGGCGTGCGCCTGCTGAAGATGCTGGCCGGCCTCCCGGCGACCATGCACCACGTCAGCTGGAAGCTCTGCCAACGATTCGTGCGCGACGATCCGCCCGACGGCTGCGTGGACGAGGCCGTGACGGCGTGGAGACGCTCGAGCGGCGACGTCCGCGAAGTGCTGCGGGCCATCTTCCACGGCCCCGACTTCTGGGCGCCGGACAACGGGCGCGCCAAGGTCAAGACCCCGCTCGAGTTCGTGGTCAGCGCGGCGCGCGCGGTCTCCGCTGACCCGGATACTTCGCCACGTTTGGCACAGGTGGTGGCGCGCCTCGGCGAGCCGTTGTACCTCCATGTCGCCCCCGACGGATACTCCGAGCGGGAAGCGGCGTGGGTGAACAGCGGCGCGCTGCTCGATCGCATGAACGCTGCCGTCGCTCTGGCAACGGGCAAGCTGCCGGGCGTGACGGTCGTGCTCGATTCTATAGTTGGAGTCGGAGATGCCGACCAAGTGATCGGCGAAGTCAACGAGATGATCCTGGCTGGGGCAATGTCCGAGAATACAAAGCAGGTTCTGGGACGTGAGCTGGCGGGGATCAGCGATCCCATTCAGGCGCGTGCCCTCGCCGTCGGCCTCGCGCTCGGTGGACCGGAGTTTCAAAGACAATGACCATTTCGAGACGCGTTTTCGTGAAGTCGGGCGGCCTCGCTTTGTTCAGCTTCGGCCTGGACCCGCTGTTCCTGGCGCGGGCCGCCTTCAGCTCGTACGACCCCTTGCCGCCCCATGCCGCCCGTTGCCGTCCTGTCTTGGTGTGTCTCTTCCAGCGTGGCGCCGTGGACGGGCTCAACATGATCGTCCCTCATGGGGACCCCACCTATTACCGGGAGCGGCCTCGCATTGCCGTGCCCGAGAAGGACGTCCTCGACCTGGACGGCTACTTCGGCCTGCACCCCCGTCTCGCCGCGCTCAAGCCCCTGTGGGATTCGAAGACCCTGGCCGCGGTCCACGCGATCGGGTCGCCAGACGCGACTCGAAGTCATTTCGACGCCCAGGACTATCTGGAGTCGGGCACCCCGGGGGTGAAAGCGACGCCGGACGGCTGGCTCAACCGCTACTGCCAGCACGACCGTGAGCACCAGGACACGCCGTTCCGCGCCGTCGCCTTCGGTCCCCAGCTGCCCCGCATCCTGGCCGGCACCGCGCCGAGTCTCGCGATCGACGACCTGCAGGCGTTCGGCCTGCGCGCGCCCCAACCCGCCGCGCGCGACCGGCTCACCCGCGCTTTCGAAGAGCTGTACGCCGCTTCTGCAACCGGGCTGCTGTCAACGTCTTCACGCGAGGCATTCGAAGCCGTCCAGACGCTCAAGCGCCTGGACCCCGGCCAGTACCGACCGGCGAACGAGGCCGACTACCCGCGCGGCAAGCTCGGCAAGACTCTGCTCGAGATCGCCCAGCTCATCAAGGCCGACCTCGGGCTCCAGGTGGCCTTCGCCGACGTGACCGGGTGGGATACCCACGTGAACCAGGGAGCGTCGGAGGGACAGCTCGCTGGGCGGTTGGATGAGCTGGGGCAGGCGCTCGCGGCCTTCACCAGGGACCTGGGGGAGCGGATGGGCGACGTCGTCGTGCTCACGATGTCGGAGTTCGGCCGCACCGTCCGGGAGAATGGGAGTTCGGGTACCGATCACGGGCACGCCACCGCCATGTTGGTGCTGGGCGGCGCGGTGAACGGGGGCCGGGTTTTGGGAAAGTGGCCCGGGCTCGATCCAGCGCAGCGGTTCGAGGGCCGGGACGTGGCCGTCACGACCGATTTCCGCGACCTGTTCGCCGAGCTCGTGGCGCGCCACCTCGGCGCGCGAGACCTGTCCGCGATCTTCCCGGGATTCACGCCCGACCCGGCGCGCTTCCCCGGCGCGATCAGGACCTAGCGACCGCCGCGTCCTCGAGCGCCGCAAGCAGCGGTTCGAACTCCCACGAGTCGTCGTGCCGCACGCCGTTGATGAAGAACGTGGGCGTGCCGTTGACGCCGCTCGTGACACCGCTCCGGAAGTCTTCCCGCACGCGGGGCGCATAGGCCCCGCTGCTGAGCTCTGTCCGAAGCTGCGCGACATCGAGACCCAGGTCGCCCGCGTATTCGATCAGATACTCGCCGTCCAGCGCAAACTGCCGCTCGAACAAGCGGTCGT
>Ga0137409_10004381_pt1 | contig 14828 bp, 11 predicted proteins | sample CZODoug1_16funga_FD_122059 | JGI IMG/M metagenome (GOLD analysis project Ga0137409, IMG submission 122059) | Vadose zone soil fungal communities from Angelo Coast Range Reserve, California, USA - CZODoug1_16fungal (Hybrid Assembly) | ecosystem: Environmental > Terrestrial > Soil > Vadose zone... | reverse complement strand
TGGCAGTTTTGGCTCTTCGCTGCTCTAACGCAGATGCGTGCTTTTGGTTTGCGTCCGTAACTTTCAGCAACGTAAGACCGCCTATCAATGCTCCCAAGATGGCAGAACATGCGGAGATCAAAGACTGAAACAGTAGGGCGCTGGTCATGACCCAATCTTACATCGATTTCATTTGCTCGCCACGCACATGCGTGCCTAAGGTAGAGTGCGAGATAAGTATGTTTGAAACAATCATAAAGCTGTTACCTCTATGTTCAGAAAAATACGCTTCGGTGTAGGGCTGGAAAAAGGGCCTAATTGCGGAAGTTCACCTAATTGCGGAAGTTCAAGTGCGGCTCGAAGAGCTGGAGCTGAACGCCGACGGCCGCGCCAATCATGTTACGATTGACATAGACATTCCCAACGCGAGCACGCGACGCGACGCGATGCGCTCGGCGATCGAATCGATTCGCGTATGTGCGGGGTGCAACAGACGCACACGTATTTTGTAATGGAGGAGGTGAAGTCGGCCTATCGGCTTGTGATCCCCTCTACCGGTCGTCTCCTCTAACTGTGCCAGTCGCAGCGACAGAACTTTAGGAACTCATCGGATGAAATCTTACCGTCAGAATTGAGAGAAAGGCCATGACGGAAAGCACAGCTCCTGTCAGCGGCGATGCCGGTGAAGGAGAACACGAGCGGAATTGGTTCATACGCACGAAATTGGCTGCACCTGTTCACCAGGTCAGGCTGGTTTCTCGCGAGCACCTCCTGACGGGTTTGGACCGTCTATTGGGCAAGAGGCTCGGCCTCATCGTAGCGCCGGCGGGATTCGGCAAGACGACCATCCTGATGCAGTGGCAGGCGCGCCAGAAGGCGGCGGGGACGGCGGTGGCTTGGCTAACGCTCGACGAAGGCGATGGGGATATCCATCAATTCCTTTCCTACATCGTCCTTGCCCTAGCCTCGGTGGGAGTCGACCTCGGATCGCTCGAGGCGGCGGCAGAACAGGGGATGGTTGGCGGGGCTTTGAGGCCGACGTTATCCCTACTACTTGATCGCGTCGCGGTTCATCAGGGCTCGGTTGTTCTCATACTGGACGATTATCACAGGATCGGGGCTCCCGGTACCGATAGGTTGCTGACGGAATTGATCACGATGGCCCCGTCCAACTTCACCATCACCGCAAGCAGCCGAGTGCGCGTCAATCTCGATGTGCCTCGGCTCATGGCCAGCGGATTGGCCATGGAATTTGGCGCGGAATTCCTCAGGCTTTCGCGGGATGAACTGGCGGATGCGTTCGACCGTCCGCTGACGCTCGACGAAGCCGACATTGTTTTTCATCGGACAGAGGGCTGGTTCGTTGCCGTACAGTTGGCGCGGCTTCTAATTAGGGAAGGCGACTCTATCCAGTCATGCCTGCTTCGCTTCAAAGGGGATTCGGGGCATGTGGCTAATTATCTAGCTGAGCAGGTGCTCGACAACCTACCGGAGCCTTTGCTCTCGTTTCTAATCAGAACATCCATCCTAGAATCGCTGTGCGCTCCGTTGGCGGACGCAGTGCTGATGCGCGCCGACAGTTTGGAGATGCTCCGGCGTCTGGAACCGCTAAATGCCCTGCTCGTTCCGCTCAGTGAGATGCCTGGCTGGTATCGCTTCCACCACCTCTTTGCAGAATGTCTCCAAGACATATTGTTACGGCGCCACGGCCCTGAGATTCCCGAACTACACATGCGCGCCGCTGCCTGGTTCGAGCAGCAGGGCAATGTAAGTGAAACGGTGTTTCACGCCGGCGCGGCAAAGAATTTCGACCGGTGCGCCGCATTGATTCAGGATGCCGGCGGCTGGGAATTGATCCTCTTCGGTGGAATTGGCCATTTGCGCAACCTGCTGTGCTACATCCCCGATGCCGTCTTGAAGCGTTATCCCCGGCTGCAGATCGCCAAGGCTTATCTAAGCGCTAAGGATGGCGATCTCGCCGAGACGCGGGCGTTGTTCAACGCCGCTCGCGCGCGAGAACGCGGTGCCACGTCCAATGCGCCCTTGGAGCGAGATTTGCTCAACGTCGGTGCGCTTCTCGATATCTATGAGGATCGGCATATGCGCACTGCCGATCTTGCGACGCTGGAGGCGCAAATTGAACGCCATCCGGCTGACGACCCGATGACCGTGGCGATTCTGACGTGCCAGCACATTCTTGCCTGCATCGCATTGGGGCGCTTCGCGGAAGCGGAACAGGAGGCCCAAGAAGTCATGCGCGTGATGCGGCAGGCGCGAACGGTGCTCGGTCTCAATTACTGCTTCCTTCACGCTGGGTTGGCGGCGATGTATCAGGGCAAACTTAGCATTGCAGAAGCACACTTCGGTGTAGCTCGAAGCATGGCGGAAGAGAATTTCGCGTCAGATCCGGGATTGCGCGCTCTGACAGGGGTGCTTCACGCGACGTTGCGCTATTGGCAAGGCCGTTTGGACGATGAGAATGCCGCCGAGATCATCACATACATTCACTATGTCGAATCCTATGACGGCTGGTTCGAGGTCTATGCCAATGCCCTGCAGGTGGAATGTTCGCTTGGCGACGGACCCGCGCCCGCCATGTCGCGAGCCAGAAGGATCGCAGCGGTACGCGGACTCAAACGTCTCGAGCTTCTTGCCGACATTCAGGCGTTGCGCCATAGCGACCCGGGAAAGGATGAGGCGCTCGCCCGCCGCGTTCTTCTGGCGATGCCGAAGGGCATTTGGACCCGCGATCCGTTCCAATGGCGGCCTTTCGTGGAAAGCAGGCTGGCTTTCGCGAGGTACTATATGGAGCACGACCGTCCCCAAGCGGTGGCGATGGCGACCGCGGCGTGCGAGTGCGCACGCGAACTGGCGGCAGTGCCGTTTCTTATCGATGCTTTGGTAATTCGCGCCCAGCTGCGCAACCTTATGGGCGACCGGCCTGGCGCTGCCGACGATCTCAGGGAGGCGCTCTCCTTGGCTGCGCCTGAGGGGATTTGTGGGCCTTTCGCCAGAGCGCGGGGATTGGTGCCGCTGTTGCGCGGCGTCATCAAGGCGTCGCGATCCGATTATGCGGACGTGCGTCTGTTGGCGTTCGCCGAGGCGTTATCCTCGCGCATGACCCGGGCTTTTCCCGCAACCTTCTCTTCGGATGGTCCTCAATTCAGTCCCAGGGAGTTAGAGGTGCTTGAGGAATTGACCCAAGGGCGGTCGAACAAGGAAATCGCGCGCGCCCTGGATATGACCGAGCATACCGTCAAGTTTCACCTGAAACATATTTTCGCGAAGTTGAAAGTCGAGCGTCGGGGTCAAGCGATCGCTAGGGCCCTCGAGCTCGGACTGGGCTGACCTCATTCATACTAGCCGAATGGCTAGGTACCCCGACCAATGTCCGCCGGTACCTATACCCCTTCATGCAGGGACTATCCGGGAGTCCCGTTCCTTTTTTGCAACCCCTGAAGCGATGATGGTGGGCAATACAAGGCGGCGAGATTTCGCGCCAGCACCTTCGAGGGGGGGGCGCCATGCGTGTGGCAACGAACATCGGTGGAACCTTCAGCGACTTGGTCTATGTCGACGTCGAGAGTGTGCGGAAAGTAAAGGTCGATACCGCGCCACGTTTCGAACAAGGCCTCATGAACGCTATTGCTCACGTCGTATGTGAAGCGTCGAGTTACCAATTTTTCGCGCGCGGATCGACGATCCTAATCAATGCGCTCTTGAGCTGCAAAGGAGCCAGGGTCGCGCTTGTCACAAGGGAGGAGTTTAGCGACATTCTCGAAATCGGGCGCGGCAATCGGCCGGACCTGTTCAATTTCCGTTTCGAGAAACCTGCTCCTTCTGTTCCTTCGCCGACTTCATCGTCATCGACGGCGACCCGCCTGAAGACCTCTCGTTGTTCTCCCGCCAAAGCTCCGTGGTCCGGGCGATCTGGAAGGGCGGGCGGCGCATCGATGGTGAGCGGATCCGGGAGCAGAGAAAGTTGATCAGGCTCGTCGTCATGTACAATTTGTCGGACGGCGCCGACGAAGGCGGCTTCCTCGAATGGCGCCTCAAGCACCACCAGAACGCCAACGCCGCTCTGCAGGGCGTGCTGCGAACCGACTTCGCGAGAGTGGTGAAGGCGTGGCCCGATCAGGCCGTCCCGCGCTTCCGCTTCGCCACCATCCTTGAATGGCCGGACATGGAGGCGTTCCAACGCGCCTTCTACGCCCCAAGTGTTCAAGCCGAGCTGCGCGAGAACATCAAGCGACTGGGTGAGCACGAATATTCGATTTGCGAGATTCTAACCTCGTCTGACATTGCTGAGGACGCCGAGTCATGAGCGGATACAGAGTTGCCGCCGATATCGGCGGCACCTTCACCGATTTCGTCTTCGAGGACAAAAGCGGACACACCCACATTGGCAAGGTGCCGACCACCTCGCGGAACCCCTCGCGGGGAGTGCTTGATGGTCTGAATGCCCAGTTCTCCGCCCTCAGCGACATCGACTTCTTCGTGCACGGGACCACGGTCGGGCTGAATGCCTTTCTCGAGCGGCGCGGGGCCCGGGTGCTCCTGCTGATGACCGCCGGCGTCTCCGACAGCTACACCATCGCCCGCGGCCATCGCACCCGCCTTTACCAGGTGCAGTATCGCAAGCCCGCACAGCTGGTGCCGCGCCGCGATGTCCATGAGATCCGCGAGCGTCTGGCTTGGGACGGATCCGTTATCGAGCCGCTCAACCAGGGCGACCTGCAGGCGGTGATCGACATCGTGAAGGGGGAAGGCGTCAGCGCCATCGCCGTCTGCTTCCTGCACGCCTTCACCAATCCCGTCCATGAACGTCGCGCGCGCGACATCCTCCGCGCCGCGCTCCCCGAGGTCTCCATCTCCCTGTCGAGCGACATCGCCCGAGAGTGGCGGGAGTACGAGCGGGCCTCTTCCGTCACCATGGACGCCTATGTGGCGCCGGTCGTCGAACTCTACCTGAAGACACTACGGGCCGAGCTCAACAAGGCCGGTATGGAAAAGACCATCCACGTCATGCGCTCCAACGGTGGCGTGATGACAGATCGCATGGCGCGCGACCAGCCGATATCTACCCTGTTGTCCGGACCGGTGGGCGGAGCCATAGGCTGCGTGCAGCTCTCCAAGGACACCGGACGCAGCAATCTGCTGGGCATCGACATGGGCGGGACGTCATTCGACCTGACTCTGGTCATCGATGGCCAGCCGCAGCTTTCGACCGAGGCCTCCCTAGAAGGCCTGCCCCTGCTGATGTCCGTGGTTGACATCCACACCATTGGCACCGGCGGCGGATCCATCGCCTGGATCGAGGCTGGCGGGCTGCGAGTTGGACCCAAGAGCGCTGGCTCGCAACCGGGCCCCGCCTGCTACGGCCGCGGCGGGGTTGAGCCCACAGTCACCGACGCAAATCTCTATCTAGGACGGCTCGCAAGTAACTCTCTTCTGGGCGGGCGGATGACGTTGGACGTGGAGGCCACTGGGCGGGCGATGGCCAAGTTGACTCAACCGCTCGGGATCACCGAGCTTGAGCTGGCCGAAGGGATCCTCGCGATCAGCAACGCCAAGATGGCTGACGCCATGCGCACTATCACCGTCGAGAAGGGTATCGATCCGCGCGACTTCACCCTCGTGGCCTACGGCGGTGCCGGGCCGATGCACGCCGTCGAGCTGGCATACGAACTGGAGATCGGCGAGATCCTGATCCCGCGTTTCCCGGGCACGTTCTCCGCATGGGGCATGCTACAGAGCGACATTCGATCGGACTTCACCGCGAACTTCTTCTTCCCTGCGGACCATGTAGATCCCGCATTCATGCGCAAGGTCTGGCAGTCGCTACAGGATCAAGGCCGGTCTTTGCTCGAACAGGAGCATGTCGCGTCCGAGGACATGATCTTCGCCCTCGCGGCCGACCTCCGCTACGTCGGGCAAGAGAATACGCTCAGCATATCGTTCTCTGCCGAGAGCGTCGTGCCCAACATTCTGAAGGCCTTCCACAGCGCCCACGAACGCCGCTTCGGTCATGCCCAACCGAACAACCCAGTCGAGTTCGTCAATGTGCGGGTTGCGGCTGTCGGGCGTCTTGCCCGTGAGCGGCAGGCGTTCGCCTCTACGCCGCAGGCGGCCTCCCCGGTGATCCGCGAGCGCGACGTGATTTTTGGCGGCCAAACCTTGCGGGCGAACATCTACAACCGCGCCTTGTTCACCGACCAGACCCGATATTCCGGGCCGGCAGTGATCGAGGAGGAGAGTGCGACCACCTTCGTTCCGCCGGGATACGGCTTCCGGCTCGATAAGTGGGGCCACCTGTTGATCCAGAAGGAAGTTTCATCATGACCGAGAGTGCTTGGGCTGCCAGCCCCATCACGACCGAGATTCTGCGCAATGCATTCGTCTCGATCGCGGAAGACATGAACGCCGCGTTAATCCGCAGCGCGTACAGCCCGCTGATCTATGAGGGCAAGGACTGCGCTGTGGCTCTGCTGGACCAGGACGGCAACGTCCTCGGGCAATCGCTGGGCGTGCCGTTGTTCTTAGGCAATCTCTCCCTGTGCGTGCAGATTACGGCGGAGATGCACGGCTGGGGCTACTTCCAGGACGGTGACGTCATCTTCCTCAACGACAGCTACATCGCCGGCACGCACTTGAATGATGTGACCGTGATCCAGCCGATCTTCTGGCGCGGCCAGAGAATCGGATTCGCCGCCTCGCGGGCCCATTGGCTGGACGTTGGCGGCAAGGACACCGGCCTGTCGATCGATTCCACCGAGATCTACCAGGAGGGCATGCGCTGGGCCCCGACGAAGATCTATGAAGCGGGCCGAGCCAGGAACGATATTCTGGAGTTCCTGCGCCGGAACAGCCGTTTCGGAGCGGTGCTGATCGGTGACCTGCACGCCCAAATCGCCGCCGGCGAGACCGGTGCACAACGCTTGCGTGCCATCATGGACCGCTTCGGGCACGACACCGTCCAGGCCGCTAAGCAAGCGATCTTCGCCCAGTCCGAGCGCCTCGAACGTCAGGCGATCAGCGCCATTCCCGATGGCGTCTATTTCGCCGAGGGCAATCTCGACAACGACGGCGTCGGGTCCGCTCCGGTCCCCGTGAAGCTGAAAATCGTTGTGGAAGGCGACAGCATGGCCCTCGATCTCGAAGGGTCTGCCCCCCAGACCAAGGGATCAGTCAACTGCGGCTTCACCCAGACAATTTCGGCCGCGCGTCTGGCCTTCAAGCTGCTCATCAACCCCACGCGCCCGGTCGATGGTGGCACCTTCCATACCCTCAAGGTCACCGCGCCACCTAATTCGATTTTCAACGCCCGAGAGCCGGCCGCCTGCGCCTGGTATTTCTCGTCCCTCGGACTGCTCATTGACCTCTTCCTCAAGGCCCTAGCGCCGGCCATGCCCGACCAAGTGGCAGCCGCCCACTACGGCGACTCCATGGTCATTTCCTTGAACGGGATCGACAGCCGCACAAAAGATCGCTTCCTCACCATCGAGGCCACGACAGGAGGGTGGGGGGCTTGGTCCAAGGGCGACGGCCAAGACTCCCTGATCAACGAGGTCAATGGTAGCTTCCGCGATTTGCCGGTGGAGATCTTCGAGCGCAAATACCCGGTGCGCATCCTGCAGTACATGATCCGAACCGACAGCGGTGGGGCTGGGCGGTTCCGGGGCGGCAACGGCACTGTGCGGCAGTACCTCCTGCTCGACGACGCCAATCTCACCTTGTGGTTCGAACGCTCAGTTACACCGGCTTGGGGCCTCGCAGGCGGGGGGCCTGGCCTCGGGCCGGAAGTCGTTATCCGCGACGTCGACGGCTCCGAGGCCCGCACGCTGAAGGTCAATGCCCGGCCACTCAAGGCCGGAGCCGTCATTACCGTCTCCTCGGGCGGCGGCGGAGGCTTCGGGTCGGCGCGCGAGCGGACGGCGGACCAAGTGCGCTGCGACGTCGAGAACCGGTTCATCTCAGCAGGCAAAGCCGAAGCAGTCTACGGAGTCAGGCCGATCCAAGAGGCGTCTTTGGCGCCCGCTTGATCGGGGCGGGCGCGATGGGCACAGGGAGAGCGACCTCACAGGAACGACGAGGCAGAGGGCGGATCCATGGTTCCTTCGGTGTCGATACCTACCCGAACGGACAGGGGGTGAGCCGCCGGGAACGAAGGCCTATCCGCTTGCTAAGAGGACCTATCCGTCGCCGCTGCTCCATGCCGAGAGGGGGGCGGATACGCTTGGATCGCAAAGGGATTGTGGCGCGGTGTGGATGGCGAGTCACAAAGTCGGGGGAAAAATGCATCATAAGGTCAGGACAAAATGGCTATGAAATCCAGTCTCAAGATCTCTCTCGGTCTGAGCACCCTGTTCGGGACCTCGCTGCTCTTCGCTGCGCCGTCTGTCGCGCAGCAGGTACCTTCGTCAGCGCAGCAGGACGATACTCTGCAAGAAATCATCGTCACCGCTCGCGGCCGCGCGGAGCAGTTGAAAGACGTTCCGATCTCCGACTCCGCCCTAACACAGCAACAGATCGAAGACGCTCATATCCGTGAGGTGGGTGATTTCATCAACCTGACGCCGAACATAACGATTGTTCAGGCTCAGAATGCCGGATACAGCGCCATCACGATTCGAGGCATCACCCAGGTCCGCAATAGCGAATCGCCGGTTGCCGTGGTGGTTGACGGTGTCCAAGAGATTAATCCAGCCCAATTTACCCAGCAGCTCTTCGATGTGGAGAGCATCGAGGTGCTGCGAGGCCCCCAAGGCGCCTTATACGGCCGCGACGCGGAGGGCGGCGCGATCCTCATTAGGACGCGGCAGCCCACCAATGAGTTCGAGGGGCATGTCGACGCCGGTGGCGGCTCGGGAGGAGAGTTCAACACACAAGCCGTGCTAAGCGGTCCAATCGTCAACGATCAACTTTTCTTTCGTGTGGGCGCCAATTATGTCGACCGCAGCGGCTATTTCGACAACGTGTATCTCAACACGAAGCAGGATCAATTTCGGGACGTCACTGTCCAGGCGCTTTTGAAATGGACACCGGGCGACAAGTTCTCCGCGGATCTGCGAGGGTCCTTCGCCGATACCCACGGCGGATCGCTCAATTATCACTTTCAAGGCGCAAATTTGCTGCCGAATGGGCTGATTAACCCAGCCAATCCAGTGAACTTCACCATCCCCGGCAATGCCAATCTCGTCAGCGACACGTTTATTTCCCGTGACATCGGAACCGATCACAGGACCATCGGCGAAGTCTCGCTGAAGCTTGCCTACGATGTCGGCTTCGCGACCTTAAGTTCGGTCTCCGCGTGGAACCATGTGGAGGAGTTCTACGGTGGTGACGGCTATCCCTACGGCAACACGAATACGCTGCAGCTGATTCCGGGTACCAACTATTTCGATGTCGATGCCAGCGCGACTCAATATCTCGACGTTACTGCTCGTAGCGAGGAGTTTCGTCTCACCTCTCGCAGCGATCAACCGCTTCGGTGGATGGTCGGTGGGTACTATCTCTACACCGACCGCTTCATCTCGACGACGACCGGCTTCAATAACGGCTTGGGCATCTTGCAGGTCGAAACGATTCCCGCGGGCCCGAATTCCGTCAACCCCACACTCAGCTTCCTGGGTGATAACAATCACAATACGGCCACGGCCGGGTTCGCCAATGTCGACTACGACGTGTTGCAGCAGCTTCAACTGTCGGCGGCATATCGTTACGACTGGGATCGGCGCACGCAGTTTGTATCGCCCTACAACACTGCCGGATCCCCTGGAGCAGTTAACAGGGCTACCTTCGGATTGGGACAGCCAAAGTTCAGCGCAACGTACAAAGCAACTCCTGACCTGAACTTCTATACCTCATGGGGCGTCGGCTTCCGAAGCGGCGAGTTCAATCAAAACGGTACCGCTCAAGCGGCCGCGGTGGTAGGTGTAAACGGCGTAGGGGATCTAGTGCCGCAGGAGAAGGCGAAGACCGGGGAGGTCGGTTTCAAAGGCTCGTGGTTCTCAAATCGCGTGAAGGTCAGCGGAGACGTCTATCAGACTGATGTCGACAATCAGCAATATTTCGTCTTCGTCGGCGCCATCGCAGCCCAGGTCTTAGTTCCGATCGACAAGGTTCGGCTGCGCGGCGGTGAGTTGGAAGCGCAGGCCCTTATAGTGCCGGGCTTGGACGTCTTCGGCGGCTTGGGCGTGACACAAAGCCGGATCAATCGGTATACAGTGGATCCGGCCGACGTCGGGAAGTGGGCACCTTATGTCCCCAGAATGACTATCAATGCAGGTATTCAATATCGAACTGCCCCGATCATAGGCCCCGTTCGTGTAGTGACTCGCCTCGATTATCGCCAATTGGGAAAGCAATTCTGGGACACTGAAAATGCTACGGCCCGCGATCCGGTCAATCTGGTCGGTCTGACCTTAGGATTTGAAGACAACACAGGAGTGTGGAACGCCTCGGTCAGAGTCGACAATCTGTTCGATAAGAAATACAACGCCGAGTACGTGGCCGGTGGCTATGTCGAGCCGGCCTTGCCTCGGGTCATTCGGGGGACTGTGCGCTACAACTTCTAATGTGCGCAGTCCCGGTCAAGAGTCCGTACGATGAATCGTTCTCTGTTCACAAACGGCCTGATATTCGATGGTCGTAGTCCGGATCTCTTGGCGGACCACGATGTGGTTCGACGGTCGAGCTAAACGGACCTGAAGCGGCGCGTGAAATCTCAACATGTTGAGGACGGGGTTATTGCGCGGTACGGCGCTCACCATCTCAAAATCTTCTTATCTGGCGGCATTTCTTCTCCGACTGACCCGATCTGGATGTCCCAATTCAGCGAGGAGGAAATTTCCGTCGTCGTCGAAGAGGCCGCCCGCCGCCGCGCATACGTCGCGGCCCACGCCTATGGAGCAGATGCGATTCGGCGCGGCGTGAGCTGCGGCGTTCGGTCCATTGAGCATGGGAACCTGATCGACAGCGACACGGCACGAATGGTCGCGGCTGCGGGCGCATTTGTGGTCGTTAGCAATCAAATACCTACAGTCACTGGACGCTGATGCCGCCTGTTTGGGGAAGGACTTGGATGATCAGTCAAACCAAATCGCCGCGGGGCGTCTAGGTTGAATCTCCCCGCGCGCCGATCAGGTGCGTTCTCTTTGGTCCTTCTCCGATTTGAAAGCTGCGTACCGCTTGCTCCGAAATTCGATCGGCCTCGGTTACGCGCCGGTGTAGCCGCAGGGGATCGTCGATGAAGTAAAGAAGGTGGCCTCTGAAGTTCAAGAGTCTCCTGCGCAAGTGGCGCTGGCCTGGCTCCTCTCCAAGTCGACAGTGACATCCGTTCTCTTGGGCGCGAGCAAGCTTGAGCAACTGGAAGATAACTTAGACGCATTGAATACACAGCTCAGCCCTGATCAAATCAATCGACTCGACGACATAAGTCGTGTCGAAATGGGCTTTCCGCATGCAGTTCTCGCGAACCCATCGATTAAACAGATGATCTTTGGCGGAGTTGAAGTCCATGGCAAGTAGGCGTGTACTCCGCTCGACGCCTCCTGGATGTAGACTATCGCGAGGATTGCGCGCTCGAGGTGTTGAACGAAAAAGCTCAGGTGGCGCGGCGCTTAAAACTCGTCTGGTTGTCGACCAGAGTTTTGCCCGCGAGGCGCGTTGCGACCCAGACGATCAACTCTCTAAAACCGCCAGCCGATGCCCAACGTGGTCTCGGCCGTGTTCAAGTTTTGATTCGAGTCGCTGATGAGTCGATTGAGGTATCGATAGCGAGCTTCGACGTTTACATAAAGATTGTCGATTACATAGTACTTGGCGCCGATGCCCACGTTGGCTGTGAAGCTGTTGCTGTCCCTGAGAGCCACAGGTTGACCGTTAATGTCTCCCGTGATGGGAGTATCCAAATGGGCCCATGCATAACCCGCGCCGGCGAGCACGTAGCCCACGATCGGAAAATGAGGCGTGATGTTCCACACAGCATCGAGGTCGACGGTAGTGAGTCCGAGGTTGTCCTTGCCGCTCGAGACCCGCGAGGCGCGATTCGGGCTGTAGCCCCCGGACAGCTGGATACCCCACCTATCCGTAAAGTTGTAGTTATAACGTGCGCCGACCACAGCGTTGTCGTTCAGACGGGGAGTGCGGCCCGACACCGGCGCGTTGGTTAGATTGTCGCCGAACATCTCGCCGCCATAGATCTCGACCGACTGCGTGCGCGCTTGTTCATGCGCGGCGGCAGGCGCGCCATACAGGGCTAACGCGATGAGAGCCGTCAGACCGAAGTGGGCCGGCGCGTATTTCAGGTTTGGCGTCGCTATCGTGAGATTGCCGGTGATGGATAGGCGGTCGAGTGAGTTGGCCTTTGACATGGCTACTCCAGGAAGTGTGTGATGTGTGGAACACACTAGAAGAGCGACAGCGAACTCGGAAGCCCAAATCTTTCGATACGAAGCATCGAAACAAAACATACATGTTTTGTTTCGCCGGTTATGCACTGCTAGGAGTTTTGATACGTCGTACGGAACGATAGGGGCTACCAAGGGGAAAGACTCGGCAGTAGCCCCGCTGCGGGACGTCCATTACGCCAGCGGCTCCGCCGCATGGCACCGAACGACCGTTGCACAAAACGGCTTCAATTTTATGCGGTGGGTCGCGACCCACGCGATGCGGAGGAGACCCGTAGCGTTGGACTCCACAATGTGCTGTCTTGTGGAGTGGGTACGTGACAGAAGTCTAGTGATGAGACTTTTGGCTTGTTAGCTTAAATCTCTCGATAGGAAGTATCGCCAGAGCAGATGTATGTTCGTCAGGAACCGGGCGGCGACAGCCAGATCGCGGAGTTTTGTACTGCTCTATGCCGCGTGTTGACACCCAGGGCACGGGTCTACTACCATGAAATAAGTTACTTACCAGTCACTCACATCTGGGTCCCTCGCGGAGGGCGGTGGCACAAGATATGCTTGATGGCGTTTCACTGGATCAACTCCGCGCCTTCATCGCGGCGGCGGACGAAGGCAGCTTCTCGGCGGCCGGCCGCCGCCTCAGGCGTGCTCAATCGGTGGTGAGCCAGACCCTGGCGAATCTGGAAGGGCAACTTGGCGTAAAGCTTTTCGATCGCGGCGCCCGCTTGCCGATGCTTACCGACCAGGGCCGCGCGCTGCTCGCCGACGCACGCGCGGTGGCCGGGAACGTCGACCTCTTCAAGGCCCGGGCGAAGAGCCTGGCGGGCGGGCTCGAACCGGAACTGAGCGTAGCCGTCGACGTCGTATTTCCCCTCGCGCCGTTCACCGCCGCTGTGGCCGCCTTCCAGAAGGAATTCCCCGCAACCCTGCTGCGGTTCGATGTCGAGTCGAGCGCCGTGATCGAACCCGTGCTCGATGGGCGCTGTGCGGTCGGCGTTATAGCGTCCTTGCGAGTCGCGCCGCCGCAGGTCACGGGGGAAAGGCTGCTGGCGATTAGGACGCCCATGGTTGTTTCGCCCCGGCATCCGTTGGCGGCCCACGGCGCACCGATCCCGACAGCCGTCCTCGCCGAGCACACCCAGCTCGTGCACGCCGATCCTTCGGACCTGTCGCGACCCGGTGGATTCGGATTGCTGTCCCCGAAAGTGTGGCGTCTTTCCCATCTCGGAGCCAAGCATGAGTTCCTGCCGCAGGACTTGGATTTGGCCTCATGCCGCTTCACATGATCGAGGCGGACCTGGCAAGCGGCGAGCTCGTTCAGATCACGGGCGAGTCCGCACCGCCAGAGGGCTACGTGATCGTAATGTCGGCCGTGTATCGGACGGCCAACCCCCCGGGGCCGGCCGGACGTTGGTTCATCGACCGACTCAAACAGGAAGACGCACGGTGGTTGGACGAGAAAGCGCCCCGATCGGCGGCCGCGACCGCCAAGCGCCTGCGACCGACTGGCCGTTCGCTCGCCAGGATCCGATCGTTGCCCGCTAACGGGTTGCCCGCAGTAAATCGCTGAAAGACATCCAGGCGGATGGAATATGGCGGCAACCATCGTCCTCGACGATAGTTTCCAGCGACAGATGTGGGCTTCCGCGTTGGCTGTTGCTCCCGTAGCCTCGTAACTCGTCCATGCCAATTCCGAGAGGCCCATGTCTCAGGCCGGACCGCGAGTTCCAGGGCAGGAAATGGGATGTAGAGGCTGGCGTTCGCCGGTCGATTCGGAGTGCGCGGTGGTTAAATGACGGAACCGCTCACTGGCCGCGGCTGGCTCGCGTGCATCGATGGAACGAACATGGTGCTCTTCTTGAGCGGCGAATGGGGACGGCGCACGATGACGTCTCGCGCGAGCACGTGACGGACTCTCTTCTACAGCGATCCAATATCCACGCGTTGCGCTTCGACTCGAGTAACTCCGGCCGTTGGGACAGCTCCCTTCTAGTCTTTCTGTCGTCGCTGCGCGAAGCTTCGAGGCGTCGTCACATTGTCTTCGACCAGACTGGTCTTCTGCCCGCCGCCCGTCGGCGACCATTTGTATGAGTAACTCGAGACTAGACATTGGCTCGTCCAACGGGCCAAGGCGCGAATGAGCAATGCATCCGGCGCGGTAAACTCAGGGTCTTCTCTGATCGCGCGCCTCGTGAGCGTGTGCATCCACCGCGCGTTGTTCGTCGTGGCACTGGCGATTGTCTTTGGCGCAGCGATGACCTACTACGTCGTGGGAAATTTCGCCATGACTACCGACATCTCCGCGTTGTTGTCGCCCAAGCTCGCTTGGCGAGTCCAAGAAACGGCGTTCGACACGGCGTTCCCATCAGACGGTTCCAATATCGTCGTGGTTATCGACGGTCAAACACCCGAACTGAGCGAGGAGGCTGCCGCTAGGCTCAC
>Ga0137409_10004380_pt1 | contig 14829 bp, 12 predicted proteins | sample CZODoug1_16funga_FD_122059 | JGI IMG/M metagenome (GOLD analysis project Ga0137409, IMG submission 122059) | Vadose zone soil fungal communities from Angelo Coast Range Reserve, California, USA - CZODoug1_16fungal (Hybrid Assembly) | ecosystem: Environmental > Terrestrial > Soil > Vadose zone... | reverse complement strand
GTACTGGTGGCCCTGGTGTTCGAACGTGCTCGCGGTCGCGTTCACGCCGGCGTCGGTCATGAACTCCCACAGCTTCTGTCCGTTCGATTTGTCGAGCGCCATGAAGCGGCCGTCGCTGCGACCGGTGAATACCAGCCCACCGGCCGTGTTGATCGAGCCGCTGAAGCAGGCCTGGTTCCACGCCTGTCGCCACACGACTCGGTTCGTCTTCAGGTCGTAGGCGGCGAAGATGCCGCGCCCCGGAACACCCGTGAACGGAATCGGCGCCGTCGCGAGATTCCCGGCGTCGCGCATCCAGCCCTTGGGCCGGAAGAAGTTGGCCGAGATCGTATCGTTCGCGTAGGCGAGCATGGAGCCGAGCGGCGCGAACCGCGGGCAGCCCAGGTAGTGGTTCGAGTTGCTGGTCCATTGCACCACGACCGAGGCAGCGGTCGTGTCCCCTCCGGTCGGGGGCAGCTGATAGATGGAAGCCCCGCCATCCGAGGAGTGCTTCTTCCCCATGAACACCACGAACCCCGCGTGCGAGCCGTCCGACTGCACGGTGGCCTGGGTCGTCTGCCAGAAATCGTGCGTGATCTGTTCCGGCGAGCCCAGCGGCGTCGCGAGCGCCCAGATGTCGGACTCTCCCGTGGACGAGTTGCGGACCTCCGAGTAGTAGATCCTCCCGGCGGTGGGCGGCACGACGTCGAACTGAAGCGCGATCGATCGCGTCCATCGCACGAATTCGTTATCGACGTGCAGGTAGAACGTGCGCGTCTTCACGAAGTCCACGTCATTGATTTCGTCGTGCGCCGTGATGGTGACCGTGACGGGATAGTTTCCGATCGCGGGCGGCGCCGTCCAGTGGACCGTCGCGAGGGTCGTGTCCCCGGTCAGGACGCCCGTCCCGGTCGAGTCGGGCACGGTCCCCGCGCCCGTGCTCCAGTGATACCGGATGGCATAGCCGCGCGGATTCTTCACAATGGCGGTGAGCGTGTTCACGTCCCCCCGGACGGGCGGTTCGGGAGCGGATCTCAAATTCTCGATCACGGGCGAGAAGGCGCCCTCCACGTTGAGCTTCTTGTCCGTCTTCGAGCAACCGGTGAGGATCAAGAACACAAAGATCCCCGCCTGGAGCCCTCGTTGGCGATTCATGGAAGGGAAATGCTCCTTTCTGGGGGACACGGCGGTTACAGCCGGAAACCGTATCAGGATATGGGGGCTTCCGTCAACCCGGCGGCTGGGGGGAGTACGGCTCCGCGCGGAGAAAATGCGCCTCGGCGTCGCGCAACGTGGCGAGGAACCCGGCCGCTGTCTCGCTCATCCGGAGTGAATCCCGGACCGACTCCTCCTTGAGGAGCCTCGAGACGTTGGCCAGCGCCTTGACGTGGGGACCTCTGAGATTCTCGGGGGAGACGAGAAGGATGAAAAGCGTCGCGGGCTCGCCGTCCATCGAATCGAAATCGATCCCCGCGCGCGCGACACCGCACGAGGCGACGAGAGAATCGAGGAGCCGGGTCTTGCCGTGCGGGATCGCCACCCCGTTCCCGATGCCCGTCGACATCATGGACTCGCGCTGGAGGACCTTGCTCAGGATCTCTCCCTTCGTGTCCACGCGGTGCGCGGACTCGAGGAGCTGAACGAGCTCCTTGATGGCCGATTCCTTGTCGCGAGCCCTTAGCGAGAGCGAGATCGCGTCTTCATTCAGCAGTTCGGACAGGTGCATCGGCTCTCCGGCTGGTCCCGGGCTCTTATCCGGTGTAGCGGGGGCGGGGCGGGCAACTCTAACCGCGAGTGGCCACGCTACCTGCGCCCGCGACGGAGCGTCAAGCGGAAAACGCCCCGGCGAGCCGTTCCAGCCTGAGTTTTCCATCCCTCTCGTCCTCGACGGTGACGTGAACGGTATCACCGGGGTGGAATTCTCCCGAGAGGAGTCCGGCCGCGAGTGGATTCTGGATGCGGCGCTCGATCAGCCGGCGGAGGGGACGCGCGCCGAAGACCGGATCATAGCCTTCACTGGCGAGCAGATCGAGCACGCGGTCGTCGGCCTGAAGGGCGATCTCCTTCTCGGCGAGCCGTCGCTCCACTTTCTTGAGCTCGAGATTCACGATTTCCCGGAGCGCTTGCCGCGAGAGCGGCTCGAAAATGAGGATCTCGTCGATCCGATTCAGGAGCTCGGGACGGAAGTGGCTCCGCAACGCATGCAAGAGTTGGTTCCGCATGGCCTCGCCCGACGCCCCGCCGGATTCGAGGATGAGGTCGCTCCCGATGTTGCTCGTCATCGCCACGATCGTGTTCCGGAAATCGACCGTCCGCCCCTGCCCGTCGGTGAGCCTCCCGTCCTCCAGGATCTGGAGGAGGATTTGCGACACGTCGGGGTGCGCCTTCTCGATCTCGTCGAGCAGGATGACGCAGTACGGGCGGCGACGCACCGCCTCGGTGAGCTGGCCGCCCTCCTCGAAGCCCACGTAGCCCGGCGGCGAGCCGATGAGCCGCGACACCGTGTGCTTCTCCATGTACTCCGACATGTCGATCCGGATCATCGCGTGCTCGTCGTCGAAGAGGAACTCCGCGAGCGCGCGCACCAGCTCCGTCTTTCCGACGCCGGTGGGCCCCAGGAAGAGGAAGGAGCCCAGGGGGCGGTTCGGGTCTTGCAATCCCGCGCGCGCGCGGCGCACCGCGTCCGAGACGGCGCGCACCGCCTCGTCCTGGCCGACCACGCGCTCCTTCAACCGATCCTCCATGTGGAGGAGCTTCTCCAGCTCACCTTCGAGAAGCTTCTCGACCGGGATCTTGGTCCAGCGCGCGACCACGGCGGCGATGTCCTCGGCGTCCACTTCTTCTTTTAGAAGCTTCATGTCCTTCTGGAGCGCGGACAGCTCCTCGCTCAGCTTGTGCAGCTCCTTGTCGAGTCCGGCGATCGAGCCGTAGCGGATCTCGGCCACGCGCCCCAGGTCCCCGGCGCGCTCGGCCCGCTGCTCCTCGGCGCGGAGGGCATCGATCCGCTCCTTCGTCTGTCGTATTTTCCCGATGAGGTCGCGCTCCTTTTCCCAGTGGGCGCGGAGCCTCTTCAGCTCCTCGTCCATCCGCTTCATCTCCGCCTCGATCTCCTCCATACGGACCTTCGACGCGGGCGCGCGGTCGCGCTCCAGGGCGCGCCGCTCGATGTCGAGCTGGCGCTTGCGGCGCTCGAGCACGTCGATCACGACGGGAACGCTGTCGATCTCCATCCGGAGCCTCGAGGCGGCCTCATCGATGAGATCGATCGCCTTGTCCGGGAGTTGGCGGTCGGTGATGTAGCGCTGGGAGAGCGTCGCGGCGGCGACGAGCGCCGCGTCCTGGATCTTCACGCCGTGGTGGACTTCATAGCGCTCCTTCAGGCCGCGCAGGATCGCGATCGTGTCCTCGACGGTGGGCTCGCCTACCAGGACCGGCTGGAATCTCCGCTCGAGCGCCGCGTCCTTCTCGATCCGCTTCCGGTATTCCTCGATGGTGGTGGCGCCCACGCAGTGGAGCTCACCGCGCGCGAGCGCGGGCTTCAGGAGATTCGAGGCGTCCAGCGCGCCTTCGGAGGCGCCGGCGCCCACCAGGGTGTGCAGCTCGTCGATGAAAAGGATGACCAGCCCCTCCGAGCGCGTGACCTCTTTGAGCACGGCCTTGAGTCGCTCCTCGAACTGGCCCCGGTACTGCGCGCCCGCGAGGAGCGCGCCCAGGTCGAGCGCGACCACGCGCCTCTCTTTCAATCCCTCGGGGACGTCCCCGCTCACGATCCGCTGCGCCAGGCCCTCGACGATGGCCGTCTTTCCGACGCCCGGCTCGCCGATCAGGACGGGGTTGTTCTTCGTGCGGCGCGAGAGGACCTGGATCACGCGGCGGATCTCCTCGTCGCGGCCGATGACCGGATCAAGCTTTCCCTTGCGGGCGAGGTCGGTCAGGTCGCGGCCGTACTTGGCGAGGGCCTGGTATTTCTCCTCGGGGTTCTGGTCGGTCACTTGCTCCCCTCCTCGCACGCTCATGAGCGCGTTGTAGATCTTCTCGCGGGTGGCGCCGGCGTCGCGCAGGATGCGTCCCGCCTCGGAGGGAACGGCGGGATCGAGCATCGCGAGCAGAAGGTGCTCGGTGCTCACGAACTGATCTTGGAGACGCTCCGCCTCGCGCTCCGCGTTATCGAGGATCTGGCGGAGGGAAGCGGAGACGGCCGTCTGCTGCTTCGCGCCCGACATCTTGGGGAGCTGCTTGATGCGGGCTTCGACCGCCTTCTTCAGCGGATCCAGCGGAACCTGCGCCGCCTCGAGCGCGGGGCGGACGGCCCCATCCTTCTGCTCGATCAGCTCGGCGAGCAGATGCTCCGGCTCGATCTCCGGATTCCCGGCCCTGTCGGCGCGCTCCTGTGCCGCGGCGAGCGCCTCCTGGCTCTTCGTGGTCAGCTTGTCGAATCTCATGGCTAAGAGTATAGACACCTATTCCTTGAACAGGAAACCATTCGCCGCCTAAAGTCCCGGTTACCGTGCCCGACGCCCCCTCCTACCAGCAGCCGGACTTGGTCGACGTCTGGGACAAGGTCTCCGAGCAGTACCGCAACATCGATCTCTCGGCCCCGGACCACCAGGCGAACATGGCGCATTATCTCGACCTGGTGGGGCCCCCCGCGGGCCGCTCCTTCTGCGAAGTCGGCTCCGGATCGGGAACCACGAGCGCCTCGCTGGCCCGCATGGGCGCGAGGATCACGCTCGTCGACATCTCCCCCAAGTCGCTCGCGTTCGCCAGACGCTATTTCGAAGGGGAGAGGCTCCTGGCCCAGTACGTCATCCAGGACGGGCTCCGCCTCGGGTTCCGGGACGGCTCCTTCGATGTGGTCTGGAACGGAGGCGTCATCGAGCACTTCACGGACGAAGGGAAGGTGGCGCTCATCCAGGAAATGTACCGGGTCACGAAGCCGGGCGGGCTCCTTCTCATCGTGGTCCCCAACGCCCACGACTTGCCCTTCCGCCTGGGCAAGTGGATCGCGGAGCGGCGGGGAAAATGGATCTTCGGCTACGAGGACGATCTGTCGGAGGGGCGTCTCCGGAAGCTCGCGGCGCGGGCGGGCCTCACGCATGTGGAATTCTCGGCCTACAACCCGATCGTGGGCTGGTGGTTTCTGCCCTACGGCCGGAAGATCACGGATTGGCTGGGGCTCAACACGACCCGGTGGCACACGAAGCGCTGGCGCTTCGGGCACGCGCTCGCGATGGTCGCGAGAAAACGGGAGACGTAGGGGCGCTCCCCCCTGCTCGCGCTCCATCGGTCCCCTACGGCGTGTGGTTCTTCTGCACCATCCGCTCGCGCGCGAGCCGCGCCTCGTCGCTCTTCGGGTACTTCTGGATCACCAGCGCGTAGTACTTCCGCGCCGAGTTCATCTCCTTGAGCCGGGAATAGGCAATCCCGGTCTTCAAGAGAGCGGCCGGTACCTTGTCTCCCCTGGGGTAGTTCTCCGCGACCTTCTTGAACGCCTCGATCGCGCCCTGGAAATCCCCCAGCGCGTAGGCGCACTCTCCGATCCAGTACTGGGCGTTGTCGGAGACCTCGGTGTCCGGGTAGCGGCGCAGGTAGGAGGTGAACGCGTCCTTGGCCAGCCCGTAGCGTCCCGAGGCGAGGTCCGAGTAGGCGGCCTGATAGGCCTCCTCGGGATCCATCCCCGCCGTTGAATCGCGCCGGCCGCCCTGGGCGACCCGAACGCTGTCGGAGCTGGAGATTTTCTGCTTCACCGCCTCCATCTTCTGGGTGAGCGCGGTGAACCGCATGCCCGATTCCTCGAGCTTTCCCTGCAGCATGTCCATGCGCTGGTTCAGCTCCGAGAGCCGCGTGTCCGAGCTGGCCCGGGTAGCCTGGATGCTCTCGCGGGTGGTCGCGATCTCGCGCTCGAGCGCGCCGAGCCGCTTCTGCTGCTGCGACTGCAGCGTGACGAGGCTGTCCAGCGAGGTCGTGGTCGAGCGATAGTAGCCCGACGGCGCGCACCCCGCCGACGCGAGGGCGAACGCGGCGGCGCCCAGGAGCGCCGCGCGCGGGATCAGCCGAAGAGCGAACGGAACGCCGATTCTTCCAGCCCTCATTTCGAGACGACGTGGGCGCGGCGGTTCTTGGCCCACGCCTCTTCGTCGTGGCCGGGATCGAAGGGACGCTCCTTGCCGTAGGAGATCGTGGTGAGCCTCCCGCCGGGGATCCCGTAGCTCACGAGATAATCCTTGGCCGCGCGGGCGCGCTTCTCGCCGAGCGCCAGGTTGTACTCGACCGAGCCGCGCTCGTCACAGTGTCCCTCGATGACGACCTTCGTGACGGAGCTCTTGCCGAGATACTTCCCGTCCTTCTCCAGCGCGGACTTGGCGTCCTGGCGCAGAGAGAAGTCGTCGAAGTCGAAAAACGCATCCTCGAGCGAAAGCCGCTCTCCGGTCGTTTCCACGGGCGGAGGCGGCACATTGCCGTTATCCGACGGTGGAGGAGGCGTGGTTTCGGTCGGAGGTGGCTCGATCTGAGCATCCGCGCTGACCTTCTTTCGCGAAGAGCAACCCGGTGCAAGGGCGAGCACGATAGCCAGCCCAATCAGGGCAACGGAAACAAACCGTGGCTTCAGGCGCATAATGTGTCTCCCATCGGGTTCAGGTAGTTGGACCACAACGACTTCCAGATTTTCCCAACCTAGCACAGGCCGGCGGGAAGCGTCAACCCTGCCCGCGGTCTGTGCCTGATCCGACCCCCCAGCCTCGGGTACCAGCAAACAGTGGGCCCTATCCCCGGACCGCGAGCTTGCCTTTCGGCCTCGGACCCCAGGCGGGGTTGAAACAGTCCCCTCCGCTCGTGAGGCGCACGACGTCGCTTCCGTCCGTGTTCATCATGAAAATCTGGCGCTTTCCTTCCCGACTGGAGCTGAAGACGATCTTCCGTCCGTCCGCGGACCAGTGCGGGTTCTCGTTGTGCCCCGCGTTCGAGGTGATCTGGATCGGGTTCGAGCCGTTCGCGTCCATGACGATCACGTCGAAGATGCCGTCGTGCCGCGCGGCGTAGCAGATCTTATCCCCCTTGGGGGACCACTGCGGCGAATCGTTGTAGCTCCCCTCGATGGTGACCAGCCGCTGATTCAATCCGTCCACGTCCATCACGAACACTTGCGGCGAGCCGGTGCGGTTGGAGGTGAACATGACTTCCCGCCCCGTGGGGCTGAAGCTGGGGGAGGTGTCGATCACCGTATTCCGCGTCAGGCGCTTCGCGGTCTGCGCGTCGCGGCTGATGAGGTAGATCTCGGCGTTTCCATCCCGCGAGAGCGTGCACGCGATCCACTTCCCGTCGGGCGAATAGTTGGGCGCGGTGTTGAGGCCCGGCCGCGTGGAGAAGGGGTAGGACGCGCCCCGGGTCATGTCGAAGAGGTAGAGATCGGGATTCCCGCGCTTGAACGTGGTGAACGCCAGCTCGCTCCCCCAGGGCGCCCACGAGGGGGAGAGGGCCAGGCTCCGGTCGTGCGTGATCTGACGCTGGTTCTCGCCGTCGTAGTCCATCATCCAGATTTCCTTCACCCGTCCGTCCTGCCTCACGTAGGCGATCTTGGTCTCCGCGATCCCGCGCTCTCCCGTCAGCGATTCCAGCACGTCGTCCACGAAGCGGTGCATGGTCTCGCGCAACGTAGCGTCGGTGAAGGGGTAGGTTCGATCCAGCGCCACTTCCCCGGTGCCCGCGTCGATCGCCTGCCCGCGGAACTTGAAGAAGGTCGCGCCCTCCCCCGGCTCGAACATCCCTTCCACGCGCACGGTGCCCGCGAGGTTCGGGTCCGGCACGGGCTTCCCTTCGAGCGGCTCGACGTCGGCTACGTTGAATACTCCGGAGAGCTCGAAATCCTTCCGCGCGACCACGCGCCCCTGCGAGGGAAAGGAACCCACGGGTCCCTGCCCGCGGAATCGCGCGAGCATGAGGGGGGATTTCATGCTCGCGTTCGCCTCGGTTCTCAGGTGGACGTCGGTCTGCGCGCGGATGGGGCGGGACTGGAAGATCGCGCTCGAGAAGAGCGCCAGGACCGTCGTGACCATGTAGAGCAGAAGGGTTCTACTGGAGCTGGAACTCAAAGTGGACCCCCAGGTATTCGTCCGTGTACCCCGCCGGCAAGGGCGGCAGTGGCGTCGCGCTGAGGAGCGCGCGAAGCGTGGTCTGATCATAAAACGCATATCCCGACGAGCTCTCGACCTCGGTCAACGAGACTTGCCCGTCGCGCCCAATTCGAAATCGGACGACGGCTCGGATGGGACCGCTCATTCCCTGTGGCGGTACCCACCGGGAGCCGATCTTGTTCCGGAGCGCGGCCAAGTAGTAGGCGAAGCGGAAATCCCCGTCCGTGCGGACGCTGGCGGCGCGCGAACCATCGGCCGACTGCCAGCGAGGGGCGGTGTCGGCGGAGGGACCGGGCGTGACCTCGCGCACCGGCGGCTTCTCCGACTCGCTCTTTCCAGGCTTCTTGGGCTGGACCCGCTCGGGCTTTACCACGACCTTGGCGCCGGGCGTGTAGCGCTTCACGAGCGCCGGCTTGGGGCGCGCCTTGGGCGCCTCCTCCACAGGCGTGTCCGGGGAAGGAAAGCTCCGGAGCGGCGCGATCCGGATCAGTCGGGCCCGAGTCTGTGGACCAAGGCCCCCCGCAACCGCGTACTCTTTGGGTGGCTTGATCTTGATCCAGAGCGCGCTCAGCGCCGCGAAGTGGAATCCGCAGGCCCAGACGAGAAACCAGAGGCACGCTCGGGTGCTGGGGGGTGCCGCTCCTCGCCTGAGCACCGCCGGCCGATCACGAAACTCCATCGATACGGCATCCTTGCGTTAGGGCTCCTGCTCCAGCTCGAGCGCTTCATGGAGCGACCGTACCGCGCGCTCCGCGTCGGCCTGGCGGACCACACAGGTGATCGTGATGGAAGAGGTGCTGATCAGGTCGATGTTCACGCCCGCCGCCGCGAGCGCCTGGAACACGCGCCCTGCGGTGCCGGGCGAGGTGGCGAGACCCTCCCCGACGACGGAGAGCATGGCCACGTCCGGGTCGTAGAGGAACGCGCGCGCTCCGATCGTCTTCCGGACCTCTTCCAGCAAAGGGAGCACGGTCTTCACCTCGTGCGAGCCCACCGTGAACGTCACGTCGTTCTTTCCGTCCGCGCCGCTGGCCTGCACGATCATGCGGACGTTCACGCCCTGTCCGCCAACCGCCTTGAAGATCTCCGACGCGACGCCGGGACGATCGGGCACGCCCACCAGCGCGACCTTCGCCACGTCCATGTCGTGCGCGATGCCTCGGATCACCACCTGTTCCATCGAGCTCCCCCTTACCACGCGGGACCCTTCGTTCCAGTTGAAGCTCGATCGAACATGGATCGGGACGCCGTAGCGCCGCGCGATCTCGACCGAGCGGTTGTGGAGAACTGTCGCGCCGAGCGACGCCAGCTCCAGCATTTCATCGTAGGAGAGCCGCGTGATCTTGCGCGCCCCGGGGACGATCCGGGGGTCGGCTGTATATACACCGTCCACGTCGGTATAGATCTCGCATTCCGTGGCCGAGAGCGCGGCCGCGAGGGCGACCGCGGTCGTGTCCGACCCTCCGCGTCCGAGGGTCGTGACCTCGCGCTCACGGCTCACGCCCTGGAAGCCCGCCACGATCACCACGCGCCCCCGCTCCAGCTCGGCGCGGATCCGGTCCGCCTTCACCTCGAGAATTTTCGCGCGCGTGTGGGAGGCGTCGGTCACGATTCCGCTCTGAGACCCGGTGAAGCTCACGGCTTCCTGGCCGCGGTCGTTCACGGCCATCGAGACGAGCGCCATGGAAATCCGCTCGCCCGCGGTCAGGAGCATGTCCATCTCGCGCGGATGGGAGCGCTGAGACACCTGGCGCGCGAGATCGATCAGATCATCGGTCGCGTCTCCCATCGCGGAAACGACCACGACCAGATCCGCTCCGGCGCGGCGCGTCCGCACAATGCGCTCGGCGACGTGATGGATCCGCTCCGGCGATCCGACGGACGTGCCGCCGTACTTTTGAACCAACAACGGCATGAATGTGGAGAGCGGCTCCCAGGGGTCAGAGACTAGAGAAGCGTCGAAGCGTAAGCGCCCTTGACCGCGATGCGGCCCCGGATGGCCCGCGCCGTAACCCGGTGCTTCGCGAAGGCCTTCACCATCGCCCTCCCGACGCGTTCCCCGCGTCCCGGAGCGTGGAAGGCCAAAAGCGTCGGCCCGCTTCCGCTGATCGTGACGCCAAAAGCTCCGGCACGGCGCCCCGCCTCCACCACACCGTCGAACCCGGGAATGAGCCGCGCGCGGTAGGGCACATGGTACACGTCCTGGAGCGCTTCGGCCAAGAGTTCGAAGCGGCGCGTCAGAAGCGCGTGCTCGAGCGCCATCGCCCGGGCGGTGTTCTCGGCGGCGCGGGGGAGCGGAATCGACGCGGGAAGGAGCGCGCGTGCCTTTTGCGTGCTCACGTGGATGGAGGGAACGACCAGCGTGAGCCCGAGGCCGCGGGGGAGGGTCATGCGGAGCGCTTCCACGCTGCCGTCGCGGCGCGGCATCGAGATCGTGAGCCCGCCGAAGATCGCGGGCGCGACGTTGTCGGGATGCCCTTCGAGGCGGATCGCCTCGCGGAAGATCGCCTCGGGAGTGAAGGGGCCCCCCATCCAGTGATTCGCGAGCGTGAGGCCGGACACGATGGCCGCAGCGCTCGAGCCAAGCCCCCGCGCGAGCGGGATGCGGGAGCGGATGGTGAGCGCCACGGTGGGCACCGGCCTGCGCGCTGCCCGGAAGAGGTGGCGGAAGGCGCCAAGCGCCTTATCGTGACGCGGATCGATGACCAGATTACTCCCCTCGCCGATGCGGCGGATGGAAAACCCCGAGGGGATGCGCTCCGCGGTCACCGTCATGGGAATCTGGAGCGCCAGACCCAGGCAGTCGAACCCCGGACCGAGGTTGGAGGTGGACGCGGGCACCACGGATCGCCAGCGAGTCGGGCGCCGCCGCCGCGCCTCGGCGCTCCGTGAGATCACTCGAGTATGACCTTCCGCAGCACCCGCGGATCCGCCTCCACCTTCTCGACCGTATTCGAGACCGCGACCGCGCGCTCGGGATCCTTGAGCCCGTGCCCCGTCACGGTGCACACGATGACCTTCAAGCCCGAGAGCTTCCGCATCGATGCGAGCTTCAGCACGCCTGCGACGCTCGCGGCGGAGGCGGGCTCGACAAAGATTCCTTCCACTTCCGCCAGGGCGCGGTAGGCGGCCAGGATCTCCTTGTCGGTCACAGTATCGATCAGGCCTCCGGAGCGGTCCCGCGCCTCGACCGCCTGCTTCCAGGACGCCGGATTGCCGATCTTGATCGCCGTCGCGATCGTCTTGGGCTCGGCCACGCGCTCGCCCCGCACGATGGGTGCCGCGCCCTCGGCCTGGAAGCCCAGCATCTTGGGGAGCGCCCGCGCGGGCGCCGCGGCGGCTGCGGAAGCGCCGCCACGCGCGAAGGCCGCGTTCGCCGCCGCCGCGCGCTCCTCGTATCCCTTCCACGTCGCCGTGATGTTCCCCGCGTTCCCGACCGGTAGCGCGTGCGCGTCGGGAACACGTCCGAGCGCTGACGCGACCTCATAGGCCACCGTCTTCTGTCCCTCGATCCGATCCGGGTTGATGGAATTGACCACGGAAACGGTCCCCTCCTCCGACATCGCGCGCACCAGCTCCAGGGCGCGATCGAAGTTGCCCTGGATCGAGAGCACCCGGGCGCCGTAGATCATCGCTTGCGCCAGCTTCCCGGACGCGATCTGCCCCTCCGGAATCACCACCACGCAGCGCATGCCCGCGCGCGCGGCGTAGGCCGCGGCGGAGGCCGAGGTGTTGCCTGTCGAAGCGCACAACAGTATTTTCGATCCTCGCGCCTTCGCGCGGGAGACCGCGACCGTCATGCCGCGGTCCTTGAAGGATCCGGTCGGGTTCTGCCCTTCGATCTTTACGTAAAGCGCGACGTCCTCCCCGGCCTTGCGTGAGATCCCCGGCGCGGGAACGAGAGGCGTGCCCCCTTCGAGGAGCGTGACGATCGCGTCCTCGGGGATCTCGGGCAGGATCTCGCGGAACTCGCGCACCACGCCGCGCCAGGAGACGCCGGGCTCGGCGCCCGTTCCTTGTCGGGGACGCATCGCGCTCATATGTCGAAGATCCTCACCGCGCGGGGCGTTTTTCGTGTCGTCGGAAGCTTCGCGATCCCAGCCACCGCCTCCCGCACGTCCTTGTCCTTGGCGTGATGCGTGAGAATGGTAATCGAGGCTTCACCGCGAACTCCTTCCGCTTGGAACATCTGTGCCACGCTCACGTTCGTGGCTCCCAGGTTGGCAGCCACCTGGGCCAGCACCCCCGGCCGGTCCTCCACGAGAAGCCTCAAGTAGTATTTGGTCCGCACCTGGTCGAGCGGGAGCCGCTGTTCCGGATCGCGCATCGGCGGGGTGCCCAGGAGCTTCACCCCCGAAACGCATTCGCGGGCGGTGACCACCACGTCTCCCAGCACCGCCTGGGCCGTGGGATTGGCGCCGGCGCCCTTACCGTAGAAGAGCATCGAGCCCGTCGCTTCTCCCCGGAGATAGATGCCGTTGAATTCGTCCCGCACGGCGGCGAGGAGGTAGCGCTTGGGAATGAATGCTGGATGAACGCGCACATCGAGCCCCTCGGGATGACGCAGCGCGATACCCAGGAGTTTGACCGTGTATCCGAACCGGTCCGCCTGGCGCAGGTCCTCGAGCTCCATCCCGATGATTCCCTCGGTGGGTATGGACGAGAACGCCACGTCCATGCGGAAGGCGCGGCGAACGAGGATCGAGAGCTTCTGCGCGGTGTCCTGACCCGAGAGGTCGAGTGTGGGATCCGCCTCAGCGAAGCCCAGGGTCTGCGCGGCCGCGAGCGCTTCGGCGAAGTCGCGCCCATCCCGAGCCATCGTGGAGAGGATGAAGTTCGTGGTCCCGTTCAGGATCGCCACCAGAAGCTGGAAGTTCTCGGTGCGGAGGCCATGATCCAGCGCCTGCAGCACCGGAATCCCCCCGCCGGCCGAGGCCTCACAGCGGATGGTGGTCTTCGATTCCCCGGCGAGGCGCTCCAGCTCTTCCCCGTGGAGGGCAAGGATGTGCTTGTTGGCGGTGACGACCGGGATACCGCGCCGGAGCGCCGCCCGCACGGGCTCGAGCATCGCCTCGCCTCCGGCCAGCTCGACCAGGAGATCCACGTCGGAGGCTTCCGCGACCGCCATCGCATCGGTCCCGACATGGATTCCCGAAAGCTCGCACTCGCGGCGCTTCCCCGGATCGCGCACCGCGACCCGCGAGACCTGGATGGGCGCGCCCACGGAGTCGCGGATCAAGCGCTCGCGCTCGCGGAGCAGCTTCAGGAGGCCCTGGCCGACTACGCCGCAGCCGAGAAGGCCGATGCGAACCGAAGAGGGGGGCATTGGCCTCGCAGGCTACCGAAGGGGGGTGGGGCTGTCCACGCGGAAAGGCGGCGGAGCTATGCGGAAAGGCGGCGGAGCTATGCGGAAAGCCTGCGGAGCTCGTCGTCGCGCCGAGAAATGGACCAGCGCTCCCGGAAGGATTTGAGCGAGAAGTTGGGATCCACGCGCCGAAGCTCCCGCGCGGCGCGCGCGATGCGGCGGAGCGCTTCCTTGCTCCGGGTCTTGCGCCACTCGACGTAGCTGTCCAGGAGCTCGTCCCACGAATTCGCCCGATAGGACTTCTCGAAGTGCTCCTGCGTGTTCTGCTCGAGGTGATACATTTCGCCCGAGCTCATCTGATTCATGAGGTGCAGGTACTCGCCGCTCATCCAGACCATCACCTTGGTGTAGGCCTCGAAGTTGCGCGAGAGCTTGTCCATCACCTCGGCGATCGCGGCGCCCCGTCCGAAGAGGCGCTCCGCGTAGGCCGACGCAAACTGATAGTAGGATTTTCCGCGCCCCGTGAACCGGCTCTGCGCGTCTTCGTCCGTTTCCGGCGCGTCGCCGACCAGCGACGACTCTCCGAAGATGCCCAGCGACACGTAGAGGAAATCCGCGTTCGCCTTGTAGACGCGGTAGCGCAGTCTCTGGTCCTTGGTCTCCTGGACGCGAGCGAACACGTCCACGTCGCGCGTGGAGACGTAGTCGCACTGCAACAAATCCCGCTGTCCCGTCACGACGCCGGCCAGGAGGGACGCGGTATAGACGTTCACGTCCTCGTCGTATTCCTTGAGATCCGACGGCATGTCGGAATCGATGCGTGAAAGGAGGAAATTGTTGATGAAAAAGTAGCCAACGTTCTCGCGCGTCGGGCTGGGAATCGCCGCGAGATCCGTCGCTAACTTGATGTAGGACTTGCCGCTCATGACCGCCCTCTCGTCCTTCCCTATGCCCCCATGGCACTGGCTGCTGATGCTAAATGCACGATCCATGCCATCAGACTTTCGTTCTGCAGCGCCCAGCGGAGAGATGGCGGATCTGCGTACCCTCTTTGTTATGAAGGGGTTATAGCCCTCCCTATTTACCGAGCCCAACCCTCACCGTGGGGGTCCGGCGCTCACAGGTGTTGCGGAAGCAACATGTAGAGAAAACTCCGCATCACCACCGTGAGGTAGACCGCGAACAACGTCACGACGGCCCCGTGAATCCAACGGACGCGCTTTCGGTACCTCCAGAGGAGCACGCACCCGAGGGTCGGAACCAAGGTCTTGTACATCCAGAAGACGTACGGCGAGTGATCGAGCAGGAAGGCCATCAACCGATTGGCCTCAATCATGAAGCGGGCGTTCAGGAGGTAGACGGTCTGCGCGGCGTCGGTGAAGTTGAGGATGCCGATCAGCCAGAGGAGCCAGA
>Ga0137409_10004379_pt1 | contig 14832 bp, 10 predicted proteins | sample CZODoug1_16funga_FD_122059 | JGI IMG/M metagenome (GOLD analysis project Ga0137409, IMG submission 122059) | Vadose zone soil fungal communities from Angelo Coast Range Reserve, California, USA - CZODoug1_16fungal (Hybrid Assembly) | ecosystem: Environmental > Terrestrial > Soil > Vadose zone... | reverse complement strand
TGCCGACGCTGACGGCGCTCGCCGTCGGCTTGAGAAGCAGCGCAAGCAGAACGCCGAGGAATTGGCACGACAGGATAAAAAGCAATCCGGCAATGTCGAGCAGCCAGCCCCGGCCGCGCAGAGGCAACTCAAGAATGCCGAACAGCACGGCATCAGACAAACCGAGCACCATCAGAAACACGACAGTATAGGGCAGCACCTTGCCCGCCATCGCCGGCCAGAGTCCGCCGCCAAGCCGGCGAAGAATTCGCAATCGGTGGCGCGTTTCGACGTCTATTCCGACCGCATAGGCCGACGCGGTCACCACCACGATTTGCAGCAGGCTCGGCAGGATGGCTGCGAGCAGAAAATACACATAGTTCAGCGTTGGATTGAACAGCGCATGGGTTTGCACCGGAATTGGCGCAATCGCGGCCTGCGCGGTTTCGATCGGCTGACCCTGCGCGGTACGCAACGACAGCCGAATGCCCGCGGCGGCTGTCGGCACCGCGGCGTTCACTCCGCGCAAGGTGAGATTGCCGGTCGTCAGCGTTTGGGTATTGTAGAAGAACACGACTTCGGGGCGCCGGCCGGCGAACACGTCCCGCTCGAGATTTCGGGGTAACATCAAGAGCCCGTGAACCTTGCCGGAAAGGATCATGCCCCTCCCTTCCGCCAATTCACCGGCGCGAACTGCGACCGCCGTGTCCGGCGTCGCGTCGACCATTCGTATGATCGAGCGGGAAAGATCCGAGCCGTCGAGGTCGAGAACGGCGATCGGCAGCCGTGTCGCGAGACCCGCGCTGAATATGCCGGTGAGCAGCGCCATCAGGCCAATCGGCACGATGGTGATAAAGGCGAGCAGCAACGGACGGCGGCGAAGCCAGTCGATTTCCCGCCAGAACACCAGCCAGAAGCCGGGCCGCAGCTGTCTTCGGGCCAGCATTTCAGCTTCCCCGTTTCGTCCAGGCGACGATCGCGCTCATGCCCGGGCGCAGGCCCTCGACAGGTTGCGTCGGCACCGCGCGGACCTCGAAGGTACGCAAATCGAAATCGCCGGTCGCTCGTGTGGCACGCCACGTCGCATATTGTCCCTGAACATTGATCATGGTCACGCGCACCGGCATGATCTGGGACTTGAATGCCGGCACGGTGACATCGAAGGTATCACCGATCTTCAGCCCGCCGAGCAAATCCTCCCGCAGGTTGAAGGTGAACCAGATATTGTGGGTGTCGATCAGCGAAAACAACGGCGAACCGGCGCTGAAATTCTCGCCGAGCGAAGCGACACGCGTCGTGACCTGGGCGGCGATCGGCGCGCGGATCGTCAGCTCTCCAACATCCACGTCGCGCTGGTTCAGCGCGGCCTCCGCCTGCTTGACCTGAGCTGCGGCAAGCGCCTTTTCTTCCGGACTGGCGCCGATGGTCGCCAGTTGCAGCGCGGCCTGAGCCGACTCGCGTTTGCGGATGGCCGATTCCAGATTGTGGGTAACTTCATCGACCATGGCCTGAGGCGCGTTTCCGGTCCGGGCAAGTTGCGCCTTCCGGTCGTAAGTCTCCTGATTGAGCGTAACGTCGGCTTCCGCGGCCGCGAGTTCGGCCTTGCGGGCAGCAATGGTCTCCGGCCGCGTGCTGTTGATGCGATTGAGGTCGGCGTTAGCGACGCTTAGCGCCGCCCGCGCCGCGATCAGCGTTGCGACAAGTTGCGGGCTCTCAAGCTCGGCGATTACTGCACCTCGTTCGACGGTATCACCGACGTCGACCTGAAGCTTGGCGATACGACCCGCAACGCGGGGGCTGATATCGACGCGGTCGCTGGACACCTCGCCTTGCACGGTGAGCGGCGGCGGGCGCGTCGCGAGCCAAAGCACGGATGCGAGCGCCGCGAGCGCAAATGCTCCAATGATCCATCGAAGTCCCTTGAGGCGTCCCATATCGGTTTCTCCTGACATTCGAACACTTGGTTCTGGCGCCTGCGGCGGGTTCATCCGCGAAATGAAGCGCCGTGCCTCTTCCCTTTCAGAACTGAGCGCGGAGTGACTCGAACTCTGCGCGACACGTCTCGCTGAATTCGCGGAGAAGGTCGATCGATCCGCTATTCGTCATCTCCCGAAGCTCGAGGAAGGTCTTGTTCGGTACCAGATACGTATCGATGATCCTTCGCGCGACCGTCTCAGCACTTTCGACGACCTTTGGCGAGGATAGGATGCGCATCCTGCTGATCTTTACGTAAAGCACGACCAGGCCCGGTATGTCCGGCTCATCGTGCTGGAGCGCGTGGATATTGCATTTCGAAGCAGACTCGATGAATTTCTTGTAGAGTTCTTGTCGGCGAAGCTTGTCCTGCGCGAGCCACTGCGCCTTGGCCTGTGCGTGTTGGCTCAACCACGACGCGAGGACGGATGTGAGTCCGCCGATGGTTGCTCCTGCGAGTGCCGCGAGGGCGGAGATTACCGATGCGTTCATTAGGACGATCACCGTGTGAGATCAGCGTGATACCCGCCGTCAGCCCCGCCACGGTGCCAGGAAGGCCTCAAGCGCCGCGTTAACCTCTGCTGGCCGCTCCTCGTGCGGGAGGTGTCCAGCCCAGGCAATCGGCGCCGTGGTAAGGTCCTCGGCGATGCCGCGCCAGAGTTCGGCCATGTCGACCATCTTCGCCGCCTCGAACTCACTTCCCCACAAAGCGAGGGTAGGGCAGCGAAGTTTGACGTCCTTGTCCTCTTCATCCTGCGCGATGTCTTCTCGCCAGGCCCGATAGTCCTCGAACGCGCCGCGCAACCCGCCCGGTTGCGCATAGGCGTGGACGTAGGCGGCGATGTCGGCGTCGCTGAGGGCTCCCGGGTCATAGGTCCAACTGGTCAGGATATAGCGAAGCCAGAGTTCCTCCCGGCCCTGGATGAGCGCTTCTGGCAAATCCCGGACGCCCTGGAACAAGAAGAACCAACTTGCCTGTGCAACCCGGGCATTCATCATCCCAAAGAGCAAACGCGTCGGAATGTTATCCAGCGCCGCGAAGCGGGCCACGGCGTCGGGATGATCCTTGGCGAGCCGCAGGCCGACCCGCGCTCCGCGATCGTGGGCGACGATCGCCGCCCGCTCGATGCCGAGGTTGGACATCAGGGCGCGAATGTCATTCGCCATGGTGCGCTTGTCGTAGCCGGTGGGCGCCTTGTCCGTCGCGCCGTATCCACGCAGGTCCGGCACAATCAGCCGGTAGCGCGTCTTCAATGCCTCGATCTGATACCGCCAAGCATAGGAGGTCTCAGGAAAACCATGCAAGAGGACGACCGGCGGACCCTCACCAGCCTCGGCATAGTGGAACTTGATGCCGTTCGCCACACATCGATGGTGTTTAGTCGATTGTGTTACCATGACCTTCGCTCCTCTTGGAATCCTTGTGCAGGCCGCACAACTGTCCTTGTAGATTTCGGAGCCCGCGCGCATCACCCCATCGGATAGATTTCATTTCAGACGCGAAGCCGAAGTCGCGTAAATCATGTGCATCCGGGCCGCTCCAACCTCGTTTATGCGACAACTTCTCTTAAAAACTCATCGATGGTGGCGTTGACCGGTTGTGGAGCCTCCAGGGCAGCAAGATGCCCGACCTTGGGTAGCACTTTGAACAGACCGCCGGGGATGGCCTCCGCCATGGCGCGGGTTTCGGCGACCGGAAATGTTCGGTCCTCCTCGCCAGCCACCACCAGAACTGGTTTTCGAATGGCGCCCAAAAGGGCACGATGCTCGGCGCGGTACGGAACGATGCTATCGATCGCCCAGCAGACGGAGTCAGCACGGGCTGCGGCCACCGTCGAGCGGATGTATTCCACCACTTCAGGCTTCGTCCTTTCGCTCGTCGCACCGGCAAAGGCCTTGACTGCGCGGCTGACGATCGATTTTGGGACCGTACGCCGCCGGCGCAGCATTGAAGTCATCAGTAAGAACTCCATCTTCTGGCGCCAACCAGCCACCGAAGCCGTGCAGTTCATCAATACGGCGGCGCGTGCCCGGCTCGGATACAGGGCAACGAATACGCCGCCCATCATTCCGCCCCAAGAGTTACCGAGCAGGACGCAGTCCTCAATCTCCAATTGATCCAGGATCTGGGTCAGGCATAGGGCACATTCCTCAAGTGTGAAACGCCGGTTCAAGGGATCGCTTTCGCCGTGGCCGGGCGGGTCGATCAGAACGATCCTATGGCCGCTTGCGAAATGATCGACTTGTCCCCGCCACATCTGTCCCGTCATCAAAAGGCTGGGCCAGCAAACCATGGCCGGACCGTTGCCGACGACGTGAACATTGATTTCGCCCAGCAGGGTGGCAATGCGCTGCTTGCGGAGGATAGCAACGCGTTGGTGTTCGGTCGTCTGCATGACAAGCTCCATTTTCAGGGCGATAGACTCAGCTATGGCGATTTGCGATCGTCATTGGTTGTGCATGCGCCTTAAGCATTCTAGCGATGAGGTGCTTTTGTACTCGGCGAGGCATCCATGATCGAGAAATTTTCGGGTTACCGTGATGCTGCAGCTGACGGAGGTTCGTCGCAATTGCTCGTTGCCTCCAGGCCAGCAAACCTCGCGTTCACCCAAGCCTCGATATCGGATCTGGCCACGTCCAACACTCCCTCGTGGCTTGCGTCGGGGTAGGTCCGGTAAGATACGGAGTTACCGACCCGGCAAAGATCGCGAGCCACCGCGTCGGTGTTTTTCGGTGGTATCGTTCGGTCGCTAGTTCCTTGTATGAGTAGTGTCGGTGCTACGATGCGAAGCTGTCCCGGCTCGTTGGCAGCTGCGGCCTTTAGCAAAGGACTAAGGTCAGGCTGGGTAACAAACTGGTGGCTGGGAATTGACTCAGCCCAGTAACCGGCAGCGAGCGCGTCATCAATGCATCCATCCAAGGTGTCCGACAGATGCTCCAATGCTCGGGGTTTCAGGATTCGCTCGAGAGCTATCTCAGGATAATAAGCCGCGTAGGATTGAAGCATATAAGTAAGGAAGGGAAGGATTGGAGACGGGTGCGACCCGATCACTGCTTCCTGCACAAGCTCACCGATGTGCGATGCCGGTGCCATTGCGACATTACCGAGAAGGGTAAACTCGGGCGCATAATCTGGTCCGATTGCCGCTGTGAAAAGATCAGCTTGACCCCCTTGTGAGTGACCCATCACCACGTATCGCGTCCCGACAGCCAAATCGACCTTTCGAGCGGCTCGCATGATATCAATCGCGCTTCGCGCCTCGCCCATACCAACGAGGTAGGCTTGTACACCGGCCCCACCGAATCCTTGGTAATCGGTTGCGACGACGACGTAGCCGTGCCTTACGAAGGCGTCGAGCATCGCTTGGGTGGCAGAGAGGTACGTGTGCTCAGGCCCGTCTACGGTATCGCTCGAAGGCGCGCACTGAGGCGCAAGGCCGGTCGTACCATGCGTCCAGGTGATCAGCGGCCAGCCGCCAGCAGGCGGATTCCCCGCCGGGATTGAGACCGTGCCGGAGACCACCACGTCTGAATCGTCGGGGCTCCTCGAATTATAGAGAACAAGAAAATTTCGCGCTGCGCTTGGTAATGCTGCCGCGGTGTTGAGTGGTTGGGCTGAGATTAGTGCTCCTCGCGCCGCGCCTGGCCTTCGTGAAGACGGTGCATCAAGCGACGGATCTTGGCGGTTCAACTCAGCCTCGGCCAAGCACAAGGGCGCCAATCCGATTATCAAACCGCACGATAGTGCGGCGGCTCGAAGTAATGCCAGCAACACCTTCATGCGGGCACGCTTCGGCTTATCTGACATTATAAAGTTCATGTTGTGCTCTTTCTCAGGATCGTCATTCCAATGCTCCTTGCCTCTGCTCGGACGCGATGACGTGGCTCCTCTAGTCGGTTCGCGCTGCGAATATGGAAAAGCGGGATCCTCGGGAGGCGACAGAGCTAACATCGATGCGATGGCCGAGCACTTCGATGGCCCGGCGCACGATGAATAACCCGACACCGAGTCCATCACATCGCGTGGAATCAAGTCGAGTGAATGCCTCAAAGATTCTCGATAGCTGCTCACTCGCGATACCGATACCCGTGTCGCAAACGTCGATGCGCACGTTTTGGCCCGAGCGGCGGCAGCCAATGAGAATCCGGCCTTTGGGTTCAGTATATTTTATGGCGTTGCTGACCAGATTTCGGAGAATGCCATTGAGAAGCACCGCATTGCTCATGACGGACGCGCCAGTGGGGCACACACGGATGTCAATCCCCTTCTGCAACGCGCTTTCCTCATTTTCATGGTATGCTTGCCGAAACAGGGGTTCGAGCGCGACGGGCGAGAGTTTCGCCTCCTTGGAATGCTCATAGAGGCGAGCAGCTCCCAGCAGTTGATCGAATTGCCCTATGAGGCGATCGATCGCGTGCTGACCCCTCTGCAGCAGATTTTGCTCAGATTTGGTCCGGACGCCGATGCCGAGAAGTTCGTGGGAGCTTTGGATGATTTGCAACGGCTGTCGAAGATCATGGCCGGCCATGGCGAGGAGCGCGGCCTGAAAGTCGGTGGTACGCTGTGGGTCTGCCCTGCCTGACATCCCAAAACTTACGGGCCGCTCGGTCGTGCGCATGACGCCGGCTCCCCTGGTGACAGTCGCAAGCCTTTTGTTTGTGCTGGTCATGATGTCCTCTCTTCCAGTTAAGGGCTCTGGTTGGATGACCTGATTGCCGGGAAGAGAGTTGCGCAGCATCCGCGCGGAGGCGAGTTCAGCGTTGTAAGGAAGTGTAAATTGTCGCCATCGCGCGTAAAATCTTCAGTTGTACCCCCGGGCAGTATTTCGACCGCTGGACAGGCGACAATCCAGCGGTCTAGATTGCGGCAGCCGATGCGGTTTTTCAAATATCGCACTGATTGCGAAGAATGATGAGCTGAACGATCTGATCGCCGTGGGCTGAGAAGTAGAAGGAGAGTACCAGCGGATCGGGCAACCCTCGTTTGTCGTAGTTGCCATCGATGTTTGCCGTCACGATGAAGTGCCCGTAGTGCTCCACTATCTTGACAACGTGCATCGTCAGTCTTTCGCCAATGATGTCGCGCTCTGCCCATTCCCGGATGGCCGGCTTTCCCCAGTAGTCGCAAAGCTGATCGTTAACGAGCGCATCGTCCGCGAAAGCGGACAGCAGCCGCTCGAGATCGAAGCTGTTGGTCGCTTGGACGTAGGCCGCCATAATCGGGGGCAGCGGGACTTGCGGAAGACGGGAAGGGGACATGATGGGCCCTGGAGGTCGTGGCATGCGGATGGCCGCTTTGCTACGATCATGGCCGACGGACGGCGCCCTGGCGCGTTGTATCTTGTAAAGAGCTGAAAAGCGGGCTGTCGGTGCGGGGTAAGCCTCCGGGTAAGCACCGCGTGAACTTTGTGAGCCTGTCAGCCGGCGCGGTCGACCTAGTCGATGATAATTCTCGGATGAACTTTGATGCCGATCCGCCCGCAGGCGCGCGAACACGGCGGCCTTTTTCTCTGTCAACTGGGTCGATCAGTCGATCGTCGCCATCGATGCTGCGACCTGCCGCGAGCGCTGGACCTACAACACTGGCAGGTCAAGGATCAGGTGCTGTCTCCGACCAATCGTGGGCGCTCCAACTCTTCAAGGACACTTTTCGCCCGTTTAAGATCGCGACTTTCGAAGCCTTCAGTGAACCGGCCGTAGACAGGCGACAACACGCCGTGCGCTTCCCCGGGGCGCTCTCGCTTAGCCAAAAGCAAGGCGAGACTTGTCGCCGCTCTCAGTTCCCAAGCCAAAGCCCCTTGTTCGCGTGCAAGTTCGAGTGACCGTCGGAAATAATGCCCGCAGACGTCCATATCCGCGAATGGCGACGACGCCAATACGCTGCCTTTTACGCGAAGGAGCTCGGGCATCATGAACAGATCACCGTTGCGCTCGACAAGAGCGATGGTTTCGGTGATCGTGGTCAATGCGTCCTCAAACCGTCCCCTCATAGTGAGACCTTCCACTAGCGCGCTATTGAACGCCGTGGTCAATAGTTCATAGCGCAGTCCGTGCACCGCCTCCAATGCACTATGCACCAGCGCGATTCCTGCTTCAGTTTCACCGAGCTTGATCGACAATTCGCCTTTCACGCCGCGGCCCACCGCCTGGTAGGGCGCTAACGAGTATTGGTCGGCTTGTGCGATGAATTTGTTGATGGCCACATCGGCGGCCGCCAAATCGCCGGTCCAGATGTAGACGGACACCGCCCAAATCAGCGCGATACAAAGTGAGATCGGATGGGTCAAGGTTTCGGCTTCTTTGACCGTCTCTTCCGCGACCGTTACTGCTTGCTCCGGAAAGCCCTCAAGCCACAGGGTGCGTGCAAAGGCTATTCGAGCCCGATTGCGATAGTCGAAACCGAAACGGAAAGTGTTGGCACCGTGCGAAGGGGGGACCGGCACGAGAGCTGCCTTCAGATGGGCATGTGCACGCAGCGTGCTTCCCTCAAGATGACGAGAAATGCCAAGTATCGAATGCGCCTCGGCGATTCCGACCGGCTCGGCTGCTTCGGCGGCGATCGCCTCACTGCGCTGTGCGAACGCAAGCGCCGTGTGGAAATCCCCTATTCTTTCATGGAAGATATGAAGCCTCCCGAGCAATCGTAGTTGGTTGGCTCGATCGTTTAGTTTTTCGGCAAGCGCGAGTCCCTTCGTAAGTGCGATGCGGGCTTGCTCGCTGTTGCCTTTGGTAAACATCAGCGACAAGCCGAGCGCCGAATGAAGCTCCATTTCGCGGCTTGTGCCCCGAGTGTCGTCATCGAGGGCCGCGATCGCACGTTCGGTCCAGCGATGGCATTCAGTGAGCAGTGACATCTCCAAGAACATGCGCGCCGACGCAGCGGCAAGTGCGGTGCCGATCCGAATGTCGCCGCGCTCGAAGAAGCTCCATTCCAAGGCGGCCCGCACATTGCCAAGATGATCGCGATGCGCGGCAAGAACTTTTACCTCGAACGCGACTGGTCTGGAGTTAGCGGCGCGTTCGAGGAATTCAAGGAAATGGATTGCGTGACGCCGCGCTGTATCGTCAGCAGCATCGGCGTCGATTAGCTTCGGCAAAGCGTAGGCGCGGGTGGTGTCGAGCAGCCGGTAGCGCGACGTCACGTCAACGGTATCGACAGATACGAGCGACTTCGCCACCAGCCCAGCCACAGCCTCAACGACCTGCGCTGCGCTCAGGTCATCCCCCATCGCGACTGACTGGGCGGCATCGAGCGTAAAAAATCCGACAAAAACCGACAGCCTCCGTAGAACCACACGTTCGCTTTCGGAGAGGAGGTCATAGCTCCAATCGAGTGTGGCTCTGAGGGTCTGATGACGAGCCTGTGCTGTGCGGCGCCCCCGCCAAAGAAGCCTAAACCAGCTATCGAGGCGCTCCGCCGTTCCCCGCAGACCAAGGGCGTTTACGCATCCCGCCGCGAGCTCGATCGCGAGCGGGATACCGTCCAGCCTGCGGCAGATTTCAGCGACGATCGGCGCATCTGCATCACTAAGTTCAAAGCGGCGGCCGCCAGCGACCACCCGCTCCACAAAAAGCTGCGCCGCGGGAAACGCAAGCACCTGCTCTGCGGTAAGGCTCGCATCGTCGGGAGAGTTGTCCAACGGCGATAGTTGATAAACATGCTCTCCTTCAACACGAAGCGATTCCCGGGTGGTCGTCAGAATATGCACATGCGGAGCGTCTCCAAAAATGCGTTCTGCCAACGCTGCCGCCGACTCGATTACGTGCTCGCAACTGTCGAGGATCAACAGCATCCGCCTGTCGCGGAGAAAGGCAATGAGACCTAGGGTCGGATCGTTGGATTGAATCAGCAGGCCGAGCGTCGACGCGACCGCGCTCGGCACGAGAAGAGGGTCATTGAGTGGCCCGAGATCAAAAAAGCAAACGGCGCCGTCAAAGTCGGTCAACAGCCTGTGCCCCACTGAGACGGCGACTGTCGTTTTACCCATGCCACCAGGCCCGACAATACTTACAAAGCGCCGAGCGGTGAGCTGCGAGCAAAGATCCGCGACCGTCTTCTCGCGACCAACCATCCGCGACAGTGGAATGGGCAGCTTCTGCGGCCTGGCGGGATTTTCCGTGGCGGGAATCGGAAGACCTGGCTCTGCGCCCGAAGAGTGTCGGACAAGTGCGACGAAGCAATAACCCCGTCCGGGAACGTTGGTCACGTATCGGGCCCCGTCGCGGCCGTCACCAAGTGCTTTTCGCAAATTGTGGACATGCACCCGAAGATTGGCTTCCTCGACGATGACGTCGGGCCAGACCCTGTCGATTAGTTCCCACCGGCACACAACGTCCCCCGCACGCTCGATAAGAGCGATCAGGATGTCCAGAGCACGGCCGCCCAGCGATACGGGAGCGTCCTCCTTCATAAGCAATCTTTCCGCCGCAACTAGACGAAACGGGCCGAATGACGCAACCCAATTTCCTTGTGACTCGTCGTCCATGACTACATCCGTCGCTACGCTAGCTGCAAAATCTCCCCAGCAACAAACATGAGTGGACCCATTACGCGGTGCCGTTCATGCTCGCCGAGCCCGGATTCCAGGCGACCGAGTTCGCCCATCCGCAGGTCGGCGGGACCCACGCGGTCCACGTGCCCGGTGCCAGAGCAACATTGCCGCCCACTGCGCGGAACAGAGCTTCTGCTTCGGCTCTGATGGTCTGCCATTCGGTCGGAAATGATGATCGATCTGAAGGGCCCAGTCTTTGCGCCCGTTGCTGCCGGTCTTGTCATTTGTTGCTGACTGGACACCTGGAAGTCGATCAAGCGACGCCTGTCGCCTGCAAATGTAGACCGATGTTCAAAAGGCCGGCGACCAAGCGTGTCCGTAGCGGCTTTCATCACTTTAGCGCGAAAGTCTTCCGATACTGACCAGGTGTCAGACCGGTCCCCCGGCGAAATGCTCGTGTGAAATTGGCTTGGCATGAAAAGTTGAGTGCGAGCGCGATATCAACCAAAGACCGGTCTCCTCGGATCAACAGCGCTTTCGCACGCGTGAGACGTTTCGCACTGACGTACCGATGAGGCGGTTGACCTGTGGCCGCCTTGAATGCTCGCGCGAAATGAAACCGGCTCAGGCGCGCAATCGATGCGAGGTGATCGAGCGTAAGATCACCTTCCAGATGGTCCGCTACGTAATCCAATACGCGGGACAGCCTGCGTCCATCGAGCCCTTCCTGTGTGATAAGTGGAAACGCCTGAGCACATGATGGACTGACATGGTTTTGAACCAGTCTTACAGCGAGAGTGGACGCCAGGGTTTCGGCAAGCAGCCTGCCGGAAGAGGTCTGGGTCTGCAGTTCCGATGCAATGGCGTAGGCGATCTGAGCCACTAGAGGGTCTTGGAAACCGCTTTCGTGACGCTCCGATCCGATTACAGATGTATCGAGATCGATACCCACGCTGTCCGGTGAGAAGTGGCCGGTCGAAAGATACATATGCATAATTCCTGGCACCGGATCGGAGAGCTCCACCAAAGAAAACTTCCTGCCCGCGGGAGAAAGCCAAATTGTCCCTCGCTCGGCAACGGTTCGGTCGAAGATGCCGCCGCCCTGCCGCTCAACGACTGATCCATTGCCATGGATATCGACGCAGATTTCGGTAGCGGGTTGCGTGCCTTTCCATTCGGTGACGCCACTGTGACTTCGAAGCTCCGCCCACAGGCCCGACCAGCCTCGGCCGGCTGAGGAAACGAGCGACCCATCCGAACCATATTTCTCGACACCGTATCTGCACACTGTCGGCGGTTTCACCCGCGAATTTCTCACGGCGCGCTTCTCCAAACCATGAGCGCACCTGAGCGTTTGCTATTGTAGATGGAGGTTCTCCTGCCCCAGCGTCCCTGTCAGGTCGCGTTCGAGGCACAATATTGGTCCTGCAGCCCCGCGCGCGTCTTTCCCGCGCGTGCTCTAGTTTTGTCCGCGCCTGCGCAAGTTGCGGCGGGAGCTTTTCCCGACCACCGCCTAGCCCGCGAGGAGAATTAGCAGCTAAGGGCAATATCGCTCATTTGACGAAGATCTTCGCGGAACTGATCGATGCGCTGGCCCATGACAAAGTCTCGTGTTTCCGAGTGGAGTTCGCTGTCAGGATTAAGGGGTTGTTTGATCTGCGAAAAGGTTCGGTCCGGCCAAACGACCGGTGACAATCGGCCAATCTTCAGGTGATCAAACTACCACCAAGGTCTTGCCGGAAATGGCCCTGAACTGATGCGGCGCTGTTTTGGTCCAGCGGCGGAAGGCATGTCGGAAACTGGCGGCATCGCTGAAGCCCAATACCTCAGCGATATCTTTAACGGTCAAATCCGTGTCGCGCAGATATTTAATCGCCATCTGCATTCGCAAATCGTCGGCCAATCTGCGGAAGGACGTGTTCTCTTCGCGCAGCTTCCTCCGGAGCGTTCGCGCGCTCATGTTCAGATGGCCCGCGATGTCGCTGAAACTCGTCGGCCGCATCAGATTGGTCAGAAGGATTTGTCGGACCTGGCCGACTAGCCCGATGCGAAGCTCGAATTCCTCCACCAGGCCATCGCACAGCCCGACCACCGTCGAATAGGCAATTTCGTTCCCGAGCTTCGGTGTTCCGTCGAGCCAGGCCGCGTCGAAGATAAACTTGTTCTCGGATTGGTCGAACAGCACCGGACATCCGAAGATGTTCGGATATTTTCGTGCATCGTCCGTCGGACCGTAAGTGACATGAAGCTCCCGCGCAGCAAACGAGGGGCCCATGACGTCGCGATGCAGCGACAGGATAATGCCGAATTGCATTTCGACGAGGAACTTGTAAAGACGCGCATTGACGCGCGAATGCGGCAGCGGTGTGAAAGTCCAAATCCCACAACCGCGCTCTTCCTCAAAGTGGATTTCGTTAAGCGGTGTAGCGAGTTGGTGGTACTTCATTGTGAAATGAATAGTTTGACGATAATTCATGCTGCTGAGGATCGCGAAGCCGTACATCCCATATGCGGAGACGTGGAATCGCAGGCCTGCGTGATAGGCAAAATGACGGTCGTGTGCGATCCGATCCGCGTTACGATAGCATTCGATGACTTGATTGAGCGAAACCCGCGTTGCGGGGGAAGAAATCGCGCCTTTGGACAAGCGCACCCCCGCAAGCGCATCCTCCGTCGAAACGCCCTCGTCGGCGAGAGCATTGAGGACGGTTGCAAGCTTGACGACCGGATAAATTTTATCGTCCGGTCCGGGCCCGATCATTGTCACACCCCATTCAATCTCGTGGTCGCACCCATTCCATCCCGTTCAAGGCACGTTCGCGCAGCTTCGCCGGCTGGCTAACGCGGCCGCCGAGAAAGGCCCAAACAATAGAATGTCACAAGCCAGAGAATTAGGCCCCTACTCAGGAGACAGAACGTGCGGAGCGATCGCCTCCAGGTCTGGTTTTAGCCGATTGTGTTGCAAAAGTCTTTTTGGATCACAGCACAAATTTTCCGAGCTTTTTGGCGCGGCGATCGAAAGCGGCGGCGCGCCCTCCTTGTAAAGCTGCTCGTTCCCGCCAGGCAGGCTTGAGATATGATGGTCGAATTGAAGGACTGTTCTTTGCACCGCTTGCTAGGGTTTTGTCATTTATTGCTGACAATCGAGACACGCAGGAATCCATGAGGTGGCGACTAGGCTCGCCTGCAATCAAAGGCGGCGCAACCACCCAAGCCTTGTGCTTCGTCACTTTAACCTGAATTCCGCCCGAAACTGACCAGGTGTTTGACCTGTCACCTGACGGAATGCTCGTGTAAAATTAGCTTGGCAAGAAAACTTGAGTGCGAGTGCAACATCAACCAGGGACTCGTCTCCTCGTATCAACAGAGCTTTGGCACTCTCGAGACGCTTCGCGCTGACGTATTGATGAGGAGATTGACCTATGGCGGCTTTGAAAGTCCGCGCGAAATGGAATCGGCTCAGGTTTGCAATCGATGCCAGGTGATCGATCGTAAGATCGCCTTCCAAGTTAGCCTCTATGTGTTCCAACACGCGGGAGAGTCGGCGTCGATCAAGTCCTGCCTGTGTGATCCGTCGGGAAGCGCGAGGAGGTGATGGGCTGACATGGTTTTGAAACAGTCTGGCCGCGAGACTGCAAGCCAACGTTTCGACGAGCAGCCCACCTGAAGAGGTTTGGGTCTTGAGCTCCGATACAATTGCAGATGCGATCCCAGCCACAAGAGGGTCTTGGCCGCTTTCGTAACGTAGCGACGCGACCACTGATTCATCGAGGTCGACTCCAAGGCTCTCCGGCGAGAAGTGGCTCGCCGGAAGATAGATATGCACAATTTCCGGCACAGGATCAGAGAGATCGACGAAATCCTCCTGCAAACCGGCGGGGGAGAGCCAGATTGTTCCCCGCTCGGCGACCGTACGCTCGAACACGCCACCGCCCTGCCGCGTGACAACCGAACCGTTGCCTCGGATATCGACGCAGATCTCGGTATCAGGTCGCGTGATATTCAGAGCGACAATGCCATCATTGTGACTCCGAAGCTCTGCGGACAGGCCAAGCCAGCCTCGATCCACTGAAGAAGCCAGCAGCCCAGTGGAGCTATATTTCTCGACACCGTATCTGCGCATCTCCATCGGGTTTTCCTGCGAAAGCTTCACGGCGCAATTTCGGTCTGGCCACTGGCAGCCGTCGTGCGTCGTCGCGGTATGCCGTGCCAGAACAATGTTTATCCTGGTAAGGCGCAGCAATTCCTTTAAGCAGTGCTGAATAATCCTGAAAGATAGAGAGGCCTTGCCCGGAAGTCCAAAGTGGTCGGCAACCTCAGTGCACGACGCAGCAGGGGTCGTCGTCGGCCCGCGACGGAACCGGCCCTGGGGGCCGCTTGGCCAAAG
>Ga0137409_10004378_pt1 | contig 14833 bp, 19 predicted proteins | sample CZODoug1_16funga_FD_122059 | JGI IMG/M metagenome (GOLD analysis project Ga0137409, IMG submission 122059) | Vadose zone soil fungal communities from Angelo Coast Range Reserve, California, USA - CZODoug1_16fungal (Hybrid Assembly) | ecosystem: Environmental > Terrestrial > Soil > Vadose zone... | reverse complement strand
CTCATGGGGTGAACCCGAACCGCCTCGGGCAAGGACCGCCTTGGCGATTGAGGTCAATCGAGCCGAGGGATCGGCGAGATAGAAGGCAAAGGTCGCCGCGGCGACCGAGCGAGCGCGGAAGTGAGCGAGTTTCAAAATAGGGAACGAGGGAGCGAAGTCGCTGGGAAGCGAACGATACAGACGGGAAGGTCGAACGGCCGAGTGAGCGGGTGCGAGCGAGTCAATCTGTGGATAGAAAAATCTTCCTCTGTGTCCTTTGTGATCTCTGTGTGAGGTTCAGGGACTCGCGAAGCCGATCTCGATCGGCGCCCCGGGATTTTGCGCATTCACGATCACGGCCTTGTCCGGGCGCACATCGATGAGCTTGTAGGTCCGATTGCCTTCAGCGGTTGCAAGAGGAAATTCCTGATCTTTGCGGACTTCGAATTCCTTCCGTCCACCCCAGCTGTAAACAAACGTGGCGACGGATTGCGGCGACGTGGCGACCAGTCCCTTCACCAGCGTGAGCTGTGCGTGATTCTGCTGGTGCTCGAGCAACAACTCCGACACATCCGCCTTCATCCCGTATTGGGTGCGCTCCTTTTTTTCGGTGAACTTCAAAATCTTGAAATCGGTCCCACGGATGATGTCGCCTACTTTTAGGAATTGCGTCGGCTCGCTTTCGTCGGTGCCGTTGATGCCGAATTTGTCTTTCGTGCGCGACGCAAAAATGTATCGAAACGGTTCCTCCGTCGCCGACACCAGACGCAACTTTGTGGTGTAATCCGGGTGCGACTCTGCTTTGGTTGGATCGGTGTTACCCTGCCATTCGTCGAAATTGGTGAACCCGTCCTTGTCCGGGTCCTGTTCAAGAGCGTCGGCGTCTTCGATGGGTAACGCATATTTTTCAAACCACTCGTTAGGCACCGGCGCATGCACCTCCGTGTTCTGCAACGTCGCGGGCATGCCGTCGGGACCGATGAAATGTTTTTCCGGAACGAACAGGCCCGAGCGCGTGGTGGCTTTCCATTGGAGCGGCTTTTCCAGTTGCTCCGCGGAGCGATCGAGCTCGACCGCGACCGGCGGCTGCGAAGCGGTTTTCGGCGGAACCGTCGACGGAGTGATAAGGCGATTGTTGAACTGAATGGCGCCCCACCAAATGGCGATGGCGCAAATGAAAAGGAAAACCGCCGCAGCCATCAGCACCGCGCGATCGTAATTCGCCTTAAGCCAGTCGATTGCTTTCGCCATATTCAGAAGAGGAGAACCACGGATTACACGGATTTCACGGATAGGACACGAACAAAAAGCATGTCTGTCATTTCGAGCCCTTCGACTTCGCTCAGGGTAAACTCCGCATGGTCGAGAATGGAGCGGCTACGGGAGCAGTGACATGGACGGGAAGGCCGGAGGCTGAACGCGCGGGAAGCGCGCGAATCAAATCTCTCGATGTTACGGGCTCGTAAAACATCAGCGCCAAAATCATTCCAGCTTGGGTTCAACCGATTGATGAGGCCGATTTTCTTCGCTCCCGACCATTTCTTCAACTGCGATTCGCGAGCGATGGCAGCATGAACGTGCAGGATAATGCTCGTAGTAAACAAGTTTCTTGCATTGGTACTTGGAAGCAAAACCAGGTTTAACTCCTTCGCGGGGCTGCCAGGTTCGGCGAGAGAGCCGATTAGTGACCCCGATGTAGAACACCGAGTGATTGCGATTGGTAATGATGTAGATCCAGAAGTTGTAATCACGGACCATCACTCAGAATTCAAATTTAGAGATGTCTCGACGTCGCTCGACATGACAAAGGTGCTATCCGTGAATCGAGCTCATGGGGTCAGCGAGATAGAAGGCAAAGCCGCGAAGGGTAGCGGCGAGCGAGTTGGGAACGAGCGAGTTTCAAATCCGTGGTTGATTTTAAAAAGTAAAGCGCAGCATTTCGATGGTGGCGGAGACTTCGATGTGCTCGTTGCCAACGATGAAATTTAGCGCCCCTGCGGGTGATTGACCGGGAGAGGCTTGCGGGCTTGGGACTGGCGTCGGCGCTCCGGTTCTCTCATGGAGCGGGCCTTTGTCTTTTTCGTTGTGCACGTAGAGCGCGCGAATAATAAAGAATTGGCCAGTAGAGCTTGTGATCTCGTTCAGGACTTTTCGCGCAGCACCGGGCGCAGCTTTGAAAGAAATCTCCACCACGTTACGCTCGATCAATTTCGGAGTGGGCGTGCCGCCCGGCTTCGCGGTCGTCGCAACTCTTTCGCCGGGAGATAGTGTTGGTGTTGACGATGCTCCGCGTTCTTCCGGCAACGGATGACGGCGAAATGACGTGATGCTGTCCACTTTGGCGTCGAGCAAAATGTTGATCAGCATCTGCACTTGCGAGAGTTCCTGTCCAAGCAACACCGTTACCGCCGTGGTCGGCATCATCCGGGCGAACTCATCGAAACCGAGCTGGAATTTGTCCGGCAACTTTACGTTGTTCGTGCGCGCCCGCTCCCCCGCGGCGAGGGTCGCCTGGCGCAGGCGCGACTGGAATTCGTTAGGCGCAAGCGGCGGCGCCGGAGCGACCTCGGCTTTCAGCTCGTCTTTGAATTTGTCGAGCGCCGCGTTGTATCTCTCAAGGTAGCCTTGCAATTTCCGGTAATTCGCGTCGTTTGGAAACGGATTGAGACCCTGCAGTCGGTTTCGCTCTGCTGTGGCTTGGTCGAATGTTTGCTTAGCCTCGCCCCAAACGCTCCATCTCCAGTAAAGCAGTGCGGCGCCTAGCAGAAGGCAAACCCCCGAAACAATCAGAAGCGTTCCGAGCGCCCGGTTTTGCTGAAACCATTTCATGTCGCAAAATTATTTTTCACCACAGAGGACACAGAGATCACGGAGATGATCATCCGCAGATTGCACAGATTTACGCAGATTTGGCATTCGGATTTTGGTCATTCCTGCGTCATTCGACGTTTGCATTTCGTCATTTGCGATCATCCGGTAATCCGTGACTCGCACACAAATTGCGAATCGAGAAAAAAGAAGCAAGCAATGGGGGCACAGGGTTTTCTGGCGTTTCTGCTTTCCTTGTTAAATCTGCTGATGTTTTCATGGCATCTTCACCGGTTTCTTGAGCGTAAGCTGAAGTTCAAACGGGAACGCCCACTCGGTATCGTTCGGAACCAAATTGGATTTTACGAAGCGCTCAGGCGTTTTCACATCGACAGCGAAGAGTGGCGAGTTCGCGAGATTCCGGAGATAATCAACGACGATTTCCTGCTGTTTTGGGTTCCAGAGGTACAAGCCGCGCACGTTAATGCCGTCGATTGCAGCGGCAGTCGGGCCCCTTGCTGCAGGGCCCGCAGTGGTGACCGGCGGAGGAGTGGATGCGCTTTCTGCCGCGCGTTTTTCAGAGACGCCCAACAGTTTTCCACCGGAAGTCGCCGCCAGCTCCGTGATCCATATGTCTGATTCTGGCAGACGCGAGTTTAGCTGTTCGAGAAGCTGCGGCCAAAAATTGCGATCATTCACAGCCGTGATCAGCGGAGTAGCGGTGTTGTCTAACGCAGTGATTTCCTTTTTAAGCTTGTCCAACTGCCCCTCGGCTACGTGCATGGTGTCGTTCTTCTGCCGGAGCGTCTCTGCGGTTTGCTGCGCGACTTGTGCGGCGCGCGTGTAGTAAGCCGACCAGCCCAGCAGGGCGAGTAGAATGCACGCGGCTGCGGCGATGAAGAACGGCCGGCGTTTTTCCAAATCCTGCCTGCGAACGACGCTCGCCGGCCGCAGGTTCAATTCCATGGGAGAAACGGTGACGCTGCGCAGCGCCAGGCCCACCAATTCACCTAACAAATGTGCGGAACCCGCCACGTCCTGCATCGGCGCCGATTCGGCAATCGTGATGTTTTGCAACGGATTGAAAAACTCGATCGGCACTTGAAATTTCTCGTGAAAGAACTCGCGCATGTAGGGCATTCCAGCGCCGCCGCCACACAGGAAAATGCGAACCGGGCGATTTCCCTGCTGTTGGGCGCGGTAGTGCGTGATGGAACGCATCAATTCTGCATGGAGCCGGGTCATGGTGCTGCGTGCGATTTTCGAAACCCGCGCAACGTTGGGATCGGCAGGGTCGGCATATGCGCCGCCCAGCCCCACAAAGCCATCCCGCTTCTTGCGAGTTTCCGCCGCGGCAAATGATTCGTTGAACTCCCTGGCGATCGCGGCGGTGATCGCGCTGCCGCCCAGCGGGATGCTCCGCAAAAAAATTCTTCCTGATTCAATGAAAAGAATGTTCGTGGTGCGCGCACCGATATCCAGCAACAACGAGCAGTCGCCGACCTCTGGGTAGCTGTAGCGGAAGGCGTTGTAGAGCGCCATCGGAGCAATGTCGACGATGGACGTCTGTAGTCCTGTTCCTTCCACTGCTTCATTGATTTGGTCGAGCAAATCAACTTTGATCGCGACGACGACCACCTGAATCTGTTCGCCCAGCCCGCCGCCGACGAGCTGGTAATCCCAGACAACTTCGTCCAGAGGGAACGGTACATTTTGCTGCGCTTCGAACGAGACGATTTTGTGCAGTTTTTCCTGTACCAACGGCGGCAGTTTCACAAACCGGGCGAATACTGATTGCGCAGGCAAAGCATAGTTCACCGGGCGCCGGGGAATTTGCATCTCCTGCATCATCTCGCGTAACACAGCGGCGGCCTCCTCGAACGCAACATGTGCATCGCGACGGTGACCGGTCTCTGGATCGAGCGGCACTTCGTGCAAACGATAATTCACGAGGACCAGACCGCCGTGGGCGACTCGGAATTCGGCAATCCCAACCGTTTGAGATCCGAGGTTAACAGTGATCAGGCGGGCAGGTCCGGCCATGGCGTTAAAGGTCTAAATCGCAATTCGAAAATGCCAAAGCAAAATTTCTACAGCGAAATACAACCAGATGGAATGCGTTGTCCTCAACGCGTTGGTTACACATGCACTCTGTCGCCTGATTTCCTGCGCCTTCGGCGAACGGAACACGTCGTCTTCAAAGCGTTCGCTAACTGCCGCCTGATTTGCCTCTACACGCCTATCTCGAAAAAGGATAGGCGCGAATTTTCGGTGAGCTTCCGCTCCAATTCTCGAACGCCGCGCCGGCTGTAATCTGAAAGTGATCGTTGCCGGCCTGGCCCCAGACGTAATTCTGCCAGTAATCGCCGCTGCCTTTGCCGCTCCATTGCCCGTAAACGAACCCCACTTCTCCCGTGTAATAGACTTGATTCAACGGCGAACTGATCATCTCACCGGGCAAATCTTTTCCATCGGTCGCAAGCATTTGCGATCGAGAATTTGAAGCGCCGCTTGCTTTCCGCGTCGGCGTGGGCCCGACATCGCTCGGAGCCAAATACGTCACTGGAAACAACCCGAGCGGCGCCATCCCTATCTGAGCCAGCGCAGTTTCGTTCGCCAGTTGCGCACCGTCTGACCAGGCGCGCACCGGGCCGTTGTGAAATAGAAGCGATGCGTTGGAGGCGCTGACAACATTCGGGCGGTAGAGAGTCAGAGTGGAACCGCGCTCAAATGTCGACGTAGCGAATGTGGCGGCACGGTGTTGCGTTGCTCCGGAATGTTTGGCCTGCTGCGCTACGACCGGAAAGCAAACGGCAAATAACCCAAGCGCCAGAACGAGCGCACCCTTGAACATGGGAGAATTCAAAACCAAATCGCAGCAAACGCCAGTGAATTTTTCCGGAAGGTGATTAATTAAAAAAGTTACACGGAAATCGGTTTCCCCAATTATAACGTTGTAACCCAAGTAACCTATCAGCGATTTAACGACGCTTTAAAATAGTCGATCGTCTTCTTGATACCTTCGTCGAATTCAACTCGCGGTTCCCAACTGAGGACTTCTTTCGCGCGGGTGATGTCCGGTTGGCGCACCTTCGGGTCGTCCACCGGCAAGGGTTTGTGTTCGATTGTGGATTTCGTTCCTGTGATCCGGATGATTTCGTCTGCAAACTGTTTAATGGTCATCTCGCGCGGATTGCCGAGGTTGACCGGCTCGTGGAAATCGCTCATCGCGAGCCTGAAAATTCCATCGATCAAATCGGAGACGTAACAGAACGAGCGCGTCTGCGACCCGTCGCCGAACACGCTGAGCGGTTGCCCGCTCAGGGCCTGCCCGATAAACGCCGGCACGACGCGACCGTCGCGCAAGCGCATCCGCGGACCGTATGTGTTGAAGATCCGCACGATTCGCGTGTCGACGCGGTGATACCGGTGGTAAGCCATGGTGATCGCTTCAGCGAACCGTTTCGCTTCGTCGTAAACGCCGCGCGGCCCGAGCGGATTCACGTTGCCCCAGTAATCTTCCTTTTGCGGATGCTCCAAGGGATCGCCGTACACCTCCGACGTGGAAGCGAGAATGAACGTGGCTTTTTTGTCTTTGGCTAGACCAAGCGTGTTGTGCGTGCCGAGCGCGCCAACTTTGAGCGTAGGAATCGGGAGTTCCAAATAATCGATTGGACTCGCCGGCGATGCGAAGTGAAACACGTAGTCGATCTGTTGTTCCGGGACGAAGATGAAATTCGAGACGTTGTGTTTAACGAACCGGAAATTCTTGTTCCCGGCGAGATGGCCGATATTCGCCGGGTTACCGGTGATGAGATTGTCGATGGCGATGACGCGATGACCTTCCGCCAAAAGCCGATCCGTCAAATGCGAGCCGAGAAAACCCGCACCTCCGGTGACGACCGAAACGGGCTCGGAATTTTTGGCCATTGAGGAGTTGTTAACCGCTGCTCCGGAAGTTTACCAGCAGGAAAGATTTGTCATTTCGAGCGAAGTGCGAAATTTCTTACTGTTCGCTTCAAGACATGAAGAGCAAAACTGAGATTCTTCGACTACGCTCGACATGACAGACAAAACCATGCGCATTTTGTCCGGTATCCAGCCCAGTGGTGCCCTGCACATCGGCAATTATTTTGGCATGATGCGGCCTGCCGTCGCGCTGCAAGCCGAGGGCGAAGCGCTTTATTTCGTCGCCGATTACCATGCGCTCACGAGTCTGCGCGACCCGGAAATGTTGCGCGCAAACAGCCGCCGCGTCGCACTCGATTTTCTGGCGTGCGGACTCGATCCCGAGCGCGCGACGCTCTTTCGGCATTCGGATGTGCCGCAGGTGACGGAACTCGCCTGGATTTTATCAACACTAGCGCCGATGGGATTGCTTGAGCGGGCGACCTCGTACAAGGACAAACTCGCCCGCGGTATGAGCGCGAACGTTGGACTGTTCAGTTATCCCATCCTGATGGCGGCGGACATTTTGATTTACGACAGCGATGTCGTGCCAGTCGGCAAGGACCAGAAACAGCACATCGAAATCACGCGCGATCTCGCGGTGAAAATGAACGAAACATTCGGGCAGATTTTCAAGCTGCCCGAGCCGCGTATTCAGCCCGCAACCGAAACCGTGCCCGGCATCGACGGCCAGAAAATGAGCAAGAGTTACGGCAACAACATCGATATCTTCGGAGATGAGAAGGAAATGCGAAAGCGCGTGATGAGCATTGTCACTGACTCTGTAGCGGTGGATGCGCCGAAAGACCCGGCGAAGTCGACAATCTTCAAGCTCTACTCGGTGGTCGCGGCGAACGATGAAATCGCAGACATGCGCGAACGATTTGTAAAAGGCGGTACTGGCTACGGCGATTTCAAGAAACAGTTGTTCGAAAAACTCTGGGAATATTTCGCGCCCATGCGCAAACGTCGTGAAGAAATTCTCGAGGACAAATCATACATCGACGATGTCCTCGCCCGCGGCGCGAAGCGCGCCAACGAAATTGCCAATCAAGTCATGGACCGCGTTCGCAAAGCTGTGGGCTTGCGTTAGCGATTTTTCGATAGCCGCTTCGGCGCGGTGTTGCGCCATGCTGCGGTGAGCGCTTCGCGAACGATTTTGATCGTTGCCGTCGGCAAATTGATATTTGTGGCGCCCTGCCGTCCCCACGCGCCTTTCACCTGTGTGAAAACGCCCGGTCTACTTCGGACAAATTCTTTTTGCTCGTCTGGCGATAGCTTCACCATCGCCGCGTGCTCGTCTGGATATCCAAGCGTTGCGAAAATCCTTCCACCAACACGAAAATCGGGATGGTGCATGTGCGCCGATTCAATCGCTTCCGGAAAACTCAGCGCCAGTTCACGAAATTCATTTGGCGTCATGCCGTCGAAGATCTGTTAAGCTCGAGCAGTTGTTCGGTCCAACGTCACCTGCCTTAGAAAAAGAAAAAGCGGGAATCCAAACGATACACCGACGACCAGTGTTCCAACCGTCGGCAACCAAAGAAGCCGGACCCGCAAACGTTTGCCTTCGCTTTGAATGAACCAGATCATTACGATTGCAGAGACGATCACATCCATCGCGAAAAACGCGCTGATTCGGTTGGCGAACAGTTCACGAAAGAACAACGTAAAATCTAGGCCGTGCTCCAATAGCCACGGCACAAATTGCGAGTAAGGGAGGACCAATCCGAGTACACAGCAAACCTGATAGAAGTGTCGCGCTTTCATGGATGCATATCATCGCATGCGGCGCCAAAATCCGTCGAGCGAGTTCACCTCTGCGCTGATATGATGGGCCGAATGGCAATTCTGCGGGTTCACGTCGTTCCGAATGCCATGAGCGACTGTATCGTGGGCGAGCACGGCAGCGCAGTTAAGATCAAACTGCGCGCACCGGCGGTTGAAGGAAAAGCGAACGCGGCGCTGATCTCCTTTCTTGCCGAACAATTAAACATTTCCCGGCGTGCCATCGCGCTGGAACGGGGTCACAAATCGCGCGAAAAACTGATTCGGGTAAATGGCTTGAGCCAAGAAGACATGTGCAACCGATTGCGCGAAAGAGATCGAGCGTCTTAAAGGCAGCCGGAACGCACCGCTCTCATTACATTTGCGATTGCCTTTGTATCTTAGCGGCTCGGAGCTCTTCGTGACGGCGTGGCTTGCGGGCGCGGCGCGGTCTGACCACTTGCGGCGCTGTCGCGATAAAACAAAACCCCGTGCGTGCGCAGATTAGTAATGAGCGCATGCAGATCGTTCGCCAGTTGTTGATCATTCAACAGCGTCGCCACCAAACCCTTGCCTTGCGTGGCGCTATGCAAAACTTTCCGCGTGTCGGCAATCGCCGTCTGCAAGCCATCGGCGGCCTTCTTCGCGGAGGCCATCGCCGAATCTGCCTGCTCGATCACGCCATCCAGTTTCTTGGATGATTCTGCCAAAGCACCGGTGGCCTGATTCAGATGTTCCATGCTCGCCTTCAGGTTTTCCATGTTCGCCGGGGAAAGCGTGTCATGATTCAGACGGTCCACAGTTGTGTCGATCTTTTGCACGGTACCGCGGAGGTCGTTCACGAGCGCACCGCCTGAGCGTGTCAGATCGTCGATGCCGGTCTCGCGTGCACCTTTGACATCGGCATTCGGCGGCAGATACGCCTTCTGCGGTCCGGGCGGTATCGCTACATTCACGAACCGATCGCCAAGCAAACCCGAACTGCCGACTGTGAACTTCGTTCCCTCAGGGATCTTAATGTAATCATAGATTTTCAGAGGTACAGCCACGCCATCGCCCTCACGAACTAGCTTCGGGCCACTTTCGACTTTTCCGATTCTCGCTCCGGCGAGCAAGACATCAGTGCCTTTCAACAGTCCGCCAGCATCATTGAAGCGCACGGTGATGGTGTAATACGTCTTAAAACCTTCACCCAGCCTGCCGAATTGCACGACCAGCGCGGCTAACATCGCCAATCCCACAAAAACGAAAATGCCGACTTTGAATTCCAAACCTCGCTCGTGCCTGTTCATTTTGGATCTTTATTGTCGATCTTGATGCTGATTTTCGCAAGGTAAGGGACGGCTCACTCGAGCGCGTTTCGCCCGCGAGACTGCAAGCAATTGAGGTCAGTCGCCCCGACCGTCAGATCGGCCGAGAAGGAAATCCTGAATAATTGGATCGGTTGATTGCTGAAGCTGATTCGCTGTTCCGTTAAAATAGATCCGGCCTTCGTGCAGGTAGGCGATTCGGTCGGCTACATCAAACGCGCTTTTCATATCGTGGGTGACAACCACGCTGGTCATTCCAAAGCGCTGTTGCAGCCGGCGAATCAATCGATTGATGCTATCCGCGACTACGGGATCAAGACCGGCTGTCGGCTCATCGTACAATACACACGAGGGCCGGCGAATGATGGCGCGCGCCAGCCCGACCCGCTTTTTCATACCGCCGCTCAAACTTTCCGGCATCTTATCTTCCTGACCTTCCATTTCCATCACCTCAAGCATCTCACTAACTTTCGACCGCAGAGCTTTCCGATCGCGCTCGCCGGCTTCGCGCAAAGGAAAGGCAATGTTGTCTTCAACCGTCATCGAATCAAAAAGCGCGCCACCTTGAAATAGAATGCCGACCTTTATGCGGATCGCCCCGAGCTGGCGCTCGTTCATTCCAATGATGTTTTGGCCCTGGATCCAAATTTCCCCGGAGTCGGGCTCCATCAACCCAACCATGTGTTTCAGCAAAACGCTCTTGCCGCCACCGCTGCGCCCAATGATGGCCAGCGTCTCGCCGCTGCTGATCTTAAGATCGACGCCCCGCAAAATTTCCTGTTGCCCGATTTTCTTCTGCAACGAACGCACGGCAATCATGGGCGACGAATTATCCGAAACCAGAGGAGGTTCCGCTGACATCTTCGGAGATGGATGCGCTTCGATCATTGTCGCTCAAACTTTCAACCCCGAACGCTTTCGGGGTCAACTCTCAAGCTGCAAGTCTCAACTGTGCGGGATTACTGATACCCGGCCGGATAAATAATGTTGAACAGCATGGTGAGAAAAAAATTGCAAATCAGGACCGCGAGCGAGGCGTTCACCACCGCCTCAGTGGTGGCCCGACCAACGCCAACCGCTCCTTCGCGTGTGGTCAATCCTTTGTGGCAACTGATGAATACGATGAGTATTCCGAAACAGAACGCCTTTGACAGACCCATGATGATATCGCGACTGCGCGTCCAGCGCACCATGTTCGCCATGTAGTAAGTGCCGTTAATGTCGAGCATGAAAATCGCAACGAGATAACCGGCTGCGATGCCAACGGCGATGCACTCCGCCACCAGAAGTGGCATCGAGACCATCATGGCCAGTACGCGCGGCACCACCAGGTAATCAACCGGATAAACAGCAAGCGCGCGCAAGGCATCGATTTGCTCAGTGACTTTCATCGTGCCGATCTCGGCTGACATCGCTGCGCCCACACGTCCGGCTACCATCAGAGCAGTCAGCACCGGCGCGAGCTCGCGGCAGAGCGAAACCGAAACTACCGCGCCTACGGCGGAGCCCATGCCCAGCTTGTTAAATTGGAAAAATGTTTGAGCCGAGAACACCGCACCAGTGAACGCACCGGTGATTATGACGACGAGCTGCGAAAGCAAACCAATCTCAACGACTTGATTGAGAAATAATTTCCATCGGAGCTTGTGCGTGAAGATGGAACGAAAAGTGTCGGCCGCCAGTAGGACCAACTCCCCCAAATATTGACAAAACGCGAGCAGCGGCGCGCCCAGAGCGCTAAAGAAGCGGACCATTATGGAATAGATGATCAGTGAACGGCTAATTCGCGTGTCCGCAACGTTTTGTTCTGATTACTAATCGCCGATTACGTCGCTAGCCGCTTAGCCGCTCGGTCTTTGTTCGCGAGTGCAGTTCGGCCGGAATCGCGCCGATGATAAGCGGTTCAAGGCCAAGCTTGAGGAAAATGGCGCGAATGTCGCGAATGCTCAAAGTCGGTTCATCGAACTCGAGGTGAACGATATCGTGATTTGTGTCCACCTTGTAACGCAGGCCGGCGATTTCCACGAGCTGCCGATCGAGTTCCAGGATGTTCCCCATTTCGCGCAAGCCGCGCGCATAAATCTCAACTTCGAACATCGTGTGCCCAATCTTAGCGGATCGGTGATGGCCATGCAATCCATCTCGCGGAAGAAATTGATTGCCGGACTTCGTTCCTGCGAGCTTGCAATTGCGCCCGGCGCAAAGCTGCGTAAATGATGCCCGTTCAAGCAATGAGACGCGCTGCTCAGTATTTGTTGGCCACGAATCTGGTGCTGGGGGCATTGTTCTTGGCCGGCTGCGAAACTGTTCCGCAAGGGATTCAGCAGGCGAGAATCGAGATGGCGCAACACATCGCAGCCGAACCGACCGGCGATTATTATATCGGGCGGCGTTACTACAAACCCGATTACAAATTCTGGGGTTACGTTCGCAAACCGGGCCAGCCATGGAGCACAGCGGAGATCGTAATGCTCAATGAGAAAGAGAAGCTTGCGCCGGACCGCGAACGTCTCGAGTTCGGTAGCGACAATAATTACGAATACAAGCTCTACGGCAATTTCAGTGGCGACAAAGTGTATGAGCCAGCCAGCAATGGGATTTATCCGGAGTTCGTTTTGAAGGGGTACGAGCTCATTTCCACTAACCCGCCGCCGATCTTTAGAAGCCAAATGAGCGGCCGCTCTAATCCGACCGACCTGCGGTACGTTGTCGAGAAACCCGAGTAAGAATGACGCGTGCTACTGGCGCACAGGTGGACCGGGACCCTCTCATGGAGGAATTCCTCCGGTATCTCGCAGACGAGCGAAATGCGTCGCCGCGGACGCTCAAGGCTTATCGCCATGCGTTAACTAGTTTCCGCGCGGAAAACAAAACGTCGTGGAAAAAATGCACAGCCGACGATTTTCGCAATTACCTCTTTGCGGTCATGAAACGCGGGCAGGCGCGTTCGTACGTTCGGCTGCAATTCTCAGCATTACGCACTTTCTATCAGTTTCTCGCGGCCCGGAAACGGATGCGGCATAATCCTGTCCGAGAAGTGCAACTGCCAAAGATGGAGAAAAAGCTGCCGCTGGTCCTAACACGCCAACAGGTGGACGAACTTCTTACGGCGCCAACCCGCGAGCCAAAGACCCGATCTGCACCATCATGGATGCCCCTGCGCGACGTCGCTATCATGGAATTGTTTTACAGCAGTGGCTTGCGCCTGAGCGAACTGGCTGCGCTCGATGTGGCCGAGGTCGATCCTTACACAGAGTCGGTGCGCGTATTCGGCAAGGGCCGCAAGGAACGCGTTTGTCCGGTGGGTCTGCCAGCGCTGGAAGCGATCCAAAAATATCGGGCGGCGGCCAACGTGCACGCGGGTGCGCTCTTCATCAACAAAGGGCGAAGGCGAATGTCAGCGCGCTCAGTTTGGTTGGTGTTGAAGCGGTATGTTCGGCACACGTCCATTCCGATTTCCATGAGCCCACACAAATTGCGCCACAGCTTCGCCACGCACATGCTCGATCGCGGCGCGGATCTGCGCAGCGTGCAGGCGTTACTCGGGCACGCGAGTCTTTCCACGACACAGATCTACACGCACGTCACCGTCGAACGTCTCAAGAAAGCGTACGCGGATGCGCATCCGCGGGCGTAATTGAGAAGTGTGGCTTAGCTCGGCGCCGGCGCCGCCGGTGCGCTGCTTTGTGCCTGTGATTCGGGAACCTTGAACGACAGCTTGCCGTCACCTGCAACGACGTCGACGTGGTCGCCGGGTTTGACGTTGCCGCGGAGCAATTCTTCCGCGAGCGGATCTTCAAGAAAACGTTCGACAGCGCGGCGCATCGGTCGGGCGCCGTATTGGGGATCGTATCCTTTGTCGATGAGAAATTCCTTGGCGCTTTGCTGCAGGTCGATGTGCACGTCCTTGGCTTTGATGCGCGTGAGCACTTTGTCGACTTCCAGATCAACGATGCGCAACAGCTCCGGCTTGCCGAGCGAATGAAACACGATGATCTCGTCCAGCCGGTTGAGGAACTCGGGTTTAAAGACCCGTTTCGTTTCATCGAGAATCTTGTCGCGCATCGAATCGTAATCGTGTCCCTCGCTCGGTGCGCCGAATCCCATCACCGTCTGCTTCTTCAGCAAATCAGCGCCGACGTTCGACGTCATGATGATGATCGTGTTCCGAAAATCGATCTTTCGGCCTAACGAGTCTGTGATCTTGCCGTCTTCCAAAATCTGCAAAAGAAGATGCATCACATCCGGGTGCGCCTTTTCAATTTCATCGAAGAGCACTACCGAGTACGGCCGGCGCCGCACGGCTTCAGAAAGTTGTCCGCCTTCCTCGTAACCGACATAGCCCGGCGGTGATCCGATCAAACGAGACGCGCTACTTCGCCACTCCAACCCCGCGCGCGGGAAATCGCGAAGGCTTTCGCGGCCTCTCCTCGCCGCCGGTGTTTTCCAAGCGAGGCGGCGTCTTCACCAACAGATGCTTCGCGAGCGACGCGCTGTTAGGTAGCAAACGCACCTAGCGGTTTTCCGGGTCTTCGCGCCCTTTCACAGCGTGACGGGCGAGGCGTTCGTACAGGTCGGCAAGCTGCCGGAGCAATCGCTTGTAGTGGAGGTCCGGTGTCTCGTCGGCTTCCCTGCGCAATCGATCCGCTTCGTCCCGGTATTTCTTGGGATCGGCCATACGCAATGATAGCTAGCAAGCCGCCGGCTCATGCGGAATCTGTACTTAAGGGTAGTTCGACGGCATGAGAGAGTGAAACTCACCCTTTATTTCTGACAGCGCTGCGCTAGACTATCCCGATGACCAGCTTTCGTGATGATGCGGCCCATTGGCACAACCGCGCGGCAGAAGCGCGGACGATCGCTATGAGCCTCACCAGCCGCGAGGTCGGCCTCACCGATTTCCCGCGCGACCAGCGCCCGCCGGTGCTGATCCCGTTCTTCGCCTTCCGGATCATGGTGGGATGCGGTTTGGTGATGCTGGGGCTCGCCTGGCTCGGCAGCTATCTGAGTTACAAGCACCG
>Ga0137409_10004377_pt1 | contig 14834 bp, 14 predicted proteins | sample CZODoug1_16funga_FD_122059 | JGI IMG/M metagenome (GOLD analysis project Ga0137409, IMG submission 122059) | Vadose zone soil fungal communities from Angelo Coast Range Reserve, California, USA - CZODoug1_16fungal (Hybrid Assembly) | ecosystem: Environmental > Terrestrial > Soil > Vadose zone... | reverse complement strand
CACGACGCAGGCATCGTGGACCCTCGGACGTCAGCTCGGCCTGCAGATCGCGGCGCACATCCTCTCGCCGTTCGGCATCACCCCGACGCTCGATCGTCTCACCAACGGCACCTTCCCGGGCGGCATCCAGGTCGGCGCCGACAACCTGTTCATCCACATGACCGGCCAGTCCGCTTCGGCGTGGCAGAAGGTGAAGAATGTTGGCGCGCAGGTCTCGCTCGCCTTCCCGATCGAGATGAACATGCGCCACGGCATCCCGCCGATCATCAAGCTGCAACAGCTTGGCATGGAGCCGTCGCTCTCGGTTGATGTCGAATGCACAATGACGGCGGACTTCTTCACTCAGATGCGCGTGGCCATGAACATGCAGCGCATGGTGGCGAACCAGCTGATTTTGGAGCAGAACACGACGACGAAGATCGAAACGGAGAACGACAGTTTCTATACGCAAACGACCGGCGGCACAGCGCCTGGCTACCAGTGGCCGACCCCCACATCGCAGCCTCCCTTGCTGACCACACGCGATGTGCTGCGCTACGCCACGATGAACGGCGCCAAGGCGCTGCGGCTCGACGGCAAGGTCGGTTCGCTCACGCCGGGCAAGGAGGCCGACATACTCATCCTCGACGCCACCGCGATCAACGTGGCGCCGCTCAACCAGGTGCCGGGCGCCGTCGTGTCCTTGATGGATCGCACCAACGTCGAGACCGTGATCGTGGCGGGCAAGGTGCGCAAGTGGAAGGGAAAGCTGCTCGACGTCGATCTGCCCCACCTGCGCCAGCAGCTCGAGGCCTCGCGGGACTATATCTTCGCCGCGGCCGGCATCAAGCAGGACCTCTTCCGCAGCAATTAGGCGAATCAGCGTCAGCAGGACGCGGGGCGGCTCCGGCCGCCCCGCGTGCCGCTCGCGCGATGGCTCCGTGGATCGGGTTGCAGTAGACTTTCCTCGAGTCGGCGGACGCGTCGCCCACGGTGTCGGGTCCGAAGACTGGGATAATCCCGATGATCGCTACCGGAACCCACGATCCCTATCTCGTTGCTTTGTCCGTTCTCGTCGCCTTCCTTGCGTCGTACACCGCCCTCGATCTCGGCGGGCGCGTCGGGACCGCCCGGGGACTTGCGCGTCGCGTGTGGCTGGTGGCGGCCGCGATCACAATGGGCGGCGGCATATGGTCGATGCACTTCGTCGCCATGCTCGCCTTCAAAATGCCGATACCGATGTCCTACGACATCGGATTGACCATCCTTTCCCTCGTGATGGCGATCGTCGTAACCAGTGGCGGCTTCTACGTCATCAGTCGCCACAAGGCCTCGCCGCCTCACCTCGTTCTCAGCGGCGTCTTCATGGGACTTGGCATTGTCGCCATGCATTACACCGGCATGGCGGCCATGCGGGGGCAGGCCGAGCTCAGCTACGACCGTCTCTTCGTTGCGCTCTCCGTGGTCATCGCGATCGGCGCGTCGACGGCGGCCCTGTGGCTGGCATTCCGAACCACGGGGCCTGGGCAACACCTCGTCGCCGCGGTCGTCATGGGTGTGGCGATTTCCGGTATGCACTACACGGCGATGCGAGCGGCCATCTTTACCGCTCACGGCCCAGTCCACGAGGCGCCGGGAAGCGCCGGTCTCGATCAGACCAGTCTGGCGCTGGTGGTGACCGGCATTACGTTCGTCATTCTGGCCTTCGCGCTGATCGCCTCCCTGTCCGAGCAGAGGCGTGTTGAAGAAGCGCTCCGTCAGGCGCGGGCGGATCTCGCACACGTCAACCGGGTGACCACCATGGGGGCGCTCACTGCCTCCCTGGCGCACGAAGTGAATCAACCGATTGCGGCAGCCGTCAGCAACGCCTATGCCTGCCTGAACTGGCTCGCTGGCGACACGCCAAACCTCGAAGCAGCTCGCGCTTCAGCGATGAGTATCGTGGAAGACGGAACGCGGGCGGCGGAGATCATCAGCCGGACCCGCCTGCTCTTCGAGAGAGGTACTCCGCAACGGGAGCTGGTCGATGTCAACGAAGTTATTCGAGAGATGGTCCTCCTCCTGAGCAGCGAGATAACGCGATACTTCATCTCAGTCCGCACGGAGCTGGCGGCCTATCTTCCCCAGGTCATGGGAGATCGCGTGCAATTGCAGCAGGTCATGATGAACCTCATCACGAACAGCATCGATGCGATGAAGGATGTGGATGGGACGCGCGAGCTCGCCATCAAGTCGCAGCGAGCCGAAAACGGGCAACTCACGGTGTGCGTCAGCGATACCGGCGTGGGGTTGCCCTTGCAGCAGGCGGACCAGATCTTCTATGCATTCTTTACGACGAAGCCTCATGGAACCGGTATGGGATTGTCCATCAGCCGCTCCATCGTTGAATCGCACAACGGCCGCTTGTGGGCCTCTGCCAACTCGCCGCGCGGCGCGAGTTTTCACGTCAGTCTGCCCACCACGGTCGAGCCACGAGACTGACGCCGGCACGACGGCGCCGCGGGGCTACTTCGCAGGCTCGTTCCCGGGAGCAGTCGTAGGAGCAGGCGCCCCCGGCGGCGACGAACCCGGCGATACGTAGGTGGGCTCGAAGATTCCGCCCGGGACTGGGATCTTATTGCCCTTGGCGTACATGCACTGTAGATACGTCATGTCATAGCGCCACTTTTCCCTTGCCTTCGCTTCGATCGTGGCGGCCTGGCGGCACACCGCGTCGTCGGAACGAAATTCGTCGGCATTCTTGGCGGAGCCTGGAAGCGCAGCGATTCCCGGCCGACTCGGCACGCGCGCGCAGGCCGCCAGGAGCAACCCGGCGACGATCGCGAGCGGCCAACGCATCACCGCGGTCATCCGGCGTGCGGAGCCACCCGCATCCACGGCTCGGCGCACGACGGCACGTTGGGGTAGTACGCGCCTGCGCTCGGACAGTAATACCAGTACCCCGCCGGAGGCTTCTCGATGTACACGGGCGATGGCTCGACGATGACCGGCGAAGGCGCGTACGCATAGGGCCCGTACGGCCAGAATGGGTCCCAATACGGGCCCCAGTAGAACGATGGCCCGATCCCGACGAAGCCACGGCCGTGGAACCCGTGGTGCCCCTCGAATCGATGCCCCTCGAAGCCGTGATGCCCCCCGAAGCCGTGATGCCCGCCGATGCCACCGTGCGGCCCGCCGAAGGCGTGCCCACCGCCGTGGCCCCCGCCACCGCCGTGGCCCCCGCCACCGCCCCCGTGCGCGTACACGGGCGCGCCGCTGACGAGGAGCAATGCTGCGATCAGTGCGGTCAGCCGAGCTAACTTCCTCATCGATGTACCCCACTCTTATGACGCGCCGGTGGCGAAGCCGGATGCGCGCCCGGCGGCGAACCGGCGGGTCAAGAACTCCATTCGGCCCTACCGTCAGGCGTGTGGGTGACAACGCAAGCATGACTCGGACTTACGCCTCCCTCGTCGTCAATCTCCGACATTGACGCCGCGTGTCCGCCGCGCCTAGCATCGGCCCGATGACGACGTACCCGATCCGCACGCGGCGCTGGACGCGCAAGGAATACGATCGGCTCATCGACCTGGGTATCCTGCACGAGGACGAGCCCATCGAGCTCGTCGGCGGTCAGATGATCGTCGCCGAGCCGAAGTCGAGTCCGCACGAAACGGCCTTGGGACTGACGGCGGACGCGTTGCGCCGTGCGTTCGGCGCGGGTTGGGTCGTTCGCGAACAGGGTCCGATCGCGCTGGACGACGAGTCCGAGCCCGAGCCCGACGTCATGGTGGTACCCGGCCAGATTCGCGACTACCGCGATGCGCATCCCGAGCGCGCCGCGCTGCTCGTCGAGGTCGCGCTGTCGAGTCTGGCCTTCGACCGGCGTCACAAGGGCAGCCTCTACGCCCGCGCCGGCGTGGCCGATTACTGGATCGTGAATCTCGTGGACCGGGTGGTCGAAGTCCGCCGCCGCCCCGCGGCCGATCCCACGGCGGATTTCGGCGCCGCGTATCAGGACATCGAGCTCGCGCGGCCGGGCGCCACGCTGGCGCCGCTCGCGAAGCCGGAGGCGCGCGTCGCGGTGGACGACCTGCTGCCCTAGCCTAGAACGACCACTCGGTGAACAGCTTCTGCTTGAACGCGCTCAGCTCCTCGACGTGCGAGGACGCTCCCCGGCGCGAGACCTCGACGAACTTTTCGTCCATGCGGTGCAGCCGCCGCGCCAGCACCTCGGCCAGGATCGCGATGACCTTGTAGGCGGCCAGGCTCTCCTCGCGCAGCAGGCGATGGAACTGCGTGCTGGTGAGCAGGCTGAAGTCGCACGCGGTCTTCGCGCGGACGCTCGCGGTGTGCGGCCCTTCCGTCAGCAGGCTGATCTCGCCGAGCACCGTCGGCGCCGCGATGGTGGCGAGCACCTCGTTGCTGCCGTCCTTGAAGACCTCCACGGTGCCCTCGACCAGCACCATCAAGCCCTGTGGGCGCTCGCCCTCCTTGAAGACGACGAGGCCGGTCTCGGCCGTCACCGGCACCATGGCCTTGAGGATCTGCTCGGTCTGCTCGGGCGAGAGGCCGCGGCAGAGCACGCCGCGGATGATCTTGCTCGACTCCGATGGCGTCATGCCGTCTCCTCTCAGACCCCGCGCAGCACGGTGGCCCGGCCCACGCGGCCGATGGCCACGACGAAGGCGGCGGTGCGGAACGATACCCTGCGCTCGCGCACGACGCGCGCGAGCGTCGCGTACGCGTCGCGCATGTGGCGGTGGAGCTCGGCGTTGACCTTGTCCTCTTCCCACGTGAACTGCTGGATGTTCTGGGCCCACTCGAAGTAGGAGACGGTGACGCCGCCCGCGTTGACGTAGATGTCGGGCAGCACGGTGACGCCGCGCTGGGCCAGCGCCTCGTCGGCCTTGGGCGTCGTCGGCGCGTTGGCGGCTTCGAGGATCAGGCCGGCCCGGATGTCGTTCACGTTGGCCTCGGTGATGACGCCGCCGAGCGCCGCCGGCACGAGCACGTCCACCGGCAGGAGCAGCAGGTCCTCGTTGCCGATCGGATCGCTGCCGGGGAATCCGCTGACCGTCTTCTCCTGCTTCTGATAGGCGATCAGGCGCGGGATGTCGAGCCCCTCGGGATTGCGCACGCCGCCCTTCACGTCGGACACGGCCACCACCACGCCGCCGCGCTCGTGCAGGAAGCGCGCGGCCCACGAGCCCACGTTCCCGAAGCCCTGGATCGCGAACGTCTTGCCGCGGACCTCGCCCTTGCCCGCGTCCTTGAGATATTCCTCCAGCGCGAGGACGACGCCGCGCCCCGTCGCCTCCTCGCGACCGCGCGAGCCGAAGAGGTCCACGGGCTTGCCGGTGACCACGGCCGGCGAGAAGCCGTGCATCTTGGAGTACTCGTCCATGATCCACGCCATCACCTGCGCGTTGGTATTGACGTCGGGCGCCGGGATATCCGTCTGCGGCCCGATGATCTCGTGGATCTGCTGCACGAACTTGCGCGTGAGCCGCTCGAGCTCACCGGGCGAGAGGGTGTTGGGATCGACCGCGATGCCACCTTTCGCACCGCCGTAGGGCAGGTTCACGACGGCGGTCTTCCACGTCATGAGGGAGGCGAGGCCGAGGGCCTCGTCGAGATCGACCGTCGGGTGGTACCGCAGCCCGCCCTTCATGGGACCGCGGCTCTTGTCGTGCTGCACGCGGTAGCCGATGAACGTGCCCAGCTCGCCGCTGTCCAGCGTGATCGACACGTTGACCTTGACCTCGCGGTAGGGCGTGACGAGCATGCGCTCGACGGCGGCGGAAAGATCCATCACCCGGGCGGCCTTGCGGAAGTAGTAGTTGACGTCTTCGAAGCCGGACACCACACAATCTTACCGGCCCCGAGGCCCGCCGAGAGTAAATTCTTCGCTAAACTGGGAAAAATCCTTCCCTGTGCCGTCGCGTCGTTGTTTTGTTGTGCCCGTCGAAGCGCGCATGTAGCCTCAGCGAATCGTGATCCCAACGACCGCTCGCCGCGCCATCATCGTCGATGGGATGGTGATCTGCTGATGGCCGAGATCGACATCCTCTGGATCACCGCGGGGCTCGGCTGCGACGGCGACACGATCGCCATGACGGCGGCCACGCAGCCGAGCCTCGAGGACGTGCTGCTCGGGGCGCTGCCGGGGCTGCCGACGGTGCGCCTGCACAACCCCGTGCTCGCCTATGCCAACGGCGAGGCGTTCCTGGCGCCGTTCCGCCGCGCCGTCGCCGGCGAGCTCGATCCGTTCATCCTCGTCGTCGAGGGCTCCATCCCCAACGAGCGCCTGAAGCAGGAGGGCTTCTGGGCCGCCATGGGCACCGATCCCGCGACCGGACAGCCGATCACGACCTGCGAGTGGATCGACCGGCTGGCGCCGCACGCGTGGGCCGTGGTCGGCGCGGGCACGTGCGCCACCTACGGCGGCATCCACGCCATGGAGGGCAACCCCACCGGCTGCATGGGACTGCCCGACTATCTCGGCTGGCGCTGGCGCTCGAAGGCCGGCGTCCCCATCGTGTGCGTGCCGGGCTGCCCGGTGCAGCCCGACAACTTCATGGAGACGCTGCTCTACCTCCTCTACCAGTACGTCGGGCTGTCCCCGATGATCCCGCTCGACGAGGCGCTGCGGCCCACGTGGCTCTTCTCGCAAACCGTGCACGAGGGGTGCGACCGCGGCGGCTACTACGAGCAGGGCGACTTCACCGCCGAGTACGGCTCGAAGAAGTGCATCGTCAAGCTCGGGTGCTGGGGCCCCGTCGTCGTCTGCAACGTGCCCAAGCGCGGCTGGATGAACGGCATCGGCGGCTGTCCCAACGTCGGCGGCGTGTGCATCGGCTGCACGATGCCGGGCTTCCCCGACAAGTTCATGCCGTTCATGAACGAGCCGCCGGGCGCGGCCATCTCGACCTCCGCCGTGCTGATGTACGGCCGCACGGTGCGCGCGCTGCGCAACTTCACGAAGTCCGCCCTCGACAAGGAGCCGTCGTGGCGCCGGACGACGCCCCCAGAAAGGACGCCATGACCGACGGCTCGCGGCAGCTCGTGGAGATGGCCTGGGACCCGATCACCCGCATCATCGGCAGCCTCGGGATCCACACCAAGATCGACTTCGCCAATCGCCAGGTGGCCGAGTGCCGCTCCACGTCCTCGATCTTCCGCGGCTACAGCGTCTTCATGAAGGGCAAGGACCCGCGCGACGCGCACCAGATCACCAGTCGGATCTGCGGCATCTGCGGCGACAACCACGCCACGTGCGCCGTGTACGCGCAGAACATGGCCTTCGGCGTGGTGCCGCCGGCGCTGGCGGAGTGGATCATCAACCTCGGCGAGGCGGCCGAGTACATGTTCGATCACAACCTGTTCCAGGACAACCTCGTCGGCGTGGACTACTGCGAGCAGATGGTGCGCGAGACGAATCCCGGCGTGCTCGCGCGCGCCGAGCGCACGGCGGCGCCCCACGCGGACCGCCACGGCTACCGGACGATCGCGGACATCATGCGGGCGCTGAACCCGTTCACCGGCGTGTTCTACCGCGAGGCGCTCCAGATGAGCCGGCTCACGCGGGAGATGTTCTGCCTGATGGAGGGCCGCCACGTCCATCCCTCCACGCTCTACCCCGGCGGCGTCGGCACCGTGGCCAGCCCGCAGCTCTTCACCGAGTACACGGTACGGCTGATGCGTTACATCGAGTTCCTCAAGCGCTCGGTGCCGCTGCACGACGACCTCTTCGACTTCTTCTACGAGGCCCTGCCCGGCTACGAGGCGGTGGGCCGCCGGCGTGTGCTGCTCGCCTGCTGGGGCGCGTTCCAGAACCCCGATCGCTGCGACTTCACCTACGCGCGCATGGCCGAGTGGGGACGCGAGATGTACGTCACGCCCGGCATCGTGATCGACGGGCAGCTGCGCACGACCGATCTCGTCGAGATCAATCTGGGGATCCGCGTCCTCCTCGGCAGCTCCTTCTACGACGACTGGCAGACCGGCGAGACGTTCGTCCGGCAGGATCCGCTCGGCAATCCCATCGACCAGCGGCACCCCTGGAACCAGACGACGACGCCGCGGCCGCAGAAGCGCGACTTCGCCGGCAAGTACACGTGGGTGATGTCGCCGCGCTGGTACGACGCGGCGAGCGGCGCGCACCTGGCGCTCGACACCGGCGGCGGCCCGCTCGCCCGGTTCTGGGCGACCGCGCTGGCCGGCCGCGTCGACATCGGCCACGTCCGCGCCACCGGCAAGGGCGTCGAGATCCACCTGCCCAAGACCGCGCTCGCGCCTCCTCTCGATCTGGAGTGGCGGATCCCCCGGTGGAGCAACACGCTGGAGCGCAACCGCGCGCGCAGCTACTTCCAGGCGTACGCGGCGGCGGCGGCGCTGCACTTCGTCGAGCGGGCGCTGGTGGAGGTGCACGCGGGGCGCACGAAGACGTGGAGCGAGTTCCGCGTGCCCGACGAGGCGATCGGCTGCGGCTTCCACGAAGCGGTGCGCGGCGCGCTGTCCCATCACCTCGTGATCCGGCAGGGCAAGATCGCCAACTATCATCCGTACCCTCCCACGCCGTGGAACGCGAGCCCGCGCGACGTCTTCGGCACGCCCGGGCCCTACGAGGACGCGGTGCAGAACACGCCGATCTTCGAGGAGAATGGCCCCGACACCTTCAAGGGCATCGACATCATGCGCACCGTCCGGAGCTTCGATCCGTGCATGCCCTGCGGCGTGCACATGTACCTCGGCAACGGCAAGGAGATCGCCGTGCGTCACTCCCCGACGTTCGGCGCGGAACTGCTGCGGTGACGCCGGCGGCGCCCGACCCGCGCGCGGAGGTCGAGCGCTGCGACGGCTGCGGCAGTGACCTGCCGGCCGAGCACGAGCACCTCGTCGAGGCGGACGGCCGGGCGCTCCGCTGCGCCTGCGCCGCCTGCGCGGTGACGCCCGCGGCGCCCTGGAAGCGCGTGCGCCCTCGCGTCACGCGCCTGCCGGCGCTGCGGCTGACCGATGTGATGTGGAGCGGGCTGGGCGTGCCGATCGGGCTGGCCTTCTTCGTCCGCCGCGCCGGCGGCGTGCTGGCCTTCTATCCGAGCCCGGCCGGGGTGATCGAGTCCCCGGTGGCGCCCGAGGCGTGGGCCGCGGTGGTGAGTGACAATCCCGACCTCGATGACCTCGAAGCGGACACCGAGACGCTGCTCGTCAACCGGCTGGCCGGCGCGCGCGAGCATTATCGCGTCTCGGTCGACCACGGCTACCGCCTCGCCGGGCTCGTGCGACTGCACTGGCGCGGGCTGGGCGGCGGGCCGGCGCTGGCCACCGCGCTGCGCCGATTTTTCGAGGAGCTGAACCGTGGCTGACGGCCTGAGTCCCCTCGACCGCGACGCCGTTCAGCGCGTCGTGCGCTCGGTGCTGTACGAGGGCTACGTGCTCTATCCATATCGCGCCAGCGCGCTGAAGAACCAGCGACGGTGGATGTTCGGCACCCTGCAGCCGTCCACCGACGGCGAGCCGTCTGCCTGCCGGACGGAATGTCTGGTCGCCGGCAGCGAGACGACGCGCCTCGAAGTCCGCGTCCGCTTCCTGCAGCCCGTGCAGCGTCTCGACCCCGACGGCGCGTGGGAGGAGGCGGTCGAGCACGAGGCCGTCCTGGGAGGACGCGCGCTGGCCGAGCTCGCGACGGCCGAGCCGACGGTGTTCGACTTTCCGGGCGGCGAGGAGACGGACGGACGCATCGTGCGCCGGCGCCGGCCCCTGCGCGTCGCCGTCGAGCGCCGCGCCGCCGCTCTGGGCGGCGGCATCTTCCGCGTCTCCGTCGCCGTCGGTAACGCGACCGTGCCCGCGCCGCGCGCGCGGCCGGAGGACTCGCGGCTGGCCGTGGTGGCGTCGGCGCAGACGCTGCTCGGCGTCGAGGACGGACGGTTCGTCTCCCTGCTCGATCCGCCGGCGGCGCTGGCCGAGACCGCCGCCGCCTGTCGGAACGTCGGAACGTGGCCCGTCCTCGTCGGCGAGCCGGGCACCGCGGACGCCGTGCTGTCCTCGCCGATCATCCTCTACGACCATCCCCAGATAGCCCCGGAGAGTGCGGGCGACCTCTTCGACCTCACGGAGATCGACGAGATCCTCACGCTCCGCATCCGGACACTGACGGAGGCCGAGCGGCAGGACGGCCGCCGGCTCGACCCTCACGCGCGGGCGGTGCTGGATCGCGCCGAGGCACTGGACACGCGCGCCCTCGGCCGTCTGCACGGCGCGATCCGCCGCGGCCAGGAGGACGCTCCCGGACTGTGTGTCGGCGCACGGGTGCGCCTGCAGCCGCGGCGCCGGGCGGACATCCTGGACGTGGCGCTGGCCGGCCGCGCGGCGACGATCGCGTCGATCGAGCAGGACGTCGAGGGCCGCGTGTTCGTCGTGGTCACCGTCGACGACGATCCCGGCCGCGACCTCGGCGCCGGCGGCGCGCTGGCCCACCGGTTCTTCTTCGAGCCTGATGAAGTCGAGCCGCTGGCGTGAGAGAACGGGTGCTGGTCGCGGGCATCGGCAACGTCTTCCTCGGCGACGATGGCTTTGGGGTCGCCGTCGCACAGCGCCTCCTCGCGCGCGGCGCCCCGGCGGGCGCCGACGTCGTGGACGCCGGCATTCGCGGCTTCGACCTGGCCTGCGCGCTGCTCGAGGACTACGACGCGGCGATCCTCGTCGACACGGTCCACCGCGACGGCCCGCCGGGCACGCTGTACGTGCTCGATATTGATCCGGGGGACCCGGGGGACGACGCGCCGGCCGAGCCTGTCGAGGCGCACGGGCTCGCCCCGCACCGGGTCCTGGCGCTGGTCCGTGCGCTCGGCGGCGGACCGCGTCGCCTCCGCCTCGTCGGCTGCGAGCCGGCGACACCGGGCGCCGACGACGACGTCACCGCGGGGCTCAGCGCGGCCGTCGCCGCGGCCGTCGAGCCGGCGGCGGCGCTCGTGGCGTCGCTGGTCACCGAGCTGCGGACCTCGGCGGTGCCCCGTGCATGAGCTCGCGCTCGCGCAGGAGATCCTCGACGTCGTGGCCGCGCGCAGCGGCGGCGCGCGGGTGACCCGCGTGGTGCTCGAGGTCGGCAAGCTGGCGGCCGTGCTGCCGGACGCGCTCCGCTTCTGCTTCGACCTCGCGGCCGAGGACACCGTGGCGCGCGGCGCCCGCCTCGAGATCGTCGAGACGCCGGGGCGCGCGCGCTGCCGCGCGTGCGGGGCAGACGTCGCGCTGGACCGGCCGTACGGCTGCTGCGCCTGCGGCGGGAGCGACCTCGAGTGGCTCTCCGGCGAGGCGCTCCGTATCCTCGAGATGGAGGTCGCCTGACATGTGCGCCACCTGTGGCTGCCACGACCACCACGAGCACCACCACGAACATCCTCACGACCACGGCCACCGGCTCGTCCGCCTGGAGCACGACGTCCTCGCCCGCAACGACGCGCTGGCGGCGGTCAACCGCCGCCGGCTGGCCGAGCGTGGCGCCGTCGCGATCAACCTGCTCGCCGCGCCGGGCGCCGGCAAGACCACGCTGCTCGAGCGGACGATTCGCGAGCTGCGCGCCGAGATTCCGCTCGTCGTGATCGAGGGCGACCAGGCGACCGACGCCGACGCCGCGCGGATCCGCGCGGCCGGCGCGCCGGCCGTTCAGGTCAACACCGGGACCGGCTGTCATCTCGACGCCGCCATGGTGGCGCGCGCCCTCGACGAGCTCGATCCGCCCGCGGGTGCCGTGGTCCTGATCGAGAACGTCGGCAACCTCGTCTGCCCGGCGCTCTTCGACCTCGGCGAAGCCGTCAAGGTGGTGGTGGCCTCGGTGCCCGAGGGCGACGACAAGCCCACGAAGTACCCCCACATGTTCCGGGCCGCCGGGCTGGTGCTGCTCAACAAGATCGACCTCGCCCCGCACGTCGCGTTCGATCGCGAGCGGTGGCGCGCACGTGTTCATTCCGTGAACCCGGGCGTCGAGACGCTCTCCGTCTCCGCAACGGGCGGCGCCGGGCTCGACGCCTGGTACGTGTGGCTGCGCGGCTGCCGCGCCACGGAGCCGCGTCCAGCGTGATGGATCGCGACATCACGTCCATGGACGAGGCGACGCTCGCCGCCGAGCTCGCCGGCCTGGCCACCGATCCCGCCGGCGCCGAAGGGCTCCTCTCCCAGCTCGCCTCGGCGCTGTTCCCGGGCGGCGCCGGCGGGATCGAGCACGTGACGTGGCCCGAGAGCGACGATGGCGCGGCCACGCTCGCGGAGCGCTCCGACCCCGAGGCGCGCCTGCGGGCGGCCGAGATCCGGTACCGCTCGCTCGTCGAACAGATTCCGGCCGTGACGTTCATGGCCGTCCTCGGCGAGGGCGAGAACGAGGTCTACGTCAGCCCGCACATCGAGGCGCTGCTGGGGTTCAGCCAGAAGGAGTGGCTCGAGGATCCCTTCCTCTGGTACCGCCAGCTCCACCCCGAGGACCGCGGGCTCTGGATCGCCGAGTTCACACGCGGCTGCCGGACGGGCGGGCCGTTCCGGGCCGAGTGCCGCTTCCTCGCCCGGGACGGACGTGTCGTGTGGGTCCGCGGTGAGGCGCGCCTGGTCAAGGACGAGCGCGGGCGGCCGCTGTTCCTGCAGGGCGTCGCCTTCGACATCACGGAGGGCAAGCGGGCGGAAGAAATCCTCGTCGCCCACGCGGTCCGCAGCACCGAGGAGCGCTATCGCGACGTCGTCGAGACCAGCGGCGCCATCTTCTGGGAGGCCAACGTCGAGACCCTGCGCTTCGAGTTCGTCAGCCGGCAGGTCGAAAAAATCCTGGGCTTTCCGCGCGAGCGCTGGCTCGAGGATCCGCAGTTCTGGATCATGTCTGTCCACCCCGAGGACCGCGGCCGCGTGGCGGCGGAGTGGCAGACCTTCGTGGACGCGGAGGCCGCCGACCGCGACCTCGAGTACCGCGCGCTCACCGCGAGCGGCGACGTCGTGTGGCTGCACAACCGCATCCACGTCGCGCGCGGCCAGCAGGGCCAGTCCCGCCACCTGCTGGGCTTCATCGTGGACATCACCGACCGCAAGCGGTCGGAGCAGGAGCTCGGCCGACTCCTGGCACTCGAGCAGGAGGCCCGCGACGAGGCCGAGACGCTGCACGACCTCGGCCGGCGGCTGGCGGCCGAGCTGGACACCGAGCCGCTCGTGCAGGCGGTCACCGACGCCGGCACCACGCTGACGGGGGCCGGCTTCGGCGCGTTCTTCTACAACGTCACGGACGAGCGCGGCGAATCGTACATGCTCTTTGCGCTCTCCGGCGTGCCGCGGGATCGGTTCAAGGATTTCCCGCTGCCGCGCAACACCCCGCTGTTCGAGACCACGTTCCGCGGCGCCGGCATCGTTCGCCTCGACGACGTGCGCGCCGACGCGCGCTACGGCCGGATGGCGCCCCACCACGGCACGCCGCCGGGGCACCTGCCGGTGCGCAGCTACCTGGCGGTGCCGGTCGTCTCGCGCTCGGGCGAGGTGCTGGGCGGGCTCTTCTTCGGCCACCCCGAGGTCGCGCGCTTCAGCGAGCGCCACGAGCGCATCATCGCGGGCCTCGCCGCCCAGGCGGCGATCGCCATGGACAACGCGCGCCTCTACAAGGCGGCGCAGGTCGCCCGCGAGGCGGCGGAAACGGCCAGCCGCACGAAGGACGAGTTCCTCGCGACGCTCTCGCACGAGCTGCGGACGCCGCTCACGGCGATCCTCGGCTGGGCGCGCATGCTGCGCACCCGGGACGCGGATGCGGCGGAACGCGCCCGCGCCATGGAGATCATCGAGCGCAACGCCACCGCGCAGGCGCAGCTGATCGAGGACCTGCTCGACGTCTCGCGCATCGTCGCCGGCAAGCTGCAGCTCACCATGCGCCCCCTCGAGAATGTGGCGCCGCTCGTGAACGGTGTCGTGGAGTCGTTCCGCCCCACCGCGCAGGCCAAGCACATCACGCTGAGGGCCATCCTCGACCAGCGGGCGGGGCCGATCGCCGGCGATCGCGACCGGCTGCAACAGGTCATCTGGAACCTCGTGTCCAATGCCGTCAAGTTCACGCCGGCGGGCGGGCGCGTGGACGTCCGCTGCGAGCGCACCAACGGCGAGGTCGAGATCGGCGTCACCGACACGGGCAAGGGCATTCCCGCGACGTTCCTGCCGCACATCTTCGACCGCTTCCGCCAGGCCGATGCGACGAGCACACGCGCGCACGGCGGCCTCGGCCTGGGCCTGTCGATCGTCCGCCATCTGGTCGAGCTGCACGGCGGCACCGTCAGCGCCACGAGCGCGGGCGAAGGCAAGGGCGCGACCATCACGGTGCGCCTGCCCGTGGCCGGCGAGGCGCTGGAGGGCGCGCCGCCCGCCATGCCCGCGCGTGGGGGCACGGCGGCCGTCGCCTCGGCCGACACGTCGCTGCAGGAACTGCGCGTGCTGCTCGTCGAAGACGACGAGGACACGCGGGAGATGCTCGGCTTGCTGCTGGAGCGCTACGGCGCCACGGTGCAGCCGGTGGCGACGGCCACCGCCGCGCTCGCGGCGCTCAAGCGGCGCCAGGTCGATTGCCTGGTCTGCGACATCGGCCTGCCTGGCATCAACGGCTACGACCTGATCCGCCAGGTTCGCAGGCTCTCCGCCGCGAAGGGCGGCTCCGTGCCGGCCCTCGCGCTGACGGCCTACGCGTCGGTGAGCGACCGCCAGCAGGCGCTCGCGGCGGGATTCCAGGAGCACGTGCCAAAACCGATCGATCCGATCACCTTCGTCGAGGGCATCGCGCGATTGGCGCGTCCGCTTCCCGGCGACTGACTACATGGGGGGCCCCGAAATGGCCCCCCAAACCCCCCGCCGTTCGAGTCGGTAGTGAC
>Ga0137409_10004375_pt1 | contig 14837 bp, 11 predicted proteins | sample CZODoug1_16funga_FD_122059 | JGI IMG/M metagenome (GOLD analysis project Ga0137409, IMG submission 122059) | Vadose zone soil fungal communities from Angelo Coast Range Reserve, California, USA - CZODoug1_16fungal (Hybrid Assembly) | ecosystem: Environmental > Terrestrial > Soil > Vadose zone... | reverse complement strand
GTGAAATTGCCGGCCGGATCGTCGGGGCGGTAGTTGTACATGCGGTAGACGCGCTCGTTCGCCCCGAGCTTGATCGAATGCGCGCCGCGCAGCAAGCTCAGGTCCTGGTTGAGACTCGCGACGTCCTGATTGTTGTGATAGAAGCCGAAATTGCGCGGCGGGCCGAGCGACGCATAACCATTCGGATTGAGCGTCGGAAAGATTCCCGTGTCGTCCGACGCGCCGGCGATGTAAGACGGCAGCCCCAGGCTGGTCACGTCGAAGCCGCGCGAGAAATGAGTCGCGTCGTTATTGAAGCGCGTGAATCCGGCGTTGAGGCGCAGCACGATTTTCGGCGAGATCGTGTTGACGTAGTTGATCGCCCACGTGCCCGGCACGGACGATTGCTTCGGGTTCGATATCGGCGAAGCGATGCTGGTCGGGAATGGGCCGGAGTTTTCCAGGATGTTGTGGTCTTTGATGACGCGCCCGAAGATTTGCTGCGTCGCCGAGAGGTTGTAATCAATCCGCGCCGTGATCTGGTAGCTGTCGGTCGTCGCCAACGTATTCGCCACGTAGTTGTTGCTGAAGCCCAAGCCGTTGGAGTTTATTATCCCGGCGGCGTTCGGCAGCGGATAGTAAGCCAGCGCGGCGCGGCCAACCGGATTGATCAACGATTCGGGAATGATGTTGTTGGCGAAGGCCACGCGCGACCCCGCGCCATTACCCGATGTGACAACCGCGCCCGGCCTGTAGATCTGCCCGATCCGCGCCGGGATCAGATTGCCGTTGGTATCGACTACCGTCACGCCGGGGATCACGGCGCCCAGCAGTTCCGAAAAATCGCCGTTGCGCATCTTCACTGTCGGCACGGTTGAAAGTTGCTGCCGCGCCTGCGAGATGCGCAGCGCCTCGTAGTTGAAAAAGAAGAAGAGGTCTTTGCCCTTGCTGAACGCCTTGCCGCCTTCGCCGAAGCGCGGCAGATAGACGGGCCCGCCCAGATTGCCCCCGAACTGATTGAACCGGAGCTTCTCTTTGACGCCGTTCGGATTGGCGTTGACGAAGAAGCTGCGCGCGTCGAGCGCGTCATTGCGCAGATACTCGAAGAGCGCCCCGTGAAATTCGGCGCCGCCGGAGCGAGTCGAAAAGTTGAGCGCGCCTCCGCCCGTTCGACCGTACTCCGCCGGAAATGAGTTGGTCACGATCTGGAACTCCTGCACGGCGTCGGGCGAAGGCCGAAGCGAGATGCGGTTGTCGCCCTTGTTGGCCAGCGGTATTCCGTCCACGAATGCTTCGGTGTTGAGCGTGCGCCCGCCGTTGACCGAAATCTCGCCCGAAGCCGTCAGGTCAGGGTTCGCGCCGCGCGAGCCGGGCGCGCTGGTGACGCCGATTTCGAGCTGAGCCAGTTGGAAGACGTTGCGGCCATTGAGCGGCAACGCGTCCACGCGCTGGCGCCCGACGACGCCTCCGAGAGCGCTGGTGGCCGTGTCGAGACCCGCGGGTTCCGTGGCCACAATGTTGACCGCCTCCTTCACGTCGCCCGGCGTGAGCATGATGTTTTGATCAATCATCTGCCCGACCTCGATCTGCAGGCGCGGCTGGCGATGGATTTTGAAACCGCCGGCCTGCGCTTCCAGCGCGTAGAACCCCGGCTCGACGAAAGTGAAGGTGAAATGGCCGCCATCGTCAGTCGTGAAAGTCTTTTTGAGATTGGTCGCGGCGTTGGTCAGCGTCACGACGACGCCCGGCACGGCGCCGCCGCCGGCGTCGCTCACGACGCCTTTGAGTGTCGCCGTCGCCGTCTGCGCGCTGACGATTGCGCCGAGCGCCAGGAACGTCAATAGAATGGGTAAACGAACGTAGGATCTTTTCATATAGGGCCTCCTTGAAAAACGTACCGTAGGTTGTCCAACCTGCGGAGGCTCGATTAATGAGCCGGTCAATTGCTACCAAGCGGCTTGGTTATGAAGCCCTCCGCAGGTTGGACAACCTACGGTACAGGGCGGCCGCGATTTTGTTATTTCCAGGCGTCGCGGCAAAAAGCGAAACCCGCTATCAGTTCGGATTCTGACAGCGGGTTCAGGTGGAAGGTTCTTTTTTCAGACGACCTCTCACTCCCTCAAATCAGGCTCCGCGCTCTTTGCGCCGAGGCAAGGACAGGGACAACAACATTTGCCATTTGCCATTTGATATTCGCTATTTGTCATCGTCAGAAGCGCTCCCAGATCGCCGGCCTCTTTCCTGTCCGGTTATTCATCCTGCGCATGTTTTCTCGCGTATTCCATCAGCCATAACAGGCAGATGGATATGACGGCCAGCGCCAGGACCATCGCGTAGGCGCCCACCTCGTTGCGGTCGTCGAGCGAGCGATAGATGTAGAGCGTGGCGGTCTCGGTGAAGCGCGTCACTCCGCCCCCGACCACGAGCACGGCGCCGAACTCGCCCACGGCGCGCGCGAATGTGAGCGAGACGCCGTAGAGCAATCCCCATCGGATGTTGGGCAGCGTGACGCTCCAGAACGTCCGCCAATAGGCCGCGCCCATCGTATAGGCCACGTTCTCCTGCTCCCGCCCGACATGCCTGAGCACCGGCGCCACCGCGCGCGCGACGAACGGCAGCGAGATGAAAGTCGTCGCCATCAGCATGCCGGGCAGCGCGAAGACGACCCGCAGGTTGAGCGCGTCAATCAAGTTCACGAACCATCCGTTTCGACCGAACAGCAATATCAAAGTGAACCCGGCGATCACCGGCGAAAACGCGAACGGCAGATCTATCAATCCGTTCAGAACGCGCCGGCCTTTGAAATCGTCGCGCGTCAAAACCATCGCGACCACGAGGCCGAAGACGGTGTTGAGCGCGGTCGCGGCGAAACTCAGCAGCAGCGTCAATTTCAGCGCATTCACCGCCTCGGGCGAAGTAAGCTGCCGCATCATCGCGCCGAAGCCGGAAGAGAGAGCGCCCCAAACAATCGCGAACAGCGGCCCGGCCGCGAGCGCCACTGGGTAAAGAATCGCGAGGACGACCAAAGCCCATTCGAGGCCCTTCGGCCGGTCGGCCCGCTTGCGCGACTCCGGCCGCAATTCGAACTCTTGTCCTGTCAGCGCCCTATCTTGCGACATGCCCGCCTCCGCGCTTCCCCTGCATCCAATCCACCAGCAACATCAGCGTGAATGACAGCGCCAGCAGCAGGATGGAGACCGCGCTCGCCCCCATCTGATTCTGCGATTCGATCTGTCCGAAGACGTAGACCGGCGCGGTCAGCGTGCTGCGCGGGATGTTGCCCGCTACCACCACTATTGATCCGAACTCACCCAGGGCGCGCGCGAAGCTGAGCAGAGCGCCGCTGATGATCGCCGGCGTAATCATCGGCAAAATGACCTTGCTGAACGTCTGCCAGCGTGACGCGCCCAGCGTCCATGCGGCCTCCTCCTGCTCGCGCTCGATCGCCATCAAGACCGGCTGCACGGTGCGGATGACGAACGGGTAAGTGATGAAGAGCAGCGCCAGCACAATTCCCGGCCGCGCGAAGATGACATGCGCGCCGCGCGCCTCCAGCCAGGCCCCCAACGTCCGCTGCGGGCCGTAAAGCAAGACCAGCATCACGCCCGTCACCAGCGTGGGAATGGCGAAGGGCAGATCGATCAGACTGTTGAACAGGCGGCTGCCGAAAAATCTGTAGCGCACCAGCACGTACGCCGTCAGCGTCCCCATCGCCGCGTTTATCAAAGTCATCACCGCCGCCGCGAAGATCGTCAGCCTGACGGCCGCGAGCGCAAGCGGGTTAGTGATTTCCGCCCAAAACCTTACGATCCCTTCGCGCAGCCCGTGCTCAAATAGAACGGCCAGAGGGAGCGCGATCATCAGGCCGAGCCAGATCAAGGCCACGGCCCGCAAGCTCCACCTCCCCCAGGGAAGAGCCGCGACCGAAGCGGGACTGTATGTTTGCGCGCGCGTCGCGTTCATGGCGATGTGTGCAACTCCTCAAAACTTTTCGTGTAGACTCCGTTCGGGCCGAAAATGTCCTGCGAGACTTTCTTCCAACCGCCCAGGAAATCTATCTTCCAAACGTCGCCGGCAGGTTGAAACTGCGCGGCGACTTCTTGCGCCGTGGCCGGTTCCACCGGGCGCAAGCCGTATCTTGCGAAGACGCGCTGCGCGTCTCGCGTCCATAGGAAATCGATAAACCCCTCGGCCGCCTGCCGGACTCCGTGCTTGTCAGCATAGGCGTCGACCAACGCGACGGGGTTCTCGATCAAAACCGTCGAGCGCGGGATGACGTAGTCGTACTTTTGCCCGGCCTGGCGTCCGACCAGAACTTCGTTCTCGTAGGTGATCGCGACGTCGCCGACGCCCTTCTCGAAATTGGTGATCGATTCGCGCGCGCCTTTGTCCATGATCGAAACGTTACGCAACACGCTTCCAAGAAACTCCCGCGCCGCGCGCGGATCGCCTTTCGGAACGCCTGCGTAGCCGCGCAGCGCCGCGCCGTAAATGGCGACGATATTCCACTGCGCGCCGCCCGAAGTCTTCGGATCGGGCGTCAAGACTTTCAAACCGCGCCTGGTCAAATCCGCCAAATCGGGCCAGTCGCGGACGCCGAGCGGGTTGCCCGGCCTGACGGCGATGACCACCAGCGAAGTGGAGACGATCCCCCGGTATTGATTCGCCTGCCAGTCGTGTCGTATCAATCCAGGCTGGCCAGGCTGGCCAGGCTGGCCAGCCTGGCCGGCCTCGGCGATCCTGGTAACATCGCTTTCGAGCGAGAGAGCGGCGATGTCCGCCTCGAAGCCGCTGGTGATGGCGCGAGACTGCGCCCCGCTGCCTTGATACGACTCCTGAAACTCGACCTCCTGCCCGGTCTTGGCCTTCCAGCGCCTCTGAAATTCGGGAATGATCGCCTTGTTGTAAGCCTCGCGCGGCGTCGTATAGGCCCCGAGCGTCAGCGTCGCCTCGCTATTGGAATCGGACGGCCCGCCGCAACCTGCCGCCGCCAGAAACGATAGCGCTAAGATGATGATGTGGGACAATTTGGCAAATTGTCCCACATCTGCGACGGATAAGTTGGTTCCATCATGTTTCAGCATCATGATTTCCCGATGATTTCTCGCGCCTCGAATCGCCTAACTCCCACTTTACACATAGGAGTGCAGCGGGGAGTGATTCTTATGATCCGATGAAGAACTGTTTTATAAGGGGGGATTACTTACGGGAAGATTTCAGGCTAACCAGATTTGTCTGGTTAGCCGGTGTACAGAGGTCCGCGATGGTGGTTTGGTCAAGGACGCCGACGAGCGCGGCCCGCGCTCTGGCCCACAGCGTCTTCAGCCCGCAGGAAGGCTCGAATTCACACGGCTCGTAGTTGTAAGAACTGACGCAGCCCATCGGCGCGAGCCTGCCGTCGAGCAATCGGATGACTTCGCCCGCCGTGATCAGGGTCGCCGGGCGCGCCAGACGATAGCCGCCGACGGAGCCCATCTGGCTGGTTACAAGCCCCGACTCCTTGAGCGTCTTGAGAATCTGTTCGAGATATTTGACCGGCACGTTCCACCGCTCGGCGATCTCGCGCGCAGGTATGGCATCTCGCCCGCTTGCGCCAGCGAGATGGATCAGCGCCCTTAAGCCGTATTCGCTCTTGGTGGAGACGTTCATTAATGAACTCCTATCAGATTACTGGGAGTGTATACAGCAAGGCGCCACGCCGCGTCAACAGAATAATTCCAAGGATAGAGCAGGTCATATTTTCATATTTCATATGCCATATGAAATATGGCTAGATCTGTTGAGCTTTCGCGCCGGTTTCGCTACGGAGCGGGTAATGCGGCAGGACCCTGTAACCCTTTAGTCCGACGACCACCAGGTCGCCGATCTCCAATTCCATGTCGGTGGCGTCCCATTTATTGCGCGTGATTACAATGGGAAAGCCGTCGGCCTGAGAATCGTCCGCCAGAGAGAGCGCGCGCTGCCTTTGCGCATCTCTCGCTATGGGCGCAGCCTCGGCGCCTATAACGCGAGGCTGCGCCCATAGCATGAGGCGCGCGACGAGCCTCTCGCTGTGGCCGATGTAAGAGACGTCTTCGATCACGGCGCGCCCGAGCACGTAAGGCGTGTCAAGCAGTTGCGGCTGGAAATTGAGGACGACGTCTTCCGGGCGGAAGATCATTTTGACGAGTTGGCGCTCTGAGAACAACGGGGCGTCAGGAGGGGCTTTGAGCCTGATCCGTCCGATGGCCACTTTCCCTTCAACCCAACGCCCCAGCAGCACATTGGCCGCCCCAAGAAATGTGGCGACGAACTCGTTGCGCGGCCGGTTGTATACGTCAAAGGGCGCGCCGATCTGTTCGATCCGTCCCTTGTTGAGCACAATGATGCGGTCGGCCAGCTCCAGCGCCTCCTCCTGATCGTGCGTGATGAAAAGCGCGGGAATGTCCATTTCGCGCAGGAGGGATCGAATCTCACGCCGCAGCTCGAGACGGGTGACCGCGTCAAGAGCGCTGAAAGGTTCATCAAAGAGCATCGCGGTTGGGCGGAAAGCCAGCGCGCGCGCCAGAGCCACGCGCTGACGCTGCCCGCCGGAGAGTTGCGACGGGTACTTCTTGCGATGCTCGCGAAGATTGACGAGGTCGAGCATCTTCTCCACGGTTCGCTCGATCTCCGCCCTGGTCAGCTTGCGCGCCTCCAATCCGAAGGCGACGTTCTGTTCCGCGGTCTTGCGCTGAAAGAGCGCGTGCTCCTGAAAGACCACGCCCAGCCCGCGCTTTTGCGGCGGCAGAAGGCGACCCAATTTCCCGTTCAGATAAATCTCTCCGGCGTCGGGCTGTTCCAATCCCGCTATGATTCGCAGCAGAGTAGTCTTGCCGCTCCCTGACGGGCCCAACACGACCAACATTTCGCCCGCGGCGATCTCAAAACTGACGTCGGCGATAATCTGTTGTCCGCCGAGACTCTTCGACAGGCGCTCTACGCCGATGGCCGGCCGCTGCTCGGATTTGCCCTCAAATTTGCCCTCGAATTTGGTTGATGGCTCCATAGATTGAGGAGAAGAGGAATCAAGGTTCCCCTATCCGCGCGCTCAACCGTCTACTGTCGTGAGCCTTCTTGTCATGCGCGCCGTGCGCGAACGCCTGTAACGACAGCGCCGCGACGACGATCAATGCGAATGATCGGATGGTTAACTTCATAGCCCTCCTCAGAAAATCAGTTCGTGGTCCCGCCTTTAGGCGGAAGCTTTAGCTACAGATCCATTCCGTGATACCAAACTATTCCGCCTAAAGGCGGGACTACGAACTTTTCATCGTTTCCGCAGGTCGCAACGCGACATGAAGGCTCCTCCGAAAAAGTGTGGTGACCCAAAGAGTTTACCAAATTGCGTATGGATGGCCGCAATCAATGACCGCGCAGTGAATGAATGCGGATTCTAAGTTGCCAAACATTCAGGCGTCAACCTGGCTGAATTCGCCTCGCATGGCATGTGCAAAGTCGCCAGGGAGGACCTAAAATCTCAGGTTTTAGGTTGTCAGCAAGGCCACAACCGACTTTGCAAAAGGTCCTGAGTTCACCTGGAAGCTCGAACTGGGCGCCATCCAATGGCGTATATATCGCCTGGCGCCTTTGACGATTTTCTGCGATCCGTTTAGGCTGATCCGCGCAATCGCGCCGCAGGGATTCGGTTTTAATTTTCGCATCGGCCGCGAGCCTCGTGACGGTCGCACATTGCGCTGATTGCTAAATTTCTCAGACTAGATCTCAAATCTACATGCTCGCATCGTACAACAGACTGCAAGGGAGCGTAGCGCCAGTGTGGGCGGTTCCAATCACAAGGAGAATCATATGAGAATCGGACGTGTTCAGTTGGGCCCCGGGGCTATAATTTTAGTTGTGCTGGTGATGGTTGGTCTTGTCTACGCCGGCCTTAGACAGCTCGGCGTGTTGGACACTTTGTTGGCGAAGATCGATCCAAAGACGGGCGAGAAGGGATCAATCGTGCCCGAGAAGCGCGAGAAGCTCGAAGAGATTTCAGTCGCTTCATTGCCGCCTTCGGCGGTCAAAGCGCCGGAACGGACCGGCGACAATCCTGAAGTCACCATCGGCATCTGGACGTGGCAGACGGTCAGCGGGATTATTGACGCCGTCGGTGGCCCCGGCAAATCGGGAGATTATACGAACGGTTGTTTGTGCCAGGCCGGGATCACCAACACGAGGCTGGTCGTGCAGAATGACACCGCCGAACAGATCAAGGCTCTCGCCGCGGGACAGATGCAGTTGGTGACGACCACCGGTGATCAATCGGCCGTGGACGTCGCAGGCGCGAACAAATTGCTGCGCGGCAATAAGGCCAAAGTCGTCTGGTCGAGCGGCTATTCGTTCGGCGAAGATTGCCTGATCGGCCCCGAGTCGTGGAAGAGAGACCCACAACTATCTCGCGGCGCGGTCGTGGTCACCGCAGTGCCCTATTGCGATTGGAACGTGACGGTCAATTGGGCGGCGGACAACCAGATTCCGGTCAATCCCGATGAACAGGTCTACGACCCCGACGCGATCAATTTCGTCAACGCCACCGACCACATCGAAGCGGCGCAGAAATATGTGCAGAACGCCAAGGTCAATCTGCGCAACCGCGCCACGGGCCGGACTGAAGCCTACCAGATTGACGCCGTCGCCACCTGGACTCCGGGCGACGTGATGGCCGTCAAAGACCGTTCTTCGATCAATTACAAAGGCCGCAGCGAGAAAGTACAGAAGATCGTTTCGACCAAAGAATACAGCTATATGATGCCGCACATTCTTTTCGGCAATGAAGACTGGCTCAGCAGGCATCGCGACTACGTCAAGACGCTGCTGCGCTGCATTGCGCGCTCGAACGAGCGGATCAAGACGGATGACGCCTATTTTCGCGATCGCGTGGCCGCGCTCAACTCGCTGGTCTTCAACATGGAAGGCAAAGGGCCGACTTTCTGGCACACCTACTTCAACGGGCGAGTGGAGGACGGAGTGCCGCTCGGCGGTTCGCGCGTCAACAACATCGCCGAAGTGCGTCACCTCTTCGGACTCGACAGCAATCAACCGCTCGAACGGAGCATCTTCGGCATCAGCTATTTCGATCACGGCAAGCGATTGCAGAAGCTGCTGCCGGAGCGCTTGCCTACGATCACGCCGGTCTCGCAGGTCGTGGACCTGAGCTTCATCAAAGAGATCACTGATGAGACCAGCGTCGCGCCGGTCTACCAGCCGAAATTCGAAGGCGGCGCGAGCGCGGGCACGGTGGTCAAAGCGAACTACCAGATAAATTTCGACACTGGCTCGGCGAAGATCAAACCTTCCGAGCTTCAAACGCTGCAGGAGATTCGCAGCCTGCTCATTCGCGCCACCGACACCAAAGTGATCGTCGAAGGACACACCGACAACGCCGGCGACGATGGGACCAATTTGCGGCTCTCGAAAGAACGCGCCAGGTCGGTTTGGCAGTGGCTGAAAGATTCCGATCCAAGTGGCGTCAACATCAGTGACAGACGCCAGGAGGGAATCGAAGGCTACGGTTCGTATCGGCCTCTGCCCAACAACCAGAACCGCACCGACGCCGAGCGGGCAGCCAACCGGCGTGTCGTAATCATATTGAAGTAAGGGCGCAGGTTACATATGCCATATGAAATATGAAATATGAAATATGGCATATGGCATATGGCATATGGCAATTGAAAACGCGGCAAACAAATCAACGTTGAATAATGCCAAAGACTCGCTTGGTGAGACGGTGCGCGTTTATGGCTCACTCGGCGCCTTTGCGCGGTCGAACCTGGTTATCGTCTGGATAGGATTGTTACTGCTGGTCTGGTTTTTCAATCCGATCAAGGCTCTCCCTTTTCCCGGCGAAGTACTGCAGGCTTTTCGACGGATGTGGAGCGCCGACGGGAGCCAGGGATTGCTCTACAACGTTTACGTCACGCTCAAGCTCAATATCGTCGGGCTGGGGTATGCCGCCATCATCTCGCTTGCGATCGCCTATTTGAGCGTGATCCCGCTCTTCCAACCGGTCAATAAGATGGTACAGTGGCTGCGCTACATTCCGATCGTCGGGTTCAATCTGGTCTTTCTGACGCTCTTCACGATTGGCTGGCCGATGAAAGTGGCGATGCTCACCACCGGGATGTCGTTTTTTCTGGTGACGAGCATGACCGGAGTGATCGCATCCATCCCGCGAATGAAGTATGAGCTGGCGAAAGTCCTTGGCTACAAAGACTGGCGGTTTTTTTACAGCGTAGTCGTGCGTCCCACACTGCCCTTGATGATTGACATGATCGCGCAGAACGCGGCGATCGGATGGGTGATGATTACGGCCATCGAGACTTATAATCGAACGGAAGGCGGCATCGGCAGCCAGATTTACGCTTACTCTTCGACCAATAACCTGGCTGAGGTCTACGCCTACCTGCTGATCATCGGCGTAATTGCGGTTCTGGAAGATTGGGGCTTTACCTTGATCAAACGGTTGATGTTTCCTTACAGTCTGATTGCCGAACGCGGATGAATCCGAACGAGCATAAATCCGTAATGGAATCGGTGTGGGCGTGATGATGTACCGGCCTCGTCAATAGGAGAAACGAAGGATGGACGATCAATCGAAATGTCTGCCCGGCCCGCTCCCAGGGCAGCCGGTGTTGTTGGAGACTCTGCTGCGCGTCGAGAACGTCGGCAAAGAGTTTCCGATGAACGATGGCGCGAATTTCGCGGCGCTGCGCGACTTCTCGCTCACGATTCGCAACATCGAGAACAAACCGCAGATCGTCAGTCTGCTCGGCCCATCGGGCGCGGGCAAGACCACGGCTCTGCGAATCATCGCCGCTTTGGAGCGTCCGACCTCCGGGCATGTCCAGATCACCAATGGCGCCGAAGAGAAATTGCGACCCGTCCGCGTCGGCGATGTCGGCGTGGTCTTTCAGCGCTACCCATTGTTCGAAGACTTGAAAGTGGTTGACAACCTGATCAAACCGGCGGTGAGTTCCGGCATTCCGGCGAAGGAGGCGAAAGAGAAGGCATTATGTTTTCTGGATGAGTTCGATCTGGTCCGGCAGGGACTGGCGTGGCCACTGCAGCTTTCGGGAGGCCAGCGCCAGCGTGTGGCGATTCTGCAACAGTTGATGCAGAACAGGCATTTCGTCATCCTCGACGAGCCTTTTTCAGGTCTGGATCCGGTCAACATTATCAATGTCATCAACCTGATCAATCGGATCGCGCACCAGCATACGCTCAACACTTTTATCATCATCACGCACGATGTCACCTCGGCGCTGGCCATCTCGGATCACATCTATCTGCTAGGGCGCGAGCGCAACGAGAAGGGCGAGCCGATTGCCGGTTCAAGGGTGATGAAGGAATACGATCTGATTGCCGAAGGTCTGGCATATCGCCCCGACATCGAGGACCTGCCGCGCTTCGCAGAATTACGAAAAGAGATTAGACTCACCGAGTTCCCCAGGTTGTAGTGGAAGACTTTAGAAATCACCCATCCATATGGCTGACGAAGAGATCAATTACACAAAAGAGGTTCTAGCGAGCAATCCCAACATGATCTTTGTCGGGATAATGTTTTTTCTGATGCTCGCCGTCAATTTCTTGGGATTCCTGCCATTGCTTCTGGCGGGCGAGATCGGCGCTCTGTTCATCGCGCAGCACCCGCGCGTCCAACGCATCATCCGCGCGCGTAAGAACAAAGATCGCCGGATCGAGGCTGAGGAAGCCGAAACAGTCATCGTCAGGTCGCTGCCTGGCAATTACCAGTCCGACTACCATTCGCTGCGACAGTTGTGTGATGAGATCGAGCGGCGGTCGAATGAGCTGGGAGACGCGAGCGCATCCGGGCTGCTTTCAGGCGTCATCGAAAAACTCTCGGCGTTCCGCTACGATTACGCGCGGATGCTGCGGGCGCATCACCTGCTCTCGACGCGCAATTACCGCAACATCGAAATGGGGTTGAGCGGTGAAATCTCGCGCGTCGAAAAGGAGGCCGCTAGAGAGTCGTCGCCCCAGGTGCGCAAGGCGCTCGAGCAAAATCTGAACGTGCTCAAACAGCGCCTGGCGCGCGTTCGCAAACTCGACGAGCTGGTGCGCCTGCTCGAAGCGCGGTTGCAGGTAATCAGGAACTCGCTCAGTCTGATCCAGGATGAGGTCTACACCTTCACCGACGTCGCCGGGATTTCCGGTCTGGTTGATAACCTGTTGACCAACCTGCGCGTGAGCGAAGAGTTCCGCTCGGCTTACGAAGACGTGTTGAGCGCCGAATCGGGTATCAGCGGCGCCGATCATCTGCTGGGAACCGGCGACAGCCTGGTGGAGGTCGAAATGCCGGAATCGGGGGCGCATCCACAGCGATCGCGCGAGCGATTTCAGCAAACCAAATGAAGATGAAAGGAACCGGACCAGATGCCAAATCAAAAACAGCCTTCCCAACCCAGAAGCACTAAGGACATCCTGCGCGAAATGGAGACGATGGCGCGCGAGTCGGGATCGGATAGTCCCGCTCCATCAGGCAAATCGAGCGGGGGCGGTTTGAAATCGCTGCTCGATTTTTTCGTCAAGGTCGTCCCCGAAGAGCCTGAAGAGGCGCCCGAAAAGATGAAGGACGAGGGCGAGCCAAAGCCTAAATCCGCCGCGGCGCCTTCGACTCCCATCGGCCCGCGCGTTGGCGATCTGGTGGCCGGGGAGCCTGCGCCGAAATTCCCTGTTCCTCAAACCGACGCTGATCCGTCGAAGAAGCCGTTTGACGAGATTTATAAGGAAGCGGGAATTACCGCTTCGTCATGCAGCGCCGATGATCTGGCGACGCTGATGGAGAACCCGACGGTCGCCGGCCAGCCGATGAGCGTGAAAATCATCGCCGTCAATCTGGCGCTCTCGGCGAAAGGCATTGGCCATGATGCGCCCATCGCGGACGCCGTGCGCCGCGACCGCGCGCTGGATGCTTTTCAGGCCATGCTCATCGATCGCGCCAGCGCCGCCGAGCAGCGCAACCTGGCCAGAATTCAGCAATTGACCCAGGAGACTGAAGAATATTTGAAACGCAAGCAGGCCGAGATGGACGCCCTGCGCTCTGAAATCGCCGAGGCCAAGCGCCAGTCGCTGGATTTCTCCGTGCGCCGCGAAGCCGAAGAGAAACGCCTGGCGGACCTGATCGCTCCATTCCTCGAAGGCAAACCCAATCCGGTAACAGTCGGTAGCGGGTAGCCGCGAATGTCGCCGACGCCAACGTGTCAAACCTGACTGTCTTGTCAGGTTTACACGCGCGTGTTAGGATCGAACTTCAATTCAGGAAGTAATAACCATTAGCGATCATGAAGATAACGGCACAGGAAGAGTACGGATTGCGCTGCATTCTGCAACTCGCGCGCGAACAGACCGCCAACTCCGATGGCAATTTGGAGCCGGGCGCGATCTTCGTGCGCGACATTGCCGAGCGCGAAGGTCTGTCCGTAGCCTATGTCGAAAAGATTTTGTGGACGTTGAGCCACAGCGGGATCGTCGAGAGCGTGCGCGGGCCGAAGGGCGGCTATCGTTTAACGCGTCCCTGCGGGGAAATATCCCTGGGCGAGGTGATGCGCGCGCTCGGCGGCGTACCGTCGGAAGAGGAGATCTGCGCGCAGTTCACTGGCAATCAGGACATCTGCGTGCATCACGACGATTGCGGCTTGAAGCCGGTCTGGACTAGCATCACGGATTTCGTCAACAGTGTCTTCGACAGGGTTCCGATCTCGACGCTGCTCACCGGCTCCGTAGACGTCAAATTCGTGCAGATCACCAACAGAAGCGGGGCCAAAGAGCCGGCGCGGGCGCGACCCGCCGCGTGATCGTTTCTCCGGAGTTTTTTTCAAATTAAACCTGACAGTTTAGTCATCTATAGCGAGGACTAGAAAAAGAAAATGAGCGCAATCGAAGCAATTGCAAATCAGAAATACAAATACGGCTTTGTCACCGAGATCGAGTCGGACGTCATTCCGCGCGGGTTGAACGAAGAGGTCGTCCGCATGATCTCCGAGAAGAAGAACGAACCGGAATGGATGCTGGAATGGCGTCTGAAGGCCTATCGTCACTGGCTGAAGATGACGGAACCGCGCCATTGGCCCGACGTCAGCTATCCGCCAATCGACTATCAGGACGTTATTTATTACAGCGCTCCCAAACAGAAGGCACTGAAGAAGAGTCTCGACGAAGTCGATCCCGAACTATTGGCCACGTTTGAGAAGCTCGGTATTCCGTTGACCGAGCAGATGCAGTTGGCCGGAGTGGCCGTCGACGCGGTTTTCGATTCTGTGTCCGTCGCCACCACCTACAAGGAGAAGCTGCGAAAACACGGCGTCATTTTCTGTTCGTTCACCGAAGCGATCCGGGAACACGAGGACCTCGTGCGCAAGTATCTAGGCTCGGTGGTGCCGACCAACGATAACTTCTTTGCGGCGCTCAACAGTGCGGTATTTTCCGACGGTTCATTCTGCTTCATTCCCAAGGGTGTGAAGTGTCCGATGGAGTTGTCGACGTACTTCCGCATTAATAACTCTGAGTCAGGGCAATTCGAGCGCACCTTGATCGTGGCTGAAGAAGGGGCATCGGTTTCTTATCTCGAAGGTTGCACGGCGCCAAAGTTCGATAAGAACCAATTGCACGCGGCGGTAGTCGAGTTAGTCGCTCTGGACGACGCGCAGATCAAGTATTCGACCGTCCAGAACTGGTATGCGGGCGACAAAGACGGTGTTGGCGGGATTTACAACTTCGTCACCAAACGTGGCAAATGCGCGGGCCGCAACTCAAAGATTTCCTGGACACAGGTCGAGACGGGATCAGCCATCACCTGGAAGTATCCTTCGTGCATTCTG
>Ga0137409_10004373_pt1 | contig 14840 bp, 13 predicted proteins | sample CZODoug1_16funga_FD_122059 | JGI IMG/M metagenome (GOLD analysis project Ga0137409, IMG submission 122059) | Vadose zone soil fungal communities from Angelo Coast Range Reserve, California, USA - CZODoug1_16fungal (Hybrid Assembly) | ecosystem: Environmental > Terrestrial > Soil > Vadose zone... | reverse complement strand
TCCCACATGGGCTTTGTCACGCTCGGCATTTTCATATTCAACGCCCACGGGCTCGAGGGCGCGGTCATCCAGATGATCTCGCATGGCTTTATTTCGGGCGCCTTGTTCCTGTGCATCGGCGTGCTCTATGACCGCGTCCATTCCCGGCAGATCGCCGATTATGGTGGCGTCGCCAACACCATGCCGGTGTTTGCCGCGCTGTTCATGCTGTTCGCGATGGCGAATTCCGGGTTGCCCGGCACCAGTGGCTTCGTCGGCGAGTTCATGGTCATCATGGGATCGGTCAAGGTGAGCTTCTGGTACGCGGCTGCGGCGGCTACCACGCTGATCTTCGGCGCGGCGTACACCCTGTGGATGTACAAGCGCGTGGTCTTCGGCGCGGTGGCGAATCACCACGTCGCGGAATTGAAGGACATCAACGGCCGTGAAATCCTCGTGCTGGGCCTGTTGGCGGCCGCGGTGCTGGCGATGGGGGTGTGGCCCAATCCGTTTGCCGAGGTGCTGCACGTCTCGGTCAACGACCTGCTCAACCACGTCGCGCAGAGCAAGCTGCGGTAGACGAAAAGCGAGCCCGAAATGCAATACATCATGCCGCTCCTGCCAGTCTGCCCCGAGCTGTTCCTGCTCGTGATGGCGTGCGTGATTCTGGTTGCCGACCTGTTCGTGAGCGACGACAACCGTGTTGTCACCTATGCGCTGACGCAGGTGGCGCTGGCCGGCACTTTTGCGATCACCTATGCAACCGCGACGGTCGAGCCGGCCTATACCTTCAGCGACATGTTCGTGGACGATCTCATGTCGGACGTGCTGAAGCTGATCACCTATTTCGGGGTCATGGCGATGCTGGTCTACTCGCGCGCCTACCTGGCGGCGCGCAGCCTGTTCCGGGGTGAGTTCTTCGTGCTCGTGCTGTTCGCCACGCTGGGCATGATGGTCATGATCTCGGCGAACCACCTGCTCACGCTCTACCTGGGGCTGGAGCTGCTGTCGCTCGCGCTCTACTCTATGGTGGCGCTGCAGCGCGATTCGGCGCGCGCCACCGAGGCCGCGATGAAGTATTTCGTGCTGGGGGCGCTCGCGTCGGGCATGTTGCTCTACGGCATGTCCATGCTCTACGGCGCGACCGGCACGCTCGGGATTACCCAGCTGGCCGACGTCATTGCTTCCGGCGGCGCCCGGGACGTGGTCCTGGTGTTTGCCCTGGTGTTCATCGTGGCGGGGCTGGGATTCAAGCTCGGTGCCGTCCCGTTCCACATGTGGGTGCCGGACGTCTATCACGGCGCACCGACCGCGGTGACGCTGTTCATCGGCTCGGCGCCCAAGCTCGCTGCGTTCGCCTTCATCATGCGCCTGCTGGTCCAGGGCCTCGGCGCGGAGCGGCTGGTCGGGGAATGGCAGCAGATGCTGATCGTGATGGCGGTGCTCTCGCTGGCGATCGGCAATATCACGGCGATCGCGCAGACCAACCTCAAGCGCATGCTGGCCTATTCGACGATCAGCCACATGGGCTTCCTCCTGCTGGGTATCCTGTCCGGCGACCTGGTTGGCTACGGCGCCGGCATGTTCTACGTGGTGGTCTACGTCCTGATGAACCTCGGCTCCTTCGGCATGATCATGCTGCTCTCGCGGGCCGGCTTCGAGGCGGAGAACCTGGAGGACTTCAAAGGGCTCAACCAGCGCAGCCCGTGGTACGCCTTCCTCATGCTGCTGCTGATGTTCTCGATGGCAGGCGTGCCGCCGACGGTGGGCTTCTACGCCAAGCTGTCGGTGCTGCAGGCGATTGTCAGCGCCGGCTACATCTGGCTCGCCGTGGTGGCGGTGCTATTCTCGCTGATCGGCGCGTTCTACTACCTGCGGCTGGTCAAGCTCATGTACTTCGACGCGCCGACGGACACCGCCCCGATTGCTCCGCGCAGCGGCGTGCGGATGCTGATGAGCGCCAACGGCCTGGCGATGCTGCTGTTCGGCATCCTGCCGGACCCGCTGATGGCGTTGTGCCTCTACTCGATCCAGGTTTCCCTCTAGCGGTGGGACAGTAATGTTGTGATGTGGTGCGCAGTTCACTGATCACCACCGCATCGTCCCCTCGTCAGCGCATCACTTCATTTCCTGATTTGCCAAGCCATGACCGACAAGAAATCCGATTTCACCGAACATCGACTGACCTCGAAAACCGTCTACCGCGGCAAGCTGTTGCACGTAATGGAGGACGAGGTACGTCTGCCCAATGGGCGCAGCGCCCGCCGCGAATACATCCGGCATCCGGGCGCGGCGGTGATGGTGCCGCTGCCTGACCCGGACACCGTGGTGCTCGTGCGGCAGTTTCGCTATCCGCTCGCCCGTCATTTTTACGAGTTACCGGCCGGCAAAATCGATCCCGGCGAGGAACCGTTGCAGACGGCCCGGCGCGAATTACGCGAAGAGTGCGGCTATGAGGCGGCGGAGTGGCGCCACCTGACCACGATCCACCCCTGCATCGGTTACGCCGACGAGCGGATGGAGTTCTACCTGGCGCGGCAACTCAGTGACGTCGGCCGCACGCCCGACGAGGATGAGTTCCTGGAGCGGGTCACCGTGAGCTTTGCCGAAGCCTTGCGCTGGGTGAAGGAAGGCAAGATCACCGACCAGAAAACCGTCATCGGCCTGCTGTGGGCCGACCGCCTGTCCAGGGAAGGCTGGTAGGGGGCGCGCTCAGGCCGCGTTGGCGGCGGCGCGGCCGTCGAGTTCAGGTTTGGCTTCGCGCTGCAGCGCCACCGGGCGCTGGAACAGGTAGCCCTGGCCGAACTGGGTGCCCATGCCGAGCAGCAGGTTGAGCGCCTCGGGAGATTCCACCCATTCCGCGATCACCTGCTTGTCGAGACCGCGCGCGACGTCGTTCAGGGCGCGCACGAAGATGCGGCTGCCTTCATCGGTGGCAAGGTCGCGGATGAAGCTGCCGTCGATCTTCAGGTAGTCGACGTCGAAGCGCTTGAGGTAGTAGAACGAGCTGAAACCGGCCCCGAAGTCGTCGAGCGCGAAGCGGCAGCCCATTTCCTTGAGCCGCTTGATGAAAGTGAGCGTGACGTCGATTTCCGACATCGCCGCCGTTTCCGTGATCTCGAACACCAGCTGGTTGGGGTTCACGCCGCTTTCGCGCAGCATGGCCATGAATTGCTGGATCCACGCCTGGTCGGAGATCGAGACCCGCGACAGGTTCACGAAATAGCGGAGCTTCTTGTTGGCCTGCCCGCTCGTGCGCAGGTAGGCGATCAGCTTTTCCACCACCCGCATGTCGATTTCCTGGATCAGGCCGAGCGACTCCGCCAGCTCGATGAAGTTGCCGGGCAGGATGTGCCCGCCATTCTCGTCGCGGATGCGTACCAGTATTTCGTAATGTACCGGCTTGCGGTCCTTGAGCCGCACCACCGGCTGGTGGAACAGGACCAGGCGATCCTCATCGAGCGCGTCGCGCAGCCTCTTCGCCCAGTGGATGCGGCGATGGGTGCTGCGCAGGCTTTCGGAGGCCTGGTCGAACAGCATGTGGCGGTTGCGGCCGAGATCCTTGGCCTGGTACATCGCGATGTCCACGTTCGACAGCAGCGCCAGCGCGTCCGCGCCGTGGAACGGATAGAGCGCGATGCCCGCCGAGGCCGCCAGGTTGGAGATGACCTTGTCGTCGGCGGCCTGGAAGCGGTAGCGGCGCACGGCGTCGAGCGCTTTCTCGGCGACCTCGATCGCTTCCTTGCGCAGCGCGGAGGGCAGGTGGATCGCGAATTCGTCTCCGCCAAGGCGGAACAGCTCGCCGTGGACGTTGCGCGCGAGGTCGCGCAGCACGCTGCCCGCGCCCACGATCAAATGGTCCCCGGTGCGGTGCCCGAAATTGTCATTGATGTACTTGAAGTGGTCGATGTCGAGGAACAGCAAGGCGCCGATGCCGTCCGCCTGCAGGACGGACTCGATGCGGCGCTGCAGGCTGTGGCGGTTGGGGAGATCCGTCAGCGGGTCGTGCAGGGCGAGATGCTCGATGCGCCGCGTGGCCTGGTATTCCTCGGTAATGTCGCGCGCGGTGCCGCGGATGCCGAGCACGGCGCCGTTATCGTCCAGCGCCACGCGCGCGTTGATGCCGATCCAGCGGTCCTGGGCCTTGGCGGTGACCAGGCGCGTGACGTAGTGCTTGACCTCGCCGTGGCGCTTGAGCGTCGCCAGGAAGCGCCGGTTGGAGACGTGGGAGGCGTCGGCCTCGAAATCGAAGAAGCAGCGGCCGATGAGATCCTTGGCCGCCAGCCCGAAAATGGCGTGGGCCGCCGTGTTGAGGTAGGTGAACCGCCCCTGCGCATCGGTGGTCCAGATCAGGTCGTGCGAGGTCTCGACCAGGTCGCGATAGCGGCTTTCGCTCTCGAGCAGCAACTGGATGATGCGGCGCTTCTCGGCCAGCGATTTGCGTACCGTCGCCAGCTCTTTGATGGCCTTTTCACCGTCGGGGGAGCCGCCGGTGCCGGTCAGGCGGTCGATCAGGTCCCGCGGATAGCGGCGGTGCCCGCCCTCGGTCCGGCTGGCCACCAGCACGCCTTGTTCGTCCCAGCGCCGCAGCTTCTGGATGGGAATACTCAACATCTCAGACACTTGCTGGATGGTGTATTCCGCTTCGGACTTGCTCACGACCGCCTCCCTGTCAGGCGTCAACCGTTTTATCGCGGCCGGAGACCGCGGAATGTTGTGCTTGGTTCGGCTCATGAGTCTATCAGAGTGCTTTCGCGCAGGCTAACGCCGCCGGCCCATTCCGGATTCGTCGGTTTGGGCGTACGGTACCCATCGACTCAATGTATCTGGTGAGACTCGCCCAGTCCGTTCTGGCGCGAGACCAGGCGCTGCATGAGCTTCAGGTCGCGCTGGGTCAGCCTCAGCGCGCTGTCGACCCAGACCTGTACCACGTCGAGCAGTTCGGAGAAATCGAGCTGGTGCACGCGCCGGCGTGCTTGCGCCAGTCCGGCGAAACCGTTGCGGCTACGGCTGCGACTGCGGATCAAGGCAGCCACGTCGGCCTCGCCATTGCCGTCCTCCGTCACCCGATCGATGACGCCGAGCGCGGCCATTTCCTCCGCGCTGTAGATCTTGCCGCTGGCGATCAGCTGCTCGGCACTGCGCTGGCCGATGCGGCGCTCGAGGAAGGAATAGGCGCCCATCCCCGGGAACAGGTTGAACAGGATCTCGGGGAAGCCGAAACGAGCGCGTTTCTCGGCGACGATGACGTCGCTCGAGAGCGCGGCTTCGAAGCCGCCGCCGAGGCATTCGCCCTGGACCAGCGATATGGTGGTGACGGGCAGATCGTGCCCGACGTAATTGCGGTAGAGCACGTCGATACAGGCGCGTCCGTAGCGCAGCAGGCCCTGGCGGTCGCGGGCTTCGATCAGCTGCCTGAACAGATCGAGATCGCCGCCGAGATTGAATACCCCCTGCGTGGCTGAGGCCAGCACCACGTACTCGATGTCGTGCTTTTCCCCGAAGCAGTCGATGCGTGCGTCGCTGGTGCCGAGATATTCATAATAGGCGCGGATGTCGGCCAGCAGGGAAGGGTTGAAGCACGGTCGCGGCTCCGGCGCCCATCGCGACCAGATCGCGCGCGCGTCCTTGTCGTAATGCACGCTCAGCTGCGGCGAGAAGCTGAGCGCGATGCCGGCGGCATACGGCTGGGTGGCGGGAACATGACGGACTTCCAGTACCGCGGACGGGATATGCATTTCCATGGTGACTCCCCTGTATGGAGTTAGGCGAAATATGGTTGTGTGACCTAAGTCACGCCTCGATTAAATGCCAGAAAAGGATTCGAAAGCAAATCTAACATTTTGATAGATTTTAACTTTCTAGTTTAGAAACAGGGGGTAACAATGTGCCGGCGCGGGGCTTAAACGAGGCTTTTTCAGCCCTGTGTGGCGTACACCGCAACAGGTATCGACCGACCCAGCCTATCCTGAAGTTTGACGTTTATAGGGGTTACAGTTAATAATCGAGATTAACTATAACGGGTAAGTCATTGTGCTAATCCGCTTTTTCAGGTTTATTCTCGGTGGGCTATACCGCGTCCGGGTCGAGGGGGATGCGTCCCAGCTGCAGGGCGGGCGGGTGCTGATCGTCGCCAATCACGACTCGGTTCTGGACGGCTTGTTGCTGGGCCTGTTCCTGCCGGTCCCGGTGACGGTGGCAATCGCCGGCGACGGTTTGCGCAAGCCGCTGCTGCGGCTGCTGATGCGCGGAGTGCCGCACGTCATCCTGGATCCGATGCGCCCGCTGGCGCTGAAGCGGCTGAACTCGCTGGTCAGGCGTGGCCGCGCGGTGGTGGTGTTCCCGCAGGGGCCGGCAACCCTCACTGGCAGCCTGACCAAGATCTACGATTCGGCCGCCGTCATCGCAGCACGTTGCGATGCCCGCATCGTGCCGGTGCGCATCACGGGCACTTTGTATTCGCATTTTTCCGCGGTCGGGGGCCTGTTTCCCAAGCGCCTGTTCCCCGCGGTGACGATCCGGATACTGCAGGGCCAGTCGTTGCCGGCGCCATCGCAACTGCCGGGCAAGAAACGGCGGCGCCTGCTGGCGGATTCGCTGCTGCAGATCATGCAGCACATGATGTTTGCATCGAGGCGGCCGGCCACGCTGTTCGAAGCCCTGCTCGATGTCGCCGCATTGCATGGCCGCTCCACCCGCATCCTGGAAGACACGCAACGCCACCATACCTACGGCGATCTCATCAAAGCCAGCCTGGCGCTGGGGCGGCTGGGGACCAAGCTCGCCGGGGAGGGGGAGATCGTCGGCGTGCTGATGCCGAACCTGGCGGCAACGGTGGCGCTGCTGCTCGGCCTGAGCGCGATGCGGCGCACGCCGGCCCTGCTGAACTATACGTCCGGACCGGACGCGCTGCGCAGCGCCTGCATCGCCGCCGGCATCAAGACGCTGATCACGTCCCGGCGATTCGTCGAAGTCGCGAAGCTGGGGAGTTCGATCGCCGCGCTCAGCACCGTGCGCATCGTTTACCTGGAGGACCTGCGTTCCCGGTTCGGGGTGCTCGACAAGCTGTGGCTGATGGGGTGGGCGCTGTGGCGGCCGCGCTCGGCGATCCGCGGCCGCGATCCGGAGGAGACCGCGGTCGTGCTGTTTACATCCGGCTCGGAAGCCCGGCCCAAAGGCGTTGCGCTGAGCCACCGTGCGCTGTTGGGGAACGTCGCGCAGATGAACGCTGTGATCGATTTTGGCCCCAACGACAAATTCCTGAGCTCGCTGCCGATCTACCACGCTTATGCGTTGACGGCTTGCACCCTGCTGCCCTTGCTCACGGGCACGCGCCTGTACCTGTACACCACGCCGCTGCATTACCACGTGATTCCGGAACTGGCGTACACGCGCGGCTGCACCTATGTTTTCGGTACCAGTACATTCCTGGCGCACTACGCGCGGCAGGCGCACCCCTACGATTTCCACAAGGTGCGGGTCGTCGTATCCGGTGCCGAGAAGCTCAATGCGGAGGTGGCCGGCCTGTGGTTGCGCAAGTTCGGGCTGCGCATCATGGAGGGCTACGGGGCCACCGAATGCGCGCCGGTGCTGAGTCTCAACACGCCATTGTGCTACCGGCCCGGCACGGTGGGGAGGATGCTCCCGGGGATCGAGCATCGCATCCTGCCGGTCCCGGGCATCGCGCGCGGGGGCGTGCTGCATGTGCGGGGTCCCAACGTCATGCGCGGCTACTATTTGTACGACCAGCCCGAGATGCTGCAGCCGCCGAACTCCGAGGCGGGCGAGGGCTGGTATAACACCGGCGACGTGGTGGAGCTGGACGACGAGGGCTACGTCACTATCCACGGCCGCGTCAAGCGTTTCGCCAAGATCGCGGGCGAGATGATCTCGCTCGAAGTCGTCGAGCGCATCGCGCAGCATGCCTCCCCAGGCCACCAGCACGCGGCGACGCTGGAGCTGGTCTCGCAGTCGGGGGAGAGCACCGTGTTGTTCACGACCGATACACGGCTCGACCGCATCACCTTGCAAAAAGCGGCGCGCGAGCTCGGCGCGCAAGACCTCGCGGTCGCGCGGCGTGTCGTGCACGTCGTTACGCTTCCGATGCTGGGCAGCGGCAAGACCGACTACGTCCAGCTCAAGACGCTGACCAGTTCCGGCGTTGCTGCCATTACCCGCGCCTGATCTTTCCGTGTTCCGAATTCCGCCGGGTGTATGATGGCCCGGTCAACTTGCCGCGCACGGTATCGCCGTCTCGGCGCGTGACTTCAACCACAGGAGGGGACCATGGCCAAGGGAAAATCGAAGGGCAGCGTCTACCGCGTCACCGAACTCGTCGGCACCAGCCGCAGCTCGTGGGAGGATGCCGCGCGCAACGCGGTGGAGGTGGCAGGACGCTCGCTGCGCGACCTGCGGGTGGCGGAAGTGACAAAAACCGACGTGGTGATCGAAAACGGCAAGATTGCCGCCTTCCGCGCCCGGGTCAGCTTGTCGTTCAAATACCAGCGTTGAACTGGACGCAGTATGCCGCTCAACCGCGCGCATTCGAACGGACGGAATAGCGGCCGTTCAACGCGCGGAGAATAGGCGTCGGCGTAATCAGTCGGCGATCGGCGGCAGCGAGCGCAGGTATGCGATCATCGCCGCGAGGTCTTCTGGGCTGAGCTGGCTGGTCGTGTTGCGGATGACCTCGCCCATCGCCTGGGCCGGCACGTCGCCATCCGGGGTGAGGCCGCTTGTCAGGAAATCCGCGAGGTCCTTGTCTCCCCATTTCTTCTTGAGATTCGCTGGGGTCAGGTTCGCCACATCTTTGCCTTCAGGGCCCTTGCCCCCGGCGAGAAAGCGGCTGCGCTTGGGCCCGCCCAGGAAGTTGCGCGGGGTGTGGCATTCTCCGCAATGGCCGAGTGCCTGCACCAGGTAGGCGCCGCGGTTGATGGCCTCCGACACTCCGGGGAGGCTTGAGAACGGACCGGGCGTGAAGAACAGCCACTTCCAGATGGTGACCAGGAAACGCCAGCCGAAGGGGAAGCGCAGGGCATGTTCCTGGTTGGCACGGGTGCTCGACGGCAGCGTGCGCAGGTAGGCCCAGAGATCGCGCACATCATTGTCCGCGATCAGCGTGTAGGACGGGTACGGGAACGCCGGGAAGTAGTTGGCGCCGTCCGGGCGCTCGCCATGGCGCAGCGCTCGCCGGAAGTCGGCCTCGGTCCACTTCCCGATCCCGGCTTGCGGATGCGGTGTGATGTTGGGGCCGAAAAACGTGCCGAACGGCGTCTTGAGCGCGCGGCCGCCCGCGAAGGGGACGGCGTCTTTCTTCTCTTCCGTGTGGCAGCCGATGCAGCCGCCGGCTTTCGCGAGATATTGCCCGCGTTGCGCATCGCCCTGGACCTGCGCGGAGGCGCTGCCATTTGCGGCGCCGAGCAGCAGGGCAAGGACGCCCGTCTTGAACAACCATCGAGTGGGAGCGTTCATCGTTTCATGGTACCGGAAAAACGAAAACCCCGCCGCAGCGGGGTTTTCTGTTGAATGAGTTACCCGTTATTTCGCGCGGAAGCTTTCGTGGCAACCTCCGCAGGACTTGTTGACTTCGCCTACTGCCGCCTTGAATGATCCCTCGTCTTTGGCAGCGACCAGCTTGGACACCGCAGCTTGCGCATTTTCCTGCGCCTCTTTGAACTTCGCCGCGTCGTCGTAGACCGCCGGCAGCGCACGGCTCTTTTCGTCCTTGGTGCTCGGCTGGAAGCCGTCCCAGGGCATCTTGATCAGTGCGTCGAGGTACGCCGCGTTGCGAGCGGCGATAGCTGCGTCATAAGGTGCCTTGCCTGAAGCCATGGCCGCAAGCGGACCGAAATACTTGCCTTGCAACGTCATTGCCGCCTGGCGTTGCTTGACCAGCACATCGGGCTTGGCCTGCGCCAACACTGAAGGCGCGTAACCCGTTCCCGCGCACAATGCCAGGCCGAGACAGGCCAAAAAGAGCTTCTTGTTCATGCAATTCTCCTGGTGAAGTTGGCGTTTAACCAAACGAGCGTTTCAGCAGCACGCGCATACTATAACAACCGCCGAACGCGGTCTATTCCGGGTGCTGGAAAAAGGGGTCTTTGCGTGAACTGGGTTCAGGGCGAGTGCAGATTCCTGATTTCGTCATGTGAAATCAAATCCGCCACTGCGATTGCGCTTGATTTCGCCGCGGTGACGCTTGCCTTCCAGGCGGCGCTGCCGTGACGAGCGGGTGGGGCGCGTCGGACGGCGTTTCTTTGGCGGTACGGCCACTTCGCGCACCAAGGTGACGAGCCGCTCGATCGCGTCGCGGCGATTGTGTTCCTGGCTGCGGAAGCGGTTCGCGGTGATGACCAGCACGCCATCCCGGCTCACCCGATTGCCCCCGGCCACCCGTAATCGCTCGCGCACCGCCGGTGGCAACGAAACCGAGCGCGGGATGTCGAACCGCAATTGCACTGCGCTGGATACCTTGTTGACATTCTGCCCACCGGGGCCGGATGCGCGGATGAATGTAAGCTCGATTTCGTTCTCGTCGAGCGTCATCCCAGGCACGATATCGATCATGCCGTGAGTGTACGGTCCTCGGCACCCGCGCACAACCGACCAGTGCATTCGGTAAACTGTCGCCTTGAGGCAAACTCAAGACCGGCGCATCAGTATCAATAGATAGATAGAGAGTGGACGTGATCGCATGAAAAACATTGCAGCCCTGCCTTGGATGCCGCGGCTCGGATACGCACTGGGCTCCCTCGTCTGCGCGGGACTGATCGGGTTCGCGCTGTACCTGCAGTACTACGAATACCAAGATCCATGCCCGCTGTGCCTCCTGCAACGAGTGGTCTACATAGTGTTGATGGCGGTTTTCCTCGTTGCGGCGCTGCACGGGCCGGGACGCGTCGGTGCGCTCGTCTACAACGCGCTGCTGGTGGCGATCGCGGCCACGGGCGCTGCGGTCGCGGCGCGCCATGTGTGGCTGCAGCACTTGCCGCCGGACAAGGTGCCGGAGTGCGGGCCCGGGCTGGAATTCACGCTCAGGAAGTTTCCGCTCTTTCAGGCGTTGGAGAAGGTTCTCGCCGGAAGCGGGCAATGCGCCGAGGCCAGTTGGAAGTTCCTTGGGCTCAGCATCGCCGGCTGGTCGCTGGTCTGGTTCGTCTTGCTCGGCCTTTTTTGCGTCTACCTGACCTTGCCGTACCTGAGGCGCAAGGCATGATCATCGACTGCGACACCCACTACCTGCCGGCGGACGCTTATGACCGCATGGGCCCGGCGTGGGAGCAAAAACGCCCGCGCTTCGTCTGGGACGACAAGGGACTGCTTACGGGCGTAGATTTTCCCGGGGCACCGCCGTCGGTAGCGGGCGCGACTCCACTCGAGCCGCCCGGCACCGGCGCGCGTTACCGCGGGATGTACGATATGGACGAACGCTTGCGCGACTACGAGAAGCTGGAGATAGACCAACAGTTCCTGTTTCCCCAGTTGACTGCCACGGTGTTCTCGTACCTGGTCGAGCCGCGGTTGGCGGGCGCGATGGCGCATTCCTACAACCTGTCGATACTCGAGCTGGTACAACTTCATCCGCGGCAGTTGATCGGCGGGGCACTGGTGGCACTGCAGGACGTGCCGGGCGCAATCCGCGAGATGGAGTGGGCCCGGGAGAACGGCTTCCGCGCGGTGATCCTCGACAAGGTGTTCCCGGTGGCTGAGCACTGCTATTCCGACCCGTACGGCATGCATCGCGAGCTATGGCCATTCTTCCGGCGGGCGGAGGCGCTCGGGATGCCGCTGTTCCTGCACAACATCCAGCACGGCCACCGCATCACTAACCTCCTCAACTACCAATTCAACGGGCTGGACGTGCTGGCGCCGCAGGAAGGGCAGATGAGCCTGGTGTCGCTGATCACCAGCGGGCTGCTCGATGATTGCCCGGCGCTCAACTTCGTGTTCACCGAGTCGGGCGTGTCCTTCCTCAAACCGCTCGCTGCGCACCTCGATGCCGCGCACGGCGACGCATTGGTGGATTACGAGTCGGAGGATGCCGCGGCGCGTTTCAATTACCGCAAGCTGACCGGCGGCAAGCGCATCGTTTCAGAATCCGATTACAAGGCCAGGAACCGGCAACCGCCTTCGCACTATTTCCGGAACAATCTCTATTTCACGATCGAGACCGAGGAGGCCGAGCTGGGTGAGGCAGTCGGCCTGTTCGGCGCGACCCAATTCCTGTTCGCAACCGATTACCCTCACGATGATCCGGGCGGGCGCATGAAATTCCGCGACGTGGAGTTGCTCGACAAGCGCACCGACATCAGCGCGCGCGACAAGGAACTGATCTGGAGCAGCAACGCGCAACGCCTGCTCGGGCAGGCGCAGGGGCGGCGGACGGAGAAACCGGGAGGTGGCTAGGCGGGGATGTCTGGCTCGAGCTGGCGCTCGAGCATGGCAATCTGGTCTTTCAGGAAGAGCTTGCGTTTCTTGAGGCGTTGCAACTGGAGCTGGTCTTGGGCGGTACTTTGGGATAAACGGTAGATGACGTCATCAAGGTCCCGGTGTTCCATGTGCAACTGATTGATCTTCACCTTGAGACCCTCGACGTCGGCGGTATGTATCATGGGAGCTATCCTCCATACCATCGAGATAATTACGAAACCAGTATAGACCCAATATTTTCAAAAAACGAGTCCGATACCCTGGCTGTTCGATAGCGACGCGGCCGGCCCTGAAGGCAGGAAATAACCCGCTGTTTTTTCTTGATAAGCCCGGCGCATGCGCCGGTTGAAGGACGCTAGTGACCATCGCATTCCAGATCAACGGTCGGCGCTACGACGCAAACGCAGAACCGGAGACGCCCCTCCTATACGTGCTGCGCAACGACCTCAAGCTGAAGGGCGCGCGCTTCGGCTGCGGGGCGGGCCAGTGCGGCGCGTGCACCGTGCTGGTGGACGGCAAGCCGGTGCAGTCGTGCGACTACCCGCTGTCCGCCGCGGCGGGCAAATCCGTGACCACGATCGAAGGGATCGGCCGCAACGGCGAACCGCATCCCTTGCAGCAGGCATTCATCGCGGAACAGGCGGCGCAGTGCGGCTACTGCGTCACCGGCATCATCATGGTGGCCAAGGCACTGCTCGACGCCAATCCGCGCCCGTCGGATGCCGATATCCGCTCCGCGCTGAGAGGCAATCTTTGCCGTTGCGGTACTCATCAGAGGATCCTTCGCGCAGTGCACCGCGCAGCGAAAGCGCTTGCGCGATGAGCCAGTCACCCGCACCGCGCAAGCTCCCAGGCAACCTCAACACCAACCGGCGCCTCGACCGCTGGCTGAAAATCAACCGCAACGGCACCGTCACGGCATTCCCGGGCAAGGTGGAAATCGGCCAGGGGATACTCACCGCGCTGGCCCAGATTGTCGCTGAGGAGCTCGACGTGTCGCTGGAGCGCATCCGGCTCGCACCGACCGACACCACGTATAGCCCCGACGAAGGCATGACGTCCGGCAGCCAGTCGATCACCGACGGCGGCGTCGCGCTGCGTTACGCGGCAGCCGAGGCACGCGATCTCTTGATGCAGCGCGCGGTATCCCGACTCGGCGTGTCGCTCGAGCAGCTTTCGGTTTCCGATGGCGTCGTGCAAGCGCGCTCGGGCGGCAGCGTGACCTATTGGGATCTCGTAACTGATGACCTGCTGGCGCGCGAGGCGACCGCCGAGATTCAGCCCAAGCCCGCTTCCCAGCACACCATCATCGGTGCGTCCGCTCCCCGGCGCGACATTCCCGCCAAGGTCAGCGGTGCGCCTGTCTACGTGCACGATCTTGAACTGCCGGGCATGCTGCACGGCCGGGTAGCGCGTCCCCCAAGCTATCAGGCACGCCTGGCGTCGCTGGATGATGCCGAGGTGCGTGCATTGCCGGGCGTGGTGGCCGTCGTGCGGGACGGCAGTTTTCTGGGCGTTGTCGCCGAGCGCGAGGAGCAGGCCATCCGGGCGCTCAACCGGGTGAAGCGCATCGCTCGCTGGGAAGAAACCACGGTGTTGCCGGAAACGACGGACCCCCGCTTTTTGCTCGGCGAAAAGACCGAGGACGAGGTAATCAGCGAGAAGCGCGATGCCGGTGCGGCGGCGCGCCTGGCGAAGAGCCTCGAAGCAGAGTTCACGCGTCCGTATATCGCGCATGCCTCCATCGGGCCTTCTTGCGCGGTGGCGCGTTACGACGCGGACCGCTATGCCGTGTGGACGCACAGCCAGGGCATCTATCCGCTGCGCCGCGATCTCGCGGAGGTGCTGGGGGTCGAGAACGAGCACGTGGCTGTGACTCACATGGACGGCGCCGGCTGCTATGGCCACAACGGGGCGGATGACGCCGCGCTCGACGCGGCGCTGCTCGCGCGTGCCGTGCCGGGCCGGCCGGTGCGGGTGCAGTGGATGCGCGAGGACGAATTTCAGTGGGAGCCGTACGGTCCGGCCATGGTGGTCAAGCTCAAGGCCGGACTCGACACGGCCGGCAACGTCGTCGACTGGACCGAGGATATCTGGAGCAATTCGCACAGCACGCGCCCGAGCGGGCTCGGGGGCATCAACCTGCTGGCGGCATGGCATCTGGAAAAACCGTTTCAGCCGTCGCCGCCGCGCAACCCGCCGCTACCCGGGGGCGGCAGTCACCGCAACGCCATCCCGATCTACGAGTTTCCCAACGAGCGGGTAACCAATCGCCTGGTGAAGCGCATGCCGGTCCGGGTGTCCGCGCTGCGCGCGTTGGGCGCGACTGCCAACGTTTTCGCCATCGAGTCATTCATGGACGAGCTGGCCGCCGCCGCGGGTGCCGATCCGGTGGAATTCCGTCTGCGGCATCTCAAGGACCCGCGCGCGCGGGC
>Ga0137409_10004370_pt1 | contig 14854 bp, 12 predicted proteins | sample CZODoug1_16funga_FD_122059 | JGI IMG/M metagenome (GOLD analysis project Ga0137409, IMG submission 122059) | Vadose zone soil fungal communities from Angelo Coast Range Reserve, California, USA - CZODoug1_16fungal (Hybrid Assembly) | ecosystem: Environmental > Terrestrial > Soil > Vadose zone... | reverse complement strand
GCTCTCGGTCAGAAGCGAACCGAGATGCCGTAGAGGAAGTCGTGTCCGGTGAGCTCGGTATCTGACGAGGTCGATCGGTCGCCGTGCGAGAGGCTGTCTCGACCGAACTGCATGAAGCGGTAGCCGCCGAACAGCTCGGCGTTCCGCGCGAACCGCCACGACAGCCCGGCGCCCCAGCTGAGGCCGAAGGCCATGGAGCTCTCGCTCCGGATCCCCGGCTGTCCCGCGTGCGACACGCCTTCGGCGCCCGGGAAAAGAACGGTCGGCCCGAACGACAGATACGGGGCGAGCGAGCCGAGCGCGGACGCGCCCGACGTGGAGGGCCACCGCAGCTTGAGATCGAACAACACCGCCGTGCCGAGCAGATCCGCATCGATGAGCCGATACGGCGCGCTGCTGAGCGCCGGATCTTCGGTCCCGATCACCGGTCTCGTGCCGAGCGTCGAGACGCGGAACCGCGAGGTGTCGACCCCGAGTGAGAAGGGCTGAGTGTCGTCGAGCCGGCGCTCGACCTCAGGCCCTTCCGCGTCACTCGAGACGGGACTGGCGGTGAGGGCGGCGGCCGCCAGGACACCCGCCAGAAACCAGCGACTTACTTTGACCACAGGACTGCCATCCTACCAGCAGGAGCGGTCAGGCGCGAGGGGTCACACGGCGCGCTTCTCGAAGACCAGCGGCTGGTCCCGATCGTGGCGCCCCTCACGGAAGAGCTCCGGCGCGTTCGGAAGCTCATAGTAGATCTCGAGATAGTTTCCGTCGGGGTCGTGAAAGTAGATGCTCTTCTGACTCACGTGGTCCACGGCGCGGACGATCGGGATCCCGTGCTCTTGCAGGGTGAAGTAGGCATCCGACAGCGCGGCTTCGCTGCCCACGTGGAAGGCGACGTGATGAACGCCCACGCCGCCGGGCACCGAGCGCTGCGACTCCGGATTCTGAACAGGGAAGAGGTCCACGGTGTGGCCGTGCCCCTCGAGCGCCATGAAGACGCCTCCGTGCTCGGGATCCTCCTCCACGACTTTGAGCCCGAGGATCGTCGAGTAGAAGGCCCGCGACCGCTCCACGTCGCTCACGCGCAACAGCACATGGCCGATCCCGTTGAGTCGAATCATCGTCCCCTCCTCGTTTCCGCCTTCCGGCGAGAGTGCGCCAGTCGCCTCGAGGCTAGCGGGGCGATCCGTCCAGGTCAAGCGCGAGTCGAGTCAGCCGAATCCCGGCGCATGGCCCAGAGGGCTCCGGCCTGCAATATCAGGGCGGAGGCGATGGCGGCGGCGAAGGCCTGCGCGATGCCCGTCCGCTCGATGAGCAACGCGAGGACGAAGAAGAACCCGGCGAACGCAAACAGTCCGAGCAGCAGCCCGCGCAGCACGCGAATCGCGGGGCCGGGCCCCTCGAGGTGATGCGCGAAGCCGGCGAGGATCGCGCCGTAGAGCGGGAACGTCGCCAGCAGGCCCGTGAGCGACGGGCCGAGCGCGGTGGCGAGGCCCGTGAGCAGCAGCACGATCGCCGTCGTCACGACGAGCCTCGCCGGGATATCCCACCGCGGCCTCCGGGCCGGGCGAGAACCATCCGAGTCTCTCGGCATGAAGACGAGGGCCACGACGATCGTGCCGATCACCAACGCCAGGAGCGGGACGAGCGTGAGGGTCAACGGCTGCAGCGCGACGGTCGCCGCCGCGAATCCCAGGCTCCCGGCGATGAGAGCCAGCGCCCAGTGACGGCCGCGCGCCCAGCGTCCGTAGAGGACACAGAACACGGCTTGCGCGGCTGCGCCGGTCATGGAGCCCACGGCCGCGCCCGAGGCGAACGACACCCCCTGGTCGAGGGCCAGGAAGAACACGACCGGGCCCGACGTCAGCGGGAACCCGACGAGCCAGCCGCTGACCCCTGGTCCCCACCGGCGTCCGGCCATGCTGACCGCGCCGATCAGGGTGGGCGTGAGCACGAGCTTGAGCGCCAGACCCTCCACGACTCCGGAGCTTATCGCGACCTGGTCGAAGGCGGGAGCTTACTCGGCGCGCGGCACCGTGAAGTAGAACGTCGCGCCCTGCCCTTCCTCCGATTCGCAGCCGACGCGACCGCCGATCTGCTCGACGATCAGCCGCACCAGATAGAGACCGAGTCCGGTTCCGTCGGTCTCGAGTGCCGCCACGTTGTCGGCCCGATAGAACTTCTCGAACAGGTGCCGCTGGCTCTCCTTGGGAATCCCGATCCCCGTATCCTTGATCTGCCAGCGCACCAGATCCTGCTCGCGCGTCAGACGAACACTGATGCTGCCCCGGCTCGGCGAATACTTGATCGCGTTCGAGGTGAGGTTGAGCACGACCTGGCGCAGAAGCTGCGGGTCGGCGAACACTTCCAGCAGGTCGCCGGACGTCTCCATGGTCAGCCGGTGATCCTTCTCCTCGAACTGGAGCTTCAGGTCGTCCAGGACGGTCCGCGTCAGCCCCACCAGCTCGACGAGCCGGGGCGTCGCCTTCATCCGACCGCTCTCGAGCCTCGACACGTCGAGCAGGTCGTTGACGAGCTGGATGAGGCGCTGCGAGGCGCCGAGCGCGTCCTTCATGTAGCTGCCCGCGCTGTCGGGCACGTCCGCCTCCTGCATCGCCAGCTCCAGCATCCACTTGATGCCCGACAGCGGCGTACGGAGCTGGTGGGTGGCGAACGACACGAAGTCGCTCTTCATCTGCGCGATCTCGCGTTCCTGCGTCACGTCGTGCACCGTGATCGTCAGCCCCGTCGTCTGCCCGGCGACATCCCGTGTGGCGCGCGCCTCCCAGTGCAGGACGCGATTGAGGCTCGGCACGTCGAGGTCGCCGCTGGCGCCCGCGTCCAGGGCCGCGCCGAGGCCGCCGGTGCACGCGAGCAGCAGGTTCTCGGTCGAGACCGCCGAGCACTCGCGGCGGAGGATCGCGCCGAGGTCGGTGCCGACGATCGAGGTCTCCGCGTATCCGAGCAGGTCGCCGGCGTGACGGTTGGCCGCCTGGACGCGGCCGTCCGGCCCGACGAAGAGCACGCCGTCGGAGGTCGATTCGAGGATCTGCGTCAGCTGGATCCGCTGGGTCTGCGACTCGGCATAGAGGCTCGCATTCTGGAGCGCGATGGCCGCCTGATCGGCGAACGCCTGGAGGAGCACGACCTCGTCGTGGGTGAAGTCCCGCGTCGAGCCGTCGCCGAGCGAGAGCACGCCGATCGTTCGACCGCTGACGACCATCGGCACGCAGAGGACGGCGCGATCCCCTGTGGTCTGCAGCCGAGTGCGCAGATCGTCCGGCACGACGAGTCCGGCCTCGGCCAGAATGTCGCTCGTCCACACCGGCCGGCTCTCGCTGACCGCACGCCCCGCCATCGAGGCGCCCGCCGGCAGCACGTCTCCCCGGCGGAATCGCTCGCGCGCCCGGCCGCTGATCCCGACGACGACGAGCGAGCCGTTCGGCTGGCGCAGCCAGAGCACGGATGACTGCACGCCGAAGAGCTTCAGGACCGGCTGCACGACGCGATCGGCGACCTGGTGCACGTCGAGATCTTCCGTCAACGTCCGCGCGACGCGAGCCAGCTCTTCGGCCTCCCGCTGTCGGCGCGCCAGATCGCGGGTGGCGTCGCGGATCCGCTCCTCCAGCCGGGCGTGCGACGCCCCGAGCTCGGTCGCCATCTGGTTGAACTGCAGCGCGAGCTCGCCGATCTCGTCGGCGGTCTCGATCGGCACGCGGTGATCGAGCTCGCCGCGGCCGAAGCGCTGCACGCCCTGGCGGAGCCGCTCGAGCGGCCGGGTCAGACGCGCGCTCAGCACGTGGGCCGCCCCGGCGCTGATCAGGACGCCGGCCGCCGTGAGCGCGGCGAAGAACCAGAGCTTCTGGCCGACCGCCGCCGTCACCACGGCGCGCGGGTGCTCGACCACGACGCCCCAGCCGACGCGGTCGACGCGCAGGCCCGTCGCCATCGCCTCGACGCCGCGCTCGTTCGTGTAGGAGCCGGTGACGCCGGCCGGGTGGTCCTGCTCGAGGAGACTCTTCACGAACGGGCGATCGATCAAGGACAGCCGCTTCAGCACGAGATTGACGTCGTCGGCCGCGATGAGCCCACCCCGCCGGTCGACCACGTACGAGCGGCCCCCCTGGCCGAGCCGGACATCGGCGGTCAGCGACCAGAGCTCCTTGAGGTTCAGGACGCCGATGACCAGCCGCCCGCCCTCCGCGCCGCGGGAGAGGGGCGTGGCAATGGTCACCCACGGCTCGGAGGTCTCGGTGGTCGTGACCGCACCCCAGGCGACGCCGCGAACTTGAAGACCGCCGTCCAGCGCCGGCGGCGCGTCGGAGCTCGACACCGTCATCACCTCGCGGCGGGACAGGCGGTAGCGCCACGTGCGCGGCGGCTCGAAGATGCCGACCTCCTCGAAGGCCCGCTCGCGCGCGAGAAAGCGCTGCCCCACGATGGCGAGGCCCTTGGGGTCTCCGTCGATGACGGCGGCGCGAAACAGCTGCGCGATCGTCGTCACCGCCTCTTCCTTGTCGGCGAGGAAGAAGTCGATCTGATCCCGCACGCCGCGAACCGCGACTAGCTCGAGCTCGCTGCGGGCTCCATGGACGTCGCGCAGGGCTCCGGGCAGCCAGATGAGGTTGACGCCCACGACTGCGATGACGCTCGCCGACGCCAGCAGAAGGAAGAGTCGGCGGCGCAGGGTTCCGAGGCGAAGGCCGATCGCGGGAAGCATCGGCGCTGGCGGGAGCTACTCGACGATGCGCTCGGCCCGCTCGAGGAGCGTGAGCGGCGGCTTCAGCCCGATCGTGCGCGCGGTGACGAGGTTGATCGCGAGCATGAGCTTGTCCGGGACCTGGATCGGAATCTCGGCCGGCGCCACGCCCCCGAGGACGCGGTCCACGACGCGCGCGGTTTGCTGGCCCATCCGCCGATAGTTCGCGCCGTACGAGACGAGCGCGCCGGCCGCCACCAGCTCGTCCTCGTGCGCCATCAGCGCGACTTTGTCCTCACGCGCCCGCGCGATCAGCAGGCCGATGTGGGCGGTCACGAGGCCGGAGGGCACGTGATAGATCGCGTCGAATGCGCCCTTCGGAAGCGCGCCGAGCTCGCGCACGATGTCGTCGCGGCTGACGACGTCGCGGCGGATCAGCACCAGCCCCAGCTGATCGGCGGTCCGCTGCGCGAGGCCGAAGCTGATCTCGGCGATGCTCTCCTTGGCGACCAGACAGAGGATGCGGCGGGAATCGGGCGCGATCTCCTTCAAGATCTCGAGCCGCTTGCCGGAGAGCGGCCCCGAGTACACCGACAGCCCCGTCAGATTGTTGCCGGAGGACGCATAGTTCGGAACCAGCCCGGAGCGAACGGGATCACCGACCCAGGTGAACACGATCGGGATCGTCGTCGTCGCGCCCTTGGCCGCCACCGTGTGGGAGGTGCCGACCGTGACCAGCACGTCCGGCTTGGAGGCGACCAGCGCCTGGGCCTGCGCCTTTACGTCGGATCCGGCCCCCTTCGTGTCCTCGACCAGCAGGGTCAAGTTGGCGTCCTCGCGGTAGCCGAGCTGCCCCAGGCCCTCACGGAAGCCCGCGAGCACTTCGCCGAAGCTGAGCCCGGGCGTCAGCACGGCGATCTTGACAGCCCGAGCGGGCGGGGCCGCGCCCAACGAGGCGGTGAGGAGCATCGCGAGCGCGACGGCACACGGCAGCGCCGCCTTCCATGGATGTAGCCGCATTAGTCCCTCCAGGAAATTCGACTCTATAAATGCAAGAGTTGAGCCATAGGAGAGCCCGCGCCGGGCAGCGGCCGAAAACTACAGTTATTCCGCGATGAAGACGTGCCGGGCGAGCTCGACACCGACGCGCGACGACGGCGCGGCGTGACAGGAATGCCGGGGACGCGCCAGGACTGGCGGAGGGTCAGACGCGGATCAACGCGAGACGCGCAGGGTGAAGCGCCGCCCCTGATCGCTGAGCTCGACACCCTCTTCGCGGATCTCCTCGATCCGGAGACGGCCATCGATCGAGTCGCCCTCGCGATACCGGCGCCCGTTGATGAAGACCATTCGTTCAGCCGGCGCGTCGGCGTAGATCAGCGCCTCGAGCCTGAGGCCCGCCGACTCCGGCGGCGGCGCTGGTCGTGCGGCGGCGACCGGTGGCGTCGCCGGCGCGGGTGTCGGCTGAACCGTCGGTGTCCCGACGCGCGGCGCCGGGGCCGCCGGCGGCGGTGCGCTCGGCTTCGCGGGAGCCGCGGCGGCGTCGGACCGCGTGTCGGACTTCGGCGATGAGGGTTTCTCGACCGTCGCGCTGGTCGTCGGTAGCGGCTCGAGCTTCACGAGCGGACGAGGACTCGCGGGCGCCGGGGCTGCGGCCGGAGCGGCGATCGGCTCGGGGGGCGCCGGCGGCGGGCTCGGCCGCAGCCACCAGAAGAGCACGGCACTCAGAAGGACTGCGTTGAGCGCGAGCGCCGCGAGCACGCGACCGGACGCGTAACTCCACCGTGAGCGCGCTCGCGGCGCGGGCGAGAGAAGTCGCTGCACGACGGGGACCTGTCGATCTCGCTGCTGGGCGGCCTTCGTGAGCGCGTCGAGGATGTACGACACGGTTATGGTCGCTCCCTGTTGAGCGCTGGGCCGTTGGCTCCGGGCGCCGTCGCGACCAGACGGACGAGCGTCTCTTCACCCGCGATGCCGTCGGGCACCAGCGCCTCGCCCTGCTGGAAGACGGCGACGCGCCGCTTGAGCTCGTCGTCGTACGTCTGGTTCGCTTTCGCCGTTATGGGTTGTCCGTCGAGCGCGCCGAGTCGCTGGCGAAGCCACGCCACGTCACGGCCCCCCATGCCCGGGTGGAGCGGCATCGGTCCGGTCACCGGCGATTTCCAGATCATCACGAACGGGCCGTCCCAGAAGCGCTCCACCTCGCCGGCCGGAAGCGTGACCCGGCGCGGGCCGATCTCGACGGTCGCCCGGTCGCCGTCGAGGCTCGCCAGGACCACGTGATGCTTCCTCCCGTCGGGTGTCGCGAGCTCGAGGATCGCCGGAAGGTTCAGCCGGCGCAGCACGGTCCACGTCCCGGTCCGGGCGAGGCACCGCAGGCCGGCGGCGCGTCCGAGCTCGCATCCGCGATCGGCATTCACGTTCCGGGCATCGAGGCCCCAGAGGGCGTACAGGTTCACGAAGGCGCTCGCCCGGTCTGCGGTGAGCGACGGATCGTCCAGGATCGCCGCCAAGGTCGGCTCCGGCGCGCGGCGCTCGTCCACCATCGGCGCGGGCAGCGGGGTCTCCAGCGGCGGGCCCGGCTTCTCTCCTCGCGACAGCGCCCAGGCCCCGAGAGAGCGCAGCCCGCCCGTCGCCATTAGCGCGATCGTGCTGCCCACGACGACGAGGAGCACGGCGGCCGCGGTCGCGGCGATCCAGCGGCGACTCCGCCGCGCGCCGAGCACTTCCCTGGCCGCGCGCCGAACGATCGTTTCCTTGACGCGCGTCTGTCCGGTCGCGTACGCGCCGAGCAGCGCGCGATCGCAGATGGTGTTCAGCAGGCGCGGAATACCGCGCGACAGGCGGTGAGCCGCGCGCACGGCCTGCCGGGTGAAGATCGAATGGCGCTGGCCCGCCACCTCCATCCGATGCTGCACGTATCGCTGCGACTCGTCCTCGCTGAACGGTCGCAGGTGATAGCGCGCCGTCACGCGTTGCGACAGCTGACGCAGGTTGCGTCGGGAGAGCAGGTCGGCGAGCTCGGGCTGCCCGATGAGGATCACCTGGAGGAGCTTCTCCTTCGTCGTCTCCAGATTGGTCAGGAGGCGAACCTCCTCCAGCACGCGCGCGCTCAGGTTCTGCGCCTCGTCGATGATGAGCACGGTCCGCCGGCCCCGGGCATGCGCGTCGAGCAGCGCCTGGGACAGCGCGTCGACCAGGACCTTCAGGCTCGTCGTTCCCGACGGGTACTGGACGCGGAGCTCGTCGCACACCGCGGCCAGCAGCTCCACCGAGGTGAGCCGCGGATTGAAGATCATGGCGACGTCGACCTCGGGCGGGAGCTGCTCGAGCAGCGCCCGGCAGACCGTGGTCTTGCCCGTTCCCACCTCGCCGGTCAGCTGGACGAAGCTGCCGCCCTCGCCGATCCCGTAGAGCAGGTGGGCGAGGGCCTCCCGGTGCGCGTTACTCAGATAGAGGTAACGCGGATCGGGGGCCAGTGAGAACGGCCGCTCCGTCAGCCCGAAGTATGCCGCGTACATGGTGGTCGCCAGCTATTGCCCTTTCAGGCGCACCTCTTCGTAGGCTGGAAAGGGTATCAGATGCATCGAGTCGAGCATGTGCTCGGCGATGCGCGGCCCGACGCCCCGCAGGGTGCGGTAGTCCATGATCGGCGCGAACATCACCCGGTCGATCGACATCTGCTGGATGCGGTAGAGCAGCGCCTCGCGCTTGGCGGGATCGCGCTCCCGTGCCTGCTGGTGGAACAGATCGTCGAGGTCGGGGTAACCGCCGTAGGCGTTGCTCCCCTTGGTGTACATGAAGGCTTCGACCCGGCTGGCCGCGTTGCCCGAGTTCCCGACCGCGGCCATGAACAGGCCGCGGAGCTTCTTCTCGCGCCAGGCGGCGAGGAACGCCGCGCGCTCCATCAGCCGCATCTTGGTGCGGATCCCGACCGCGCCGAGAAAGTTCGTCGCCGCTTCCCCTGCCGTCACGAACGGAGGCGTCGGCACGAAGTCGCCGGCGTCGATCCCGTTGGGATAGCCGGCCTCGGTCAGAAGCTGCTTGGCCTTCTGCGGGTCGTAGGGGAGCGGCTGCGTCTGCAGCGCGAACTCCATCACGCGGGGCACGATGACCCCGGCGGGCGGACAGAAGCCGAGACACGAGACCTCGTTGATCGCCTGGCGATTGAGGGCGTAGTTGGCCGCGAGCCGCACCCGCTTGTCGTGCCAGGGCGATTTGGGATCCCACTGCTCGGCGAACTCGATCCAGTAGATCGAGGCGTGCTTGGACGGGACCAGCTGCAGCCGCGGGTCGCGCTTGACGTTCAGGGCGTCTTCGCCGTCGAGCGCGAAGGCGATGTCGGCCTCACCGTTCTTCAGCATCGCCACGCGCGTCGTGCCCTCGGGCACGCTCTTCATGACGTAGCGCTTGACGATGGGCACGCGGCGCCAGTAGCCGGGATAGGCCTCGACCACCACCTCGACGCCGGGCTTGTGGCTCACGAAGCGGTAGGGCCCGGCGCCGATCGGGTGCTTTCGGAACCCTTCGTCGCCGACCTGGGTCACGTACTTCTTGGGAACCACGATCCCGGCGGCGGTGGCGGTGGTTCCGTAGAAGGTCATGAAGTCCGGCCAGGGCTCGGTCAGATAGAAGCGCACCGTCAGAGGATCCACGATCTCGACCTGACGGACGTGCGACTGGATCTCCTTGGCCCCGGCTCCGCGATAGCGCTCGTAGCTGAACTTGACGTCCTCGCTCGTCACGGGATCGCCGTTGTGGAACTTGAGATCGCGCCGCAGCTTGAACTCGTACACGAGCCCGTCGGGGCTCTCGGTCCACGACTCGGCGAGGCTCGGCGACATCTTGCCCTTGCCCGGCAGCGGCCGGACGAGCGCATCGTGGAGGGCGAACAGAATCCCGAACGGCGTGATCTGGGCCGGCGCGCTCGACGGGTCGAACCAGGTCGGCGCGAGCGTGACGTGCCAGGCGACGACCACGTCACCCGCGGGCGCCGCCTGCGCGGCGACCTCCTGGACCGCGCCGAACGTCACCAGCAGCACCATCAGCATCGCGACCCCGATATATCGGTCTGAGCGCATATTCATCTCCATTGGCGGGGTGACTCGCGTCACGCCGCTTCGGACGCGAGTATATTCGACTCGTGGTGCGTGCTGCAGGCCGTCGGAGGGCCGTCGTTCTCGTCGCCACGCTCTCGGCGCTGCTCGGCGCCTGCGCGGCGCCGCCTCCCCTGGCGGCGCCAGCAGGGCTGATGCCCGACCTGCGTGGAGCGTGGGCGGGCACCTGGGGCGGCACGCCGTTGACGCTCGTCATCCTCGAGCAGCGGGATGCCGAGCCCGTCGATGGCGTGACCATCGGGTCCTGGCAGGTGCTCGGTCGAAATCTGCCCGGTGTGGCCGGCATCCTGTCCGTCAAGATCCGAAACGAGATGGTCTCGGTCAACGTGCAGGGACGGCTCGGGATCTCGAACGGGCGGCTCACTCTGGTGCTCGAGCCCGCGACCGTGAACGGCGGCTGGATCAGCCTGACGCGGCTCGAGGAGAACCGGCTCGCGGGGACCGGGACGGCGCAGATGAGCTGGGAGCCGCAGGGACCTGTGGAGCTGATTCGCCGGGCCCCGGGCCCCGCGGCCAACCCGCCGGCCTAGACGCTCAGATCAGAACTTGCCGTCGCCGCCGATCGACTGGAGCCAGGTGTAGTCCCAGACACTGACCCGATAGCCGGCGGTTGCCGGCAGGTTCGGGACCTCGAAGTACGCGCGTCCGAATCCGCCCACGCCTCCGGGCAGGTAGGCGATCCGCTGACCGACCACGACGCCCGCCGAGTCGACCGCCTGCGCGAGCACGCGCATGTTGACCGCAGACTCGCCGTTACGGTTGTAGACGTAGCCGGCGACCTTGCGTGAGCTCTGACTCTGCTCGGCCGCCGCCCACTCCACCGTGAAGTGGTGCTCCCAGCCCGCCGTCAAGGTGGTCGTCGTCATGCTGAGGGGCGGAGCAGAGGCGAGATCCGCGCACGCCGTGCCCATCGTGGCGATCAGACCGATCAGGACGCCGAGTCGAATGATTTTCATGGAGTGCAACCTCTCCGTCGGCACCACGTCACGCTCTGGGATCTTACTCGTAACCTCCGGCCCGGGCATGCGGTTCCGCGCCGGCCGCGTGCCGGGCGAATGTGCTAGCCTTCCGATCCACACGGAGGAGGTCCCGATGCGCGAGATCCCGTTGTCCCGCCGGCGCTTTCTCGTGGGTACCGCGTCGGTGACCGCGGGGCTCGCGCTGTCGCGGCGCGCGGAACCGCAGCCGGCGCCTTCTCGTCCGCTCATCCCGCGCGAGATCTTCTTCGGCGACCCGGACGGCGCCTGGGCCCATCTCTCGTTCGACGGCTCCTGGGTGGCGTACGTCGCGCCGGTCGACGGCGTGCGCAACCTGTGGGTGGCGCCCGTCGGTGACCTGGCGGCCGCCCGGCCCCTCACCCGCGCGACCGATCGTCCGATCGGCTTCTTCTTCCAGTGGGCGTACACGAATCGGCACGTCGTGTTCTTCCAGGAGCGCGACGGCGACGAGAACTGGCGTGCCTCGAGCGTCGACATCCACGACGGCACGATCGTGCCGCTGACGCCGCCGCGCGGCGTGCGCGCCTGGCTCCAGGAGGTCAGCCGGCGCTTTCCGCGGGAGATGCTCTTCAGCCACAACGAGCGCGAGAGGCAATTCTTCGACCTCTATCGCGTCGACGTCGTGACCGGGAAATCGACCTTGCTCTACGAGAACCCGCAGTTCGCGTGGCTCGTCACGGACAGTGCGTTCCAGCTGCGCCTCGCCTCCCGCTACCGCAAGGACGGCAGTGCCGAGGTGCTCGAGCGCCGGCCGAGCGGAGCCTGGGTGCCCTTCATGTCGATCCCGCGCGGCGAGGTCGACGCCACCCGGCTCCTGGACTTCAGCGCCGACGGCAAGACCTTGTATCTCTACGATACGCGGGACCGCGACAAGGCCGCGCTCATGGCCGTCGATGTGGCGACGCGCCGGGCGCGGGTGCTCGTCGAGGACCCGGACGCGGATGTCACGAAGGTCCTTCTGCATCGAGTCACGCGGAAACCGCTCGCCGCCGGCGCCATGGTTCATCGCCGACGATGGCACGTGGTGGATCCGAGCTTCGCCGCGGACTTGAAGGCGATCCAGTCGTCGACGCCCGGCGACGTCGATCTGGTCGGCCTCAGCGCGGATGCGAGCCGGGTCATGGCGCTGGTCCAGCACGATGCCGCGAGCCCGGAATGGATTCTCTACGATCGCGCCGCGCGTCGGGTGCGTCCACTGTTCAAGGCGCGGCGCAATCTCGACGGCCTGCCACTACGGCCGCTCGAGCCCGTGACGTTCGCCGCGAGAGACGGCCTGGGGATCCAGGGCTACTTGACCCGCCCGGCGCCCGACGCGACGAACGTCCCGATGGTCCTGGTGATTCACGGCGGACCCTATCTGCGCGACGAATGGGGATTCAATTCCACGCACCAGTGGCTCGCCAACCGCGGCTACGCGGTACTGAGCATCAACTATCGAGGCTCGACCGGCTTCGGCAAGGCCTTCGTGACCGCCGCCGACCGCGAGTGGGGCGGCAAGATGCACGACGACCTGATCGCCGGCGTCGACTGGGCGGTCGCACGCGGGATCGCCGACCCTAAGCGGATCGGTTTCTACGGCGCAAGCTACGGCGGCTACGCGGCGCTCACGGCGGCCACCAGGACGCCCGAGGTGTTCGCCTGCATCGTCGACATCTACGGCATCGCCAATCTTCTGACCTTCATGGCGGCGATCCCGCCCTACTGGGCGCCGTCGTTCAGCGTCTGGAAGAACCGCATCGGCGATCCCGACACCGAGGAAGGTCGGGCGTTTCTGCGAGAGCGCTCGCCGCTGACTCACATTGCGCGCGCCTTCCGGCCGATCCTCATCGTGCAGGGGCTCGAAGACGTGCGCGTGACCCGCGCCGAATCGGAGCAGATGGTGGCGGTGCTGCGGCAGCGCAACGTGCCGGTGACCTACGTCGTCTTCCCGGACGAGGGCCACGGGTTCTCGAAGCCGCAAAACCAGATCGCCTTCCGCGCCGTCACCGAAGCCTTCCTGGCCAAGCACCTCGGCGGCGCCGCCCAACCGATCGACCGCACGAAAGACTTCGCCGGCTCGTCAATGACGGTGGAGGTCGGCGCCGACCTAATCCCCGGCCTCAGCGGCTAGCCACCGCCGAACGACCGCGGTCACCGCCGTCCGAGTCACGCGACTCACGCACTTACCGACAAGCGACGTACCCGAGTACCGGCAGCCGACATAGAGGTGAGCAGGCGGCCGAGAAGGGTCCAGCTGCGAGGCGGCGGCCGAGGCCCGACCGAGGCGTATGCCGCATACGCCGCAGGAAGGGCCAAGGTCGCCAACGAAGCAGATGGGCCCTTCTCGGCCGCCTGCGGTCACGCCTTGTTGTACCGAGCGTAGATCTCTACAATCCGCCTGTCGCACTCCTCGAGCGCCTTCGCCGGCTCCCAGTTCTCGACCAGCACCCGCTGGATCATCTTCGGGATCACGTGCGTGTTGAGCACCTCGCCCGCCGCCGGCGTCGGCGCGCCCGCGTAGCTGACCGGCACGCCGGTCTCGGCCATGTTGATGAAGTGCTTGAACTCCGGCTTCTCGCGCCAGAACGGTGAATCGAAGAGGCGCTTGTAGACCGGAACCCAGCGGCCGCCGGTCGACTGGATGATCTTGTCGTAGTTGGCCGGCTGCATGAAGTAGTCGATGAGCCCGCGCGCGAGGTCGGGATACGGATTCTTCTTGAACGCGCCGTAAGACCACGTGTCGATCTGATTGACGGTGCCCTTCGGGCCGGCCGGCACCGGGAAGAGCCCGGTCACCTTCTGGAGATCCTTGTCGTTCGAGTCGAGGTAGGCGTAGATGCTCGACGGGTTCATCACGAACGCCGCCTGCTTGGACTGGTAGGCCTTGTTGTTGCCGGAGTTGTCCCACGAGATCGCGCCCTGCGGGATGATCTTGTGGGTCTTGAACATGGCCTCGATGACTTTCACGCCGGCCACGTTCGCGGCGGAGCTCATGACGACCGTCTTGTTGTCGGCCTCGACCATCTTGCCGCCGTAGCACCAGAGGAGGTTCATCACGTTGTCGGTGGTGTCCTCGACGAGGCCGAGGCACATCCCGAACGCGAACAGACGCGGCGGCGCCTGGATCTTCTTGCTGGTCTCGATGAATTCGTCCCACGTCTTCGGATACTCGACCTTCGCTTGCTCCAGCAGGTCGAGCCGCGCGTGGACCGGCCAGGGATTGACGGCCAGCGGCACGCCGAGCGCGCGGCCCTTGTACATCACGGCCGTCATGCTCGACTCGAAGATGCCCTTCGGCTCGCGGCGCATCTTGGTGAGGAGATCGGTGACGTCGATCAGGTGGCCCTGTGATCCGTAGAACTGCACGTTCGATTCATAGAGCCGGATGACGTCGGGCGGGTTGCCGGCCTCGATCGAGGCCGCGAGCTTGGCGGCCGCCTGCTCGTTGGCGACGACGGCGTACTCCACCTCGGATTCCTTGAGCCCGGCCTGCTTGGCGAACTCGTACACCTGCTCCTTCTGGATCTGATCGGCCAGCGGCGTGAAGTTCGGCAGGTGCCAGAACACCAGCTTCTTCGCGCGCTGGGCCTGGCTCCGGCCGACCCGCCACCACGGCCCCGTCGCCGCCACTCCGGCGGCGCCCGCGAGCTTCAGGACATCGCGTCGGTTCACTCCGCGCATACGGCCTCCTTTGGTAGCCGCGCCGTCCATCAGCCCTTGACGGCGCCGAGCGTCAGGCCCTTGACGACCCAACGCTGGAAGATGAGGTACACGATGAGCGGCGGCAGCGCGCTGAGGAACGCGGCGCCCATCATCGGCCCCCAGAAGAACACGTCCTCCACGATGAACAGGGTGAGGCCGGTCGTGATGGTCCGGACCTCGACGCTGTTGACGAACACGTTCGCGTACAGGAATTCATTCCACGACTGGGTGAACGAGAAGAACGCCACCACCGCCAGCGCCGGGAGCGACATCGGCAGGACGATCCTGAAGAGGGTGCCCAGCCGGCTACAGCCGTCCACCAGCGCCGCCTCCTCGAGCTCCAGCGGCACCGAGCGGAAGTAGCCCATGAG
>Ga0137409_10004369_pt1 | contig 14854 bp, 13 predicted proteins | sample CZODoug1_16funga_FD_122059 | JGI IMG/M metagenome (GOLD analysis project Ga0137409, IMG submission 122059) | Vadose zone soil fungal communities from Angelo Coast Range Reserve, California, USA - CZODoug1_16fungal (Hybrid Assembly) | ecosystem: Environmental > Terrestrial > Soil > Vadose zone... | reverse complement strand
TGGCCGGCCCCGGTTGCGCGGCACTGTTCCGTGCCGACCTCGACGTCGAGATTGAACAGGTACATCAGGCGGCGGATTGCGGACGCGTAGAACTCGCAGAGCGGCTGCTCGGTGCGGTCCCGGACCTCGCAGAAGATCGATCCGCGGATGTCGACGGCGCCCTTGCCCTTCCGCCATCGCACAATCGCGCGGCTGCCCCGATAGGTCGTGCGAATCATCGTTCGCGCGACGCGCATGACCAGGTGGATCCGGATGCGTGGCGGCGCGGCTCGGATGACCGCCCGCTCGAAGGCCGGCAGGTCGGCCACCGTCCACTCGGCGGTGTACTCGCCCGCGCGTGCGGCGATGAGCCGGTACGGCTCGCCTTCCTGACGGAGGAAGCTGAGCACCGCCGCCAGCGGGGCCAGTCCGATGCGGCCGTCACGCAGGCCCGACGGGTTGAGCCACGATTCGTAGAACTCGAGACGCGTTGGCAGCAGGTCTGCGATGCCTTGGTGGAGGCTCGCCACGAGCAGGCGTCCGATGCCGGCTTCAATCATGCGCAATGTCTGATAACGTAAGGCAGCCGGCAGTGGGCAGATGGCAGTCGCCTGCTGCACGTGAACACGCCTGACGCTTGCGAGCGTGCCGGCCTGCAGCCGGAGCGCGACAGCAGCGCGAACTTTTCAAGCGTACCACGAATGATCCTACCCGTTCACGACCGTCTTCGTGCGCACGTCGCCCGCCTGCTGACGACGCTTTATTCGCTGGATGAGTCATCGACGCCGACGATCGTACTGGAGTACCCGCCCAATCGGGAGCTCGGTGATCTGGGGACCCCGGTTGCCTTCGAGCTCGCGCGCCGGCTGCGCAAGGCGCCGCGATCCATTGCGCAGGAGGTCGCCGCTGCCTTTGGATCGCTCGAAGGCATTCGCAGCGTGGCAGCCGCGCCGAACGGCTACTTGAACTTCTTCCTCGAGCGGCGTGACTTCCTCGTGACCCGCCTCAGGGGCGACGCTCCCGCTCTCCGGACTGCGGCCGGCAAGGCCATCGTCGAACACACGGCGATCAATCCGAACAAGGCGGCGCATATCGGCCATCTGCGCAACGCGGCTCTGGGTGACACGCTGGTGCGCCTGCTTCGCCGCGCCGGGCGACGCGTCGAGGTGCAAAACTATATCGACAACACGGGCGTGCAGGTTGCCGACGTGGTGATCGGCTTCATCCATATCGCGAAGAAATCCCCCGAAGAAGTGCGCGCGCTGGCCGCGCAGCCGAAATTCGATTATTTCTGCTGGGACTTGTATGCGAGCGTGACGCATTTTTACGAAGAAGATAGAACGCGCCTCGCGCTGCGTGGGGAAACCCTGAAATCCATTGAAGAAGATCATGGCGCGCCCGCGGAAATGGCCGCCGCGGTTGCTCCCGCAGTCGTCCGTTGCCATCTGCGGACGATGGAGCGGCTGGGCATCGAGTACGATTTACTTCCGCGCGAAAGCGAAATCCTGCACCTGAAATTCTGGGACGCGGCCTTCGAGCTTTTGAAGAAAAGAAACGTGCTTCATCTCGCCGCCTCCGGAAAAAATGCCGGATGCTGGGTGATGCGGCTGAACGATGCCGCGGATGCGGCCGACGCCAGCGGCGAAGATGACGACGCGAAGATTATCGTTCGCTCCAATGGAACTGTCACGTATGTTGGGAAAGATATCGCCTACCAGCTTTGGAAATTCGGCCTGCTGGGTCGCGATTTTCAGTACGAAAAATTCCACACCTATGCGAATGGCCACACGCTCTGGTCCACCGTTTCAAGCGGCGGGGATTCCCATGCGCCCGCATTCGGACGCGCCACAATTGTTTACAACGTGATTGATGCACGACAGGCGTATCTGCAAAACGTCGTGGTAGCCGGCCTTCGCGCGCTGGGATTCAACGAGCAAGCCAATCGCTCGATTCACTTTTCCTACGAAATCGTCGCGCTAACGCCGCGTTGCGCCGCCGAGCTTGGATACACGCTGAACGATGAAGAAGCCAGGAAGCCCTATGTTGAAGTCAGCGGCCGGAAAGGTCTGGGCGTCAAGGCGGATGATTTGCTCGATCGTCTTGAAGCCGCCGCGCGTGCCGAGGTCGATCAGCGGCACCCCGCATCGCCGGATAGTGAACGCGCCGCGATCGCGCACACCATCGCCATCGGCGCGCTGCGATATTTCCTTCTAAAATTCACGCGCACCGCGATTATTGCCTTCGATTTCAAGGACGCGCTCAGCTTTGAAGGCGAAACCGGGCCGTACTGCCAGTACGCCGTCGTGCGCGCCAGAAATATTTTCAGAAAACTGCGCGAACAACAGCCGGACTTCGATTTCGCTCCTCTGAAAAAAGTAAATCAGGAAGTAGCCGAGCGTTCACTCGCCGCCCCTGATGGAAATGCGCTGTGGGAGATGGTGCTGCACGCGGGATCGCTGGGCACGCAGATTGAAGCCGCGGTCGGCGCACAGGAACCGGCCTTCATCGCGAAATACGCATTTCAACTCGCGCAATCATTTAATCTTTTTTACCACCACCACCGTGTCCTCACGGAAGAAGACGAGGCCAAAAAAATATTCTTTCTGCAGTTGAGCCGCCTGGTGGAACTGCAGCTGGTAAGCGCGCTTCAGTTGCTGGGAATCGAATCACCAGAAAAAATGTAGCGAGGTGGCAAGGTGAATATAATCGCAGTCTTGATTTTCTTAAGTATTCCAAACCAAGTTTCGCGTCACCTGCCGATTACAATTGAAGTCAAGCGAGACGTGGAGGTCATCCATAACGCCTATCCTGTTGAGACTCGCAGCATTCTCTATCTCGACAATCCGAAAGCGAAAGCATTTACATTAAAAAAGGGGCAAAAATTCCAGATGATAAAAATCGGGCCTGAAGGTGGGTGCGAGATTCGATTTGAAGATCACCACTATGGCTTGACCTCTTGTCCCTGGCTGGAAGGTTTCAGTGATCATCAAACTGACGTGTTCACGGTCGTCAGCAAGAAGTGATTGACTACGATGAGCTGTCGCTTGGACCGCACAGCGACTGTCGCCGGATTGCGGACACCCAGCTACGGACTATTTCTTGGAATTGCCATCCGCGCCGAATTTCATCGCCAAATCCACGAGCGTCCGCACACCCACGCCTGTCGCGCCCTTCGCGGCCCACGGCTTGACGTCGTCCTGCCATGCTGTGCCGGCGATATCGAGATGGATCCACGGCGTGTCGCCTGCGAATTCCCTGATGAACATGGCGCCCACGGTGGCGCCGCCGCCCTTGCCGGTGCCGACGTTTTGAAAATCCGCGATGCCGCTCTTGATCATCTCGCGATACTCGTCATCCATGGGGAGAGGCCACATTTTTTCGCCGGCCACTTTTGCACTCGCCAGTAGTTGATCCGTGAACGCCTGGTCGGTGCCAAAAACTCCAACGTTGACGTTGGAGAGCGCCACAACGACCGCGCCAGTGAGCGTCGCGGCGTCAACCAGATGCGTGCAGCCAAGCTGCTTCGCGTAAGTGACCGCATCCGCCAATACGAGACGGCCCTCCGCATCGGTGTTAATCACTTCAATCGATTTCCCGGACATCGCAATTTGAACGTCGCCAGGCTTCTGCGCGCGGCCGCCCGGCATGTTCTCACTGGACGGCACGACCGCGATCACTTTGCAGGACGGCTTAAGCCTGGCGATCGCACGCATCGCGCCGAGCATGGCCGCGCCTCCGCACATGTCGTACTTCATTTTTTCCATGTCGTTGGCAGGCTTGATCGAAATTCCACCGGTATCAAATGTGATTGCCTTGCCGACCAGGCCCAGAACAGGAGATCCCTCCTTCAATTTTTCCGGCGTATATGTAATCACGATCAGCCGTGGAGGCTCGACGCTTCCCTGCGCCACGGAAAGTACCGCGCCCATCTTGAGTTCTTCGATTTTCTTCTCGTCCAGAATATCCACAGCGAGGCCCGCTTCGCGCGCCATCGCTTCCGCCCTGGACGCCAGGATTCGCGGAGTCAAGCGGTTGGCCGGCTCGTTCCCTAGTTCTCGTGCGAAGTTCTGCGATTCCCCGATAAGTTTTCCGCGCTCGACGCCGCGATCCGCATCAGCGCGTGAGGATTCGTCCCAGCCGGCAATCGCCGCGGAAATAATTTCATTGCCCGGCTTTTTGTCGGTCTTGTATTTATCGGAATCAAAATTTGCGACGATCATTCCTTCTACAATGGCCTGAGCTGTCTCCGCGCTGCGCTCTCCTTCTCGCACCAGAAACGCGAGACTCTTGACTTGTTTCGCCTTCAGGGTTCGCACTGCGGCACCCGCGAGCCGGCGAGCCTCGACCGTTCCGAACTTCTCTTTTTTCCCCGCCCCGAGGATCAGCAAACGCTGCGCCGCCAGTCCTTGCGGATAGTGAAGCAAGGTCGTTTCAAGCAACTTTCCAGTCAGTTCGCCGCTCGCCGTGAGTTTTGAAATTGCACCGCCCGTCACTGCATCCAGCGCCATTGCGCCGCTATCAATCGTTTTGTCCTGTTCGAATGCGTAAGTAACAAGCGCATCGGTCTCAATCTTCGCAAAAGGCTGTGTGTCTACTTTAATTTCCATGTCTCCCCTTCTTCGAATGAAATGGCGCCGCCTGCCGGCAGCGCAAAAAATATTTTTCTCCAGCTGTCGGCCTACCATTCGGCTCAAGCAGTATGACGCCAGCCTCCACCTTAACCTAGCGGCGGCGAAACTTGTACATAGCCTCGCCGACTTCCTTCCTGGCCTCTTTATCTTTTTCCGTCTGGCGGCGGTCCCATTTCTTCTTTCCCTGGGCCAGGGCAATTTCACACTTGGCGATGCCGTCACGAAAATAAATTCGCAAAGGAACCAGGGTAAGCCCCTTTGTATCTGTCCTTCGATCCAACTTTTCGATTTCCTGGCTATGTAATAAAAGTTTTCTGGGCCGCAAAGGCTTATGGTTGAAGGGCCCCCCGGGAAGATACTCGGCAATGTGGCAGTTGAGCAGCCAGACTGCCCCGGCGCGAATCACCGCGTAGGCGTCGCGCAGATTCGCTTTTCCTTCGCGCAAAGATTTTACTTCAGTCCCAAGCAACACCATTCCCGCCTCATGCTTCTCAAGGAGGTGATAATTGTATGAGGCAGCCCGGTTTTGAGCGACCAGCAGCTCGGCCGGTTTTTCCTGTTTTTTCGGCGATTTTGCCACAGAGTGTTATCTTAGCTGCGGCTAGTAACCAGAAGCAAGCTCGCGCCTTGTCCGACGTATGTGTGGATGCTAGACTGGAGCGGCCTAAATGAAAAACATGGAGCGCGGATGACATCCCGGAATTTTTCTGGACTGCTGCTGATAGTAGTAGCCGTGCTCGTGACGGGCTGCTCCAAAGGGAATCAACAATACAAGGCTGGAACGAAAGCCGAATCCCTCAACGACTACGACACCGCGCTGGAAAACTACAATAAAGCGCTGCGGGCTGAACCAAACAACACGGAATACAAGCTGAAGGCCGCCAGGGCGCGCTTTGAGGCGTCCACATGGCACTTGGAGCAAGGACAACGGCTCCGGGACCAATCCAACCTGGAGCTGGCTCTTGGCGAGTTCCGGAAGGCCCTGATGATCGACCCTTCCAGCGCCGTCGCGGCGCAGGAAGTCAAAGCCACGATGGAACTGCTTGCTGCCAAGCAGGGCGCGGCGGAGAATTCCGATACTTCCTCACCGGCAAGCGATCAACCGAAATTGATGGCAGGACCGCCGCAGCTGGAACCCATCTCCCGCGCGCCAATTAACATGAAAGCAACGAACGATGCCAAAGCTGTCTTCGATGCGGTTAGCAAGCTTGCGGGGCTCACTGTAATTTTCGACCCTGATTTTACTTCGCGACGCATTTCCGTGGAATTAACAAACGTCACTCTGGAACAGGCGCTGAACATCGTAGCGCTGCAAAGCAAGGCATTCTGGCGTCCGGTGACCTCGAACATTATTTTTGTCGCCCCTGACCAGGCGCAAAAGCGCAAGGACTATGAAGAAGAAATCGTAAAGACATTCTACCTTCACAATACGGTGCTGCCGCAGGAACTCACCGAAATCGTCACGAGCATTCGTCAACTGCTCGATCTGAGGCGCGTGCAGCAAATTAACGCTCAGAATGCGATTGTGATCCGCGATACTCCCGACCGGGTCATGCTGGCGCAGAAGATCATCGACGACATTGACAAGGCCAAGCCGGAAGTGGTGATTCAAGTCGCCGTGATGCAGGCGCGTCGCGACCGTCTCCAGAACCTCGGGATTACGCCAGGCACTTCGGCTACACTCGCGTTTACGCCGCCCAATACAACGACGGCAACTTCGGGTGGTACAACCCAGTCGGCCGCTTCAATTGCGCTCAATCAACTGCAACATCTTTCTACCGCGGACTACAGCTTGACGCTGCCGGGCGCGCAAGCAAATTTCCTGATGACCGACAGCTCGACGCACATTATCGACAACCCGGAAATTCGCGTCGTTGACGGCCAAACAGCCAAGCTTCGCGTCGGCGATCGCGTTCCGGTTGCGACCGGAAGTTTTCAGGCGGGCGTTGGAGTCGGCGGCGGAGCCGCGGGCGGTCTGGTCAATCCCCTGGTCAACACGCAATTCCAGTACCTGGACGTCGGCGTGAACGTGGACGTCACGCCGCGCATTCATCCCGACCACGAAATCAGCTTAAAAGTGAATGTGGTCGTCTCGTCGGTCACCGGGACGGCCAGCATCGGCGGGATCAGCCAGCCGATCATCAGCCAGCGAAGTATCGAGCACGATGTGCGCTTGAAGGACGGTGAAGTCAACGTTCTCGGCGGCCTGATCGAACGTACGGACTCCAATGTTATCAATGGGTGGCCCATACTCGCGAAGTTGCCCTTCTTCCGCTACTTTTTTTCAGGCGACACCGTGGACCATCAGGAGAACGAGGTGCTGATCGTATTGATCCCGCACATCGTGCGCCTCCCCACGATGACGGCTGAAAATCTGCGCAGCATCGCGTCGGGAACGGACACGAATGCGGAAGTGCACTTGGAAAACGCAGTGATGGCGCCGCCGGTGCCGAAGACGCAAGCCGTCCCTGTACCGGTACAGCCTCCCGCGGCGGCCGCCCCGGCGCCTCAAGGGCCTGCATCGCAGAACCCGACTTTGCGATTCGATCCTGGAACCGTCGCCCTGAAACCGGGAGAAACAACGACGATCGGCGTGGTCGTGCAGAACGTTCAGGATCTGTATTCCATCCCGATGCTGTTGCAATTCAACCCGGCGGTTATTTCCGTCGAAGACGTGCGCCAAGGCGGATTTCTCTCGGGTGGGACCCAGGACATAGCCATTGTCGAACGCGTGGACAAAGAGCGAGGCCAAGCCATCATTTCCGCAACGCGCATGCCGAACACTCCGGGCGTGAGTGGCTCGGGCACCCTGGTCGGGATTGTCGTGCGCGGTGTTGCGCCGGGCAATTCCCAGCTTTCCATTGTGCAAGTAAACGCGAAAGATTCACAACAGCGGCCCATCCAGATGGTGACCAGCGAGGCCGCTATCCGGGTTCAGTAAGCAGGACGGAGATTTTATGCAACCACGTATTTCACAACGGCGCAAACAGCGACTCACTCAGACGGGGATGACCCTGCTCGAATTAATTATCGCCTGCGGAATCCTCCTGGTGCTTTCTTCAGCCGCGCTGCCGCTGGCCCGAGTAACGATCAAGCGCCAGAGGGAGGCTGAATTGCGGCGCGAACTGCGCGAAATGAGAGATTCCATCGATCGGTACAAGAACGACGCGGATAAAAATTTGATTCGCACCGAGGTGGGCAGTGAGAATTATCCGCCTGATCTCGAAACCCTGGTCGCAGGTGTAGATATCAGCGTCGGCAGCGCCGCGCAAATTGGTGTCAGCGCCGCTGCCTTGGCCGCTGCAAGTGGAACGGCAAAGGGCGCTGGCTTGTCCAGCCCAACATCAACTACTGAGTTGCCGTCGAAGGTGCGATACCTTCGAAAAATTCCGGTGGATCCAATGACCGGGAAGGCCGAGTGGGGATTGCGCTCGATCCAAGATGACCCCGACTCCCATAGCTGGGGAGGACATAATGTATTTGACGTATATTCTCTTTCCACGGACACTGCAATGGACGGAACAAACTATGGAGATTGGTAAAAAGCCGATGCGTTCGATCGCTCTTCCCTCCCTTGCGGGAAGGCTCCGCAAGAACAGGCGCGGATTGCGCGCCGGGGGATTCTCTCTTCTCGAATTAATGATCGTCCTAACGATCATCATGATCCTGGCATCGATCGCAGCGGGACGATACGACAGGTCGGTCCAACGCTCGAGAGAGGCTGTACTTAAGCAGGATCTCTACACGATGCGGCAAGCCATTCAGCAATATACGCTCGACAAACAGGCGGCGCCCACTTCGCTCGACGACCTCGTTACGGCAAAATATATAGGCACAATTCCCGTCGATCCCATCACACGCCAGAAGGATTGGCATCCGGATTCCGACGATATGCTCCTTACACCCGAGCAGACCTCTCCCGGCATCAATGACGTACACTCCTCATCCGATATGGTTTCACCGTTCGAGAACACGGCCTACAACACTTGGTAATTGCAAGAGCAAGTTCGCTCCAGTTTTAATCACGACTCAAGAATAGGCGTGGAACCAGGGTAAATCTTGCGGGATTCAGTTCCCAATCCGTTCGGGCAATACTTCACGGCTGACTTCTACTCGACCATGCCCAGGCGGTTGCGGGCAGAAACGGTTTCTTTCAATCCTTTGAAGCCACCAAAGAACGGGAAGCAACATCAGCAGCCCTACGGCGAAAAATACCACCCCACCTTGGTGATGCAGACGCCCATCCAGGAAACCAGGGTCGACATGAATGGCTAATAGAGTGAGCGTGGTGATCCGAATTCCGTTCTTTAGAATGAGGACTGGCACGGTTGCGAACAAGAATACGGCACGCGTCCAGGGCAATCGCAGCAGAAGGTAGCCGGCGGCCAGGCACGTGATCAGCAGGGCGGTGGCGGACCGAATTCCGCTGCACTCCTTGGCAATTTCTATACTCACGCTGGGCAAGGTAAAGAACAGACCGTTACGAATAACCGGCGTTCCGGTCGCGTGAAAGATCCAACTCGTGACCTCGGCCGAACCCCATTGAAGCCAGACAATGAACCGGTCAATCGCAGACGCAGGCAGCGGTACCATCAGGAGAAGAAAGAGAAGCGGAAAAAGACCCGCGCGAAAAGCGCGGCTGCCAAAAACCCATGAGAAGCCAGACCATACCAAGAACAAGAAGCCAAGGATTGCCAGCGCCAATGAGCCGTCCGCGGGAATGGATAAGCCAAATTGTCTGGTGAGCGCGTAGAGAAGAACCCCAATCGAGAAGAAAGCTGCGGCAAACCTTGCTGTACCCCCCGTCTTCTGGAGGATCGCTTTCCTCTCCATACATATCAGAGTAATAGCTATCAAAGGAATAAAAATAATGGGCGAATAGGTGTCCGAAGTGAGGGACAAGCGGAGCAGTTCACGCAGCGGGTTCAAGAAAAGCGCAGCGCACGCAGCTAGATAGATCGCCAGCCAGGCGGTTTTCCAGGGCAGAGATTCCGGCCAATGTAATCCGGCAGATTGCATGCTAGATATTTCTCCTGGGGAGCCTGCTATGACAATGTTGAGGCGGACTGAAGCGATTCGCGCATCCGGTTCCGCCATCGTTTCAGCCTGAGAAGAGAATTCATGTTAAGACACTTTTCGTCGACGACGAATAGCGGCAACTCCGGCGAGACCCAGAGCCATCAAAGTCAACGTCGCCGGTTCTGGGACCCTCTTATGTTTGTTTGGCCCATCGTTCGTCCGCGCGTAAGTCCACTGGCTGCCCATTAAGACCAAGGCCAGAGCTGCCAGCGTCAGTCGAGTAACATTTTTTGTCATTCGAATTACTCCTTGAGATTGCGTACTGTCGCTGGCATAGCTGTGGCAATTCTCATGCCACGCTCAGACACGTCTGCTGCCTCCCGGAGGCCGCTAAGTGCCTTCTATCAAACGACTGCTATGAGCTTTGTCCACCGCCCGGCTGGCCCCAGCAATAACGATTAGCCACTGGATTACCCAGATTGGCCATTTCATTGCCCAATATGGCCTTAGCCCAAACAAAATTGTGCCAGCTTAGGAGTTCACCTCAATATGATGGGACCAACTTGGGACAAAACTCGGCCCGCTAGCCAAGGGGTCTTCTTCGTCCCAACATCACCTCGGCCGCCCATCGTCCCAGGTAAACGGAGAGCGCCACACCGTGTCCGCTATAGCCTCCAAGAACCACGGCATGCGAACTGCGGGGATGGAGTTCGAACACGGGCCGCCACTCGTTCGCGATCAGGATTGGCCCTCCCCATCGGTGCGTAAACTCGACATCGTGCACGACCGGATGCAGTCCGCGTACGCGACGCTCCAGCCGGGCGATCAACTCAGCCGCTTGCCCGACCGTGACGTCAATGTCCGCCAGTTCGCGCCAATCCTTCACGTGCACAAGCCCACTCCCGAAAATGATTCCACCGCTGGACAGGTTGCGGCCCCATAGATAGGGGAGGTCAATCGTATAGAAGGGCTTGCCCGCTCCCAACCCCAAAGCCTGGCAATTCGCTTCCGCGAGAGGCTCGGTCGCCACAGCCAACGTGAACTTGGGCTGCGCGCGCTGGACCATGTCGCTCATCTCAAGCGACATTGCATTCGTGGCCAGCAGGACGTCCCGAGCGCGAACCATTTGGCCATTGACGTCCAACCTCAACGGCTCCTGGAATTCAATTTTCTCGACTTTGGAATGCTCAAAAATCTGAACGCCAAGCGTATCCGCAGAGCGCGCCAAGCCACTCACAAGTTTTCCGGGATCAATCGTGCCCCCGGGCACCTGCTTAACCGCGCGCAGACCTCCGGAATCCGCCCATGCGATCGGAGAGTCCGGCAGACCGGCGGTTCGACCAAGTTCCCATGCACCGGGAATTGAGAGATCGCATTCCACGCCCAACTCTTTTAGGATGTCCGAGAACCCTGCTAATACGTCGCCTAAGCCGGGAAGGTCACCGGCGGCGGTTTCTGCCAGGGTCATTCCGCCTGTATGCCCGCTTGAGCCAGCACCGACCTGACTGGATTCGAACAGGGCGACACTTTTTGAAGGTTCGAACCGGCGCAGGCAAGCAGCGGCCGAAAGGCCTGTGAATCCACCGCCGATTACAGCGAAATCTACCTCTTTGGGAATTGGTCGTATTGAGGCGCAGAAATCAATTCTCCAGGGAGGGTCGCCCCAATGAGTCTTGAGCGTGGAGCCTGGCATGCCCTAACTCCATCCGAAAAATCGGTCGTGATCTAGTTTGGAAAGAACCATGCCCGCTCCGTCACAAAGAACACGGTTCACCGTGAACGGGACGAAGCGGCCGTTACAAAAACCATCGTGTGTTCGTGGCAGTTGCAATTGTAGCAGCCGCCCGCGTTTGGGGCGGGCAGCGGTTTGTTGGCCCGAGCACCAATATGCTCACTACCGAAAATCGGCTTCGTTGTGCGTCGCCGCGTCGTTCGCTCGAATTTCTTTATCGAAAATGCTTCGAGGACTGCACTGCGCCGCGGGGCGGCACGGTCAGCTAAATAAAGAGGCCGAACCGTTTACTCACCAACGCCAAGTGTGAAACCTGTGAAGCGCCGCTGGTAGCCTGCGAACGTCCCGAACAAAGGAGAAGTCACATTGTAAAATACGTCGTGCGGATTTTGATGATTCGTGGCGTTGAGGGAGAAGACCCCCACGCGAACCTTGCGGCCTTTGGAGCCATCCAAGAATGGTATGTGCAGCGTGATGTCCCGGTAGATCTTTGCGTCCAGTGAAAAGTACATCGGGAAGCGCGAACTGTTCGGCGTGCCTACGTAGTTCTGCAAAACATCCAACTCCGAATACGGGAACCCCGAGTGCACGTCAGCGACCGGAGCGACGGATAATTTCCACCAAGGAAGGTGGACAAGGCCCCCGGCGATAACTCGATGAGGGATATCCGACGATGGAATGCCGTAGGCGTTCGGGCGAATCACCGGAGCCTCAACCGGGACGAAGGTATCTGAAAGCGCGTTAAGGTCACCGCGAGCGCGGCTCCACACATAGGTGAGATTTAGATCGGCGCGTTCACTGGGCTGATAGTGAGCGCTAAACTCAGCCTGGCGATACTGCGAAGTTCCCGTGTTCGTAAGAGCCAGCACGCCAATTGTGCCGCTCGCGGGAAGCATCGGGTCCACGATGAAGAGATCTCTCGTGTGGGCGTCCAAGTAGCCCACCCGGACGCTGAGATTCCTGCGCACCGCGCTTTCGACTTCCGCATTCCAGGTAAGTGTGCGGGGAGTGCTGCCGGGATTTTGCGGTCCGGGCGAAGTCGTGGTCGCTCCCGCAGGCAGATAGAGATTTTGCAGGGTGATCGGCGGCCCCACAAGCACACCAGATGAATTGAACATGCTGATCACTCGCTCCTGATTGTCAGCGAAGCCCGCCGCAAGCAGAGGGACATGTCCGTAGAGTACGCCGGCGCCGGCACGGATCACGGTTTTCCCGTTTCCGGGCGCATAAGACAAACCCCCGCGTGGCGCGAACGCGAGACTGCGGCCGATGGTTTGGCTCGTCAAGCGCCCACCGAAGTTTATGGACAAGCTACTCGTCAGAGTCCACCGGTCCTCCGCAAATTCCGAGATTTCCTCGCTGGTTGCTTTCAATAGACCGGCGCCTTGAAAATCGATGTCTTCGGCGAGCGAGCCGTCTTCCGCCCGCACGTGGATGGGATGAGATACGCTGTCGCCGCCGTAAGTCCGGTATAAAATATCTATTCCAAATTTCAGATCATGGTGGCCGTACCAGGATTTGGCCGGTACTTGCACGGTCGGGAGGACTTCTACTTGATTGGCTTTCCTGGCCCAGTTATTGAAGAAATTTCCGCCCCAGCCTTCGGGAGTAATTTGCATATCGGCCGGCCCCTGGGCGTAGGTGCTGCTGTCGAAACGCGTATAGCGAACGACCGTGTTGAGGATCACCCCTGATTCAAGCTGGTAGCTGTCTGAGAGGCCGGCGGACACCCCCCGCCTCCGATAGTCAACAGATGCACTCTGAGGGACCAGCGTATTGATATTTATGAACTGAAGATTCTGTGGAAAGAAATTGATGTTGATGTTCACCACATGCTGTGGTGAAAGAATTGCCTGAAGTTCCGTAAAGGAAATGAAGCTTCTCTTGTACGTCTCATTGAAGGGCCACGAAAGGCCGCGCACAGGGTCCCTCCGAAACTCGTACGTCAGGTTCTCGGAGAAACTATATTTATTCTGGACCAGCGGACCGCCGAACTCGAACCGTGGCGTCACGTTCGCGAGCCCCACGAGGTCGCCACCCTTTGCCCGGAAGGCCGGAACGAAATCGTACAGCTTGTAGTTCCATGCAGCCGGAGGAGGCTTTAGTTCGATTCTCGTCAGTCCGCCGGAAAATCCTCCGAATTCGGAACTATCCGGCGTGTTAAAGACTTGCATGGATTGAATGACCCCGGGCGGAATGGGAATCGCGAAACTCCCTGCCACGGGGTCCACGTTTTCGGCCGAGTCCACCAACAACATGCCCTGGCTTTCCGTCTGGCCATTGAAATTCAACTTTCCTTCCTGCGTCCGAATCACACTGGGCGACAACGACAGGGCCTCGGAAAGTTCATTCGTTCGGAGGGGCAGGGACTCCAACTGCTTTTCGCTGACGGTGGACGTAGCGCTCACACTCTGCGTTGCAATATCGGTGGCTTCTCCTTGAACCTCGACTTGCTCACTGACAGTGCTGATCTGCAGCGGAGCGTCCAGGACAGCAGCCTGCCCGGGTGTTAGCCTCACGGTCGCGGTCCACGGTTTAAAGCCTTCCAGGCTCGTTTCGGTCGTGTAGCTTGCGGCGGCAAGATGGGTGAATTCGTAGCGACCGTCAGCATCCGTCACAGTCGACATGGACGACGACGCGGGGGCGGGGCCCGTCAACTTCACGGTGATACCCGCAAGATTATTTGTTGAGCCCTCGCCAGTCGTAACGGTTACCCTGCCCCTAATGGACGCTGTCAAAGTTTGCGAGTCCGCACCCGTTTGCTGGGCAAATCCGGGAATCGCGAAAATCGCCAGGGCCAGAAGCAATCGTCCGCGCAGGAAGCTTGATGAGAATTTGGCCGTATTACCGCAATACTTCACTGGGGCGCTCCTCGACCAAATCGCGGTTCTTTTCCTGGAACTTTGGCGCGAGGGACGCGGTCAGCTTTGGTGCAGTGTGGGCCGGACTTCGCCTCGACAAATGGGTTGGTCTGCAAAGACACGCTCTCTCTCCGAGTTTGGCCGCATGGATCATAATAAAGAGGTCAATCTGAATGAATTGCGGGCAAACCTATGATCCCAGGGTTTGGCTCCGAAACCAAACGCGACGTTGCTTATATTTTCTCAAACGGTTACCCGCGCAGACGGCCGCTCTGCAATGCAGCCCCTTTCCCCACCCGTATGCACCCTATTTTAAACAACTTAAGGCCCATGGAGAAGCGTATGATGGGCAAACCCCAAGTCAACATCGGGTGAGCCAAAATGGGAATCGATGCACCCAATGCTCCGGGCAACAGTCAGTTGACAGCGTATGCATGGCTTGCTATGTTCATCGGTCAAATCGGCATTTACGTGAGGTAAGCCGCCGCCTTTCGGGCCGGTATTTTGTTTCGTTGCGCAGCACACTTCAAGACACGATTTCAGAAAAGAGAGTCTGATGAAGATCGATATCTTCTGCCATATTTTTCCGCAAAACTTCTATGACCGGATGCGCAAGCTGCCGGAAAGCGGCA
>Ga0137409_10004368_pt1 | contig 14855 bp, 13 predicted proteins | sample CZODoug1_16funga_FD_122059 | JGI IMG/M metagenome (GOLD analysis project Ga0137409, IMG submission 122059) | Vadose zone soil fungal communities from Angelo Coast Range Reserve, California, USA - CZODoug1_16fungal (Hybrid Assembly) | ecosystem: Environmental > Terrestrial > Soil > Vadose zone... | reverse complement strand
CGCACTTGAGATCATCCAGAATCAAGCGCCCTCCCACCCATCCCTCGGCTCTGCTGTCATCGACGACGGCATGGGAGAATTCAGAGTCGATGTTTCGTCTATCCGGCAGCGCTTTCTCGAAGCCTTTCGTCTTCGCAGCGAACATGCCTCATCGATTGACGACGCCATGCGCGACGCCATGTCGACGCGACTCATCGAAGAATATGGTAGCCCGGAGGAAGCTGCCAAAGCCATTTGGACCCTCGCCCGCGAAAATGACTGGCTTCGCGAGGGCGAAGGCGCTGAGAGGTACCTATTACGGAGGCCTACCGTAAGCGCCCGCAATGAAGCCACGCTTGACCTCACGGTCGCTTGGCACCGCGACCCGATTGGGCATTTGCGCCATGACGGGTTCGAGTGGCGCTGGACCGCGCTCGACAAGAAAATTCCACCTCTCATTCGGCAGACAACCCCCGGCAAGTTGCCGCCGTTCATTGTGTCGCTGCTGCCGGAAGGGTGGCTCGAATCCGTTCTCAAGGACAAGGATGAGCGTGCAGCCCTGCGCTCCGGCAAGCGCTACATATCCAACATCACTATCGTCGAGAACGAGGCCGAGCTCAAAACCTTGCCGAAAGACGTATTGAAGACGCGTCTTGTCCAGTACTCCAAGGACGGGCTGTTCACCGGCACCTATGCGGGCCCAAGCCGAGGCAGCCTCAATGAGACGTTTGAGCGCAATCTCGCGCGGATGTTTGAAAGCAAAGAGACGCCACGTCTATCCGGCATTCAGATAAAAGCACCCCTCTATCTCGATGAGCAGGGCAAATTGCTTCCGAGCACTGGCAATCCGTTCACACACATCTTCAAGCCTGCAGGGACGAGCGGTTTTGAGGCGCTGCCCATCGTTGAATGGCTTTCCCTGACGCTCGGCCGCGCTTGTGGTTTCGATGTGCCGACCATCGCACTCATCAACATGCCAGATCAGCTGCCTCCGGCCCTCGTCGTGGAGCGTTTCGATATCCGCGAGGGCGGAAACGACACGCGCATGCTCGCGCTTGAGGACTTCTGCTCCGTCCTTGAGTTGCCAACGCAGGCGAAATACGACGGCACCATCGACCGGGTCGCGCGCCAGGTGCGCCCGCTTTCCACCGCGCCCGACGAAGACATTACGACGATCATTCGCCGAGCTTTGTTCGCCTGGCTGGTTGCCGATGGCGACATGCACCTCAAGAACATGGCGCTGCTCAAGGTCGCTGAGCCCGGCGAGGAGAGGTTCGATAGCGTGCGGATGGCGCCCATGTACGATGCGGTAACGACCCGGGTGTTTCCGAATCTTGCCCATGACCGCATGGCGCTGAAATTGAACGGCAAGGACGACAAGTTGCGCCGCGCCGATTTCAAGACGGTGGCCACCCGGGCAAGCCTCAAGGCAGCGACCGCCGACGAGATCATTGATGGACTGATCGCCGCCATGACGAATGCGGTCGATAAGGTGAGCCTGCCAGTTCTTACGCACTATGGCCCAGACGGGCGGGCGGTCGCTGGTCAGGTTCTAGACATCGTCCGCAACCGTCTCGCTGGCTTCAACTAATCGGCGGTACGCTCTCCTGTCCGCGCGCTCACCGCCTCAACGAGACATCCGTCCGTTTGCCTCGACATGCTCTCGCGTTTCGCGACGGGAAAGAAGCGGACCAACCAGGGTCAAACTGGGCACTGGGTTTTGACCATCTCGCTACGGTAATGTACGGCTGATCCACCTTCGTGGGACCAGTCTTATGGTCGAAGACCAAATTGCCGAAATCGGAATTGACCATGACGGCAGATTGTATGTGCGCCCGATAGGACGCACGTTCCCTTACATCTATCGAGCGGCGATGGAGGTCGGTTGGGACCCTGTGCGCGGTGTCCTATTCAGCCCCAAACCGCGTGAATGCTCATATCGAGACTGGTTCAGGCAAATCTTAGCGGCAGTCACCGATGAATATGGCATTCGTCTCACAGTTGGCCCCAGAGCCATTTGGTCAAATGTTTCCGATGAGCTTCGGAAGCAAATTGAAACAGACCAAGGTCAGGTGTCATGACGTAGAATGGGAGCGGGCCATGTGGAAGCCCGACTTGCCGATCAGGCCGTGACCGAACCGGCTCCGCCGGAGTGGTCTGAATTGGTGATGTACATTCCAGCGATGGCGGTCCCGACAGGACTCGAACCTGTGACCTTCGGTTTAGGAAACCGCTGCTCTATCCGGCTGAGCTACGGGACCGATGTGGAGAATCTCTATTTCAATATCTGGCATTTTGAAAGTGCAGGCCCTTCGAAACCGGCCTCGGACCCAAGTGAAAGTAACCGTTGGTCGCAAATCACAAAGGACTCGACCCTGGCGCGACCGCAGGGAGCAGCTCTCCCGGTGCGCGTCTTGCGCGTCGCGCATTTGTGGTCAAATTCGAATCAAAAGATTTCCATATTACGGCAAAAATGCGCCGGCCGGACAGGCGACCGAGTCGCGAAGTTGTTTTTAATGCCGACTCAACCCGGCGGGCGGTTCAGCCGTGAAGCCGGGCGGCGAAGACGCTCGGTCTAGCATTGTGTCAAACGCATTTCGCGCGTTCGATACTTGTGCCAATTGATCAATTTCGGTCCGAAAATTTCATTGCGCGAGAAAAATCGCCGATCCCGGTGCGGCATCGCGCGGCAAGAGGCAACGTGCGTTGCAACCGTTGATCTGCCTTGAACTGGATTACCGCATCTGATGACCAAGTTTTGCCATCATCTTATGGCTTGATTCTGTCGGAATGCGGGGGAAATCAGAATCTGCCACGGTTGACCGGGTTTCCCTTTCCGTGAAAGGTTGACCTCACACGATGCAGAAGCGCCGCCAGTGGGCGACGAAACCGGGCAGACGGCGACTACTCTCACCAGTGAACGAGCGGCATCACCACCCAACTGCGGTATCCGGCAGGTTACGTGAAGCACCCGCTACGCAAAGATCGGACGTGATGAATCTCGAAGGACTAATGATAACGCCACTGGCCTTCGCGGCCGCGCTTGCGGCATTTGACGCGCATGCGCAGGTGCCGCGGGATTGCGGCGGCAGCAGCGAGGCGTCGGCCGAGGCTGCCCGCGTCATCGACGGCAGATCGTTCCTCCTTGCCGATGGCCGGGAGGTTCGCTTGGCCGCGATCGAAACGCCGCTTGCGGTTCCGGGCGACGAGGACGAGACTCGCGTGCAGGCTGCGCTAGCCGCCAAGACTGCGCTTGAGACATTATTACTGCATCGCGAGGTCCATCTGTTCGCTTTGAGTCCCGATCGGTATGGCCGATTGGTAGCCTTTGCGTTTATCCGGACATCGTCGGGTGAGGCCCTGGTACAGCACGAATTGGTAGCGGCCGGCCATGCGCTGGTCTCGCCCGCCGCCTCAGCGGCGACGTGTCGCATTTACTTGCGGAACGCTGAACGGGACGCAAGGAAGGGTGGGCTTGGCCTATGGGGCGACCCATATTATGCCGTCAAGGCCGCCGCTGACCCGGCGGATGTTCTTGTAGAACAAGGGCGATTCGCGCTGGTGCAGGGCAAGGTGATGTCGGTGCGCGAAAGCGGCGGCATCGTGTACGTTAATTTTGGGCGGCGTTGGTCGGAGCAGTTCACGGTTACGCTTCTCAAGCGGAATGAACGCATCTTCGCGGGTGCCGGGTTGACGCCGAAGGCGCTTGCGGGCCACAGCGTAGAGGTGCGCGGCTGGGTCGAGGAGCGAGGCGGTCCGGCCATCGAAGTGTCGCGGCCTGAGCAGATTGAAGTCGTCCACTAGGAACCGGCAGCGACCGTGGTGTTGACAAGGGCGACCAATGACAAGCGGTGGAGGCCGGCGGCCAGAAGAGCCGCGGCGGCCGCGATGGCGCTTGCGGTTGCGGCGTGTTCCTCCGTCCCAGGGGCGCGGCAAGTTTTGCTACCTGACCTGCCCAAGAACGCCGAGGCGAATTCTCCGAGCGTTCGCGAGCATCAACGCGTACTTTCAGCTTACGGCGGCGCTTACGAGGACCCCAGGCTCCATGCCAAGCTCACCAACATTGTTAGCCGTTTGGTTGCAGCCTCCGATAGGCCGGACCTCTCCTACAAGATCACCATGCTCAATTCGCCCGCCGTCAACGCCTTCGCGCTCCCGAATGGGCAACTTTATGTAACCAGGGGACTGCTCAGCCTCGCCAACGACAGCGCCGAGTTCGCCTCGGTGATGTCCCATGAAATGGCCCATGTGATCGCGCGCCATGCCGCGACCCGGGAAGAGCAGGCACGCAAGACCGAGGTGATCAGCAACGTCAATGATCTGTTGAGCGATCCCCAGGTCGGCGCAATGGCGCTTGCGCGCTCGAAGATCGCGCTGGCGAGCTTTTCGCAGCAGCAGGAATTCGAGGCCGACGGCATCGGGGTGGGTATCGCGGCGCGCGCTGGCTTCGACCCCTTTGGCGCCTCGCGACTGCTCACCTCCATGGGGCGGCGCAACTCTGAGTTGTATACGGCGAGCCGCGGGGGCGATGCGCGGTCGCTCGATTTCCTGTCCTCCCATCCGGCGACGCCGGAACGGGCCAAGAATGCTGCGGACAGCGCCCGCCAGTTCCCTGCCACCGGTCGAGCGCATCGTGACAAGGCGGCCTATCTGGCAAGTCTCGATGGCATGACGTACGGCGAGGACCCGGCCGATGGCTTCGTGCGCGGCCGGCATTTCCTCCATCCCAAGCTCGGCTTTAGCTTTATGGCGCCCGAGGGTTTCGTGCTGGACAACACCACCCAGGCGGTGCTCGGCTCAAAGGAGGGCGCCGGGCAGGCACTGCGGCTCGATGTCGTGAAAGTCTCGCCCGAACAGTCGCTGATCGAGTATCTCAACTCGGGCTGGATCGAGAATATCGAGAACGGTTCGGTGGAGGAACTCTCCGTAAACGGCATTCCGGCTGCGACCGCGACCGCAACCGGGAATCAGTGGGCGTTCCGGCTTTATGTCGTCCGGCTCGGCGGCGAGGTCTACCGCTTCATCTTCGCCGCCAAGAACCGCACCGCCGAGGCTGACCGCGCGTTCCGCGAGTCGATCCAGACATTCCGCCGTCTGACGGCCCAGGAAATCCGGTCGATCAAGCCGCTGCACCTTAAGATTGTGAAAGTGCAGCCGGGCGACACGGTCGAGTCACTTTCGACCAGGATGGCGCCGTTCGATCATCAAGTCGAACGGTTCCAAGTATTGAACGGCCTTGAGCCCGACGAGCAATTGAAAGCCGGCGACTTCGTCAAGATCATCGTTGAGTGATCCGCGCGGTCCGGCGCAGCGATTGATCAGCCTCGCCATCATGACCCGGCGGAAGCGGCTTGGCCTGTAAGGAATTGGCCTGTAAGGAATTGGCCTGTAAGGAATTGGCCTTAAGGAAAAGGCCCGGTTGATGCCGGGCCTTGAGAAACCTTTGTGCGGGATTGTGACCGCCTTCAGGCCGCCTCATCCTCGATCACCTGGTCGTCGCCCTCTGGGGCCTTGCCTCGGCGCGGGCCTTTTGCGAGCGCAGCTTCGATTTCCTTGACGGCCTCGGTCTCCGTCACGCGCTGCACGGCCGAAATCTCGCGCGCCAACCGGTCAAGCGCTGCCTCATAGAGCTGACGCTCACTGTAGGACTGCTCGGGCTGAGTATCGGACCGGAACAGGTCACGAACCACCTCGGAAATCGAGACTATGTTTCCGGAGTTGATTTTTGCCTCATATTCCTGCGCCCGACGCGACCACATTGTGCGCTTGATCCGCGCGCGCCCCTTCAAGGTTTCCAGAGCGCGCTTCACGATCGGTGGCTCCGCAAGCTTGCGCATGCCGACTGCCCCGATCTTTGCGGTCGGAACCCGGAGTGTCATCTTGTCCTTCACGAAGTTGATGACAAACAACTCCAGCTTGTATCCCGCAACTTCCTGATCTTCGATGGACACGATCTGTCCGACGCCATGCGCTGGATAGACGATGAATTCGTTGGTTTTGAACCCCTGCCGCTGGGTTGCCTTTTTCGAGGTCATTCCCTGGTTAACTCCTTGACCCTTTGGCCTGTCATGACCGGCGGGCTTGGCCGCAGGCAGGCCCCGGCGCCCTGCGCCCCGGGAAGCTTGCGTTGCCCCGCGACGGCTCGCCGAGGAGGGCTTGAGGGTCTTTTTCGTCTTGGACCTATGACGCGTCTTGCCTGCCACTGCCGATTGCGTGGATTACACGCCCCTGTTTGACGGTTCCCCGGGGAAACTTCGAAAAAATACGCTCCCAGAGGGAGCGTCGAAGCGATGTTTTTCTTGGTTGTTTTGTATATATCACGTCATCAGCAGAAATCAAAGCTTTACAATGCTTAAAAGCGTGGATTGGGCCGCTCCGTTCCAATAAAAACCGAAAAGCGTTAATCATTGGCAGAACGTGATGCAAAATACCGCACCTGCTAATCCCCGGTACCCGGCTCCGGGTCGAAGTATTTCAGTTTGCCCTCTACCCCATCCCATTCCTTACCGTCGGCGGGTCCTTCACGCTTTACCGTGATATTGGGCCACGACTTCGAATACTCGGTGTTGAGCCCGAGCCATTTCTCGAGCCCGGGCTCGGTGTCGGGCTTGATGGCCTCTGCCGGGCATTCAGGCTCGCACACGCCGCAATCGATGCATTCGTCGGGATGAATGACGAGCATATTGGCGCCTTCATAGAAACAGTCGACGGGACAAACCTCGACGCAGTCCATGTACTTGCACTTGATGCAGTTCTCGACGACCACATAGGTCATAACAAGCTCCGGCCCAGAGTGTGGCTTTGCTCAGCGGGTGCTAACGCCGGCGGGCCGGGCGCGCAACCCCTCCGAACCTGTGCCATGCCATACCGATACAATGCCAACAAGATCAATCGTTTTCTGCGCCGCCGTCACCACCCCCGCAAGGATGTAGGATGGGTTGAGCGAAAAGCCAAACCCATCAGCGCCCGGGCCGGCCGAAGGCCGGACCCAGTGGCTCGCCATCCTACCCTCCCGCGCTTGCGGGGAGGGCAGGGTGGGGCCCGCAACGACATATCAGCGTGGCGAGTTGCCAAGATCTTCGTATAGCTGCGAGGCCGCTGCGGCATTACCCCGTCGCGGCGCCAGCCCGATGACCTTGAGAACCCGAACGCCGCCATGGAGCGCGACCGTAACCACATCCCCACATTTGACATCGCGACCGGGCGCCGCCACTCGGACGCCATTGACCCGAACATGCCCCACAATGGCCAGCGACGCGGCCGCGCTGCGGGTGCGCACGATTCGGGCGTTCCACAGCCACCGGTCGATCCGTTGCCGGTCTGCCGACACGACACGATCGCCTCAGCGGCGCTCCTTGGCGTTCGCCTCAAGCTGGGCTTTGAGGGCCGCAAGCTTGGCAAACGGCGAGTTCGGGTCGATCTGCTTTTCGCGCTCGCGAAGCGGCGCGTAGTCACGACGATCCTTGTGCTCGGCCCGGCCTTTCGCGAAATGCGGCCGCTCGCCGCGGGCGCGATCGGGACGATCAGCTTGACGCTCGGAACGGTGCTCGGCGCGATGATCTCTCTGGCGCCGCTCGCCGCCGTCGTCCCGTTCGCGCCGGAATTCACCCTGCGGCGCGCCGCGCGGGCCACGATGACGTGGACCTTTCTTTTCGATTGCCTCGACGACGGGTTCGGCCCCCTCCGCCGCCGTAATGGCGCGCTCGTCCGTTGCGTTCGCGGCTGGCACCCTATCTTGGCTCTGGCGCGCACGTTGCCACTGGGGCGGGCGCCGCTGGCCGCGCCGCTCTTCGCTGCGGCCGCCCGGGCGCCACACATCGATGAGCTCCGGCTCCACAGTCACCCCGGGCACTTGAGGCAAGTCCGGATCGACCGTGGCTCCGCCTGATGACGTTACCGGAGCATCGGGGGTGCCAGCCTCGGCCACGGCCGTAACCTCGTCGGCTGCCGGCAGGGCCGGATCGGGGGCGCCCTGGTCGTCCGCAATGGCCGCCGTCGCCGCGGAGTCGCCCGACGCATGCAACGTCGTTCCAGGGGAGGTCGAGTCGTGAAGGGCCGGCCCTTGGTCGACCTGTGCGCCGTCCGCGGCCATCTCACCTTCCGCCTGAGGGGGAGGATCGGTCACGGTATCCACCAGCGGTTCCAATCCGGTCGCAGGTTGATCGCTCGTGAGCGCAGCCGCGTCGGGTGCCGGCAGCGTTTCCGCTTCAGCCGCCACCTTGACGGGCTTCGGCCGTCTCTCCATGCGATAACCGAGCGCCCGCAGGATCGAGGCAAAATCCTCGCCGGAAGAGCCCGTAAGGGAGGTCATGGCCTGGGTAACCGTGAAGCCAATGCCCTCGAACGCACCGGCGGGCTGGGGCGCGGCTGAGCCCGGTCGCCAGCTGAGTGCCGGCCGGATCAGATCGGCGAGACGTTCCAGGATGTCGACCCTCACGGCGCGCTCGCCGCAAACCCGATATCCGATGGTGCGATAGAACGAACGCTGCACCTCCTTGTCGACGGGAAACGACGTCCGACCGCTCGCCGCGAGCCGCTGCAGCTCGTCGAGCCCTTTGATATCCGGGCCGCCGTGCTTGAGCGCCCAAAGCTGCGCCGCCAACGCGCGCGGCGCCGGCTTGAGCAGAAGCGGAACATAAACGTGATAGGCGCCGAACCGCACGCCATGCCGGCGCAGGACGGCCCGCAAATCCTGGTCGAGACTCTTAAGATCGTCGGCAACCTTGCTGCGCTCAAGAACGCCGAGCGCTTCCACGAGTTGGTAGGCAATGCCACGGGCCAGCCCCGTGATATCCTCGGCGGCGCCCAATACGAACAACGGCGCGAGCAGCCGCTCGATATGGGTGCGCGTCCACAAGTCGAGACGGATCTGCGCCGCTTCGAGCGGCGCGCCAGTGAGCTGTTCGTCGGCGAGGATGCGCACCCGCGGCCGCAACACGGTATCGCCCGCCAAGATCTTGGCGACCGGCTCGCCGATCCAGCGGATCGTCGCATCCGACGTCAGTACGAACTGAGAGTCCGGCGCGTGAGCGAGCTTGTTGGCGCGCGTCTCGATTTCGCCCGAAAGCGCCTTCTGTGCCGCAGCAGACAGCGCCTTCGCATCCGTTCCGCCCGATGTCGGGTCTGGTGCGAAACGGAAGCCGTCAAGTCGTCCGATTGTGTGGCCTTCGACCACGACTTCGCCGGTTTTCGTGATTTCCGTTTCCAGCATCGTGTTCTCTCGCATCCGCCGCATCAACACGCTGGTGCGCCGGTCGACGAAGCGTTCCGCCAATCGCTCGTGCAACGCATCGGAAAGCCTGTCCTCAATCGCCCGGGTGACGCCCTGCCAGTGGTCGGGATCGCCAAGCCAATCCGGTCGATTGGCCGCGAACGTCCAGGTTCGGATATGCGCAATCCGGGTCGAAAGGGTATCGATGTCGCCGTCGACATGGTCTGCCTGCGCGATCTGGCGAGCAAACCAGTCGTCCGAAATCCTACCCTCTCGGAGCAGAAAACCATAGAGGGTGGCCACCAGTTCGGCGTGGGCGGCGGGAGATATTTTCCGATAGTCGGGAATTTGGCACACGTCCCATAACCGCGCGATCGCGACTCGGCTGCTCGCGAGCGCGCGCACTTCCTCGTCTCGGGCCGCATGCTCGAAGACCATGATATCCTCGGCGACTGGCGCCCGGGTGAGGCCCGGATGGGCCGGCAGCATCGCAAGCGAAGCCGCGAGCGCGCCGAGCGAGGAAAAATCGAGTTCCGAATTGCGCCACTGGAGCACCTTTACGGGCTCGAAACTGTGGCCTTCAAGCGCATGAACGAGTTCGGCATCGAACGGCGCACAGCGCCCGGTGGTGCCGAAGCTGCCGTCGCGGGTGGCACGGCCGGCGCGGCCAGCGATCTGGGCAAATTCAGCCGGACTGAGGCGACGGAACTGATAGCCGTCGAACTTGCAGTCCGACGCAAATGCCACGTGGCTGACGTCGAGATTGAGTCCCATGCCGATCGCATCGGTGGCGACGAGATAGTCGACGTCGCCGGACTGGTAGAGTTCGACCTGGGCATTGCGGGTGCGCGGCGAAAGTGCACCAAGCACAACGGCAGCGCCGCCACGCTGCCGCCGGATCAGCTCCGCGATCGCGTAAACCTCGTCGGACGAAAACGCCACGATCGCGGTACGGCGTGGTTGGCGCGTGATCTTCTTCTCGCCCGCGTAAGCAAGTTGCGACAGACGCGGGCGGCTGAGGATGTTGGCGCCTGGTAGCAGTTTTTCCACCATCGGACGGATCGTGGCGGCGCCCAGAATCAGCGTCTCCTCGCGCCCTCTGCAATTGAGCATGCGGTCCGTGAAAACATGGCCGCGATCGAGATCGGCGCCGAGCTGGACCTCGTCGACCGCCACGAAAGCCACATCGAGATCGCGCGGCATTGCCTCGACGGTCGACACCCAGAAGCGGGGATTAGGGGGCTTGATCTTCTCCTCGCCGGTGATAAGCGCAACGGCGTCCGTACCGACCCGATCCACGATCTTGTTGTAGACCTCGCGGGCCAACAGCCGCAGCGGCAATCCGATCAGCCCCGAGGAATGCGCCAGCATGCGCTCGATTGCGAGATGGGTCTTGCCGGTATTGGTAGGACCCAGCACCGCCGTTACGCCTTGGCCTCGCGCACGCTGGTCGCGGTCCCCGGGGGAACTAAACGAGATGGGCATTGAAACCTCCGCCGGCGCACGGGCCGGCCGGCGCGTCAAACGAGGTACCTGTACCACAATATGACCGACGCGAAGGGCGTATGGCTACGCCCTCGACGCCTGTGAACCAAGATCGAACAAAGCGCGCCCGAATCGCTGACTCGGCTCCATCGAGATTCGTTCTCATCCATATGTGGTGGGGTGAGGAATTGAAACCACTCGATTCTGTACGACGTGATGCGAATCCGCGCCGCGACAGGAATTCAATCGCTGACGGCAAGCAAACACCCGTGCGGAAACTGATTCCATATTGTCAAGCCCATAAACCCCATCCCTACCCTCCCCCGCATGCGGGGGAGGGTAGGGAGGGGGCGGATGTTGAACGGCAAACACGCTCAGCGCGCCGCCGCGGTGGCGGGTGTCGAGCGGCTTGCGGCTGCGACGAATTGTGTGGCCTCCAGGACCCCCTGGCCCAACGGGGTCTGGAGTGAGATCCGATATGGCACCACGATCCGGGTTCCGGGGATCGGCGCCAGCCACATTTCCATGTCCTGCTGGGCCATGAGATATTTGATAGCCGGACGTTCTGGCACATAACCGGCCAGGGGCACGAATTGCACCGCGCAGACCACCACCGGCCCTTGATAGCCCTTTTGTGCCTGGACTTTCTCGATGCGCTTGAAGCTCAATTGCAAATCGAAACGCATGCGCCCGTCGAACACCGGGACGGTGCGCCTGCACGCCTCAGGCGAAACCGGATCGCCGCTGCCAGAAACCCGTATCAAGGCCGCACTCATGGGATCGGTGACGCCACGCCGATGGGCGTCCGTCAGAGGGACGCGTTCCGGATTGGGCGTCGTCGGCGGATCGACCACCAGCTCCTTGACAGTCCCGGCGCTGAGCACAATCCGCAGTTCTTCGATTCGCTTTTCATTATTGATCGTCGATACAAAGATCGTAGGCGCCAGGATGTCACTGCGCACGGCGCCGCGGGAGGCGGCATTGCCCTGGCCGGTCGCAAACACCCGCAGCAAACCGCTGGTCATGCCGCTTGCCGCTGCGGTAAATTGATCGTCGCCGATGTCGATAACCCAAGCCCCTTTGCCGATTGGCACGCCTGCCAATGTCGCAACGTAGCGAGCATCGAGTTTGCCCTGCGCGCTGGCGCCGGTGCCTAACAGGCAAATCGTCACGACCGCGGCGCCAGCCATACGAAAACCAAGAGAGATCCTGGTCAGGCTCCAATGCACCACTGATCCTCTCGATCGTACGCACATGCGATAGCTATGTAGGGTAGGAGACCCTTCTCAGCGCGGATTGAGTCGATTATGTGTTCCATCCTCGGACGGCCGGCAAGTCAAAAAAAACAAATTTCTGCCCGCTTGGCCGAGGCGCGATCGGGTGTCAAATCCCGGTCCCATCGGGACCCGCGAAGGTCTTGGAAAGGCCCCGGGTCCCGAACTTGACGGGCGCTACCCGAGTCATTATAGGTCCGCGGTTCAAACGAGCCAAGATTCCAAGCTGTTCGCCATTGGCGGGAGCGTATGAGGCGAAGAGGTACGCCATGTCGCGGCGGTGCGAATTGACCGGCAAGTCGGCCCAGGTCGGCCATAAGGTCAGCCACTCGAACATCAAGACCAAGCGGCGCTTTTTGCCGAACCTGATAAATGTCACAATGATCTCCGACACCCTCGGCCGCACGGTGAAACTTCGGGTTTCCGCCAATGCGCTGCGCAGTGTCGATCACCGCGGCGGGCTCGATGCTTTCCTTACCAAGGCGCGCGCCGCCGAGCTGTCTCCGCGGGCGCTCGACCTCAAGCGACAGATTGCCAAAAAGCTCGCGCTGGCAAGCTGACGGGCCGGGCGGCCCCGCCCGCCGTCGGCAAGCATCACGCGTCGCGCCGCGCGTGCCGCCGCACCTCCGAAGGCGTTGCGCCATAGCGGCGGCGGAAGGCGTGATTGAAATACGACAAGTCGCCGAAGCCGGCTTCGAACGCAATGCTGCTGATTGGGCGGCCAGCAAAGCGAGGATCGGAGAGCGTCCGGTGCACGCGCGACAACCGCTGGTCAAGGACGAATTCGGAGTAGGTGATCCCTTCGCTTTCGAATAGCTTGTGGATGTAGCGCGCCGTCATTCGCTGGCGCTGCGCGACTGCTGTGATCGTCAGGGCGCAGTCGCCGAGATTCGCGACGATATCGGATTTCACGGCCCGCAACCGTGCCGCACGCACACCGCTGCCCTCGGCGATCGCCGCGGTGTCACGCGTCGCGCCGATCGCAAGCGCGGCGAGATCATGGATTTGGGCGACGACAAGCCGGCGCAGTTCCGGCGTCGCCAGCGCTTCATCGTCCTCCAGCATCCCGACATAGTTCACCAGCAGTTTCAGCGCGCCCGTACCGCGCGGAATCAAGCGCCATAGGGCGTCATCGATGTCCGCGACGAGCGGAGCGAGGGCCGCGCGCGGCAGGCGCAGCACAAAACCCCGGTGCATTTGGAGCATTGCTTCGGGTTCGGCAAAAGTCGTGAGCGCAGCATCGCCGGGGTGCAGAATGAGCTCCTGGCCGCGCCCGAACAAGACAGCGCCGCCGCTCAAGTTGGCGTGAAGAGCCAGGTCCACACGGCCGTCGGTGAGCTGGCGGCGGGCTCTCTCCCAGCGCACCCCGTCAGCTGCCGCCATTATGAAGGTCAGGCCGGGCAGCCGCCGTTCGGTGTAGTGGAGACGAACGCGAGCGCCGGACAGCGCCTCCCAGGCGACGAGCCGACGGCGGTCATTCAGCCTGCGCACCGCCTCCGCGCGCTCGCGCTCCGGCAGATCGTCGGTCGAGAACCTGAACAAGCCGGATTTTGCCACTGACGGGAGCATCCGTTCTCCATATTGCTCAGTCGTGACGCGGATGGCCATGCTGCGTCCGCCGGTTGAATTTAGCAGGTGAGTTCGCTCTGCACCAAGCCTTTGTTCCGTCCTGCCCAAGCCCTCCGGCTCCGGGCTGGCTAGTCTCGCCAAATCTCCGCGTCTCGGAAGATGCAGCCAACGGCAGGCGAGCATGAACGATGTGCGCGTCATGTAAGTTTCGCTGTCATGGGAGGGGATCGATGAGACTTCTGCGTAGGCAATTTCTGCAGCTGGCCGCGGGCGCTGCCGTTTTCCCGGCTGCACCGCACATCGCAACGGCGCAAACCTACCCGGCACGGCCGGTGCGCATCATCGTCGGATTTCCGCCCGCGGGGGCGGCGGACATCATCGCGCGATTGATCGGTGAATGGCTGTCGGGGCGTCTCGGCCAGCCGTTCATCATCGAGAACCGGCCCGGCGCTGGCGGCAATATTGGCGCCGAGGCGGTCGTACGCGCGCCCCCGGATGGGCATACGCTCCTCTTGGTGGCTACGCCGAACGCGGTGAATGCGACCCTTTATGACAAGCTCAATTTCGATTTCATTCGCGATATTGCGCCGGTCGCCGGCCTCGACCGCGCACCCTATGTCGTTGAGGTGAATCCCGCCGTTCCCGCCAGGACGGTTCCTGAGTTCATCGCCTACGCCAAGGCCAATCCCGGCAAGATCAATTATGCGTCGGCCGGCACCGGAACCTTGCTCCATGTGGCCGGCGAGCTGTTCAAGATGATGGCCGGGGTCGACATGGTCCACGTCCCCTATCGCGGCACGACCGCCGCGTTGACCGACCTGCTGGGCGGACAGGTGCAGATGATGTGCGACAACATATCGACGTCCATCGAGCATATCAGGACCGGCAGGCTGCGCGCGCTGGCAGTGACCACGGCGACGCGCTCGGACATGCTGCCGGACCTGCCGACGGTGGGCGATTTTCTGCCGGGCTTCGAGCAGAGCGCGGTTTTCGGCATCGGCGCGCCCAGGAACACGCCGCACGAGATCATCGACAGGCTCAACAAGGAGATCAACGTCGGCCTCGCGGATACCAAGGTGAAGGCGCGGCTCGCCGAGCTCGCCGGCCCGGTCCTTCCAGGCTCGCCCGCCGACTTCGGCAAGCTCATCGCCGGTGAAACCGAGAAATGGGCCAAGGTGATCAAGTTCGCGGGCATCAAGCCGGAGTGATCCAGAAAATCCCATCACCAGCAGAAACGACAACATGCCCGCCATCGTCACTGCCGTGAGCCGCAGTCAAGGCCACACGTTCAGCAAACCGAATGAGTTGATGATCCGCCTCGTTGCAGGCCTCGGCGT
>Ga0137409_10004367_pt1 | contig 14856 bp, 16 predicted proteins | sample CZODoug1_16funga_FD_122059 | JGI IMG/M metagenome (GOLD analysis project Ga0137409, IMG submission 122059) | Vadose zone soil fungal communities from Angelo Coast Range Reserve, California, USA - CZODoug1_16fungal (Hybrid Assembly) | ecosystem: Environmental > Terrestrial > Soil > Vadose zone... | reverse complement strand
GTCGAAATCGATAGGACGAAGCCGCTCGTCGAAAGCGGTGGAACCGAAGCCCGACGCAAATCACCTGGGTGGGCCTTGCCGCTGCTCCTGCTCGCCGTGATCGCGCTCTTCGTCTTCGCCTACATTGCCCAGAAGTAGACAAGGTTTTAGCAAAGCCATCTTTGCCATCTCTCACTTGATAATGATCAAGCGCCTTGAAGATGCGGAGCCTTTGGAGTGCGGCGGCTCGGCGCCGCTTTAATCCCTTCCGCCGCTCAAACCCTGATCAGGGCTGACCCGCAACGGACTTTTGTTCTGGTAATTCTCAACCTACAGAGAGAGTACCAAAGCGGCGCCGAGCCGCCGCACTCCAAAGGCTGCGCCGAGTTGAGCGACTTGGCAAACTCCGGCGTTGGCCGCATCCGGGTTCCGTGAAATAGCCTACAGATTCTGGCCTTTAAATTCATTGGCGATGTAATCGCAGGCGCGCGCCGTGATCGCCATCATCGTCAGAGTCGGATTCTGGCAGCCCTGCGAGACGAAACATGCGCCGTCTGTGACGAAGACGTTCTTCACATCCCAGGACTGGTTCCATTTGTTTAAGACTGATGTTTTCGGATCGGCGCCCATTCGCGCCGTGCCGACCTCGTGAATGCAGAAGCCCGGAGGCGCGGGCGTCGAGCTTGTGTACAAAGTTCTGAACCCGGCGGCGTCGACCATTTCTTTGATGGTTTCAAGGGCGTCTTTGGCCATGGCGCGTTCGTTGTCGCCGTGCGTACATTCGATGCGCAGAACGGGAATGCCCCAGGCGTCGACCTTTTCCGGATCGATCGTGACGCCGTTCTCCTTGCGCGGCAGCATCTCGCACCACGCGCCGAGCCAGAATGGAATCTCGCGCGGATTCTCGCGCGCCAATTTCTTGAACTCCGCGCCGAAGCCCGGCGTCTGTTTGGCAGGCCCGAACGAATATCCCTGCGAGCAATTGCCCTGCATCCCGTAACCGCGGATGAAGTTCGGATGTTTGTCCCGGATGTTGCGGAATCGGGGGACGTAAATTCCATTCGCGCGCCCGTCTGAATAATCGTATTCCATCCCTTTCAACACCGGCACGACTCCGCCCGCGCTGATCGAGTACATGTGATCCATCAGGTAACGGCCCAAGACTCCAGACGAATTGCCCAATCCATCCGGGTATTGGCGCGATTTGGAGTTGAACAGGATGCGCGTTGATTCGAGCGTCGAGGCGCAAAGCACGATGACCCTGCCGCGCTCCTCGTAATCCTGCTTCGTGATCTGATTGACGACGCGGACGCCGCTCGCCTTGCCGGTATTCGGATCGACGATGATCTCGCGAACGACGGAGTTCGGGCGCAGCGTCATCCGTCCGGTCTTCGCGGCGGCGGGAAGCGTCGAGCCGGGGCTGCTGTAATACGAATGAGTCGAGCATCCGCGGTCACAATGTCCGCAATAATGACAGGCGGCGCGTCCCTGATGATTCCTGGTCAGGATCGCCGCGCGCCCGATGATGACGTTGCGTCCCGGAAATTTGCTCTCGACCGATTTCTTCAAAATCCGTTCGCCGCAGGTCATCGCCATCGGCGGCAGGAATTTGCTGTCAGGCAGTTGAGGCAGGTTTTCGTAGGATCCGCTGATGCCCACGAAGTTTTCGACCTGATCATAATAGGGCTCGAGGTCTTTGTAACTGAAAGGCCAGGGTTCGCCGTAGCCGTCGCGCTCGGCGGCCTTGAAGTCGTAATCGCTCAGGCGGTAAGACTGCCGCCCCCACGTGACCGAACGCCCCCCGACGTGCCGCCCGCGAATCCACCAGAACGGCTTGTCTTCAGGAGTCGTGTACGGATTGTCAATGTCGTCAACGAACAGGTGATGGCCATATTCGTTCGCCGCATAGCACCTGGATTGAATCGGCTGGCGCGGCGCGTATTTCTCGCCGGAAACGAGGCCGCGATATTTGAGTTCATAGGGGAATGTATGCTCGCGGAAATCTTTTTGAGGGTCGAGCTGGCGTCCGGCTTCGAGCACGAGCACGGTCATTCCGCGTTCGGTGAGCGCCTTCGCCGCCCAGCCGCCCGTAGCGCCGGAGCCGACAACAATAGCGTCATAGATATTGCGCCTGGATCTTTGCATGGACTCATCTCCTGTGATGTTCTGGAAAGATTTCTGTGGAACTGGCGCAATCTATCGCATGTGCTTGGCTGGTGTCCATTCGCCGGCGTCATTCGGCGATCTCTTTTCAATTGGCGCTTTCTTTTCAACCGCCGTTTTCTCTTTGGCTGTTGATTCGTCTTCAGCGCATTTCTCAGCGCTTCTCATGGATTCGCGCCGCTCGGAGATCGTTTCGATCAAGCTGGTTGCGAGCAGGAGTATGGGGACGCCGAATATCAGGATGGCGAAGATAAGCAATAGAAGAAATGAGCCGGCTGTGTCCATGTTGACGCCCTTTACTGAAAGAGGCAGAGAGGTTCAAACAACCTCTCCGCCCCGAATATTGATCAAAACTCGCCGGTCAATACCCTTGTATAACGGCTTGCGCGATGCTAACGAGCGCGATCAAGCTGATAACCGCCAAAATCTTTATCAACACGGAATCCCACAGCCTCATAATCTCCTCCTGTGGCGAGAGCCTCGTCCACAATCCAATCGCCGCGGACGGCGTCAAACCACGACCCTACGACCGGTAATAAGCTGATAGATGAGTACGACCGCGGCGATAACTAGCAATAGATGGATCAGATTTCCACCAATGCCGCCGATCAATCCCAACAGCCAAAGCACGACAAGCAACGCGATAATCGTCCACAACATTGTTCACTCCTCCTTATAATTTCAAGTTCCCCCAGGTCATATCAACCCAGGCGCGCGTTGAAGCCCGCGTTTTGATAAAGTGCAAGGATTGTGCCGGACCGTCTGGAGCCTATACTCAAGTCAATGCATGCGGGGGCGCCTTATTGTGATACGGCAAACCGATGGCGCTCGATAATTGTTGTCAGCGAATCGTTTTCACTTTTACTGGAAGTCGTCAAGAAACTACTCGTTAGTGCGAGGCTCGATAAAGAGAGCGTCGAAAGCTTCACGCGGTTTAACGGATTTGCCCGATTGACGTTCATTGGCCCATTTCCTTACAGCATCGAATGTCAACTTAACCACTGAGGGTTGTTGCGTTGTCGATTCCGGCGCCGACGGGTTGGCGCTTTCTGACGCAGCGGCTTGTTCTCGTTCGATAATCTCTTCGCGTTTGATCAGTTTTGCGCGTTTCATGTCTCCTCCTCCTCCTCGAATCGAACTATTTATATATTGTTGAAGATTGATTCGTAGCTTATTCACTTCCAACTTACGCAAGCCTTGTGCCTTCGCGGGGCGCTCGAAATCAAACCTATAAATCTAAAAACTTTGTCGCGATCGGCGCTGAAAATCTAAGGTTATGATCGCTACGGTCATCGTACCGAAATAGTATCCGCCACTGACGATGTGGCATATATGAAAGTGTCCGCCACTGATCATGTGGCATATGTATGCAAATTATATAAACCTATCTGGCGCCGCTCTTGCTCTAATTCTCGGCGGCTTCGCATATGTTTATTTGAAAACAGGCATTAACAGACGTGGGAAAGGAGGAGCCGAAATGTCCACGATGGAACTGAGAACGAAGGGAGCCATGGCTGGCGTTGGCGATTCGATGGCGGACGCAAGGGGGAGCGGTTGGGTCTCCCTCAACACCGGACAACGGTGTAATGAGGCGACCGAGTTCGAGTGTGAATTGTTCAAACGCATTGTCGCTCAGGACGACGCGGTGTTTGCGCTCTCGCAGATTTACCAGGTCTATCTCGCAAAGATGACGATGCCGAACAAGCCGCTGGGCGCATTGCTTTTCCTCGGACCGACCGGCTCGGGCAAAACGCGTTCGGTCGAGGCCGCCGCCGAAATTCTGTTTGGCGATCCTTATGCGATGGTCAAGGTCGATTGCGCCGAGTTTCAGCACTCGCACGAAATATCCAAACTGGTTGGCTCGCCTCCGGGCTATCTCGGGCACCGCGAGACCCGGCCGATCCTCACGCAGGAGATGCTGGATCGCTATCATACGCCGCGTAACAGACTGACCTTCGTCCTCTTCGACGAGATCGAAAAAGCGTCGGACGCATTATGGCAACTCCTGCTCGGAGTTCTGGATAAAGCGCGCATCACGCTGGGCGACAACCGGACCGTGGATTTTTCAAACTGCGTAATCGTCATGACGTCGAATCTGGGCGCGCGTGAAATGGCCGAAATCACCGAGGGCAAGCTCGGATTCACGCGCCGATTTGAATCCGGGCCGGAACTCGACGAGAAGATCGAGAAGATCGGCATCGAAGCGGCGCGCCGCAAATTCTCGCCGGAGTTCATCAACCGGCTCGACAAGACCGTGGTCTTCCACTCGCTCACCCAGGAATCGCTGCGCCGCATTCTGGACATCGAATTCCAGATTGTGCAGCGCCGCGTGTTGTTATCTGGCAGCGGAAATTTCATGCTCAGTTGCGCCGAACGAACAAAGGATTTCCTGCTCGCCGAAGGATTCGACCGCCGCTACGGCACGCGCCCGCTCAAGCGCGCCATCGAGCGTCATCTGGTGATTCCGCTGTCGAACCTGATCGCCACGAGACAGATCGAGATCGGCGACGTCGTTTGTGTCGACGTGGATGAAACGGGCCAGGAACTCTGTTTCAAAAAGAAGCCTTCTTCTTCAGTTAGGGAGTGGACTCAATCGAGGTTCGGCGCCTTCATGCGGCCTCTGGCCGCTTAACGGGCTGTGGCGGTAGCCCGACCGTGAGGGAGGGCACGGATATAATTTCCATGCTCTCCCCCGCGGCCGGGCTACCGCCACAACATTTTCATTCAAGTGAATCAACCGCGGTTCAACTGATGGCGCTCAGGGTAAATCCAGCTTAGCAGCGGCGAAGTCATGAACGTAGTGACGAGAGCCATGAGCACCATAATGGAGAATAACGCCGGAGAAAGAACGCCAAGATCGAGTCCGATGTTGAGAATGACCAATTCGACCAGCCCGCGAGTGTTCATCAAAATGCCTACGGCCGTGGCCTCACGCCAGGACATCCCGTTGATTCTGGCCGCCGCCAGCGAGCCGCACAATTTACCAATGATCGCGAGCGCAATGATTACGGCGCAATAAAGCCACATCCGCGCGCCTGAGATCAGGAAAAAGCTGGAGCGCAGTCCGGTGAAGGCAAAAAAGAGAGGCAGCAAGAGCGTCACGACCAGCGTCTCACAGCGCTGCCACAGCTCTCGTGACAGCTCGTGATGCCTGGGCATAATAGCCCCCGCCAGAAAAGCCCCGAACAAGGCGTGAACGCCGAGAAATTCGGTCATCCAGCCGGAGGCCATTACCAGCAACAGAACGACGGCCAGAATGTCGTGAGTGAGACCTCCCTGGCGCTCATAAAGCGCGACGAGTTTTTGCAGGGCGCGTCTTACCACGACCAACATCACAAGAACGAACATGCCAAGGCCGGCCAACATCATCCATAAAGGCAGCGGCAGATTTGAGGAGCGAATCAGCACGATGATGCCGGCCAGAATGATCCAGGCCGTGACGTCATCCACAGCGGCGCAAGTAATCGCCACTGCCCCCACCCTGCTGCGCAGCAGATTCCGCTCCGTCAATATGCGCGCCAGTACTGGAAATGCGGTGATGCTCATGGCGATGCTCATGAACAACGCAAAGCCGGTGAAATTGACGCTTCGGTCAGATAATCTCGGATAAAGATAGACCGCCAGCAGGAAACCCAGGATAAAAGGCGCGATGATGCTGGCCAGGCTGGTGGTCATTGCGACGCGGCCCAGTTTCCGCAACTGTTCCAGGTCCAGTTCCAAGCCGACCAGAAACATAAAGAGCAGAAGGCCGATCTGGCTCAACGCGTTCAAATAGCCCAGGCTGGCCGGTGGGAAAAGAGCGGCGGAGACACCTGGCGCGGCCCAACCCAGCAGCGAGGGGCCAAGCAGTATCCCCGCTACCATTTCACCGATTACACGGGGTTGGTGAAGCCTGTGGAATAACCAGCCTGCGAGCCGCGCGACGATCAGAATCGTCGCAATCTGGGCGATCAGCAGCTTGAAACTAAACATATCGGAACAACTGACGTCGGCGCATCGAATGAAATTATAGTCATGAAGGAGAGCGTTTAGAGTCCCCGCTTTAGCCGGCTACGCTTGGGCTCCAGGCTCTGCCGGCTAAAGCCCAATGAGGTTAAGTTAGCCAAGTATGTGCGTAAATCGGAACGGCGGAGCCTTTGGAGTGCGGCGGCTTGGCGCCGCTTTGGTAGTCGTCTCCAAATTCCACGGATTTCCGAGACAGGAGACGCGGTGGGCTCACTATCGGATGATTGCCGCAGTATTGAAGTGGAACCAAAGCGGCGCCAAGCCGCCGCACTCCAAAGGCTGTCGCCATTTCAATGCCGCGAAACAATTGGCGATTGGCGCCTAACTTAACCTCATTGGCCTAAAGGCGGGACTCAAAACTCGCGGTACTGTACCAGTATCTCAATTCACGACAAAAGGAGAAAACATCTTATGACGCCGCTCGATACCTTGCTCAAGCAGCCTTCAGCCACTATATATTTCGACGGACTGTTGGTTTTTTGCTACGACAAGCATCAAAAACGTCTCCAGGTAGGCATTCATACCGAGGCTCATTTCCACGCCTTAACGATCAAAGTCAAGGAGAGAGGACAGTCGACAGATCTTCAATCCCTGAGGTTAGAACATGAACAGGTCAAGGAGATCGCTCCGTTTTTCCTCTACGTTGAACATAAAGGAGGCTCCGGGGCGCCGAGTGGAGCAGCCACCCTCTATAAACCGGATGATCCGAGATACAGACAAGCTTTCGCCAACGTCATCGATTTACAGAGCGAGTCCTTTCACAAACATGATCACCTCAGGATCAAGCCCCATATTCTGGCGCCGCTGAACATCCTGAATGGCGAGTTTTATTCGGCGACACTTATCGAGGCTACGCGTATGAATCTGGAGGGCGCCTCAAATCCGCTCAACCTGGGGCTTCTTGCGAAAACGGTCGCGGCCGATATCTCGAACACCGACGGGAATCTGATTCTGAGATCGAACGACCACAAAGCTAATCCGCTTATCAAGCTTCCACTCAGCGACGAAAAACATTACGAAGTGTCTATTACTAATGGGCCAACGGATAGCAATGACCCGGACGCCGATCCCACCCACAATCACTTCTCCGAATATTACAACGCCTTCGTTTTGAGGGACGGCGCCTTGAAGTACATGGTGGAGATCGAAGAAGATCATGGCACAACACCTCCGGATCCTGGCGCAACAATTCTCTCAATACCTCTTGATCCTCCCTGTATGGAAGTTCAGTTAAGCGGCATCTCCCAGTTACCCGACTGGACTTGATCTGCTGATGACTGACCACCCCATATGGCGGTTCACGAGCGCCCGCCGCGCTTGGGAGGCCGCTTTACCAAGTCATTACCCGAGTGGGAATTGGTAGACCATTGAATGATGTCGCTCAAGAGATTCGCTGAGTAAACAATTGTTTTGCCTCTGCCAGATGATCTATGTAACCCTGTCCGAGGTTGTCACCTGATCTCATTCATTTTTGCAATAAAAAACAAGCTAAACCAATCCACGCAGGACTGGTAGGGGTATTGATGTGTCTATGCTGCGTGATTCTATTTAGCTGTCCCTGTTGAAGCGCCTGCCATACAGCAACGCGGCAGTGGCAGCCGCCGGGAATCTGCTTGGTATTCTGGAGAGGCTGGATGGTCCCAGTACCAACCGTCAGACACTTGAGAACAAAGCGAAAGAACAGTTTCCGCGCGAGCGTACGCTCCACACAAACCCAACAGCCACCATCTACCTGGATGGGCTGATGGTCTTTTGCCACGACGGCAGTACTTTCCAGGCCGGCATCCATACGGCGACAGAACCCGAGCATGTGGTCACTGTCCTGGTCAGAAAGAAGGGCCAGAAGGATCCCATTCTCTACAAGCAATTCACACATCAACAAATCAAGAACATGAAGCCGTTACACCTTTACGTTGAAGGCGCGAACGGGAAGCCGATGGACGCGAGCGCCGAACTGTACGAAAAGAATAATGCTTCGCTCAGGCAAGCCTTCGCCAATGTCCTGGATTTCCAAAGTCCAGAGTTTCATGGCGCAGGCCTTAAACTCGTCCCAGGCGTCCTCGTCCCAATCAACATCCTGCAGGGGAAATTCTATTCGGCGACGCTGGGCAAAGTCGGGAAAAAGAAGGCAGGAACTAGCGACCGCCCCATTCCATTGGGCAAGCGTTCCACCCTCGTCGCCGCCGATCTCACTCAGGATTCCGGCGCCATCGTTATGGCTTACAACGATCGCAAGAAGGAGATTTTCAGACTTCCGCTCAATCCCTCCACGCAGTATGAGATCAACATCTTGAACGAACCTCCTGAGAGCGAAGATCATGAAACGCAACATCATTCCCAATCGAAAGATTGTCAATTGAAAGATTGCGATTGCCCGAACGATCCGTACAAGAATCACTTCCCGAGTACTACAAGGCATTCGACCCGAAAACGTTTTCTGACAAACTCATCCTTTGTTTAGACGATGACGAGCAACAGGAGATAAGGCCCTTCCCCACTTTCCCGACAGCTCCTCCCATCTCAACGGCGGTGAATAAGCTGGCATTCGGCGCAAGCATACCTTCCCTCATGCTGTGGCGTCCGCCTTCCCTGGGTAGAGGGACGAGCTTATTTGCTTTACCCCACGATCCTCCCTGTCTGGTCACGCGGGCTAGCAATATTCCAAGACTGCCCGACTGGCCTTGAAGTGACAGCTAAATCGGAACAGGCGACATTGTGACACAGGCGCAGTACCGCGCGCGTAATCAAGTGGCTGTCTCAACGGTCAGCAGCTTGATTACGCGCGCGGGCTTTGATCGTCGTTTCGGCCATCAGCAGAAGACTGACGAACCACTCCTTGATTGCGGATTGCCGTGGTTCGGAATTCCGATGTATTCTTACAAGCGAGATGCAAACAGTCGGAGGTGAACGTAATGCTGTTGGAAGATTATTTCGATTTCCTGTCCGAGAATGAAATCAGGCTCAAGGGCCACCGCGTCGGCATTGAGGACGTTTTGTATGAATATATTTACAACGAGCTGGCGCCGGCGGAATTGGCGGAACGGTTCCCCACCCTGAGCGCAGAGCAAATCCATGCCGCGATACTTTATTACCTGAACAACCGGGAGCGAATGGACGCTTATCTGGCCAGGTGGCTGGAACACGGACGACGGATGCGAGAAGAGCAAGCGCGCAACCCGACGCCGACAATGTTAAAACTACGCCGCATCAAAGAGGCGCTCAAGGCCACCGAACAGGACGAAATGCAAGCCGCATGAGCGAGATCAAGTACTTGTTGGATGAGCACGTCAATCCTCGCCTGCGCAAGGCCATTAAGCGGTTAGCGCCCGACATCGTTGTGTAGCGCCTCGGTGATCCTGGCGCTCCCCCTTTGAGCGTGCTCGACCCGGAAATTTTGATTTGGTGTGAGGATCATGGTTTTTCGCTCGTCACTAATAACCGTGAATCGATGCCAGTTCATTTGCAGGAGCATCTGGCTGCCGGACGGCGCGCGCCAGGCATCTTCACTTTAAACCAGAATATGCCCCTTGGCGAAACGGCGGATGAATTGGTCTTGATCTGGGGAGCGTCCGAGGCCGAAGAGTATATAAATCAGTTGAACTACCTCCCACTCAGCTCCTGATCGTCATCGCCGCGGCGTGGCGTGAACTGAGAGCTTATGCAAAATCTATGGCATGACCTGCGTTACGGCGCGCGAATGTTGCTGAAGAAACCCGGCTTCACTTTGATTGCCGTGATCACATTGGCGCTTGGCATCGGAGCGAACACGGCGGTCTTCAGCGTCGCCAACGCCGTGCTGCTTCGCCCGCTCCTCTACAAGAATCCGGGCCGGCTTGTATTAATGGTTGGCGAACTGAGACAGCGCAACGCCAACGACTGGCTGCTTTCAAATACTGACGTCTTTGACATGCGCAACGGAACGAAGGCGACGTTTGAGGATATCGCCGCCGTCTATACAGTGCGCAGGGTTATGCTGCGGGAGGACGGCGCGCCGGAGCAGGTTCGTATCGCTATGGTCACGCCGAACTTCTTCCGGCTGCTTGGCGCAAAGATCGTGGCCGGCCGTGATTTTACGGAAGCTGACGGCCAGCCACAGCCGCCGCAAACGGGCGGCGCGCCGGGGGCGCAGGCTCCGGTGTCTCTGCCGACTATCGCGATCCTGAGTCACGAGTACTGGCAGCGGCGCTTCGACGGGAATACGGCCGTCCTCGGCAAAGGAATGTTGAGCGGCGGAAGCGGCGGGCCGCAAATCGTTGGCGTGCTGGCGCCGGGCCTCGATTTGCTCCTTCCGCCCAGGCTGCAAATGGAACGATTGCCGGACGTCTGGTATGCCACGCGCCTCAGCTACGACACCGCCAACCGTAACATCCCCTTTCACCGGCGCTGCAGTCCTCGCGACCGGACGTCATGAACATTCTGCGCGGGAGCGGTCGAACAGGCGGGCTTGGAAGCGGCCGGCGGCTGCGCAATATAGTGGTGATCACGGAGGTCGCGCTTTCGTTCGTGTTGTTTATCGGGTCAGGATTGATGTTCCGCAGTTTCATCGCCTTGCAGCGTATTGATCCGGGCTACGACCCACACGGTCTTCTTACATTCCTGATGCTCGGCCCTCGCGGGTCGCAGCCGCAGGAGCGCGCCGCTTTCATGCGCGAGCTTCATGGCCGATTGCTGGCGCTACCGGGCGTCGAAAGCGCGGCGGCCTCCACTCCGTTCCCGCTCTCGGGATATTCCAATGCGATGCGATGGGGCACAGAACAGGCGCTGTCAGACCCGAGCAGGTTTCAGACGGCTGATTATCAAATCGTACTGCTGGGTTACTTTGAGACGATGCGCATGCGACTCCTCGCCGGCCGCACGTTCACCGAGACTGACAACGCGCCTGAACAGAATGTGGTGATCATAGACCAGTTTCTCGCGGCCAAGGCCTTCCCCAATGAATCCGCCGTGGGAAAACGCATTCTCGTCCGACTTCCCACCCGGGAGCAGGAATGGTCCGAAGTGATCGGCGTGGTCGGGCATCAACGCAATACAAAGCTTGCCGAGCCCGGGCGCGAACAGCTTTACATTACCGACGGATATGTGAGGCACGGCCTGGCCGCGTTCTGGGCCGTGCGAGTCAAAGGCGATCCCGCGCAGTTCGCACCGGCTGTCCGCGCCGAGATCACCAGGTTCAACCCGAATCTTTTGATCACGGACATGCAGACGATGGACACGATGGTGGAACGGGCGCAGGCGGGTACGCGATTTTCGCTCCTGCTCATCGGCGTCTTCGCGGCCGTCGCGGCGCTACTCGCCGGCGTGGGGCTGTACGGCGTTTTGTCGACCGAGGCGCAGCAACGCACGGCAGAGATCGGCGTTCGGATGGCCCTTGGCGCGACGCCCGGAAGCGTCTTCAAACTCGTGGTCGGACACGGACTGCGCCTCAGCGCGACGGGCGTCGCAATTGGCCTGGTCGCGGCCTTCGGTCTGACGCGCGCGATGACCAGCATGCTCGTCGGCGTCAAAGCGACCGACCCGATTACTTTCGTGGCCATGGCGGCGCTCTTCCTGATCATCGCCGCCGTCGCGTCAGGACTGCCCGCGCGACGCGCGTCAGGGCTTGATCCGACCATTGCGCTGCGGGAGGAATGATCGCGATTCCTGCTGCCCTTCGACTCATCGCCTTCGCTTACTGCTTTTCGTTTCTTGCGGAACGGATTTACCTCGCGTCAGGCGAATCGCATAGCCGTCAAGATCGGCGCTGGAGAGCGTTTGAGAGAATTCGACCGGCGTGGCGCCGCCTGCGTATACCGCGCGTTCGATTAAAAGCATCGGCGATCCGACGCGCACATCCAGTAATTTCGCAAGGTAAGGATCGGCCAGCGCCGCGGTGATCCGTTGCGTCACGCTCTTCAGCTTCAATCCGAATCTGGTTTCGAGCGTTTGCAGCAGCGAACCCGCGCTCAGTTCCTCGGGGGTTAGCTTCTCGCCGATTTCAGCGGGCAAATAGTCGAGCGTCAGATTGCGCGGTTTGTCATCGCGCAGACCGAGCCGTTTGACGCGATAGAGAGGATCCCCGGCTCCCAGCCCGAATAGCTCGGCCTCCTGCGGATCGGCATCGATGCGGTTCATCTCGATCACTTTGAACGTCGCGCCCGCTTCCGCCGCGATGATCTCGTCCAGCGATCCGGTCAAATCGATCCGCTCCTTAAACGGGCGGCGGCTGGTTTTGCGTTCGGTGACGAAAGTGCCGCGCCTCCGCCTGCGCTCGATCAATCCGTCTTTCGTGAGCGCCGCGAGAGCCTGTCTCACCGTGATTCGACCGACCCCGTAAAGGCGAATCAATTCGATCTCCGTGGGCAGCCTGGCGCCCGGGGCGAACACGCCAGACATAATCTTTTCGCGCAGGATGTTCTCCAACTGATAGTAGAGCGGAATTTTCTTAGTGACGAATTCCGAACTGGGCTTAGTCATAATCCGATCAACGAAGGATTTTGAAATCATCCTTCGCCTCAAACATCAACCCGAACTGTTTGCCTTGATGTTTGGCGTTGACGATATTGACCTGGTCGTCAAACAGTTCGCAGAAGATTTTGTTGCGCATTTGCGCGCCTTCCAAACCGCCTGGCATCCGGCCTTTGACGAAAATCCAGATCATGTCCGCCTGACCATCCGGCTGCCCTTCAATCCCGTTCCAAGAGAGGACGACCGGGCGGCCCGTCTTGTTCTTCAGTTCAAAGCTGCTCCGCAGGTAAGCCATCGCCGGTTCGATGAACTGTCTGTCTTTGCCCGCGGTCGCCGGGTCAATCGGCGCCGCCTGTTTGGCTCGCCGGCTGAGCGCGTTTTCCAGATCATCCGTGAAGACACGGATGACTATCTCCACCATCTGTTTGGGCCGGTCGAATTCGAGATTCGTGACGCTGACGTGAATCTTGTGGAGATGCGGATTGCGGCCACTGCTTGCGGATGATTGCGGATGGCGGAAGTGAGATGAAATCGCCGCTATGCAAACCGCGGCTGATGCGACAATCAAACATCGCCACGGAACTCTTCGAATCCGCAATCCGCAATTCCTACTCACTTCGTGACGCCGAACTGTCCGAGCATGAAGGCGTAATCGAAGGCCGTGTCATGCAAGCGGTCGTAGCGACCTGACGCCCCACCGTGACCACCCGGCTCCAATTTGATCTTGAACAGGAGCAGGTTGTTGTCGGTCTTCATCTCGCGCAGCCTGGCGACGTATTTCGCAGGCTCCCAATACATCACCTGGGAGTCGTTGAGCGAGGTCCTGACGAGCATCGTCGGATAAACCTTCTTCTCGATATTGTCGTATGGCGAGTAACTGCGCATGTAATCGTAAGCCGGCTTCTCGTTCGGGTTTCCCCATTCGAGGTATTCGCCTACCGTCAGCGGCAGCGAAGCGTCGAGCATCGTGTTCATCACGTCGACGAACGGGACAAACGACACCACGGCTTTGAACAGGTCGGGGCGCATATTGGTCACCGCGCCCATGAGCAATCCGCCCGCGCTTCCGCCCGTGATGATCAGGCGGTCCTTTGCCGTGTATTTCTCGTTGACCAGATAATCGGCGGCGGTGATGAAGTCGGTGAAGGTGTTCCTCTTGGCCATCATCTTGCCTGTGTCGTGCCACTCCTTGCCCAGTTCGCCGCCGCCGCGGATGTGCGCGATTCCGAAGATCACGCCGCGATCCAACAGGCTCAGCCGGCTGGACAAGAAGTCGACGTCGTTCGAGATGCCGTAAGAGCCGTAACCTTCGAGCAGCATTGGTTTGTTCTGGGGCCGCTGGCCGTCGCCCTTCGGATCTTTCTTGTAGACGATCGAGATCGGCACTTTAACGCCGTCCGAAGCGGTGGCGTAAACGCGCTCGGATTTGTAGAGCGCCGGATCATATCCGCCGAGCACCGGCTGCTGTTTGCGCAACTCGCGTTTACGCGTCATTACGTCGTAATCGTAGACCGAGCCGGGCGTGATGAACGATTCGTAATTGAAGCGGAAAACGTTCGTGTTGAACTCCGCATTCTGCCCCGGGTAAGCGACGTAGACCGGCTCCGGAAACTCGATCTCGTGCGACTTGCCGCTCTTCAGATCGGTGACGTGGAATTTCGGCAGGCCGTTTTCGCGTTCGACGGCTATGTAATGTCCGGCGTAACAGTCGACGTCTTCGAGCATGACATCCTTGCGATGAGGGATGATTTCTTTCCAGTTCTTCGGCGACGGATCGCCGACTGGGGCGGTCACGAGCCGGAAGTTCTTCCCTTGATCGTTCGTGCGGATGTAGAAATTCTCGCCCAGGTGATCGATGTAATACTCGTGGTCTTCCTTGCGCGGCAGGAAGAGCTTCAGCTCGTCGTTCGGCTTGTCAGCCGGAAGATACCGCGCATCACTTGTCGTTGAGCTGGATGATGCGACTACGATGTACCCTTTGCTGCGCGTTTTCCCCACGCCGGTGTTGTAAAGCTCGTCCTTTTCTTCAAAGAGCAGATCGTCTTTGCCGCCGCCCAACGCGTGGCGGAAGATTTTGTTCGAACGCTTCGTGACATCGTCCTCCTGCCCGTAAAAAAGCGTCTTGTTGTCGTTGGCCCAGGCGACCGAGGTGACGCGCTCGGCGATTTTTTCGCCGACCTGGCCCGTGCGCAGGTCTTTGACGAACAGATTGTATTGGCGAAAGCCCGTCGTGTCGGTCGAAAAGGCGAGCAGATTGCCGTCCTC
>Ga0137409_10004366_pt1 | contig 14857 bp, 9 predicted proteins | sample CZODoug1_16funga_FD_122059 | JGI IMG/M metagenome (GOLD analysis project Ga0137409, IMG submission 122059) | Vadose zone soil fungal communities from Angelo Coast Range Reserve, California, USA - CZODoug1_16fungal (Hybrid Assembly) | ecosystem: Environmental > Terrestrial > Soil > Vadose zone... | reverse complement strand
CCGAGGAGGGCGACGTCCGGGGTGTCATCGACCTGCTCCTCGATGACCTCGATCTCGTCTTCCATCCCCCGCATCACCGTCTCGAAGCTGGCGGCCGAGTCGTACGCCTTGTCGATCGCCTTCTTGATCGCGGATTCCGACGCGACGCACGGCTGTACTTCGCACCCGGTGATGAACTTGATGTCGTCGAGCGCGAATATGTTCGATGGGTTCGCCATCGCGACGGTCAGGCGGCGGCCGGTCCGGGAGACGGGGACGACCTGGAACTTGTTCGCGACGTCCCCGGGGATGAGCTTCACCACGGCCGGGTCCGGAGCGAAGTTGGACAGGTCTACGGCGGGTACGCCGTAGAGCTCGGAAAGGAACTTGGAGAGATCGTCTTCCTTGACGGCGCCGATCTTGATGAGGGCGGCCAAGATGTTGCCGCCGCCGGTCTTGACCTGCAGTTGGGCTTTCTGCAGCGCCTCAGGCGTGATGACGTGTGCTTCCAGCAGCTTGAGGCCAAGGTTGTCCTGCTGCACGTTTCGGCCCTCTATGTCGAAGAATGCTTGGAGGCGAGTTCCCGTGATGGAGACATGGGAACGGCCGAGAGACGTTTCGCAAGAGGGGTGCCACCGAGGGCTCGGAAGCGTGGGATCGGGTTGAACGCGCGCGTTTCGAGGATCTTACCGGGGTACCAAAGCAGTGCAGCGTCGCCGGGCGCGATGCAGTCCGCCGGATTCTTTGCAGAATGCCCTGCTCAGTTCGCGATCGGCGACCCGGAATCGACCGGCGCGGGAGGAGCGAGGTAGGGCCGGATTCGCTGCAGGGTTCGAGGGCCGATCCCCCTCACCCGGAGGAGCGCCTCCGGGGTCCGGAAGGGGCCCTGCTCGGCACGGTCGGCGAGGATCCTCGCGGCGAGGGCAGGTCCGATCCCGGGGAGCCGCTCCAGATCCCGCGCCGTGGCCCGATCGAGATCGATCCGGGACGCGGCGAGCGCCGGCCCTCGATCGCCTCCGGCCCCGCGGTCCGCGGCGCGCCCTGCCCCGGCCGAGCCGGGGGGCTGCTCCCGGCCGCCGCGATTCTCCGCCGCGTCCAAACCGTGGCCGGCGGCGGCGGCGCTTCGCGACGCCGCGTCCCTCAACACAAGATCCGCCACGAGCTCCTCGAATCGGGACTCGTGCGCGCGCTTCCACTCGCGAAAGGCGCTCCCGACGAGGAGCGATACGAGCACGAATACCAGCCCGGCCCGCATCTCCCTTCCCCACATCGCCTCGCTCCTAGTCGAACAGGTACCAGACAACGCCGAACCGAAAGGCGCGCCCCGGCATCGGCACCGCGCGGTCGCTGACGACGTCGTAGAGCGCGCTCGGCGCGCGGTGATCGAGCACGTTGTCGAACTCGAAGAACGCGCCCGCGGGGCCGAAGTCGGCGTGGAGGGAGCCGTCGACCGTGGCCCATCCCGGCTCGCGCAGAATTCCGACGCGCGGGCCCTGAGCATGGAGATCGAATCCCAATTCGATCGGGAGGTCGCCTTGGAACAGGACGACGCGGACGGCCGCGCCTGCGTCCGCGCCGTAGCGCGGAGGCGATCCGGCGCGGGGCGAGAGGCGATCCGGGCCCCCTCTCGCCCATCCGAGGCCGCGGAGACGCAGCGGCCCGGGCTGGAACGCGAGGCTGATCGCCCCGTGCGAGACCCATCCGTCCCCGCGACGGACGGCGCGCGTGTCGACGAAGAGCGTGTCGATCGTGTCGAGGCGGTAGAGCTCCCATCCGAAGTCGTCGTTGAGCTTCCGCACCGAGCCCTCGGCCGCGAGCACGAGCGCGCGCGACACCGCGTAGGAGCCTCGCGCCAGAGCCCCGGCGAGCCTCCGGGGCTGAAGCCCGGGATCGCCCGAACGCGAGATTCGGAGCATCTTGGTGAAAAGGAATGAGCGCGGCGTGGCGATCGCGACTCGCTCGGGCGAGAGCAGGTCGACCCACGAAGGGCGCTCGTGCGCCCACTCGAGATCGATCCGGCCCGACGCGCGGCTCCCTTCCCCCCACGTCGAGAGGCGGCCGTCCAGCAGCGTCGGCGAGGCCTCGCGCCAGTCGGCGGCGAGGGTAGCTTCCATTCCTCCCGCTCGTCCCAGGGCGCGGCGGAGTCCGGCCCCGGCGCGCGCCTCCTCACGGCGCGGCGCGAAGAGCCGACCGCCCACCGTGGCGAATTCCACGCGCCGCGAATCCGCCTGAAGCGACGCGAGCGATGTCCAGCCGCGCGCGGAGCCAAGCTCGCCGTTCCATCGAAGCGACCACTCCGGGAATTCCCAGCGCTCCCGCCAGCCATCCGACTCGACGCGGGTCCGCTTTGCTTCCCCCGCGCGGAGCGTCAAGCGGCTCAGCCGCCGCTCCCCCGCCGCCCGCGCGTGGAGCGTCACGCTCCTCGAGGCGATCTCCGCGCGGCCCAGAAGCGTCTCCACCGCGCTCGTGGAGGGGTTCGTGCTGTCCGCCTCGTCTTCGACGGTGCCCTCGAACAGCTCCCCTTCGACCCAGAGATCGTGCCGGAGCGCTCGCGGAAAACCCGTGGCCAGCGCGTAGCGAGTCGAAACCAGGTGGTGGAGCGGAGAGATCCCGTCGGCCTCGTGGCGAGCATACGAGCCGCCGATTCCCTTCCCGAGGGCGGGCGACACGAAGCGCGCGCCGGTATCCAGGATGCCCGCGTCGCCGTTGCTGTAGTAGAGCGCGCTCTTCGCGCGGCGCTCTCTCCGACCTTCCCCGGGAACGACGCGCGTGAAGACGCGCTCCGCGACCGGCTCGGCCAGGAGCGCGCCCGCCCGATCAAACGGCTCCGGCTTGAGCCCGCGGCCCAGCGCGGTCAGGTCCAGGGTCTCCGCCCCATCCGCCCGCGGATTGTCGAGCGCGGCCGCCAGATCCCACACCCCGATCCCGTATGCCTTGGCCGCGAGGAGCGTGCGGTCGGTCGCCACGTCGGCAACCGTTCCGAGCGGCGAGATCCGCAGCCTCGAGCCCGCGTCGGGGACGGAGAGCGCTCCTGTCGCGACGCCGAAGAGCGGCAGCGGCATGAAGAGCGCCGCCCGCCGGCCCCGGAGCGCGCTCTCGAGCGACGCATCGCCGCGCTTTCGCTGTTCTTCGAAGTCCACCGCCGGCGGAAGCGAGACGCGGACCGTGTCGCGGACGGACGCGCCCGCCGCGCTGGTGGAATCAGGCGCCCGGACGCGGATGAGGAGCGAGGAATCCGCGGCGGCCGTTGTTCGGGCCGGGACATCGGATGGGGGCGCGGCGGCCCCCGCGGCCGTCGCGAGCGCGCACGCGGCCGTCGCGGCCGCCGCGAGCGCCGCGAATCCCGCCGCGACGCGCGCCCCTCGCGCGCGCGCTTCAGACCGCACGGCCCATCACGGCCGGGTGGCGGCTGAGCCAGGGGAACGCGACGTTCCCGAGAATCACGAAGATCGCGATGTTGGAGGCGACGTGCTGGAGCGCGGGCAGCGCGGCCGCGGCGAGCGTCACGGGGATCGACCCGAAGACGATCCCCTGGGCCACGTTCGTGACGAGGTCGTAGGCCAGCGTCGCGACGAGGCCCGCGGCGAGGAGGATCGCGGTCCGGACCTTGGGCCCCGCCTCACCGCGACCGGCTCGGGGCAGGAGCCGGCGCCCGGCGAGCCCGCCGATCGCCCCGATCACGCCGCCGCCAATGACCTGGGCCCCGAGCACCCACGGGTGGGGCGGGCCGTATGGATTCCCGATGCTGAAGAGAAGGCGCGCGACGGCGCCGACCCAGATCCCCCAGACCACACCGCTCAACGCCCCGGAAAGGAACACCGCCACGCTGAATAGCTCCACAAAGAATAGGTACGGGAAGAGGATCAGCTTCGCGTAGCCGCACGCGACCGAGAAGGCGATGAGGGCGGCGCTTCGGACGACGGTTCGCATGGGGGCGGGAGAGAAGCCGGACGCTATCAGATGGTCCGGGCCGGCGCAATCGGAACCTCCGCCCGGCGGCGGGGGGCCCGCGGGTCTTCAGCGGGGCGCGCGAAGCGGGCGCCGGGCCCGCAAGACTTCGTCCATCACTTTCAGGGCGGATTCCGGAACCAGGACGCCGCCGATCGTAACGTCCGGCGTCCGCTCTCCGTGGTAGTCGGAGCCCCCGGTCATGAGGAGGTTGTGCTGCTTCGCGATTCCCTTGAAGCGCGTCACGTCCGCGGGGGCGTGCTTCGAATGCCAGACCTCGATGCCGTCGAGGCCGCGGCCGGCCCAAGCCGCGATCAGGTGGTCGCGGTTCAGCGTGCCCGGGTGCGCGAGCACGGTGACCCCGCCCGCCTCGCGGACGACGGAGACGGCTTCCTCGAGGGTGACGGTCTGCTTCGGGACGTAGGCGGGCGCGTGGTGACCAAGGTAGCGCTGAAAGGCTTCCTGAAACGTCTCGATGTGCCCGCCCTGCATCAGAGCCTCGGCCACGTGCGGGCGGCCGAGCGCCCCCCCGTGGGCGATCTCTTCCACCTCTTCCAGCTGGATCCTGATCCCCAGTCCCTTCAGGCGGGCGAGCATCTTTCGGGCGCGTTCCCGGCGCGAATCGCGATACCGCGCGATCGCCGCGACGAGGCCCTTGTCGAGTGGATCGAATCCGTACGCGAGAAGGTGGACGTCGATTCCCGCCTCGCTCACCGAGAGCTCCACCCCGGGAACGACGCGGATCCCGGAGCGCTGCGCGCGCTCCTCCGCGGCGGGGATCCCGTCGAGGGAGTCGTGGTCGGTGAGCGCCAGCACGCGGACTCCGTTCCGCTCGGCCATCGCGACGATGGTCTCGGCCGGGTACGATCCGTCCGATGCGGTGGAGTGGAGGTGAAGATCGATCGTGGAGACGGCCGTCATGAGCCGGAAGAAATCTTCTGCGTCAGCTCGCGCACTTTGGTCGCCACCTTGAGGAAGCCCGCGTTGAGCAGGGAAACTTCCTCAAAGTGCTGCAGCGCCTTCTCCAGATTTCCAAGCCGCTCGAAGGCCATACCCAGATGATACCGCAGACTGATCGTCTCTTCGGGGCCATGTCCCGGGAGCTCCAGAGCGCGCCCGAGCTCCCGCGCGGCCGCCGCCGGCTCGTTCTTCTCCAGGTAGCAGAGCGCGATCATCTCCAGGCACTTGAGCTCCATCGGTGCGCCCTTCGAGGCCACCTGGAATTCCCCGATCGCCTCCTCGTAGAGCCCCATCTCCATGTAGGCCATGCCGAGGTCGTAATGGCTCTCGTGGTCCTCGCCGGAGATGCTGTTGCTCACGCCCGCCTTGAACTCGTCGATGATCTCCTCGAGGTCGATCAGGTTGTCCATGTTGGCCGGCATCTCATCCCGGACGAGGACCGAGGCGGAGGGCCGCTTGTTGGGGAGCGCGTCCAGATCGACGGGCGCTTCCGGCGAGGTCCCGTTCATCGTGTCGATGCGGGCCACGCGCATCCGGGCGCGGCCGTTCGACGGATCGAGCTCCAGCGAGCGCATGTACTCCGCGCGCGAGAGCGCCCATTCCTCGTGCTCCAGGTAGAGCTCGGCGAGGTTGAACCTCGCCTTCGCCTCGGCCAGGGGGTCTTCGGCCTGCGCCGTGACGTCGACAAGCCGACGCAGGGCCGCCTCGTGGGCCGGCGTCACTTGCAGAAGCGACGAGAGGAGCACGCGCGCGCGCGGGAGATCGCCTCGGAAGAAGGCGAGCTCCGCGGCCTTCCAGAATTCCTCGGCCGCCATCTCCCGATTCCCCGCGCTCAGGTAGCCGGCCGCGAGGTCTTCGTGGCGGGGCGCCGCGGTCTCCGCCTCCGGCTCGGCCGCCGCGGCCTCGGACGATTCTTCCGCCTCCGCCGCTTCCGCTTCGGGGGCTTCGGCCTCGCTCTCGGTCAGGAGCGTTTCCGGCGCCAGCTCGTCCATCACGCTGCGGGCGGAAGGCTCGTACGCGCTCTCGCTCGACGCCGACGGCTCCTCCGCCTCGTCGAAGGACGATTCCGGAGCCTCCTCCGACTCCGCCGTGTCGCCCGGCTCTTGCGAGACCGCGACGGAGAGGCCGGGGGAGAGCGTGGTGGCGCGCTCGCGGAGATGCCGCGCTTCGTCCATCTCCCCGCGGTGCTCCAGCATCTCGGCCCGGCGCAGCAGCTCGCGGCCGCCGCGCTCCGGCTCGTCCGCGCGCATCGCGATCTCGATGTACTTCTCGGACAGATCCGTATTCTCCGGGGAGAGCTGGATCACCAGCTCGATCACGTCGAGCGCGGCCCCGTGGTCCTGGCGGCGGATCGAGCCCTCGGCGAACTCGAGGTAGTGGATCTGCGCGTCGCCGTGGAGGCCTTCCTTGGCGTAGAGGTTGCCCAGGGAGCGGTGAATCTCGAGGTCTTCCTTGGAGATCCGGAGGACCTTCTTGCAGACCGCGATCGCGTTCTTGAACAGCTCGGCCTTGGTGTATTCGGTGATCGCTTGGCGATAGCGATGGACCGCCTCCTGCATGGCCCCGCGCTTCGCCAAGAGGTCGGCGACAAGGATGAAATCGTACGGATCCTTGTCTCCGCTCTCAAAGAGCTTATCGAACTCCGCGAGCGCGGCGTCGATCTGCCCTTTCTGGACGAACTGTTGCGCTCGTCTCTTGATGGCGACGTTTCGGTCCACGCGTCTCCTCAGCCGCTCCGGCCGGCCATCACGCGGACGCCACCGCCGCGTCCAGTCTGCGGCGGGCCTGGTCCACGCAAGCCGAGTGAAGCTGTTCCGCCCGAGCGGCCGCCCGGCGCGCGCGTTCCTCGAACTCCGCGCGCTCCGACTCGGGCAGCTCGGGCAGATTGATCCGAACGTTCCACACAGCCCCTTCCGCGCCGGCGCGCGCGAGCCATGCCGCCACGCCGGCGTCGCTCACCGCGTTCTCGTTTCCATGCGTCGCGACCGGAAGGAGCTGCTCCAGCACGCGAACGCACGTCTCCGCCGTGCGGAGCGGCGTTCCGGCCGCGTTCCGCGCCGCCTCCCGCATCGCGGCGGCGCGCGCGGCGATCTCCTCCGGCGTGCGATGGGACATCTTCGCCGCCGCGCGGAATCCTTCGTACGCGCGGGCATCCTCCGCCACCAGGTCGAAGAGCTCACGGCGGAGCGACTCCAGCGCGGACTCCGCCGCGCGCATCGCCGCCTCGTGCTCCGCGTATCGCTTCTTCCCGATCGTCAGACGCGCCACCATCGAGCCGAGCGCTCCCGCGAGCGCCCCGGCCAATGCGGAGACCGAGCCGCCGCCGGGCGTGGGCGCCGAGGAAGCCACTTCGCCCAAGAATTCCGGCACTGCCTGCTCCGCGGCGCCCAGATGCCGCGACAGGCGGTTCTCCAGAATCTGGTCGCGCGAAAAATTCTCGAGGCGGAGCGCATGCTCCGCCACGTCGATGAGCGCATCCTGACTGACGAGCCCCACGACCTCGCTCCCGACGATCGGCACGCCGTACCGCTCGGCCTCGTCCCGGATGAGCGCGAACACGCGATGGACCGGGGTCCCCCACGTGTTCACAAGGTTCATGGACACCTGCACAATGCCGCGTTCTGAGAGCTCGAAGCCGAGTGCCTTCACATAACGAAGCCCTCCCGATTGGAATCGGATCGCCTTCGCGATCTTCCGCGCGACCTCAACGTCCGCGGTGCCCAGATTGACGTTGAACGCCAACAGAGGCAGCCGAGCCCCGACCGCCGTGGCTCCTGCGGTCGGATGAATCGCCCTCGGGCCGAAGTCGGGAGCCCGCTCGGGGTCCGTGGCGATCGTCGCCGCGATCCCCTCGAGCTCGCCCCTACGGACGTCGGCCAGGTTTTGTCGGGACGGGCGCGTCGCCGCCGCCTCGTAGAGATAGACGGGAATCTGAAGCTCGCTCCCGATCCGCTCGCCCGCCCGGCGCGCCAAATCCACGCAGCGCTCCAAAGGCGTCGACCCGACCGGCACGAACGGCACGACATCGGTCGCCCCCATCCGCGGATGCTCCCCCCGATGCTGGCGCATGTCGATCAACTCGGTCGCCTTTCGGACACCCCTCAAGACCGCCTCCAAGACGGCCTCCGGCTCCCCCACAAAAGTGACCACGGAGCGGTTGTGATCGGCGTTCATTTCCTGATCCAGCAAACGGATCGACCGATCATGCGAAATTTCGGCAGCAATGGCCTGAACTACAGATTTATTTCGGCCTTCGCTGAAGTTGGGAACGCACTCCACGAGCTCATTCATGCCCTCTCCTCGGGATTTGACGGAGGCATCGCGATCCAAGTCGCGCCTTGTAACCTACTAATCTACAGCGCTCTTTGGAGATTACCTCAGAAACAACTCCAATGTTCGCCCCCATCGATCTCGACGTGGCCGCGTTTCACGACCGCGTGCACATGATCGTGGGAGTAATGGTACGGGATATGGCGGTGGTCGTCCGTGTCGAAGAGGCAGAGGTCGGCCTGGAATCCGGGTTGAATCCGCCCGACCTTGGCGCCTTCGCGGACGGCGAAGGCGGCGTTGGCGGTGGCCGCCATCCACGCCTCGGCCGGGGAGAGGCGCATCTGGGTGACGGCGAGCGTGAGGGTCAGCGTCATCGAGGAGGACATCGAGGTTCCCGGATTGAAATCGGTCGCCAAGGCGATCGCGAGCCCACGGTCGATCATCCGGCGCGCCTTCGCGAACGGGAGCCCGAGCGTGAACGGCGTGCCGGGAAGGAGCACCGCGATCACGCCCGCCCGGGCCATCGCGTCGAGCCCGCGGTCGGCGGCGTGGAGAAGGTGGTCGGCCGATACCGCGCCCACCTCGGCCGCGAGGGCGGCCGCGCCCACGTCCGCGAGCTCGTCGGCGTGGAGCTTGGGCAAGAGCCCGTGCGCCTTCCCCGCCTCGAGAATCCGCCTCGACTCATCGACCGTGAACACGCCGCGGTCGCAGAAGATGTCGCAGAATCGCGCGAGCTTCGCGGCCGCGACGGCGGGGATCATCTCCTCGACGACCAGGTCGACGTAGGCGCCGCGGCGGTCCCGGTACTCGTCGGGAATTTCGTGCGCCCCGAGGAAGGTCGGAACGACCTCGGCCCGCGCCCCGGCGGCCGCGCGCTGAAGGCCACGGAGCTGCTTCATCTCGCCCTCGACCGAGAGGCCGTACCCGCTCTTCGCCTCCACGGTGGTGATCCCCTGCTCGAGGAGGCGCTCCAGCCGCTTCGCGACCCGGTCCGATAGAGCGGCCTCGTCGAGCGCCCGGAGCTGGCGGACGCTCTCTCGTATGCCGCCCCCTCGAGCCGCGATCGCCTCGTAGCTCTCCCCCGCCGCCCTCGCCTCGAACTCCATCTCGCGGGTCCCCGCGAACGGGAGATGCGTATGGGCGTCGACGAAGCCGGGCGCGACGAGCCGGCCCCTCGCGTCGAGCACCGACTTCGCCTCCCGCTCCGGATAGCGCGCCGCGACCTCGCGGGTCGGGCCGACCGCCGCGATCTTCTCGCCAACCACCGCGATCGCGGCGTCGGAGATCAGGAGCGGACGGTTCAGGGAAGGGCCTGTCAGGGGGGCCGCGCCTTCGGGCGCCGTGATGAGCTGGGCCGCGGAGAGGACGAGGAGATCGGACTTCACGCGCGCGTGTCGATCCGGCGATGGCACGCCCCGGGGAGGGCCGCGCTCCTCGGCGGGACGGGGCTCACTCCTCGGTCGGTATCGGCAGCCGGTGTCGCTTCGCCGCCGCCCGCGCTTCAGGGTACCCCGCGTCGGCGTGGCGCCAGACGCCGGTCGCGGGATCGTTCGTAAGGACGCGCTTCAGCCGCGCGAGGCCGGAGGGCGTTCCGTCCGCCACGATCACGACGCCCGCGTGGATCGAGTTCCCGATCCCCACGCCCCCGCCGTGGTGCACGGAGACCCAGGACGCCCCGGAGACGGCATTCAAGAGCGCGTTGAGGATCGGCCAGTCGGCGATCGCGTCGCTTCCGTCGCGCATCGCCTCGGTCTCGCGGTACGGCGATGCGACCGAGCCGCAATCCAGGTGGTCGCGGCCGATGACGATCGGGGCCTCGACCTCTCCGCGCTCGACCAGGCGGTGGATCGCCTCGCCGAATCGCTCGCGCTCGCCCATCCCGAGCCAGCAGATGCGCGCGGGCAGCCCCTGGAACTGGACGCGCTCCCCGGCCAGGCGAATCCACCGCTGAAGCGCCTCGTCCTTGGGGAAGAGCTCGAGGACCGCGCGGTCCGTCGCGGCGATGTCCTTGGGGTTTCCCGAGAGGGCCGCCCAGCGAAACGGACCCTTCCCTTCGCAGAAGAGCGGCCGGATGAACTCGGGGACGAAGCCCGGGATCCGGAAGGCGTCCTCGACGCCGGCGCGCTTCGCCTGGCCGCGAATGTTGTTTCCGTAGTCGAACGCGACCGAGCCCGAATCTTGAAACGCGCGCATGGCCCGGACGTGCGTCGCCATCGAGGCGAGCGCGCGCTCGACGTAGGCGGCCGGATCGGAAGCGCGGAGGAGGATCGCGTCCGACAGGGAAATTCCCGCCGGCACGTAGCCGTTGAGCTCGTCGTGGGCCGACGTCTGGTCGGTTACCAGATCGGGACGGAGTCCGCGGCGGTGGAGCTCCGGCAGGACCTCCGCGGCGTTCCCGACAAGACCGACCGAGAGCGCCTTCTGGCCCCGCACGGCCTCCTCCACCCACCGGAGCGCCTCGTCGAGCGACGATGTGCTCTGGTCCACGTACTTCGTTTGGACCCGGCGCTCCACCCGCGCGGGATCCACGTCGACCGCGAGGCAGACGCCCTCGTTCATCGTGACGGCAAGGGGCTGGGCCCCGCCCATACCGCCGAGCCCCGCGGTGAGAACCCATCGGCCGCGGAGCGACCCGCCCCAGTGCCGCCGTGCCGCGGACGCGAACGTCTCGTACGTGCCTTGAAGGATTCCCTGGGTGCCGATGTAGATCCACGAGCCCGCGGTCATCTGGCCGTACATCGTCAACCCCTTCGCTTCCAGCGCGCGGAACTCATCCCACGTGGCCCATGCCGGGACGAGCAGGGAGTTCGCGATCAAGACCCGCGGAGCGTCCGGATGTGTTCGGGCGATTCCCACCGGCTTCCCCGACTGGACCAGCAGCGTCTCGTCGGGCTCGAGGTTTCGAAGCGCGCGCACGATGGCGTGGAAGGCAGGCCACGAGCGGGCGGCCCGCCCCGTCCCGCCGTAGACGACCAGGTCTTGCGGTCTCTCGGCGACGTCGGGGTCGAGGTTGTTCATCAGCATCCGCAGGGCCGCTTCCTGGTGCCACCCCTTGCACGATCGGTTCGGACCGCGCGGGGCGCGGACCGGCTCCGCGGGCGGCTCCCCAGTGATCGGGCTACCGGATGTCGCGACGGCGCGGTTCATGGCGGGCTCACTCCTCATCGCGCCTGCACGGAGCGCTCAAAATGTCGGAACCCGGGCGGCGTCCGCCGCGGTCCCCCGTTCGATCCACTCGTCGAGGGCCGCGAGGTCCCGGTCCTGCCGCCGATCCTCGCCGAGCGGGGGCACGCGGTCCCGGATTCCCCGAAGGAGCTCCTCCAGCGGCTCGCTCGAGCGGAGCGGCCTGAGGAACTCGATTCCCTGCGCGGCGCAGAGCAGCTCCGCCGCCACGATGCGGCGGACGTTCCGCACCAGGGCGAGCGCCTTCATCGCGGCGTGCATCGACATGCTCACGTGATCCTCCTGCCCCGCCGAGGTCGGAATCGAGTCGACGCAGGCGGGCTGCGCGAGCATCCGATTCTCGGCCACGAGGGCGGCCTGGAGGTACTGCACGATCATGAGGCCGGAGCTCACGCCCGCCCCGGCGCTCAGGAACGCCGGAAGACCGCTCTTCTCGGAATCCAGGAGCAGGAACGTGCGGCGCTCCGCGATCGATCCGACCTCGGCCATTCCGATCGCGAGGAAATCGAGCGCCTGCGAGAGCGGCTGGCCGTGGAAATTGCCGGCCGAGAGGACTTCCTCCGACTCGGGGAAGCAGAGCGGGTTGTCGGTGACGCTGTTCACCTCGGTCAAAATCGTATCGCGCGCGAACCGAAACGACTCGATCGACGCGCCCAATACCTGTGGCGCGCATCGGAAAGAGTAAGGGTCCTGCACCCGCCCGCATCCCGCGTGGGAAGCCACGATGGCGCTCCCGTGGAGGAGACCCCAGATCGCCGCGGCCGAGTCGACCTGCCCTCGATGCGGCCTCAGCGCGTGGACGCGGGGATCGAACGGCTTGGACGAGCCGCGAATCGCGTCGACCGAGAGCGCGCACGCGGCGTGCGCCGCGCGCAGAACGTCCGCGCCCTCGAGGAGCGCCTGAACTCCGACGGCCGCGGACGCCTGCGTGCCGTTGATGAGAGCCAGGCCCTCCTTCGCCGCGAGCGGGAGCGGGGTCAAGCCCGCCTCACGGTAGTGATCGGCCGCCGGTCCGATCCGCCCGTTCCGCCGCACCTCTCCCTCTCCGATCACCCCGAGGCCGAGATGGGCGAGCGGAATCAGGTCGCCGCTCGCGCCCAGGGAACCGCGGCTGGGGACGATCGGGAGAAGGTCCCGCTCGAGCATCGAGACCAGGTGTTCGAGCAGCTCCGGACGAACGCCGCTCGCGCCGAGCCCCAGGGAGTGCGCCCGAAGCGCGAGCATGAGCCGCACGGCGGGCCGCTCGAGCTCGGGGCCGGCGCCCGCCGCGTGGCTCCGCAGCAGATTGATCTGGAGCCTCCCGACATCGGCGTCCTCGATACGCACCGACTTGAGCGCGCCGAACCCGGTGTTCACTCCGTAGACCGGAGCCCCGCTCCGGACCGCGCGGTCGATCAGCTCGCGCGCGGGCTTTACCCGTTTTCGCGTCTCGGGACCGAGGGCCGCCGGGGCGCCGTCCGCGAGCGAGCGGAGCCCGTCCAAGGTCAGCCGCGGTCCGCCCAGCTCGACCAACGGCGCCTTCACGCCAGGCATTCCGCGCCCTCGCGGATGAGCCAACCCCGCACGATCCCGACGAGCTCCTCCGGGGACCGCTCCAGGATCGGCCGCGCGGGAAGGGTCGCGAGAAAGCGCGCGCCGTACGCCGCGCGCGCGATCCGCGGGTCGGCGACGATCACGGCGCCGCGATCGTCGGCCGTGCGGATGAGACGACCGATCCCCTGGCGGAACCGGAGGATCGCCTCGGGGAGCATGAGGTCGCGGAACGCGTCGCCGCCGTCGGCCTCGATCTGCTCCGAGCGCGCCGCGATTACCGGATCGGTCGGCACCGGAAACGGCAGCCGCGCGATGACCAGCACTTCCAGAGCGGCTCCCGGAAAGTCCACTCCCTCCCAGAACGAGGCGGCCCCCAGGAGGACCATGCCCTCGCCCGCGCGGAATTCTCGCGCCAGAGGCGCCGCGGCTTCGCCCGGGGCCTGCGTGAGGAGCCTCACGCCCGATTCCAGGAGCGGAGCGCGAATCCGCGCCGCGAGCTGGTCGAGCATCTGATAGGAGGTCAGGAGCACGAGCACGTTTCGCCGGACCGAGGTCGCGAGGCCCACCACGACCGCCGCCATCCGCTCGACGAACTCGGGATCTTTGGGGTCGGGCCCGTCGAGAACCACGCTGACGACCTGCCGCTCGAGCGGAAACGGGGAGGAAACCCGTGCCGTCTCGACGGCGTCGCCGTCGAGGCCGAGCGCGTTCAAGAGCGGGCCGAAGTCGTCGTCCGAGACGAGCGTGGCCGACGTGAGGAGCGTCCGCTCGCTCAAGGAGAAGAGCTGCGCGCGAAGCGCGTCGCCGACGCGGAGAGGCCGCCGGTTGAGCCGCGGCGCGCCTCGCCCGTCCCGGTCGAGGTAGAACGCGGTGCCCCGCTCCTCCAGCCGCGTCACCGCTCGGAGCGCCTGCTCCACCTCGATCCACGTGGCGTGGCGGGCGCGAAGCTCCTCGACGGCGTCCGCGGCATCCGGTCGAAGCAGCGTGCTGTCCAGGCCGCCCTCGGCCGCGTCCGCCGCGGCCTCGAGCGAGCGGGCGAGGCTCCCGATCGCCGCCATCAGCTGATCGAGCGCCGCGGGGCTCACCGCGACCCAATCGGTCTCGCGGGTCAAGCGCGCGGAGGAGGCGCCGTCGGGCAACAGCCGCTCCAGGTCGCGCGCGAGCGCGGCGGCGTGCTCGAGCACCGGCCGGATCGCGGCGTCGGCCGCCGCGATCCGCTCCGGGACGCCGCTCGGCCGGCCCCGGCGGAGGGCGCGGGACAGGAGCCGAAGGGTTCCACCTCGCGCGTCGGTACGCGAGGCGAGGCGCGTGAGGTCGGAGACCCCGAGCGACACGCCGAGCTGTTCGCGCGCCACGCGTTCCAGGTGGTGAGCCTCGTCGAGGATCAGCGCCCCGGCCTCGGCGATCAGCGTGTTCCGGAGGCCCGGATCGGAGAGAAGGAGCGCGTGGTTCACCACGACGACGTCGGCCTTCCGAGCCTCGCGCCGCGCGAGCTTAGCGAAGCAGCCTGTCGTCGCGTCGCACCCGCTCCCGCCACAGAAGATCGGATCCGACGCGATCTCGGCCGCCAGCGCGGGGGGCAGATCGATGCCCTGCGCCTTGAGCTCGTCCAGCTCTCCCGTCTCGGTCCGCTCGATCCAGCGCTCCAGCCGGTCGAGCGAATCCTCGCCGAATCCGAACGTCGCGAAAAGACGGCGCTGCAGAAGGCGAGAGCGGGCGCGGCGGCGGCAGAGGTAGCTCGCCCGTCCTTTGAGGGTCGCCACGCGGAGCGGCGCTCCAACCGCGGCGATCGCGAGCGGGACGTCGCGGGTGAGCAGCTGATCCTGAAGCGCCTTGGTGTGGGTGCTCACCACGACCGGGCCCGATCCGCGGTAGCGCAGGAGCAGGGCGGGCAGCAGGTAGGCGAACGACTTTCCGACGCCGGTGGGGGCCTCGACGGCAAGGATCCCGCCCCGCTCCAGGGTCTCGTCCCAGAGGCGCGCCA
>Ga0137409_10004365_pt1 | contig 14857 bp, 12 predicted proteins | sample CZODoug1_16funga_FD_122059 | JGI IMG/M metagenome (GOLD analysis project Ga0137409, IMG submission 122059) | Vadose zone soil fungal communities from Angelo Coast Range Reserve, California, USA - CZODoug1_16fungal (Hybrid Assembly) | ecosystem: Environmental > Terrestrial > Soil > Vadose zone... | reverse complement strand
AGGCCATTCTTACCAACGCTTCCGGTACACCGCGAACCGTGGCTATCCTGAACGGTGTATCCAGTATCGTGCTGGCGATTGTTGGTTATTGGGCCTGGAAAACACTTGGTCTGCAGATCGCGCTCGGCATTGCCATTGCTGGTTATACCGCAGCCCAAGGCTGGAAGATCCTCATCGCCCCGGTGGCACGGCCAGGCGATGCCGAGGCACCCGATATTGTCAATGCCCACCCGGATGGGAAGCTTGGCCTGGGCAGGCACGAACTATTCGGCGCAGCCGTAACCTCACGCGCCGCGAGCGCAGCCGCCGTGGGACGGACTGAATTATACTGGTTGTTGGTTGCAGGTCTGGTGCTGTTTGCCATTCACCTTGCCCGCATGGATTCGACCGATACCTGGCTTGGCCTAATCTCCCCATTCGTCGCCACCGCGGGTGACGTGCTGATGGCCATCCTGCTTGGTGGGGCGCTCGTATTGCCGCTCCGCATTGGCTGGCGGAAACTGACCCGACCATTTGAGAGAACAGCATGGAGGTTGCGGCTCTCCGGACAAGACGTCTTGCTTCGAGGCTTGCCGAGGCGGGCGATCCAAGAGTGGACCGAAGCCCGACTGTCGTTTTCATCATCCCTTCGAGAAGCGCGTAGCTCGCTTGCATCGGCCGTGGGGCTGACGGTTCGCCTCGGCGTTCCCCTCACCGTACTGTTCGTCGCCGTCAATACGATCTGGGGCTTCACCTGGTACTTCAACACCGAGAGTTGGGCGAGCGCCTTTTATCAGAAAATGGCTGAACTACGCGTCGACACATGGCGTGCTGGCATGGTCGATGGCGTTGCGTCTACCTTTACCGGGAAACGGGAAGACCTGTTCCGGGTGACACCGCCGGGCATCGACAAGCAGGACTTCAGCTTTATCGTGATCGGCGATCCCGGCGAAGGAGATGCATCACAATATGCATTGATCGACCGCTATCTGGAGATCGGGCGGCGGGACGACGTGAAGTTCCTCGTCATCGCGTCCGATGTCATCTATCCGGCCGGCGCCATGGCGGACTATGAGAAGAACTTCTACCTCCCGTTCAAGGGATTCAAGAAGCCGATCTACGCGATCCCCGGCAACCATGACTGGTTCGATGCCTTGGAGGGCTTCAATGCCAATTTTCTGGAACGGGAGGCGGCTCGCGCCGCATTGGCGGCACGGGCCGAGACCGACCTGAACCTTACCAGTACGGGAACGAGAAGGATTGATCGGCTCCTCAACCAGGCAGGGAAACTCCGGGAGTCTTACGGAGTGCAGAACGGCCTGCAACGCGGCGCATTTTTCGAGATTCAGACAACTGATTTCGCCTTGATCGCGATCGACACCGGCATTCTACGCACGATAGACGATCGGCAACGCGCCTGGCTGAACGAGGCGCTGGAACGCGCCCGCGGAAAGTTCACGATGGTAATTCCTGGCCATCCGAAATACGCGGGGGGCGTGGACACCAGCGTCGGCGACGACGCGTTCTCCGCCATCTATGCAACACTCGAAAATGCCGGCGTCGACGTGGTGATGGCCGGCGATACGCATGCGTTCGAGTACTATGTGCAGTATGTCAATACAGCGCGAGGCGCCCGCCCGCTCTACCATTTTGTCAACGGAGGCGGCGGAGCCTATCTCAGCATTGGTGGCGCGCTAGACTGGCCGACTGAATTGCCGTTGGAGACCTGGGCATTCTATCCGGCGCCGGAGGCCGTCCGAGCTAAGCTCGATGCTGAAACGCCGGCCTGGAAGCAACCGATCTGGAAGTGGATCACGCATTTTGGCGCCTGGCCGATCTCCACCGAGACCTTGTCAGGGATTTTCGATTTCAACCATGCGCCGTTCTACCAGAGCTTCGTTGAAATACGCGTGGAACGCTCGAAAAAGCGCGTCGTCTTTGCGCTGCATGGCGCAAACGGTCCGGTTCGCTGGCGTGACCTCCACGCTTCCTTCACAGGCGTGGCCGGTACGACGCCCGATGCTGAGGTCGAATTTGTCGTCAATATGAAGGCGCCCGGCGGTTGAGTGGCGCGTATTGGTCCGCGCATTACCACACTACTGTCTTTGCGGTTTGGGGCCGCCGATATCGAGGAAGCGTCATGGACCACAAATACAACCGATTTCGAGCAGCAATGTTGGCGGAACAAGAATCTCGGCTCGCTCGAAATCCGCGCCGTGACCGACGCTGCCGACAAGGAAGCACCCCAGCGGTTCCACGCTAACCTGCCAATCGCCATGGCAACTCTAGCGAGCCTATTGCGATTGTGGTTGGAGTAAGGCCGAAACCGTTCGCCTACCGAGTGGCAAGAAGCCCCGGCTTGAGCGGGGCTCCAGAAGATATTCAAGCTCTAGCCGTGGCTTCTGCACCAGAGATCTCCTTTGCGCTGTAACGAAGCGCCCGGAAGACCGCGTTGGTCTCAGCCAGAGGCGATCCACCAAAGTAGGGATTGACGTATTCCCAAACAATTTCCCCGTCTCTGGTGACTTCGAAGAGGCGTCCGAAGGAGGCTTCGTTGATTAACGTATTGCCGTTTGGCAGGCGTTGAGCATTGCCCATGCGGGGCGAGAAAAAGTTCGAAACCGGTTTATCCTGATAGGTCCAGCCGATTTCGTTGGTCGCTGGATTGACTTCTATCACCCTCGAAAACGGCAGCGGGTCGTCGAGACGGTGGACGCCGTTATCGAAAATCAGGATGTTGCCGTTCTCTAACGGGGTTGGCGCGTGCTGACCCGCGAGCGTCGGAGGACCGAGTTTCCAGACGATGTTGCCGGTCTTGCGGTCGATGCGTATGACGGTCGAAGTAGGCCGGTAACTGGCGAGGATGTCCCCGTTAGGCAGTTCCAGGATGCTATTACCCATTGCCCACAGCGTCCGAAGCGCTTGGACCTCGGCGATGCCGTCCGCGACCGGATCAAAATGCTCCCAACTGCGCCACTCCCAGATGGTCTCTCCCGCAGGAGTCAGTTCAGCCAAATAATCAGCGTACATCCCGCCAGCGTCCTCCTGCGGCTGAGGAGCGTAGAGGGCCGAGGGCAGACTATGGTCTTCCGTCCCCCCTTTGACTTGCCGGGAAATTTCGGCGGGAACCCTGCCCAGACAATTCAGCAGCACGTTTCCGTTGCGCAGCAAGATCCCGACGTGATGGTGGTCTGGGTGGCGTAATTCCCACAGCACCTTGCCGTTCCAGTCGGCCTCCAGGACCACGCCCCCCTTGAACGGAAACCGGCTGAGAAAGTTGTTCTCTGAAGTGCGCCCGTTGTAGAGCAGCGTCCCGCGCTCGGTGAGATACCCGGACAAGCCGGGTGGGTAAGGCAATTGCCAAGTGTGGACTAACTCACCCTGAAGATCGATGAGGTACACCGTCCTATTCTGCTCGAACACGGGGGCAAAAAGGGTAAAGCCCGGACAGGCGCGCTCAGGGTCGCACGCACGCAGGCCGACACCCCGACGTTTGAGTGTGTTCTGCTCGACTACCTTGGACATCAAGATCTCCAATGCCACGCCGAGCCGGTATTTGCGAAAAATGGACATTCCGCCAACAGCCCGATCCGGCAAGCGGGCGAAGTGCAGTGCTTGGGCGAAATGCCTTGGTATGCCGGGCGACTGCGATCAAGCCCGGCGCGCTCCACATGTGGTGCGAAACAAGACGTGAGTCAATAATAATTCGACGCGACGTGGAGCATGGCCGTGCCTGGCACTCCAGCGGCCAGCCGGAAGCGCGTGACGCCCACCGCTCAAAAATCCGGCTTGTCGGCCTGCGGCTTCGGCACCGGGTCGTAGTTGAAATAGTTGGGGTTGTTCTCCTGGCAGATGTGTTCGTTCAGATAGCCTGCCTGCCGGCGGTTGAAACGCTGGATCGCCGACCAGGGCGTGGTGAAGGCGCCCGGATCATCAACGGAGACCAGGATTTCCATCACGTTGCCGTCCTCGATGAGCTTGAAGCGCTCCACCACGTGCACGCATCGGTGTGCGGCGTGCGGTAGTTGTCGACGAAGGATTTGGTCGAGATCCCGATCGTATCGACGACGAGCGTATCGCCGTTCGCGTAGTGGCCCACCGACTCGCCGTACCAGCTCGGCGTCACCTTGGCCGAATGCGGCACATCGAGATAGATGCGACGCACCTCGGGCCCGCCTTGGTTGATGATGGTCACCTGCTTGGCGGTCTGGATGAAATAGAACGGCTCGGCGAGCGTATAGACCACGAAGCTCGGAACGCCCGCCGGGTAGCAGCGCTCACGCGCGCGGAACGGAACCTTGCCGGCGTGCACCTCCTCATTCGCCTTGCGCATCTCTTCTCTGGCCCAAGGCTGCAGGATCGGATTGCTGAGGTCGGCAATCCGATAGGTTGGCTGGACGCCGGCCCGGCGTGCGGCGGCGTTGTCGACATAGGGAAAGCGCTTGTCGAAGGTGATAGGTCCGGGCCCGCTCGGCGGCGGCTGGAACTCGTCGTTGAACACGAACCAGGCGGTGGCGTTGGTGCCCGCAAGGTCGGGCACGTCCCCCGCGTGCGCCGGCACGCTGGCAAAGCAGCCGAGGCCGATCAGAATCGCAGCAACACTGTGTCGGCGCATCGGATTGCCTCCCTTGAGGACCCGCCGCGGCCCTAGAAATCGGCCTTTGTCGCTGTCGGGACCGGATCGGCGTCGTAGCCGAAGTAGTTGATCTCGCCGGCGGCGCAGCGCCACTCCGACAGTTTCGCCTCCACGCGCCGTGAGCGCTTGGTTACGCGCAGTGGCTGGATGAAAACTGCCGGGTCCTCCATCAGGACGTCGGTCTCGAGAAAACGGCCGCCCTCGATCAGGCGATAGCGCTCGACCACATGCAGCTTGTCACTATGCGGGGTGCGGAAATTGTCGACGAAGGTCTTGTCGTTGAGGCCAATGGTGTCGACCACCAACGTGTCGCCTTCGTAGTGGCCGACCGACTCGCCATACCAGGATGGCTTCACATGGGTCGAATGCGGCACGTTCAGATAGATTCGCCGCACATCGTTGTCGTGCTGATGCAGCATCCTGACCTGCTGGGTTGCCTGGATGAAGAACAGCGGCTGCGCCGGCGTCAAGATAAAGCCCGGAACGCCGGTCGCCCAGCAGCGCGCCGAGCGCGACCACATCGGCTTGCCGGACAGCACCTCCTCGTTGGTCTTCTTCAGCGAGTCTTTGGCAAACTGCGTCAGATTGGGGTTGCTGATGTCGGCAATCCGAAACGTCGGCTGTCCGCCGACATTGTTAGGCACATAGCGATGGGCAGGGTCTTGCTTCACCGGCTGCGGACCGCCTGGCACGGCGGTCCATTCGGTGCCGACTGCGGTCCACCCGATATCGACGGCGGAAAAATTTGGCGGGCTTCCCTGCGCCAGCGCAGGCGCGGCGCCTGCGCAAACAAGGCCGGCCAGCAGACCGGCAGCAAACGAACGCGCAGTTCGAAGTGGCATGGCTGGCTCCCTCGGGTTTTGACGGCGTTTTTTGCGGTCTGCGCGTCCGTCAGGGGCGCCGCACACCGGCCACCGAGGCGAGATCGCGATGCGGCTCGCCGCAGACATAGTCTTCGAGCCGGACTTCATTGCGCTGCGTGTAGACGAAGCGCGCCTGCCAATCGCGCGTGTAGTAGTCCGGGTCGTGCACGTTGACGACGATCTCGAGCTCGCTCGGGCTGATCTTCCGAATCCGCTCGGTCGTCACCAGCTCGTCGGTGTGGGGCGCGCCGGTCGCATCGAGGAAGGTCTTCTCGTTGAAGCCGAGCGTCTCGACCACCAGCGCGTCGCCGTCATACCGGCCAAAGGCGTGGCCATTGTAGAAAGGAAATGCGACGAGCTCCTCGTATTTCGGCGTCGGCTTGTCGAGCGTAACCACCCGGATCTGGTGATTGAGCTCGTGGATGATGGTGATCTGGCCGGGTGGCGCCTGAAAAATCTCGAACGGGTAGGGTGTCGCCAGGTTTCGCACCGGCCCATCCGGCGTGCAGAACTTGCGCGCATCGTCCGTGATCGAGCCGTCCTTGAGGCCGGCTATGTTTTTTTCATACGCTTCTTTGCCCTTGGCCGTGAGCGGCAGCTCGCCGCCACCGACAAGCTGGACCTTGGCGTTGTATTGGGTGGCCCAATATGTGCCTGAAAAGTCCGGCGCTTTGCCTTGTCCGTAGGCTGGCCCGGCCAGCATCAAGGCCGCGAATGCGGCCACCAAAGCTGGGCTTGAACAAATACGACGGCAGTGATCGTCCATGGATGTCCTCCCAAGATTGCTGGACTTTTTTATCGAGCTTAAGACCCTCCGACTTCCTTCGCCTCCGCGCCAAACGTCGGATGCAGCGTTATCGTTGAGCGTCCAAAACAATGTTGACCGCGCAAAACGACCGCAAAGGGGCCGGCCTGCCGTCAACAGGAAAAGCCTTTTCCGGTGATCCTAGCATTGCGGCGATCAGAAAAAAATCGGTAGTGTCTCAGGGATGCGCCCAGCCACAGGGACGTGATTAGACTATTCCGTTGTTGCAGGTCAGCGTGACCTATGAGACGCTTGTATGTGTGGTTTGCTTTTGTCAGTGACTGGTATCCTGAGAATACAAGAAAACACCTGGAGAGACGCTCATGACCTTCAAAGCACTCGGTCTCGCGGGCGTTGCCGCAGTTGCTGTTGCGATTCCTGCTGCGGCGCACCATTCCTTCGCCATGTTCGATGCTCTCAAGATCGTCCAGCTCGAGGGCACCGTCAAAGAGTTCCAATGGACGAATCCCCACGCCTGGATCCTGCTGAACGTCAAGGATGAGCAGGGCCAGTTGGTGATGTGGGCGATCGAGATGAACGGCCCGACCGGCTTGGCGCGGCAAGGCTGGCTCCCGAAGACGCTCACCCCCGGGATGGCGGTCAAGGCGCATATTCATCCGCTGCGCGATGGGAAGTCTGGCGGCCAGTTTCTGGCGGTCACACTCCCTGACGGCAAGGTGATGGGCAATCCGACCGGTCGTCCCGCCAACGCGCCTAACGACTGAGGCGTGTAACGACTGTGCCAGGACACGCGCAGGCACGATGTGCCTGCGCGTTAGGTCGTTCATCTTCATCACTTGTGTTTATCGCCTAGAAATCCGGCTTGCTTGCAGTCGGGAAGCCGCCATCCTGGTCGTTATGGAAGCCCAACCGGTTTTCGGCGCAGGCAATCTCCGGCCATTCGCCACGATCGCGCAGATAGATCATTGACGCGGTCCAGGGCGTCGTGAATGTGCTTTCGTCCTCGATCGTGAAATCGACCTGCAGGTACTTGTCTTTATAGTTGCCGGGGTTGATGCGCCCGGCAGGACGCCAATTCTCCTTGGCGGCTCGCTCGATCACGTCCTTCACATCCTCGTAGTCGCGCAGTCGGTAGCGCTCTACGACGTGCAACTTCTCGGTGTAGGGCGTTCCGAACAGGTCGACCATGGCATACGGGCGATCGGCCTTCATCCCGATGGTGTCGATCACCAGCGTGTCGCCCTCGTAGTGGCCGACCGCGTCTCCGTGCCAGGATGGTGTCACCTTCTCCGGATGAGGCTGATTCATGCGCACCCAGCGCACTTCATGGTCTTCGCTGAACAGCATCACGATCCGGTCCGGCAGCTGCAGCATCGACATGGCCATATGCTTGAACAGGAACGGCACAGGCATTGGCCAGCACTGGTTGGACGGGCTCGGATAGGTCACGCCGGCGAGCGACAGCTCGCCCTTCTTCTTCACGACGTCCGCCGCCCAGGGCTGCAGGATCGGGTTCGTATAATCGCCGACGAGCTCGCCGTAGTTGCTCACGCCGGAATCGCTCCGGCGCGACCTGTTGGTGACCGGGCCCGGACCCGACGCTGGCGGTATGAGCCAGGGAAGGGAGCCATGGCGCCACACGCCGGAGAAATCCGGAACGGATGCGGCTGCTGGTGCAGTTCCTGGCGCGGCGGTCTGGGTCGGCGCGACTGCCGGTGGCGCCGTCTGTCCGAAGGCAGGGGTCGCAACCGCCGCCGCCACCAAAGTCACGAGCAAAAGAAAGTCCCGCCGCATTGCCATGGCAACCTCCCTTTCAGGTTCGCCTATCGCCAGCTGGGTAAAGATGCACTCTATAATAAGAGTAGCGACGGCGCGAGGTATGTCGAGGGCGTTTGGTCCTGATTTTGTGCCACAACGTGAGAGCCTCTGCGTGGCACACCTCCCGGCGACGTGCTAGCGTCTGCGCCAACCCGGCCATCCGAACGCCGGCCCAATTGGGAGGACTGCATGAAAACCTTGATCGCTGGTCTTTTGTTTGCGTCGACGCTCGCCGCAACGGACGCGGTCGCGCAACCGTTCCCCTTCAACGACGTCGGCGTGACCATGGGGCATTGGCACTTGGCTTCGAAGGACGTGGAGGCGAACAAGAAGATATTCGTCGGCATGGGCGGCAAGTGGTTCAAGATCGGCATGAACGAGTATGTGATGTTTCCTGGCGTTTTCGTCCATTTGAACCTGGGGACCGGAGCCGGCACTGGCGGGTCGCAGGGCTCGGTCGTCAACCATGTCGGCTTCATCGTCAATAACGTGCAGGAGCAAGTGACCAAGTGGAAGGCCGCCGGAATCGCTGTGCTGCCCGGCGGCAACAACCGGCTCGATCAGGCTTATGTCGAGACGCCGGATGGCCTGCGGATGGAAATTCTGGAAGACAAGACGCAATCGATGCCGATCCGGCACGAGCACGTGCACCTGTTCATGCAAGAAGCAGAGATCCCGAAGGCTCAGGCCTGGTACGCCAAGACGTTTGGCGGCAAGGCCGGCACCCGCAACAACGCCGCTGTGGTCGACGTTCCGGGCGCTCAGTTCCGCTTTGCCAAGGCCGACACGCCACAGGCGCGGACGCTCGGCCGTGTGCTCGATCACATTGGTTTTGATGTGAAGGACCTGAAGGCCTTCATTGCGAAAATCGAAGGCGAAGGCATCAAGCTCGATGAGCCTTATCGTGAGACGCCCACTGGCAATGCGATCACCTACATCACCGATGCGTGGGGCACCCGCATCGAGCTGATCAAGCGGGGTCCGATCCCGGCCCTGTAATTGCCAGTCGGCAAGAGGGGACAAGAGTCAACAAGCGGGGCGTGCAGATTGCTGCACCCCCGCAGGCGTTGCGTATCGCATCGAGCAGCCCGGGACAGCGCGACTGGTCATGTCGGTTTGAAAATCATCAGGAGCATCCTGGCTGACAGGGAGATTCCAATATGCCGTTGCAAACAAGCCCAAGTCTCGCAAGCCCAAGTCTCGCAAGCCCAAGTCTCAGCGCAGCCAGTCGCGCTCAAGGAGCACCGGGCTCGACCCGACGCAGCGTCATTCTGACCGCCGCGGCGGCAGCTTCCAGCGCACTTGTGCAGTCCGAGGTCGCGCGCGCTGCCATCGTTCAGACCGACACGGCAAAACTTGCTCCGCTCCCGCTTCCCTCCGGGATTCGCTCCCGCTACGTGCCTAACATCAACGGTCTCACGTTTCACGTCTTGGAAGCCGGCTTCGAGTCCAAGGGACGGCCTTGCCTCCTTCTTCTTCATGGATATCCGGAGATCGCATACGGCTGGCGCAAGCTCATGCTGCCGTTGGCCGCGGCGGGCTTTCACGTGCTCGCGCCTGACATGCGAGGTTACGGTCGCACGATCGGCTGGGACGACTCGTACGACGCCGATGTATTTCCGTTCCGCCACGCCAATCTGGTGCGCGATGCCATCGGGCTGGTGTTTGCCTTCGGCTATCGCACCGCCGCGGTGATTGGACGCGACGCCGGCTCGCCCGTGGCTGCCTACTGCGCCGTGATCCGACCAGACGTGTTCCGGTCTGTTGCGATGATGACGTCGCCGTTCGCCGGGATGCCTGCGCTGCCCTTCAATACGGTTGAAGGTGGAGCGGATGGCCCAACGATCCCGCCACGCGCAAGCACAATCAATGATCAATTGGCGAAGCTGTCGCGACCGCGCAAGCACTATCAAGTTTATTATACGACGCGCGAAGCGAACGACAACATGCGGAACTGCCCGCAGGGCCTCCACGCCTTCCTGCGCGCCTACTATCACTACAAGAGCGCCGATTGGAAAGAGAACAAGCCTTTCAGGCTCGCAGCATTGACGGCCGAAGAGCTGGCAAAGATGCCGACCTACTACATCATGGATATCGACAAGGGCATGGCCGAGACCGTGGCAGCGGTGATGCCGACGGCGGCCGAGATCGCCGCCTGCAAGTGGCTGCCTGAGGACGAGCTGGCGGTCTACACCGCGGAATACGGAAGAACGGGATTTCAGGGTGGCCTCAACGGCTATCGGCGCATGGCGCCGAGGTTCTCCGCAGACCTGCAGACATTCAGCGGCCGCACGATCGACGTGCCTTCGCTGTTCATCGGCGGCAAGAGCGATTGGGGCGTCTTCCAGAACCCCGGCTCATTCGAGACCATGCAGAAGACCGCCTGCACGCAGATGCGTGGCGCTCACCTTATCGATGGAGCCGGTCACTGGCTCGAGCAGGAGCAGCCGGAACAAGTGAGCAAATTGCTGATTCAGTTTCTACAGGATGCAAGTGCGGTTAACCGCAAACTTTGATCCTCGAATGCTCGTCGATCGGCGCTGCCCAGCAGATTGCGTGTCGACACCGAGGCAAGCTGCAGTAGAATGGGAGGAGCCTTAAATCATCTGCGCTAAGCTGCGGGGTGGGCGATGGATCTTGATCCGGTCTTCCTGTCACGGCTTCAATTCGCCTGGGTCATCGCCTGGCACATTCTCCTGCCGGCCTTCACCGTCGGACTTGCGGCGTACATTGCGGTGCTGGAAGGGCTCAACTTCTTCACCGGACGCCAAGTCTATCTTCGCGTCTCGATGTTCTGGACCAAGATTTTTTCGATCTCTTTCGGGATGGGCGTCGTTACCGGCATCGTCATGCCCTTTCAGTTCGGTACGAACTGGAGCCGCTTTGCGGACGCGACCGCCAATGTGCTTTCGCCGCTCTTCGCATACGAGGGCCTCACGGCATTTTTCCTTGAGGCGGCTTTTCTCGGCGTGCTCTTGTTCGGACGCAAGCTGGTACCGCCTTGGGCTCATTTCTTCGCGGCGCTGATGGTCGCGCTCGGCACGCTGTTCTCCTCGTTCTGGATATTGTCGGCCAACAGCTGGATGCAGACACCAGCCGGCCATGAGATCATCGATGGGCGCTTTTTCGCGAAAGATTGGCTGCAGGTCATTTTCAATCCGTCGTTTCCCTCCCGGCTTGCGCACACCGTCACCGCTTTCTTTATCACCACCGGCTTCGTCGTGATCGGCGTCGGAGCGTATCTGCTGCGGCGTGGAAAGTTCGTCGAAGAAGGCCGCACGATGTTGTCGATGACGCTGTGGCTGCTCACCGTTCTCGTGCCCCTGCAAATCGTCATTGGAGACCACCATGGTCTCAATACCCGGGAGCATCAGCCCGCAAAGCTTGCGGCGATCGAGGCGCGTTGGGAGACCGGACGGGGAATTCCGATCACGCTCTTCGCTATCCCGAGCGATGAAGCCGAGACGAATTACTTCTCAATCGACATCCCGCGTCTGGGCAGCCTGATCCTGACGCACGAATGGGATGGTGAGGTCAAAGGTCTCAAGGACTTTCCGGCCGATCAGCGGCCGCCCGTCGCAATCCCGTTCTTCGCATTCCGCCTCATGGTGGGATGCGGCCTGTTGATGCTGGCGATGGTGCTGCTCGGCGGATGGCTGCGCTGGCGGGGCCGGCTAGATACCACGCCGCTGTTTCTTCAATTGTGCCAATTCATGATCCCGATCGGTTTCGTTGCCGTCATCGCTGGTTGGCTCGTCACCGAAGTCGGACGCCAGCCCTGGACCGTCTACGGGCTTCTGCGCACGGCGCAGTCGGTATCGCCTTCGTTGACCGGCAGCGACGTGCTGATCTCATTGCTCGCCTACATGGCCGTTTATCTGTTCATGTATCCCGCGGGCGTGCTCCTCATGTGGCGCATCGTGCGCAGGGGACCTGAGGCGGCTCCTGCTGAGGAGGGACCGACCATCGAAGGTGGACGGCCCAATGCGCCGGTATTGGCCGGGGCGAACGTCGCCGGTGGAGGCGGGCAATGAGCCAGGTCCTCGACTTCGTGCCCATCTGGACGCTCATCCTCGGGATGGCGGTGTTCTTCTACGTGCTGCTCGACGGTTTCGACCTCGGGGTCGGCATGCTTTACGGGCTCGCGCCGGACACCGCGTCGCGCAACATCATGATGAATTCGATTGCGCCAATCTGGGACGGAAACGAGACGTGGCTCGTCCTCGGTGGCCTCGGACTGCTCGCCGCCTTTCCGCTGGCTTTCGCGATCATCATTCCGGCGGTCTACTTCCCGATCCTCGTGATGTTGTTGGCGCTCGTATTTCGCGGCGTCGCCTTCGAATTTCGCTTTCGCGACGCCGAGCACAAGACGTTCTGGGATCATGCCTTCTCCTACGGCTCAGGCGTTGCGACCTTTGCGCAGGGCATGGTGCTCGGCAGCTTCATTCAGGGGTACCAGGTCACGGGCCGGGTATTCTCAGGGAGCTCCTTTTCGTTCCTGACGCCGTTCTCGGTGATGACCGGCATTGCTTTGCTGTTTGGCTATGGCCTTCTCGGCGCAGGCTGGCTCATCCTGAAGACCGACGGCGAAATTCAAAATGCCGCGCGTCGGCACGGCCGCATTTGTCTCCTCGGCGTGCTCATCGCCATCGGCATCGTGAGCATCTGGACTCCGCTTGCCAGTCCACCCATCTTCGAGCGGTGGTTATCCTGGCCTAATATTCTGTTTTTGGCTCCAGTTCCGATCGCGACGGCCGCTGTCGCGCTCGTCACTTGGCGTGCCCTCGCCAGTCGGGCTGAAATACTGCCGTTCGTCGGCGCCATCGGACTCTTTGTCCTGTCGTATGTCGGCATCGCGATCAGTCTTTATCCGATGATCGTGCCCCACCATTTCACCTTGTGGGAGGCGGCGTCCTCGGAGCGAACGCAAGCGTTTCTCCTGGTCGGAACACTCGTGCTCCTGCCGGTGATCCTGATGTACACCGGCTGGTCCTATTGGGTATTTCGCGGCAAAGTCCGAACGGACGTCGGCTATCACTGAGATTTCCCGCGCCTCTGTCCTCGCTCACCGCTCCAGCCGTGCGAGCAGGCTCGACGTGTCCCAGCGCTTGCCGCCCATCTTCTGCACTTCTGCATAGAACTGATCGACCAGCGCGGTGACCGGCAGGTTTGCGCCGTTCTTGCGCGCCTCGCCGAGGCAGATCGACATGTCCTTGCGCATCCAGTCGACCGCGAAGCCGAAGTCGAACTTGCCGTCGTTCATGGTCTTGTAGCGGTTCTCCATCTGCCAGGACTGCGCCGCGCCCTTGGAGATGGTCGCGATCACCGCCTCGACATCGAGGCCGGCTTTCTTGGCAAAATGAATGCCCTCGGCCAGGCCCTGCACCAGGCCGGCGATGCAGATCTGGTTGACCATCTTGGTGAGCTGGCCGGCGCCTGCTGCGCCCAGGAGCTTGCACATGCGTGCATAGGCGGCGATCACCGGCTCGGCGCGGGCGTAAGCGGCGGCCTCGCCACCGCACATCACGGTAAGCACGCCGTTCTCGGCGCCGGCCTGGCCGCCGGAGACCGGCGCATCGATGCAGTCGAAGCCGCGCTTCTTTCCCTCGGCAAAGAGCTCGCGCGCGATCTCGGCCGAGGCGGTGGTGTGGTCGACGAATACCGCGCCTTTCGCCATGCCGGCGAACGCCCCGTTTGCCCCGAGCGTGACCTCGCGCAGGTCGTTGTCATTGCCGACGCAGCACATGACAAGGTCCTGGCCTTCGGCCGCCGCTTTCGGGGTCGGCGCGCTCTTGCCGCCGTGCTGGGCGACCCATTTCTCGGACTTGGCCGCCGTCCGATTATAGACCGTGAGCTCATGGCCGCCTTTGGCCTTGAGATGCCCCGCCATGGGGTAGCCCATGACGCCGAGACCCAGAAACGCAACCTTTGCCATCATCGCCTCCCTGACTGCACTATCCGCAACCGTGTCGAGTGCCCATATAAAGAAGTGATTGCGACGGCGCGATAGCGGCGTCAACCCGTGTGGGCCCGACTGCGCGCCCCGTTGACCGGTCGACCGTGCACCGTATGGTGGCGCAGCTTTTTCCCTCTGGAGTGCTCGATGGCGGTGACCAAGGACGATGTGCTGGCAAGCCTGGCGCGGGTGAGCTGCCCGGACGGGACGCCGCTGCATAAAAGTGGCGCGCTGTCCGATGTGCTGGCGACCGATGGCAAGGTGTTCTTCTCGATCACCGTCGATGCCGGTGAGGTGAAGGCCTGGGAGTCGGTGCGCAAGCAGGCCGAGGAGGTCGTGCGGGCGATGCCGGGCGTCACGTCGGCGATGGTGGCGCTGACCGCCGAGCGCAGAGGTGGCGGGAGTGGTGGTGGGGCAGCGCCCCAACGTCCAGCGCCCGCCGGTGGCACCGCGGGTGGGCCGCGGCCTGCGTCACGTGGGGAGGGGGGTGTCGGCGTGCCCGGCGTCGAGTCGATCATTGCGGTCGCCTCTGGCAAGGGCGGCGTCGGCAAGTCCACGACCGCGGTCAACCTGGCGCTCGGGCTGGCAACGCTTGGTCTCAAGGTCGGCGTGCTCGATGCTGACATCTACGGACCGTCACTGCCCAAGCTCCTCGCCATCAAGGAGCGGCCGCAGACGCTTGGCGGCACGCGGCTCAAGCCGATCTCGCGCTATGGCCTCACCGTCATGTCGATCGGTTTCGTCGTCGACGAGGAGACCCCGATGATCTGGCGTGGCCCGATGGTGATCTCGGCGCTCACCCAGATGCTGCGCGAGGTCGAGTGGGGCACGCTCGACGT
>Ga0137409_10004364_pt1 | contig 14857 bp, 12 predicted proteins | sample CZODoug1_16funga_FD_122059 | JGI IMG/M metagenome (GOLD analysis project Ga0137409, IMG submission 122059) | Vadose zone soil fungal communities from Angelo Coast Range Reserve, California, USA - CZODoug1_16fungal (Hybrid Assembly) | ecosystem: Environmental > Terrestrial > Soil > Vadose zone... | reverse complement strand
TGATGAGCATGAAGCGCCCGCAGAAGAGCCGCCTGGAGATCAAGTTCCAGGAGCAGACGGCGGTGCAGGTCTGGGACGGCAAGCAAGGCTGGAAGGTGCGGCCCTACCTCAACCGCAACGAGGTCGAGAACTACACCGCGGCCGAGGTCCGGTCGGCCGCGGCGGCGGCCGAGCTCGACGGCCCGCTGGTCGACTTCGAGAGGAAGGGAACGAAGGTCAAGCTCGCGGGCACGGAGGTCGTCGAAGGCAGGAACACCTACAAGCTCAAGCTGACGCTGAAGGGCGGCGAGCAGATCCACCTGTGGATCGATGCGAACAGCTTCCTCGAGGCGAAGATCGACGGCGAGCCGCGCCGTCTCGACGGGCGCATGCGCAAGGTGGCCGTCTTCTACCGCGATTTCAAGGCGGTGGGCGGGCTGCAGTTCCCGCACACGATGGAGACCGTGGTCGAAAGCGTCAAGGGCTCGCACAAGATGACGATCCAGACGATCAAGGTCAATCCGCCGCTGGACGACAGCCTGTTCGCCAAGCCGCCGCTCAAGCAGGCCGCGCGGTAGGCCCCAGCCCGCCATGTCGATGAGGCGCTTCGCAGCCTGGGCCCTGGCCGCATCTGCCGCAGCTGCGGCGTTCGCCGATGAGCCGGCCACGGCGCAGACCCTCACGGCGGCCCAGATCCTGGAAAGGAATGCCGCCGCGCGCGGCGGCCTGGAGGCCTGGCGCAAGATCGAGACCATGGCCTGGGCCGGCCGCGTCGAGGGCGCGAAGCGGGGCGGGCGGGTGCCGTTCGTGCTCGAGCAGAAGCGCCCCGACCGCACGCGATTCGAGATCACGGTCGACGGCCAGAAGGCGGTTCGGGTCTTCGACGGGACCGACGGCTGGAAGATGCGCGCCAGCAGCACGGGCCGGCCCGAGGTGCAGCCGTACACGGCCGACGAGCTGAAGTTCGCACGCGGCGCCCCGATGATCGACGGGCCGCTGATGGACCATGCCGCTAGAGGCGCGACGATCTCGATGGCCGGCATGCAGGAGGTCGAGGGCCGCAAGGCCTACGTGCTCGGCCTGCGGCTCGCTTCGGGTAGCTCGTACCGCGTGTGGATCGACGCCGAGACTTTTCTCGAGCTGCGCTACGACCGCGAGTTCGTGAACGCCCAGGGTCGGCCGGCGGTGACGTCGGTGTACTTCGCCGACTACCGCGCGGTCGAGGGGCTGCAATTGCCGTTCAGCATCGAAACCGGCACGGCTGATGGCAAGACGCGCGACAAGCTGGTGATCGAGCAGGTGGCTCTCAATCCTCGCCTGGACGACCGCAGGTTCGCCAAGCCGGGATCGGCGACGGTCCGGCGCAGAGGTGTGACCGTCGACACGCGCAGCCCGGCCAAAAGCAACCCGGCGCGACCAGCGCAGTAGACATGCTCGGGCCCCTGCAGCGCCTGCTTGCCGCGAGCCTCACGCTGGCGGCGTTGGCGGCGCCCACCAGAGCACGTGGCGCCGAGGCCGTGGCCGACGCCGGCGAGGCGATCTACCGGCGCGGCGTGACCGGCTCGGGTGCGCCGCTGGAGGCGCTGCGTGACGGCGCCGAGACGGCGCTGGGTGTGGCCGCCGCCTGCGTCAACTGCCACCGGCGCAGCGGCTTCGGCGCCCGCGAAGGCCGCGCCGTCGTCCCGCCGATCACCGGCCGCTATCTGTACCGTCCGCTGCCCAAGGACGGCGGCGACCGCGACATCCCGTATGTCGAGGGCATGCGGGGCGAACGCGAGCCCTACACCGATGCGCTGCTGGCGCGGGCCATCCGCGAAGGCGTCGATTCACAGGGCAAGGCCCTCAGCTACCTGATGCCGAACTACGCGCTCGGCGAGTCCGACATGGCCTCGCTCATCGCGTATCTGAAGGCGCTCGATCAACGACGCGTGCCCGGCGTCACCGAGACGACGCTGCACCTCGCCACCGTGATCACGCCGGATGCCGACCCGGTGAAGCGCGCCGGCATGCTCGACGTGATGCGGCAGTTCTTCTCCGACCGCAACATCCGCCAGATGGTGCCGGCGCCGCGCATGCAGGCGTCGGGCAAGACCGCCCTCGGCCGCTCGATGTTCATGGTCCATCGCCGCTGGGAGCTGCATGTGTGGGAGTTGACCGGCGCGGAGTCGACGTGGCAGCAGCAGCTCGAACGACGGTTGGCGGCCGAGCCCGTGTTCGCCGTGATCTCCGGCCTGGGTGGAAGGAGCTGGGCGCCGGTGCACGCGTTCTGCGAGCGCGCGGCGCTGCCATGCCTCTTTCCCAACGTCGAGGCGCCCCCGGAAGGGGCCGACCAGGACTTCTATTCGATGTACTTCTCGCGCGGTGTGCTGCTCGAGGCCGACCTGATCGGCAAGCACCTGCTCGACGCCGCGGGTGGTTCGCCGGCCTCGCGCGTCCTCCAGATTTATCGGGCGGCCGGCAGCGGCGAGGCGGGCGCAGCGAAGCTTGCCGCCTTCCTGCGCGCGCGCGGGGTCGCGGTGTCCAGCCGCGTGCTGCCGGCGGACGCACCGGCCTCGGCCGTGACCGAGGCCGCGCGCCGCGCCGCCAGTGCCGACGCGATGGTGCTGTGGCTACGCGGGCCTGACGTGGCCGCACTGCCCGGCTCGCTGCCCAAAGGCGTCCGCGTCTACCTGTCGGGGCTGATGGCCGGGCTCGAGCGGGCCCCGCTGCCGAAGGCGTGGAAGGCCCAGGCGCGCATGGCCTATCCATTCGATCTGCCGGATCGTCGCCGTGCGCGTATCGACTATGCGCTCGGTTGGATGGTCGGACGCCGCATCCCCCTGGTGGCCGAGCAGGTGCAGATCGACACTTACTTGGCCCTGGGCCTGCTGTCCGAGACGCTGCAGCACATGGCCGACAACTTCGTCCGCGATTTCCTCGTCGAACGTTTGGAAAGCGGTCTCGCTCACCGGATCATCACGGGCTACTACCCGAGATTGACCCTTGCCAACCACCAGCGTTTCGCGTCCAAGGGCGGGTATGTCGTCCACCTTGGCGAGGCCAAGGGTGGGCGGCTTCTGGTGGACCAGGACTGGCTAGCGCCCTGATCGATCTGTTGCGTCACTACCGGGAGCCGCTCGCGGCGCGCTGCTCGATCTGCACGACCTCGATGTCGAAAATCAGCAGCGAGTTCGGAGGGATCGACGGCGGCGATGAGGTCTGGTAAGGCGGACCCGACCTGACCGGGCAATCGCCTGCGCCCCCCCCGCGCGTGCCGACCGGGCAGCGAGGCGACCAAGACTAAGGTCGTATAAGTCTTGGTGCCGAGGTATAGTACAGTCCCGCTGCCGCATTATGGGTCCGTTGTGGCGACCCTGCGGTCCACCGGCTTGCCGCCGAGGGGGGGAGCCACCAGTGGTTCGGCGCGTCGTCGACGTGATCTCGAAGCTCGCGGAGGCCTGCAGCCCCGCGTTGATGCTGGGCGCTGCGGCGAATGTCGCCGTCCACGCGCTCACCGAGCTGTTCCCCAGGTCGTCGGCCGTGGCCTTCGAGCGCGAGCCGGGCGGCGACACGCTGCGCGCGGTCGCCGTGGCGACTGACACGGAACAGCTGAAATCCCGGACCGGCCTGGCAAGCGGCTTCACGCTGCTCGAAATGCTCGTCGTCATGGTCCTCATCGGCCTGCTGGCGGGCTTCGTCGCGCCGCGCTACTTCGCGCAGGTCGGCAAGTCGCAGGTCAAGGTCGCGCGCGCGCAGATCGACGCGTTCGACAAGGCGCTCGACCAGTTCCGGATCGACGTTGGGCACTATCCGACGAACGAGGAGGGGCTGCAGGCGCTCGTCGTGCCGCCGAGTGGCGAGCCGACCTGGGCCGGGCCCTACCTCAAGAAGGAAGTGCCCAAGGACCCCTGGAGCCGGCCCTACCTCTACCAGCAGCCCGGCACACACGGCGGCGATTTCGATCTGCTCTCCTACGGCAAGGACGGCCGCGCGGGCGGCACCGGCGAAGACGCCGACATCACAAACTGGTGACCACCCGGCCCGGGAGTCGTGGGCGCCGGGCGAAGCCACGAGGCGAGCCGCCGTTCGATGCCGCTACGGTGGGTGCCGGCTCTTCAACGACCCGGAGCAAAACCGGGACCTGCTGCTCGACGTGCCTGGAGTTCATGGTCCACGGGGCGGTGAGCCACGACGTGTCGACGCTGAAGCGCATCCTCGACGAGGGCCGCTCCGCGTGGACCGTCGACACCGATGCCAAGCTCCTCGTCCGCCGGGTGCCCGGTGCCGAGGCCGCGTTCGCCGCCATCAAGGGAACGCCGCACCGCCGCCGCCATCCTGCAGAGCGCGTGGACGAAGGCATTCGGCCTGCACCCGGACGCGGTCGAGCGACCAGATGAGCAGGACTCGCAGCTTGGGGCTGCGCCGGGGCCTCGTCCTGCACGTGAGGCTGAAGGGGAACTTCGGAGATGGCAACGATTCAGGCGTTTGAAATCGCGGAGACGTTGGTACGTTCCGGAGTTGTCGACCTGGTCGCACATGCGGCCGCGGGCGCGCCACTCGTGCGTGGCGCGTCAGCCCGGCTTAAAATGAGGACTGAAGATGACGATCACGAAATACTACGTCTTCCCTGATACCGGGCTAGTGAAAGTGGTCGACGACATCAAGGGGTTTCGGTTCGCGGACGGCCGGTGGATCCCGAGCAACAGCTACACCTGGAAAGTCACCGGCATGAGCGGGGACTGCGACTTCGAGGACCTGAAGTTGGACCAGGCGAAGAAGCTCTTCCCGCAGGCCTTCCCCCGGCCGGCGCCGCTCGCGTACTGAGAACGGTGATTCCCATAACCTGAAGGAGAGCGTCTACGAGCGCTACCAAACACATCCGAGGATCTTCACCGCGCGTCGAAATCAAACAATCCTGGGGCCTTGACCTCTGGGGCGACTGGGGGCCGGAGGGAAGGGCACTTCCGGTTCGCGGAGAAGGCTACCGCGCCTTTGTCGGGACGGGTTCCAGCGACTCCTCGCGCTGAGCATCTGGCGCTGGGGGCCCCTCGACTAGCTCCGGGTGGGACGACAGGGAAGTGGCTGGGCTAGATTCGATCCCCAGCCGATCGCGCACGTCGTGATCAAGGCTGGTCAGCACCTCCTCGAGGCGCTGCACCCGCTGCTCGACGCCCTGCATCCGCTGCTCGATGGCAAGCTCATGCTGCTGCGACTTCTGGCGGTGCTCCATTCCGAGCGTCAGCTCGCGCTCCTTGAACTTGAAGAACCTGACGGCGACGATTGCAAGAGCAGGGAGCCCGATCGCCACCGCGACGGTTACGATGGTGCCGAGCGCAGCGATGATCAACCCGATCAGGTTCGACGACATGACAGCTGTACGTACCAGACGCGCCGGGATTTCGCGCAAGGCCCCAACAGATCGCTGCGCGCGCGCTGGCCGCCGGTGGGCACGGGGGTGGCGACCGCTCCCGCAGCGCGCGCCGCAGGCCCGAAAGGCTAGTGAAGTAGAGAAGTCGGTTTCACACGTCAGGATTGCGCCCTCGCCGGAACGGGTCTGGCGGGGGCGCCGTCGTTCTTAGAAAAAAGACGACGTCCACGCGGTCCTCGATGCGATGTGTCGCGAATATCCATTCTCATTACGTACTCCGGTTGCAGGCTCTGCTTGCCGAGGGCTGGCTATGAGCGGCGCTTCAAGCAGTGTTCCGGGAAGCGGGGGGTAGATCACCCGCCCCTCGACGCCTGTCAGCTGAGCGAGTCTGCGTCTCCGCGCAGGGCGCCTAATACCAAAAGTATAAGTCGATGGGGAGGCGCCGTCGTTATCCTCGAGGTATGAGGGCGGAAGAGGTTGAGAGCTATGACGTAGCGGTCGTGGGCGTCGGACTTCACATTTACCAATCCGACGTCGGGCAGCGCGTACGCTCGCTCCAGCCACTCGAACGCGCGGTCCAGCTCGCGCCGGCGTGCGTACACCTGAGCGATCTGGTAGGGCGAATCTCCCGCATCTGTGCGGATCAACTCCTCGAGCGCGGCCTGCGACTCCCTTGCGTGTCCCAGATCGTGCTCTGCCAGCGCGATACCCGTCAGCCGCGCCCAACCGGTGGAGATCTGTTCGTATCGCGCCAGCGCTTTCACAGGCTGTCCCTCCAGCAGGTCCACGGCTGCGAGCCAGAACGCGGTCCCAGGGTGGTCGGGCGCGAATTCGGTGGCGCGGAGGTATGCGTTGCGCGCGGCATCCATCTCTCCATTGAAGCAAAGCGCCAACCCGAGCATGCCCCAGGAAGATCCATTGAGCGGGTCGAGCTCCGTCGCCCTCCGCGCCGCCGCAATCGCTTCCGGCATCCGGCCGAGCGGCAGCAGCACGCTTTCAACGTACCCGCGAAACGCCCTCGCGTCCGAAGGATTCGGTGCCAGCGCGCGTTCGAGGTCGGCCGCGGCGCCCGCCCAGTCCCGCTTGGTGTCCGACCGCACTCTGGCCCTCGCCACGTAGCCGTCTGCGAGGTCGGGGGCAAGCGCGACCGCCTTCTCGGCGGCCAATGACGCGCGCGTGAGCCCCTGGATGACTTCGGTCGCAGTTCCTCCGATCGAGCCCGCAACGTATGCGTTTGCATGCGCCAGCCCGGCCCACGCGGGTGCGTACCCGGGATCGAGTCCGACCGCATCCTCGAACGCTCTGACGGCGCGACGCCATCCCTCAGGGTTCAATTGGTTTAGGGCGTGGTGGCCGACCAGGTAACGGCTGTTTGCCTCGGGATTCTCCGTGCGGCGCTCCTTCGCGGAGGGCGTTTCCCCGGGAAGGAGCTTGACCTTCAGCGCCGCCACGACCGCGCGCGCGATCTCCTCCTGCACGGCGAACACGTCCGTGAGGTCGCGGTCGAATGCTTGGGACCAGAGATGCGAGCCGGCGCGGGCCTCGAGGAGCTGGGCGGTGATCCGGATGCGGCTTCCCGCTTTGCGGACGCTCCCTTCGAGCAGGTTCGAGGCGCCGAGTTTCTGGCCGATGGTGCGGAGGTCCTCGTTCCGACCTTTGAAGGAGAAAGACGAGGTCCGGCCGATCACCCGGAGGCCGTCGACCTGGGCCAGCGCATTCAGGATCTCCTCCGCCATTCCATCGGAGAAATACTCCTGCTCCTTATCCGAGCTCAGATTGACGAACGGGAGCACCGCGATCGAGGGCAGCGGATGAATGTCCGATGCTGGAGGGATCGCGTCCAGGGTGGCGCGCAGAGCTTCGTCCCTGGAAGGCGCGAGAGCGCGCGGCCGCGCGACCATGTACCAAAGCATGCCACCGGCGGCTCCCAGCGAGGCGATCCAGACGAGCAGAAGCTCCAGTCGTGAGCGCTTGGACCGCACCGGCGCCGGCTCCAGGATGCCCGCGGCTTTCACGTCGAAGATCCACGCTACGCCGACCACCACCGGAAAACCCACGGCCAGCGCAGCGACCACGTAGGAAATCACCGCGTCGGGCCAGTGCAGTCCGTGCATGATCGGCTCGATGACCTGGAGTACCGCGAAGGCGACGATCGCGTATCCCACGAGAGCGCGGAACACGCGGCGACGCTGCAGATCGGCGAGCAGGGGCAGGTGCAATCAGCCCTCCGCGATCGACGCGAGAGCCTATCACGTGCCCGACGCGGATGACGGGGAACGCCGGAAGACTGGGGGGCCTCGACTACGATCCCTGCGGCGAATGCGGAAAAGCGACCCGTGCGGGCCAGCACTCGAACGCGTCCTCCCTGCCCATGTTGTCCGGCCTGACGTACCCACACCGACGAGCTGCGTTTCTGCAGCGAGCGCTCGCCATAGCGGCTCCACGGAGATAGGTTCAGCCACGATCCTGCGCTGAGCTCGGGATTCCCGGGTCGAGAACCCGCATTCCCATTACGTGAGCCTCCGGGCGTCAGCCGGTGAGCGTACGCTTTGCCGCATGGGCCCCGCGTGAGCGAGATTGGGATCGCGTGGACGACCTGGCGGTTGCGGTGGCGCCTGGCGCAGGAGGCATTGAAGACGCTCCTGGGTTATGGCCTACAGTGCCGCCCCGTGACGGTCTACGTTATCAGCGACCTACACCTCGACGAGAACGACGACGCGCGGCTCTTCCGCGACGAACGGCAGGGGCGCGCACTCGCTTCGCTGTGTGAAAAGATTGCACACGACGACGCGGAGCTGGTCCTGCTCGGCGACATCTTCGACCTGACCGCGATGACCCCGCCTGAAAAGGGCCTGCGTCGTTTCTTTGCGAAACTGGCGGTCGAGGCCGCGCCGCGGCCACGCAGGTCGGTCGCTGAGCTCGTCAGAGCCGGAGCGCGTGCCAATCCGCACGCGATCGATGCGCTCGCGCGACTGTCGGAGCGGGTGCGCGTGACCCTCGTGCCCGGGAACCACGACCACCAGCTCGCTTCTGCCGAAGGAGGAGCGGCACTCGCCGCGGTCGGGCTGCGCGTCGAGCGGACGCGATCCGTCGTTCGGACCATCGCCGGCCGGACCGCCGTCCTGCAGCACGGCCACGAGCACGACCCGGGCAACGCCGAGCCGGCCGGCGACGGTGAGCTAATGACCCAGGCGCTGCACCAGGCGGTAATCCCTTTTCTGCGCGCCCATGGACCACAGCGACATGTCCGCATGGACGCAGCGCGGATCGTCGCGCTGCGGCCCGAGGAGGCGGTGATCTCTGTCCTCGAGCGCTGGCTCGACCCCAAGACCTTCCGCCGCTTCTTCCGCGCCTTCGTGCGGCTCCTCGCCCTCAACCGGAAGCTGCCGGCACCGGCCGCGTGGCTCGCCGGATTCGTCAGCGTCGACCGTATCCGCACCGCGGCGGAGCGGCAGGATCGGCTGTGGGAACGGACCGCCTACACCGCGATCGACGCGTTGCAGGGGAAGCGCAGGCTGCCCCACGCTGCGCCACGGCCGGACCTGGTCGTCTTCGGTCACACTCACGTGCTCGACTGGGCCGTGCAGCAACGCCCCGAGGGCGATGGAATGTACGTGAACCTTGGTACCTGGACAGAGCGCTGCTTCGACCCGTCCAGTCCACCCGACCGCTCGCTGCCGGTGCTGGTCTTGGATGACAGCGGCGGGCGACTGCGGGCATCGCTTTCCGACTTGGCCCAAGACGCCGCCGAGCTGCAGCGCTTTGAGGCCTGACACGCGTAAGGACCTGGTGAATCCAAGTCAGCCGCGACGTGCAGCTCCCGTGAACGCGCCCCCCATCGGGGCCAGGGACCGGGCTGCGGGTGCCGAGAAGTCCCATTCTCATCACCTATCTTGGTCAGGCTGAGCGCGGTAGAGGCCTTCGAAGCATGACAGCTGGGAAATCGAAAAGGCGTTGATCTCCCAGCTGTCGTCCTGACAGCGTTTAGTAGAGGGTGACGCTCCCATCGAGAAGATTGCCGGCGTTGGTGTATCCGTCGCTCAGCGTCAGACTGAACGCGTCGAGTGAGGTCTGGCCCTTGTCGACGGCGACGGCCGTGAAGGTCACGGGCAAGCCGTTGTCCAGTCCGATCCCGACGATCGTCATCGTGTGCGCGATGTCATCGAAAGCGACCGAGAGCAGCTGGGTCGAGTGGAAGTCCATGTTCGAGCCAGGGTCGCTGGCATCGACGCCCTCAGCGTCGCCGTCCTCGCAAGCGTCTGCATCGAAGTGGAAACGCGCCTCACCGGAGTGCTCGCCCTGGATGTGGCCGTCCCCGTCCGCCTCGTGGCAGCCTCCTCCTCCACCGCCACCTCCTCCGCCTCCTCCCGCTCCAGGGACGAAATCGTAGGCGCGAACGACATCGATCAGGTCGAACAGCACGCCTCCGATCGGGCCGCTGAAGAGTCTGAAGTTACCGGGGTTCGGCGGAACGCTTTCCGGTGGAGCATTCAACGTCATCGTGCTTGCAGTGACGCTGAAGAGCCTGTTGGTCAAAGACGCGACGCCGGCATCCAGGCTCACGTCGGCGATCGGCACGTCGATCGTGATCGTGCCGAAAGACCCGGGTACGAAGGAGCAGGCCCCCGGCGCCGTGATTGTCTTGGTGCCCGGATATGTGAGCGTCACGCCTCCGCCGAGCAGCAGCGCCGCGTTCTCCCCCGACCAGCAGGTCCCGTCGGACTCGAAGTAGACGAAGGGGTTCTTGCCGCCGTTCTTGCACGACGCGGCCGAGGAGGTGCAGCTCGGGTCGGCCGGAACAAGCCACTGCGTCAACCAAACCGCGACCACGTCGGGAGCTGGTCGCGCGAGAGTGAGGTTGTTGACCGTCATCTTCACCCGATAGCAAGGCGTCCCGGCGGGGTGACAATTTGCCGGAGCAGGCTGAGAGAAGCTCGACTGCAGGATGTCCAGATTCGGGTCGTTCGGGCCGGTGACACCGGCGGACTCGCGCCTTCCGTCACCAGACGGGTCGCTGGTAGCGTTGAGCAGGATGGGGTCCCCGCCAACCGCCGTCGAGGCGAAGACGCCAGTGCCCCCGTTCTGCTTCACGTACATCCCGTGGGGGGCGAACGGCTCATCAGCATTGTTCGAGTCGGCGTAGGAAATCTGCGCCTCTCCCCGGCTGCCGATGCGCAGCTGAAGGAAGTCGCCCAGGGTGCGGTCGCCGCACTGACCTCCGAGCACGGTCTGGATCGTGCCCTTGTGGACGTAGTGCTCGCCCGCGAGGATCGGCGCCGTGAACGTGGGCGACGTCGAGTGTCCGTTCAGCGTCTGCACCATGTACAAGCTCCAGATGCCGTTGGTCGTCGCGTCGGGCCCGCCCTTGCCGCCATGATTCGTACCGCAGGTCGGGTCATCCGGATTGGCCGGGGTCGGCGTCCCGTACCAGGCGACGTCCACCCGTCCGTTGTCGCCGGCGGCGGCCCAAACAAACACGTTGTTATGGAGTCCGGGCGTCGGGATCGTGATGGGCGTCGACCAGTGATCGCCCTCATCGGTCGAGAAGCTGTACTTGAGCAGGGTGTCTCCCGTGATCTTGCAGGAGACTGGATCCTGCGAAGCCTGCTCCCAGACGGCATAGAGGTTGCCTGCCTTGTCGATGGCGAGCGATGGGAAGTTGGCGCCGGTTTTCGCGGTCGGGCAGGTCCCGCCGGGCGGAATCGTTCCGAGTATCGCCACGGGCAGGTCTTTGCAGCTCAGCCCGCTCGGATCGCTGGTGAACGGGACCGGAAAGCAGCGCCCGATCAGGATCCTGCTGAACGTCGCGTCGTCGTGGATGACGTACACATGCTTGACGGCCGCCGGGGCTCCATCCTTGGTCGTAGCGACGGGGCTCACCTCGTTGTTCCCCATGATTCCTTCGTCGCAGCTGAGCGGGGCGGAGACCTTTTTCCCAGGCCCGAACTCGACGCCAGCGGTCGCGCCTCCTCCGGCTGGAGTCGGCGACCGGTACATTGCAAGGACGTTGTTGACGGCACCTGAGACCGGACAGGTGACCGCACCAGGGCCGATCTCGTCGTTGACCAAGTAGATGTTGTGACCCGCGCCCGTGCCAAGGCCGTCCCCCGTCCTCGGGTTCCCGTCGACGGCGTACCACTGACGATCAACAGCCGCATCCGGCACGCCGGCGTTGCTGCAGAGGAAAATCGCACCGTGGTCTTCGGACCGGGCGGTGCTGAAGTTCACCAGGGTCAAGTCGTTGAAGTAGAGGTTCCCGCCTGTGTCGACGGCGAGCTCGGTGTCTCCCCCGCCCGCACACGAATTGGGCTTGCCCGTCTTGGGTAGCGACGCCGTCACCCACTTGAAGGTCTTTCCGCCATCCATCGAGTGCCAGATCCAGCTGGTGTCCGAGGAGAGCGAGCCGGGCACGCTCGTGTAGACTCGGCTCGCGTTCGTCGGGTCGAGCCGAATATCTTGCTCGAAGCCGACACCCTGGATGCCGCTGATGGTCGGCTGCCCGAACGTGGGCGACTGGGCACGGACCGCGACAGGGGTGAACAGCAGCAAACCTCCTAACAACAGCTTGAACTGTTCCTTCATCGGATCTCCTCGCGAAGGCCGAGTGGTGACCGTCAAAGGTGCGGCGCCGGTGATTGCCGCTCCTGCTTCCCAGGAACGGCAGGGGGCGCGGATCACTGCCAGCTCTCGCTCGAAGTCGACTCTGACTCCGGGTCTCTTCCGTTTCTCGCTGAACACGCGGCACCAAGATCGGTGCAATTCCCAACGCTTCAGACGTTCGATTGCTCGCGCTCCGACCTGACCCCGTCAACCAAACCAGTCAACTCAATGATGCGCGCACGCCGCTGGCTGACATTCGTCCTCGCCGGTGGCGACTTGCGCGGATGCGCGAACACGTACTCTCATACCGTAAGTCGCCGGGGTGCCCGGCCGCCGGGTTCGCGCTTTCATCCTGACTGAGAGCGCGAGACCAGGTGGACCAGAAAGAGCGTTCCCGCTGACGGACGCGAACAAGGTGGTGGCGCGCCAGCCTAAACAACGAAGGGCTGTTCTAAAACCCCGAATCAGCTGATGGATTAAGTACGATAGTAGTGTTCGATTGTGAGCGATTCAGCGACGACATCGCCACACCTCACCCCCCTTGGTTCCTCATTCAAGACCAAGCGAAACTATACAGGGGGGACGGCAATGGCTAATCCGAATGCCTCGAAGCTGCCCGGGCGCACGATCCTAGTGGTCGACGACGAGGAGCACGTGCGGTCGGCGCTGGCCAAGCTGCTCGAACGCGAGGGGTACACGGTCACCACAGCAGAAGGGCCCACAGAGGCACTGGAGATTCTCCGCCAGCAGCCCATCAAGTTGGTGATCAGCGATCACAACATGCCGGACATGAGCGGGATCGCGTTCCTCAAGCTGTTGCGCGAGCGCCACCCGCACGTCTGCCGCATCATGCTGACGGCCGACCCCGCCAAGGAGATCGTGATGCGCTCGATCAACGAGGGCGAGGTGTACCGCTTTCTCCAGAAGCCCTGGGACAATACGCAGATCCGGATAACGGTGTACTTCGCGTTCGAAACCATCCAGCTGGAGGACGAGAACCGGCGGCTCACCAAGGCCCTGCGCCGTCAGCTGAACTTCTTGCGCACGCTCGAGGTCGACTTCCCCTACCTCGCGGCGCTCACTCGCCAGGAGGCAGCGGAGATGATGCTGGCTCAGACTGAGCGGACCGGAGCGGATTGAGAGATGGAAGGCGGCGCTCGCATCCTGATCGTGGACGACGAGAAGCAGAATCGCGTCCTCTTGCGCGCGATGCTTGGCGGCGAATACCGCACCGAGGAGGCCGCCGGCGGCGCACAGGCGCTGGAGCTGCTCACCCGCGAGCCGTTCGACCTGGTGCTCCTGGACGTCATGATGCCGGGCATGACTGGCTACGAAGTCTGCAAGTCCATCAAGGCGGGGCGCAGCGATCCCTTCCTTCCAGTGCTGCTGGTGACCGCCCTTTCGGAGCAGGACCAGAAAAACCTGGGCCTGCAGGCGGGCGCGGACGATTTCCTCACCAAGCCGGTAGACCGCCTCGAACTGCTCCTGAAGGTCCGCGCATTCCTCAGGCTGCGGTCACAGGACGCCATGATCCGGCTGCAACTGAAGCAGGTGGCCGACCTCCAGAGCACAAAGGACGAGATGCTGTCGCTCATGGTGCACGACATCCGTAGCCCCCTGGCGGGAGTCATCGCGCACCTCAACCTGCTCCTGGAGGATCTACCGGCTGGTACGCTGCGCGAGGACGCGCAGTCCGCACTGCGAGGAGCTGACGCGGTCCTCGGATCGCTCGAAGAGGTGCTGCAGATCCAGCTGCTGGAGGAGGGACATTTCCCGATCGTGCGGTCACCGGTGAACCTGGAGGCGTTGATCCGGGAGGCCGCCGGGACGCTGGAGCCAACGGCGAGGCGCAAGCGCATCGACCTCACGACGACGGTGGACGGACATCCGGTCGCCTCTCTCGATGGCAGGCTGGTACGACGGGTCATCGAGAACCTGCTCGGGAACGCGTTGAAATACACCCCAGCAGGCAAGGACGTTTCTGTGGCGATCCGCCACCTGGACGGGACTGTGGAGATCGAAGTGGCGGATCGCGGCCCCGGGATCCCCGCTCACCTCAGGGCCGGCATGTTCCAGAAGTATGGTTCCGTGGAAGCGAAGGAGGGCGGGCCGCGCAAGGGATTCGGCCTTGGCCTCTACATGGTGAAGCTCGTTGCCGACGGACATGGCGGATCGGCTGAGATCCTGGATGCCGACGGAGGCGGCGCCATGTTTCGCGTGAGATTGCGGTCATGAACAGCGCTGCGCGTGCGCAACGCCCGCAGCGAAAGCACGCGGCGGCCGTCGGCGAGCTCAGCGCCGGGACATCTTCCGCAGCTTCTCTACCAACGTGGTGCGGTTGAGGCCGAGAGATTGCGCGGCCTGGTTCTTGTTTCCCCCACTCCGCTCGAGGGCCTCCCGGATCAGACGGTCCTCCAATTCCTCCAGCGCTGCGTACAGATCGACTCCCGTCGCCGCCAACGACGCCGCGTTCTGCGGGATCGCGGGCAGCGGCTGCGCGCCGCGGATGGCCTGCGGCAGATCGGCCAGTTGGAAGTCGCCTTCCGGCTTCAGTACCTTGAGCCGCGCGATCACGTTCTCCATCTCGCGTACGTTGCCCGGCCACGGGTAGCGTTCCAGGGATGCCATCGCTTCGGCGCTGAACTTCCGGTCGGTCCCGCGCAAGAAATGTCCAGCCAGCGCGGCGAGATCCTCGCGCCGGCCACGGAGTGGTGGAAGCTCCAGGGGCACCACGTTGAGGCGATAGTAGAGATCCGACCGGAACTTCCCAGCTGTGGCGAGTTCGCCGAGGTTCCGGTTGGTGGCAGCGACGAGGCGAACGTCGACGGATTGCGGCTTGTCGACTCCCAGGGGGTGGACCTCGCCTTCCTGGATGACACGCAGCAGCTTCGCTTGCAGGGCCAGCGGCATCTCGCCGATCTCGTCGAGGAA
>Ga0137409_10004361_pt1 | contig 14861 bp, 19 predicted proteins | sample CZODoug1_16funga_FD_122059 | JGI IMG/M metagenome (GOLD analysis project Ga0137409, IMG submission 122059) | Vadose zone soil fungal communities from Angelo Coast Range Reserve, California, USA - CZODoug1_16fungal (Hybrid Assembly) | ecosystem: Environmental > Terrestrial > Soil > Vadose zone... | reverse complement strand
TGTTGCTTTCGGCGGTAGGCGGCGTGATCGGATCGACACTGTTCCGCAATCGGAACCGTCCGTCACTCTAGCCCACCTTGCTCGAACCCCGGCTGCACGCGTATGATGCGGCGTTCATGACTTCACGAGTTCCAGAGCGCCCGGTCGAGATTCGCGAGAAGACGCAGCTGATGTCAGCGTCGGAGATTGAGCGCACGCTGATCCGGCTGGCGCACGAAATCGTAGAAAAGAATAATGGAATCGCCGACCTCGCCTTTGTGGGCATCCGGCGCAGGGGCGTGCCGCTGGCGGAACGGTTAGCCAAAATCATACAGCGGATTGAAAAAAAACCGGTGCCGGTGGGAACACTGGATATCACTTTGTACCGCGACGACCTTTCCACGCTGGGTCCGAAACCTGTCGTACAAAAAACCGAGCTCGAGTTTAACGTCGCCGGCAAATCGGTGGTGCTGGTCGACGACGTGCTTTATACCGGACGCACCACCCGGGGCGCGCTGGATGCGCTTTTTCGCAGCGGCCGGCCAAAGCGGGTTCAGTTGTGCGTTTTAATCGATCGCGGCCACCGGGAGTTGCCCATCGAAGCGGCGTTTGTCGGCCGGATGGTTCAGACCACCGACAATCAGATCATCGAGGTCAAGCTGCGCGAGGTCGACAACGTGGAAAGAGTCCTGCTGATGGAGAAGCAGTAGTTGGGCGAGAATGGCATGAGCGCAGCCCGGGGTTCGCTGCTCGGAATCGAGCATCTGGACGCAGCGGAGATCCTGAAAATCCTGAAATTCGCGCGGCGCATGAACCCGGAGAAACCCCGGCCCCTGCTGAAGGGCAAGCGCGTGGTTCTCCTTTTCTACGAAGCTTCCACCCGCACACGCAGCTCGTTCGAAATAGCCGCCAAGATATTGGGAGCGCATACCGTTCTGATCCAGGCGGTTGGATCGAGCATTGAAAAAGGCGAGTCGCTGCTCGACACTGGCTACACCGTGCGCGCTCTTGGGGCGGACGTCATCGTGATTCGTCATCCTAATGCGGGAGCACCGCACGTGATGGCCCGGCATATTGACGTGCCCGTGATCAATGCCGGCGACGGCCTGCATGAACATCCCTCGCAGGCGCTGCTGGATGCTTACACCATCCTGCGTAACAAAAAAAAGTTTCCGGGATTGCAGGTCGCCATCGTTGGAGACATTTTTCACAGCCGCGTGGCGCGCTCGGCCTGCCATCTGCTGAGCAAGTTTGGAGTGAAGATTATCCTCTGCGGCCCGGCGGAACTGGTGCCGGAGATCGCGTCCACGATTGCGCGGGGTGTCCGAGTGACTCGCCACATCGAAGACGCGCTTCGCGGAACAGATGTGATCATGTTGTTGCGAGTGCAGAAGGAGCGCCTTACCGGAATGAAGATCGATCTGCCGGATTACATCGCGCACTACCAGATGACCGCGGCGCGCCTGAAGATGGCTAAGAAAGACGCAATCGTAATGCATCCCGGGCCCATCATTCGCGGACTCGAATTGACCGGCGAAGTGGCCGACGGCGCGCAAGCGCGCATTCTGGAAGAAGTACGCAATGGGGTGCCGACGCGCATGGCGATTCTGGCGCGCGCTGTGGTGAGAATGCGGTGAAGGTGCACTCGACAAACAGTCTCCTGATCAAAGGCGGCCACCTGATCGATCCGGCCGCTAAGATCGACGCGCCTATGGACATCCTGATCGAAGGTGGCCATGTAGCCGAGGTCGCACCTCCGAACAAGATCAAGGGTGCAGACGAAAGGTTCGACGCGCGAGGGCTGATCGTTGCGCCCGGATTCATCGACCTGCACGTACATCTGCGCGAACCGGGCCAGACGCACAAGGAGACCATTGCCACGGGCACGGCGGCCGCCGCCGCGGGCGGCTTCACATCGGTTTGCACCATGCCGAACACGGTGCCGGTGGTGGATTCGGTCGAGTGGGTGCAATGGCTTCGCTCACCGGAACGAAGCGCCGTGGTGAACGTTTTCCCGATCGCTGCCGCCACACAGGCAAGCAAGGGTACGACCCTCACCGACTTCCGTGCGCTGCAACGTGCGGGCGCGATCGCGGTCACCGATGACGGCAAGCCCATCCTCGAAGACGACATCATGCGGGCAGCCCTGGCTCTGGGCAGTGAGTTGAATTTTCCAGTAGTGCAACACGCCGAAGATACGCGACTCACCGAGCACTGTTCCATGCACGCAGGCGCGCGATCATTCCGTTTGGGACTGCGTGGAATGACTGCCGCCGCCGAAGCCAATATCGTCGAGCGTGATGTCCACCTCGCGATGCAGATTCCGAACGGGCGGCTGCACGTAGCGCATATTTCGACCGCCGATGCGCTGAAGGGTGTGCGTCGCGGCAAGCGCGCCCGGACTCGAGTGACCTGCGAAGTCACTCCTCATCACTTCACGCTGACCGATGATGACGTCCGCGATTATGACAGCCGTTACAAGATGAATCCGCCGCTCCGTTCGGCGTCGGATCTGGAAGCAATTCTGGTGGCGCTGGAGGATGGCACCGTGGACGCGATTGCCACCGATCACGCTCCGCATGCTTCGCACGAAAAAGAAGTGGAATTCGAACTAGCCACGTTCGGCATCACCGGCCTGGAAACCGCCTTGGCACTAGCGGTGACCAAACTGCATAAAGAAAAGCGCATGCCGCTGGCTCGGGTGGTTGAGTTGTTGACTGCCGGTCCAGCGCGCTGCTTCGACGTACGCGGCAGGGGTTCACTCGGTCGCGGCTACTTTGGCGACGTCACGATATTTGATCCCAAGAAGCGATGGACATTCGAGGCCGAGGCCTCTCTGTCCAAATCGAAGAACACGCCCTTTGGCGGATGGCAACTCACCGGGAAAGTGGTGGCTACGATTGTTGGGGGGAAGATCGTGCATCGAGCGTGAGCCCGACCGTAGCGCCGGCGTCTCGCCGGCAGTCGCGCGGGCGACTCGCCCCCGCCGTGACAAATCCAGGCGATCACGTCAATTTGGAGTGACCAGCATGAGAATTTCGAAGGACCAGCGGAATCTTGCAGTGGGGCCATCTGTGGGAGAATATCCAACGTGCTCGCGAAACAAATCACGGTCTGTATCTCGCACGCACTTCGTAACGCCTGAGAGAACGGGCGAGACTAAAGCACTGTTCTCAATCGGAGATTGTGCGCGCCGCTCTGGAAAACTACCTGGATTCGGCCTCAATGCGCCGTTCCGCCTATGATCTTGCGCTCGACGCGGGCCTGATCGGCCGTCTGCACGGAGCGCCTGCCGACCAGAGTTCCAATGCCAAATACCTCAAAGGGTTTGGCAAACGGCGATGAGGAGAGTGCTTCGAAGATGAGTGTGACATCAATCTACCTTGTACCTTATCATTCGCAACCTAAGCTTCATTTGAAGGAGAGTTCGGGACAGTTCAGTGTCGTTGAGGAAGCGATTGCTGCCCGTGAGTGGCCTTATGACAACGGTGATGATCCTTCGTTCTATGTTGCGCGTCGGAATGGACCCCTCACCTGGGGCGTGTGCCGACAGGATGTGCGGAACTCTATTGAAGCCGGAAGTATCGTAGTGTTTTTCTCGTTTACAGCGTTTAATCAAGGGACGGTCCAGTACCGTCTCAGCGCAGTCGCGACGGTCGAACGTAAGTTAGATCGTAGGAGCGTGTACAGGGACTCCCACTTTCGGGAACATTGCCACCTGTATCTGAATCTCCTGATCGAGCCGAAGAACGGCGGTTGGGAATACGACGAGCACTATAGGGAGCGAAAGGCACAGCACCCCGACTGGCTATGGCGTATTGCCGTCCACCACCAACGGCTGAAGGTGGATTTTGATGCCGAGTACAGGGGTATTTACGAAACTCGTCGGTTTAGCGACGGCGACGTGGGGTTGGCGAAGAACTATGTCGTCTTCTCTACCGAACAGGACAAGACATACATCTCGGCTGACCCACCTGAAGTGGCAATCGCGGGTAAGGGCAAACATGAGCAGTGGAGTGATATCGAACTGCGAGGTCTCACGGTCGAAAAGTCACCGGCACGAGAAAGGCGCGATTACCTGCGGACCATTAATCCTAGTGGTCGAAACGTTCACCCTGAGATCCGCTTCAATTTGGCATCAGAAGAAGCAATGGCTTGGCGCAAATTGCTGATTTCGGAGCTCAAGAAACGCAGCGAACCAAGCGGACGTCAGCAGAGTTGAAGGTGCGGAAGGAAATCGGCCTCTTTCACTTGAATTCCACCGTCACGAACTTCGCCACACTCGTCCCCACATTCGTCAGCGTGTGCGTGTAGTCACCGGGCAGCCATTTCACATCGCCCGATTTGAATTTTCCTGGCATCGGACCCATCCCGTCCACGTCGCTGCGGATTTCGAGATCGCTCACCGCGATCAGCAGGTGTGGGCCGTCGTGATGATGGCTGGGAACAGTGGCTCCGGGATCGAGATCGACCGCGGAGACGCGGGCTCCGTCGCGCACAAACAGAACTTTGACGTGGCCTCCGGGGAATTCTTTGTTGCCGCCTTCCATCGGCCAGGGCGACGGAGCAGTGCGCATTTTGTCGTCCTGTATCAGCTCGATGGTCACATTGCGGAATGGCTGGTCGGAAAGATTTCTGGCGACATGCGCAAAGTTGCCAGGAGTGAATCGCGTTTCACCGTCCGCGAGCTTGAGTTCCACCGACGATTTGTCGGCGACTTCGTTGACCACGTGGGAATCGCCCAGGGCTACGAACAGGTAATCGTGACGATGGCGGTGCAGTAGCGTGGCGGCTTTCGGCGCCACTTCGACGTGGAATACCCGCACATACTCGTTCTCGACCGCGAGGTGGTGCGAGGGCTCGGAAGTAATCTCTACCTCGGGAGCAGCGGCGAAAGCTGACAGCAGCGGGACGATGAACAGGGCAGCGACAACGAGGCGTTTCATGCCGGCGGATTGTAGCACTGGCTGATGCAGAGTTCGATGCCGTCTGCCGGCTACGAACTCTTAAGCAGAGGATTGCCCGGGGAAACCTGTTGATAGCGATGTAGCTTTGCGGCGAGGCGATCTTTGTCGGCGCCGGAAGCCGCAGCTAAACGCTTGCGAAGCTTTTGAACCTTCTCGGTGCGAGTACGGCGACGGCGAATTTCCGGACGACGGCTGGGCGCGGACATGGAGTCTCCTTAGGGTTTGAGAGCGAGTCTTGATTATAGGTTCGAGATCGTCGACATGGCAAAGCAGGAGGGACGAAATTGTAGAGGTCAGAGGTCAGATTGCAGAGGTAAGGACTGTCCCAGATTGGGATATGGTGAGTCAGCGACGTTGCGCCTCGCGAATCGCAAAATAAATGAGACTTCCAATAAAGACGAGCGGAGCGGTCCAGGCAGCGATCGTGAGCGCGTCTCGGGATTCCATCCCAAGTTCCGGATGAGTGGCGAACAGACCCCAGGCCAGCGTGTAGGCCGCCAATCCGCCAGCAACTCCAAGAGCGAGGCTAAGAATGAGATTGCGCTGAAAAGCCATTAGGCCGACACAAGTTTAGGATTGCCGTCAGACTCTTTAAGTAGCACAATTCTCCCGCTTCTACCAATCTTATGAGCACATCGGCATCGGTTCCGGAGACGTCCCCACCTCGCCGGCCACTGAAGACTCGGCAGCGAGCCTGGGCGCAGGCACTAGCGAGGATCCTTACGCGCGCGGGTATTTCGCCCAACGCCATCTCACTGGCAAGCCTTGTTTTTGCGATCGCCGCGGGCGTGTGCCTGGCGCAGACAGCGTGGGCCGAGGGGACAACTCGTCAAGCGTTGTTCCTCGCCGCTGCTGCCTGTATCCAGCTGCGTCTGCTGTGCAACATGCTGGATGGCCTGGTCGCGGTCGAAGGCGGCAAGCGGACCGTGTACGGTGAAATTTTCAACGACATGCCTGACCGTTTTGCCGATGTCGCGATCCTGGTTGGGGCGGGCTACTCGATCGCGAGTTTCAGTTGGGGGCACGAATTGGGCTGGCTGGCAGCGACGCTGGCGGTCATGACCGCATACATTCGTCTGTTGGGCGGGTCGACGGGAGTCACACAATATTTCATCGGTCCGATGGCGAAGCCGCATCGAATGGCGTTACTGACCGCCGCGTGCGTCCTCTCGGTGTTCGAAGATTATTTCGGATGGAACGGGAAGACGATTGCCCTGGCGCTGATCCTAATGGTTCTCGGAATGATTGTGACCTGCGTGCGGCGGACTGCACGAATCGTGGCAGACCTGAAGAAACGATGACGGCGCATCCACTGGCGGGAGTCATCGCGCGGATGGCACGACTGATCAGTGGAGTGAACGTGCGTTGGGTGGATTCCGAACCAGATGCGCGGCAGACCGTTTATTTCGCCAATCACAGCAGCCATCTGGATTTTGTAGTGCTGTGGTCGTCGTTGCCGGCAGAGATTCGCGCGCGAACCCGGCCGGTAGCGGCCCAGGATTACTGGGACAAAGGACTTCGCCGAGCGATTGCGGTAAATATTTTCCGGGCGGTACTGGTGGCGCGTCGCCATGCTAGTCAGGAAATTTCTACGGCCCTCGATAATCCGCAAGAGGCGATCGAGCACATGCTTGATGCCATGGGGAGTGACAATTCGCTGATTCTGTTTCCCGAAGGGACTCGCGGTACCGGCGAAGAGATCGCGGCCTTCAAGAGCGGACTCTACTACCTCGCTCAGCGTAAGCCGGGATTGCGGATGGTTCCCGCCCACCTGAACAATTTGAATAGGATTCTTCCCAAGGGTGAGTTCTTGCCGGTGCCGTTCATCAGCCGGCTGACATTTGGTTCGGCGCTGACGCTGGGTCCGGACGAGCCGAAGCCAGCGTTCCTGGCGCGGGCGCGATCTGCGCTGTGCCGCTTGCGAGACATATGAAGAATCTCGATCCGCAACTCGTGTGGGCATTCGCGGGAGTGCTTGGACTGCTCGCGCTCTCCAGCCTGATTGGCCTGGTGCTGAAAGCTGTCGTCAAGAAGCCGGAGGCGCAGGCAACGATCGGCAACCTGAATGCGCGCATCGGCGCCTGGTGGATCATGAGCGCGATCTTCGCGCTCACGCTGGCAATTGGCCCGGTCGGTTCGCTCGTGCTCTTCGGACTCATGTCGTTTCTGGCCCTGCGCGAATACGTAACGCTGCTACCCACGCGGCGCGCCGATCATCGCACGCTCTTCTGGGCATTCTTCATCTTCACTCCGCTCCAGTATTTTCTGATTGCCATCCAGTGGTATGGAATGTTCGCGATTCTCATCCCGGTGTTCGCGTTTCTGTTTGTGCCCGCTCGTCTGGCGATCGCCGGAGACACGGAGTTGTTTCTGCAACGCGCTTCGACGATCCAGTGGGGATTGATGATTTGCGTCTACTGCCTGAGTTACACGCCCGCGCTGCTGATGCTGAAAATTCCCGGCTATGGACGCCCCGCGAAGCTCATGCTGTATCTGGTGCTGGTGGATCAGTTGAGTGACGTGCTGCAATACGTCTGGGGAAAGCTCCTGGGACGCCACAAGATCGCGCCCGTGATCAGTCCGAACAAGACCTGGGAAGGTTTTATCGGCGGAGTTCTCAGCGCCACTGCGGTAGGCACCGCGCTCTGGTGGATGACACCCTTCCGCTCAGCCGTCGCCGCTGCTGTTTCGCTGACTATCGCGCTGATGGGATTCGCTGGCGGCCTCACCATGTCAGCCATCAAACGCGATCGCGGCGTGAAGGACTACGGCACGCTGATCAAAGGCCACGGCGGCATTCTCGATCGCATGGATTCGATGTGCTTTGCAGCGCCCATCTTCTTTCACATCATGCGCTACTTTTATGTGCGCTGAGTCGGGATTTCCGAACGTAACTCAGATGCGCCAACCGCAGCGCCGCCAGAACTATCCGACAAACTTGTGGCGGTCCTGAGGCCGCGGCAACGGACACTGGTCATATTTTCCGAAAACTCGATAGCGGCGGCGTGCAATGGAGCGATAGAGCGCTTCGCGCAACGTGAGCGGGGCGAGTCTTGCAACCGCGAAGAGCCTCCAGATACCGCCCAGCCGTCCGATAGCCCACAGCGCGGCCTCCGACCGAGTCAGCGCTCGCTCCGAAGCATGCTGAAAATCGGCGAGCACGACCACGGTGTCAAAGTCGGCGGCGTTCAGACCGTAACGGTGAAGCAATGTCTGCGCGAACTCACTTTGCAGCGGTGCAAAGCGAAACTGGTCGCGGCGATCATGGCGGATCAGGAACGCGACCAGCCAATTGCACAGTCCGCAAACCCCGTCATAGAGAACCAGAGTCTGTTGGGGAAAAGATGCTACCCCGACTCGTTGTTCAGCGGTCATAGTAATCCTGTGCGGTAAAGCGGCCGGGAGTATTTGCGACCGCGGAGGATTGAGCTGCGGAAGAGCGACGCCAGCCACTGCCAAACTGTGTCCGGCGGCGCACTCTCGCGTGGGCCATCCGCCAGTGGGCTGCTTCGGCGATCGCAATTCCAATGACCAATCCCAGCACAGCATAGAGGGCCCCCATGACTCACCGTGCTGGTCCGGAAGCAGCCGGAGGAATGATTGGGGGCACGTAGGGCGCAGTGCTATACCTAGGCGGGCCAGGAACGCGCAGGGCTTTTCCAGCTATGGCCAGGGAGATCAGCAGTCCGGCCAGTCCCCAGCGCAGTTGCCCGACTAGCGCAGCCACCGCACTCTGACGCTCGTCAAGCGGGTAGCTCGCCAGCGCGAAAGCCGCCGGCACTAGCAGCAGCACCACCCGGGCGTACGCGCTCCAGAAATCCGAACGCGCCGCGCTCTTTTCCGATCTCAAGAGGATTGCTAGAGGACGGCGCAAACAGATGCCCACTGCTTCCGCAATGATGACCACTACGATAACGCCGACTAATCCGATTAAGCTGCTATCCATATACCTTGCTCCCTTCTCCCGGCGGACCGGGACTGCGAAGGCACGAGTAATTACCGCAGCATTGCTGCCAGCTTCTTCAGCTTGCCGCGGGCTTTCAACAACCCGTGCCATGTTTCGGGGGAGAGTTGGTGGATTTGCTCATAGGCCTCGCTCGAGGCCTCGAAGAACTGTGCCATTTCCTGTAGGCGCTCGCGGGTGTAGTCGTCCCCCGGTTCGCGCTCCAACTGCGCCAGGGACTTACGCAGCAGTTGCAGGGTGGGGTCGAGCTCGCGTCGTTTACGCAGCTCCATGATGCGAACGAACATCTCGCTGACGTCCTTCAGCGACTCGTAGTGCTCGCGGCGGTCGCCGAGCACGTGCACCGGGTGAATGATCCCCCAGCTCTCGAGTTCGCGGATTGAAGTACTCACATTGGACCGTGCGACGTTGAGCGTCTCAGCAATCTGTTCCGCGTTCATCGGCTCTGCCGAGAGGAACAGCAGTGCGTGAATCTGGGCTACGGTGCGGCTAATGCCCCAGCGGGTGCCCATCTCTCCCCAATGGAGGATGAACTGGCGTTGGATATCGGTAAGTTTCGTCATTTCAGTAATAACAGAAATATCAGAAATATGCGTACTTGTCAAGCCCTGGCCTGTTGCTACCGGATCGCATTGGACTGACGACACTTACTCGGCCTGTCCTGTCGGCACGCGACTATCGGAACTTCCGAGTGCCGCCACAGTTCCGACCTCGTGGTATGGTCCTGCTCATCACTTGATTTTCCTTCCCGGAGGGCCTTCGATGCGAACAATCTTTATATCCCTGCTTCTTGTCCTCTGCCTGGCATCGGCGTTGGTGGCGCAGAACGGTTCTTGCGCTAACATGGCTCTGGGCCAGGGTGCCAGCCTGAATGGATTTATTCCGTTTCCACCCGACAATGCCTGGAACCAGAACATCGCCAATGCGTCGGTCGATCCAAACTCGGATACGATCATCAACTTCATCGGGCCCACGACTCCGCTGCATCCCGACTTCGGTGCGGGTCTGTATCAGGGAAGCACGATTGGTATCCCCTATGTGGTAGTGAGCGGATCGAAATTCGTGAAGGTTTCGTTTACCGCGTATGGGGACGAGAGCGACCCCGGCCCCCTGCCCATCCCCAAGAACGCTCCCATCGAGGGTTACCCCAATCCCGGCAGCGGCGACCGCCATGTGCTGGTGCTCGATCGTGACAATTGCTGGCTCTATGAAATGTTCGGTTCGCATGTACTCAAAAGCGGGAACTGGAATGCCGCATCCGCTGCGGTCTGGGACCTTCTGAACGACGAACAGCGGCCCTACACGTGGACTTCGGCAGACGCCGCCGGACTCCCGATTTTCCCCGGATTGGCGCGCTACGACGAAGTCGCGGCAGGGACGATTCAGCATGCCCTGAGATTTACGCTGAAGTCGAGCCAGGCAGCGTTTACTCCGCCAGCGAGCCACTGGGCGGCGAACTCAAACAATTCACTCGCTGCACCCATGGGTATGCGCGTTCGCCTGAAGGCGAGCTACGACATCTCCAGATTCCCGCCGCAATCGAAAGTGATTTTGACGGCTCTTCAGCGCTACGGAATGATCATGGCCGACAATGGCAGTTCGATGTTCCTGAGCGGCATGCCCGACGATCGCTGGAGTAACGACGATTTAAACGCGCTCAAGGGTGTGCCGGCCTCGGCATTCGAGGTCGTGCTGATGGATCCGATCTACACCGCCGCCAACGTTCCGCAGGGACCGAATCCCACGATCGTAAGTTTCACTGCCAATCCGCAAATTGTTGTGAAAGGGATGCCGGTAACGCTGAGTTGGAGCGCGACGAACGCAGGTTACTATGTTGTCTCGCCGCAGGTGGGGGCGATTCGTGGGACGTCGGTCGTGGTCGTGCCGACGAAGACGACAACCTACACGCTGTCTGCGACAAACCAATATGGACGAACTACTGCCACGGTGAAGGTGGTTGTTCAATAAAGAGAGAGACTGAGACGGAACTACTTCACTCCGACGTAGACATCGACCTGCGAACTCTGGGGGTCGGCAGCCCGCTGGTCATAGACTTCAAAGTCCGCCCGGTAGGCGCGCGGGCCGCCAAGCTGATGCTTGTCTTCCAATAAATAAATCTGCCGCCATGCGGCCGTCACGACTTCACCGACCGGCCCTTTGTCGCTGGTGATAACCGCGTACTCTCCAGATGGAATTTTTCTGAGGACCATCCCCGCGGGCGCGGTGGCGCTGGGATTGACTTTCACTCCGATCAAAAACGAATATTCGCCATTGCGATCGCTGGCATAGTCGGAGTACACCGCATAAATCGTGCCATCAACTTTGTCGGGAATCTTCTGCTGGATGCCGTCCTGAAAGAACTTTTGCCACTGTGCCGGGATCGCTCCCGTACCGCTCATCTCTTTGGCATTCGTAGTCCGAACCTCGATGCCGGCGACTGAGAGTCCATTCTGATGAACTTTTTTCGGCATTGGGGTTTCTCCCGAAATGTTTAGCGTGGTTACAACGATGAGCGAGGTCAGGAAATAGAGGCGCATGTTTTTTCCCTTGCGTGCAGTCCCTGGCGGTCAACAAAGCTCTTTGGATGGCCCTACTTGATTTCCATTACTTCTTTCTCTTTGGCCTTGCTCATGTCTTCCATCTTCTTGATTTCGTCGTCGGTGAGTTTCTGGATTTCGTCGAGGGCACGCTTCTCGTCGTCTTCGGTGATTTTCTTGTCCTTCATCGCTTTTTTGATGGCGTCGTTGCCATCGCGGCGGATGTTGCGGACTGCGGTGCGGTGGTCTTCCAGGATCCGGTGGAGGTGCTTCACCATCTCCTTGCGCCGTTCTTCGGTGAGCGCAGGCACAGGCACGCGTATCATCTTGCCATCGTTCATCGGGTTCAGGCCGAGGTCGGCGGTGCGAATGGCCTTCTCAATGCTACCGAGTGACGAAGGGTCAAACGGCTGGATGGTGATGAGCTGCGGTTCCGGGGCATGCACGGTTGCGATCTGGGTTAACGGCATCTGCTCGCCGTAGTAGTCGACCTTGACCGTGTCCATCATGTGGACGGAGGCGCGGCCGGTCCGGGTCGCGGCCATCTCACGGCGGAAGTCTTCGACCGCTTTGTCCATGCGAGTCTTAAGTTGGACCCAAGTCTCTTTAAGGGCGGGATTCGCGGCCATACTGGCTTGCGCCATATCTGGGGGCTCCAATAAGAACTAGGTGTCAAAACGGTAGATTATAAACCTAACAGCAGTACCCAGTTGCTAGTACCCAGTACCCAGAAAAGCAGGGTCGTCGAATAAACCGGCCACTGGATACTGAGTATTATGTGCTGGGTACTGGTTCTACGCGCTGATCAGCGAACCGATCTTCTCTCCCAACACCACTTTCCGGAGATTCCCGTGTTGGTTGAGGTTGAAGATGACGATAGGCAGGTCGTTGTCCTTGCAAAGAGAGATCGCAGTCGAGTCCATCACTTTCAATCCCTGCTTCAGAACGTCCATATAGGTGATGTGGGTGAATTTCGTGGCGTCTTTCACCTTCATGGGATCGGCGTCGTAGATACCGTCTACTTTGGTCGCTTTGATGATGACGTCGGCTTTGATTTCCATGGCACGCAGGGAAGCGGCGGTGTCGGTCGAAAAATAGGGATTGCCGGTGCCCCCGGCAAAGATGACGACCCGGCCCTTCTCGAGATGCCGGAGGGCGCGGCGGCGGATGAAAGGTTCGGCGACCTGATTCATTTCGATGGCAGACTGCACGCGAGTGAAGACATTCTGCTTTTCGAGCGCGTCCTGGAGCGCAAGCGCGTTGATGACGGTCGCCAGCATGCCCATGTGGTCGGCGGACACGCGGTCCATGTCCTTGGCCTGGTCTGCGACGCCGCGGAAAAAGTTGCCTCCGCCCACGACGATCGCGATCTGGATGCCGAGGCTGTGCACATCGGCCAGTTCGGCGGCAATTTCGTGAATGCGGGCAGTATCAACCCCAAATCCCTGCTGTGCCGCCAAGGCCTCGCCGGAGACCTTCAGCAGGATGCGTTTGAAGACGGGAGTAGGCATGAAAGAGCGGGTTCCTTCGCTTGGCTCAGGATGACTATCTGCCGCGGAAAGCATAAATCAAAAGGGGCGCCGAAGCGCCCCTGAATTATTCGCCTTCCGGCTTTGGATCGGCCGGCTTGGTGACGGCGACTGTCTCCCCGGCGTCCCCCACCTTAAAGCGGGCGAAGCGGCGTACAGAAATGTTCTCACCCAGCTTGCCGATTTTGGCGGCGATGAGCTGTGCGATGGTAATGGTCTGGTCTTTGATGAAGGGTTGCTCGAGCAGGCAAACCTCTTCATAGAACTTTTCCATCTTGCCGGCGACCATCTTTTCCGCGATGTTGGCGGGCTTGCCGCTGGCGATCGCCTGCGCGAGGTAGATGTCTTTCTCGCGGGCGAAGGCGTCCGGAGTGACGTCCTCCTTGCGGACATACCTCGGGTCGCTCGCCGTGATGTGCATGGCGATATCGTGGACCAGTTCCTTGAAGTCGTCGGTGCGGGCAACGAAGTCGCTCTCGCAGTTGACTTCCACCAACACGCCGATCTTGCCTCCGGCGTGAATGTAGCTTGCGACCGAACCTTCGCTGGTCGTACGGGTCGCCTTCTTGGCTGCAACCGAAACGCCTTTTTTGCGCAGCAGAACAACCGCTTCTTCCTGGTTGCCCTTCGCTTCAGTCAGGGCCTGTTTGCAGTCCATCATGGGAGCGCCGGTTTTTTCGCGCAGCTCTTTGACTTGGGTAGCGGAAATGTTTGCCATAGTAGTGCTCATTCGGACCTCAATTTTGTTCCTATAAAATTTAACCCGCGCCAGACCAGCCGCGGGTCAGATTTCCTCAGAGGCTAAAGCCCCTATCCGGATTCCGTTCAGACGCGGGCCTCAAGGCCCACTCTTCCACCAACAGCTAGAATCGGCGTGTTTCGGCCTGCAATTCGTCGATATCTTCCGTGACCACCGACGGACGCTTGCGTGTGCCCGCACCGAGCACGTCTTCCATGCGAATTTCTTCCGTGGCTTCCGCCGACAAAGCCGGAACCGCATCGGCGACTGGCTCGGCAACTTCTCCTTCAACCGACTCGGGGGCAGCCACCGCCTGTAACTCGGCCATTTGCTTGTCGCCCATCAGGTTCACGCCTTCGGCGATTGATTCGGCAATCTTCGAGGTAAACAGACGGATCGCGCGCAGCGCGTCATCGTTCCCCGGAATCACATAATCCACTTCGCTGGGATCGCAATTCGTGTCGACAACCGCAACCACGGGGATGCCCAGCTTGCGCGCCTCGCGCACCGCGATCTGCTCTTTGTTCGAGTCGATAACGAAGATCGCATCAGGCAACCGCGACATGTTTTTGATGCCCGCGAGGTTGGCCTGAAGGTGCTTACGTTCGCGCTCGAGCTTGATGACTTCTTTCTTTGGCAACAGGTCGTAACGGCCATCGGTGGCCATTTCGTCGAGTTCCTTGAGCCGCTTTACCGACTTCTGCACGGTGATCCAGTTGGTCAGCAGTCCGCCCAGCCACCGCTGGTTCACGTAAAACATCGAGCAGCGCTGCGCCTCTTCGGCGATCGCGTCCTGCGCCTGGCGTTTGGTGCCGACGAAGAGGATGACTCGCCCGGCCGCCGCCAGTTCCTGCACAAACTTGGACGCTTCCTTAAACATCTTCAGCGTCTTCTGCAAGTCGATGATGTAGATCCCGTTGCGCTCGCCGAAGATGTACTCCTTCATCCGCGGATTCCAGCGCTTGGTCTGGTGCCCGAAGTGAACGCCCGCTTCGAGCAACTCCTTCATGGTGATGTTAGCCAATCAACCTCCTCATTTGGTCTGCATCTTTCGCATGCCTTGCGGCTGCTCCAGATTGCCATTCCCGTCCCCGCACGAGCAGTACGGGAAGAATTTAACTCCAGTTTTTAACACCAGTTTTTTGT
>Ga0137409_10004360_pt1 | contig 14861 bp, 15 predicted proteins | sample CZODoug1_16funga_FD_122059 | JGI IMG/M metagenome (GOLD analysis project Ga0137409, IMG submission 122059) | Vadose zone soil fungal communities from Angelo Coast Range Reserve, California, USA - CZODoug1_16fungal (Hybrid Assembly) | ecosystem: Environmental > Terrestrial > Soil > Vadose zone... | reverse complement strand
TGGAGTTGTGAAGTTACGCCTGTATATGGTGCCTGTCAAGTAGGTATCGCAAGATATTGTGTTCGCAAAGTGCCCCCTCAGGTACCTCAGCTAAGTCATTCTTTCCATGGGGATTGTTACAGTCGGGTTACAGGGAGCGGCGGCGCGAGGCCGGAAAGTAGCCACTCTTTTTTGTGGAAATTGGGGACTTACGGGGAGGGCCGAAGGAATTTTGCTCGCGGCGGACGACTCCGGTCGTCTCAGCGCTGGCCTGCGAGGGGTCCAGGGCGATGTAGACGTCCTCGAAAATGTTGCGCGAGGCGATGGTGACCATGCCGTTGGACTCGACGAGGTAGTCGCCGCGTTTGCCGTTTTGTTCGCGACCAAGGGCGTCGACGAAACTGAGCGGCGCGGTGAGGATACGAGCGCGCACGGTGAAGCGGGTGCGGTAGGTTTGCCAGTCGTTGTTGGGATTCGCGTTTGGGGTAGGTTCGTCGAGATCGGTTGGTTGAAGATCGCGAGCGGCCTGCTTTTGGTTCTTAAGCATATCGTTCTTTGACACAGTTGATTCACCGGGGGGCGCGGAGCAGCGCTAAAAGTTTGCAACTCGTGTAGCGAAGGTACGCAGGCCAGTAGTCTGGGTCAATTCCATAAGATTGGTGCAGTGGTGGGAAAAGTTGTGTGTTGGAGTGACCGTCGGCGGGCAGTGCCGGTGATGCCGAGAGAGTGAGGGTAAGTTCGCCGTAGGAGCGGGTTTCGGAGTGGAGGTTGGGGAAGTGTGGAAATTTTGGGTGAGGTTCGCGGCGGGATTTCCACAGAGTCCGCACAGGAATTGCAGAAATGTTGCTCCACGCGGGAAGGTGCGAAGACTGCATTCCCGATACACGAGAGGGATGCGGTTGGTCAGTTGCTTTCTGTGTTCCATTTAAGAAACATAATGGCTATGACTCTCTCCACCCTTCGGCAAAGCAACGCAAGCCACTGAGACACTCCTCGCAAGCTATGTGACCGGACCCATCGGGAGATCAATCCTCAGCGAGCACCCAGTGGTCTTCACGGTCAGCCCGGCGAGCATTGGAGTTCGTCTGTTGCTACTATCCCTCCATGCTCAGCTACACCAAGACTCGTTTCCACGAAATCCGCATCCGGCTGGAGAGCCATGTTGCCACCAGCCGGCTCAATGGATTTTTGTGGGAGTTCTTTCTTTTCGGGTTTAAGCAGGGATGGGCGTGTCTTTTTGGCGCAATTATCTTGGGGCTGTTATTGCTGACAAAATGGTTCTGGCCGCCTCACGCGTGGCTGGCGCGATACGACTTTCTATTCTTGTCGGCTCTTGCTGTGCAAGCTCTCTTGCTCATTCTGCGCATGGAGACGGTGCGGGAAGCCAAGGTCATCCTGATCTTCCATGTCGTGGGCACGCTGATGGAGCTTTTCAAGACCGATGTTGGTTCGTGGGCTTATCCGGAAAGCAATTTCTTCCGGCTGGGCCATGTGCCGCTTTTTTCGGGTTTTATGTATGCGTCGGTGGGCAGCTATCTGGCGCGCGTGGCAAGGATTCTGGATGTGCGGTACATGCGGTACCCGAACGTTTGGGTGACGGCCGGTCTAGCGGTTTTGATTTATGTGAATTTTTTCACGCACCACTTTCTGCCAGACCTTCGAATTGTGCTTTTTGTCGCAGTGGCTGCGGCGTTTGGACCGACATGGGTTTACTACCGACCGTATCAGAAGTTCCGGCGGATGCCGTTGTTGCTAGGGTTCGGCCTGGTGGCGCTGTTTATTTGGAGCGCAGAGAATATAGGGACCTTCGCGACTGTCTGGGTATATCCGAATCAGAGGCATGGATGGCAGCTGGTTCGCTCCGGCAAATATGGGTCGTGGTTCCTGCTGATGATTATCAGCTTTGTTCTAGTTTCGTTGGTGCATTCACCACGTCTGCCGGAGATAACGGAATTCGAGGAAGAGACTTCCTTGGCGTAAACGCGTTGCCACTGGTAATCCTCTGGTTCCGCAAAGAGAGAGGACCGGGACTCTCTCTGTGCTGACCGTTCGTTGAGGTCTGGACAAGTGAGATGCAGCGTGCGCCCTTACTGCTTCAATTCTGGCAGCGTGGCCCAGAATCGGTCGCCGCCCGGTTCTCGCACCCAGTATTGCGTGATGTGATTGGACGGGGAGCAGCGCGCGCCAATCACGACGCCTTCGCCGCGATCGCCGTGGACCTGAGCGCCGATCTTGAGAGCGAAGCAGTCTGGCGGGCCTGACGTTGTGGGGGTGCCTACTTGAAGTAGGGACGTCAGCACGAAGACGCCTTTCTCCGTGAGCTCATAGACGGGGTCGACCAAGGTGGACGAAAACGGTCCGATACCGTGGACCTGCACGATGGTTTCGTCCTTTGACCAGGCAAAGTGCGGCATGTTCCTGGGCGCCATCCCGAAACTTCCGAGCTCCATGGGCTCCAGCGCTGATCGGTCGAACAGGCGGCCCATGCCGAGCGCCCAGCTTCCTTTTACGACAGCGATGTTTTCGTCGATGAGATGAGTGTGCGGCAGGACGATGTATCCGGCGTCGTTGTGGATTCGGATCACAAAGGGTTCACCGGGTTTGCTGGGATCGCCCCACACCTTTTCGACCCACTGTCCGGGCTGAAATTTCGTCAGGGGAACGACACTGTGAACAGCGGGAGGGCTCTGTGATTCCGCATGGTTGCTGCCGAGCGAAAAAGCGAGGAGCAGGGCGAGAGAGAAAATCCTGAAAGGAAACATTCCGGCTCTTAATTGCCACTCATCGAGAAAGGTGAGATCAATCGGGTCTGGCACCTGTTCACTATACCTCTCGCGGGTGTAACGGCGGCCTCGGGGGGGCGGTCAGTTATAATTTTGGTAGCGGCAGTGGAGGCTTCTTATGGCGATTCAGAAGACTGAAAACATTTGGCATAACGGGAAATTGATCCCCTGGGACGCGGCGCAAATTCATGTGATGTCGCATGTGGTGCACTACGGGTCGTCGGTATTTGAGGGGATCCGGTGCTATGCGCCGCCGAGCGGGCCGGCGATTTTCCGGGCGAAAGAGCACATGCAGAGGCTGCTGGATTCGGCGCGGGTTTACCGGATTGACGTGGACTACACGCGCGACCAGTTGATTGCCGCGATGTCGCAGCTGATTGCCGCGAATAAGGAATGGCCTTGCTATATTCGGCCGATTGTTTTCCGCGGGTATGGCGAAGTGGGCGTGAATCCGCTGGGTTCGCCGACTGAGGTGTATATGGCGAACTACCCGTGGGGGAAATACCTAGGGACGGATGGAGATGAGGGCGTGGCGGCTTGCGTGTCGTCGTGGACCCGGCTGGCTCCGAATACTTTGCCCGCGATGGCGAAGGCTGGCGCGAATTACATGAATTCGCAGCTGATTAAGATGGAAGCGGTGATTAACGGTTACGCCGAGGGGATTGCACTGGATTCGAATGGGTACATCAGCGAAGCGTCGGGCGCGAATTTGTTTTTGATCCGAAACGGACAGGTGATGACTGCGCCGCTGGGGAATTCGGTGCTGCCGGGAATTACCCGGGATTCCGTGCTGGCGCTGGTGCGCGAGGCGGGGATTCCGGTATCGGAGCAGCCGATCCCGCGAGAGATGCTTTATATTGCCGACGAGGTTTTCTTTACTGGAACAGCGGCGGAGATTACCCCAATTCTTTCGGTGGACCGGATCAATGTGGGGAACGGGAAAATGGGTCCGATCTCGAAGCAGTTGCAGAAGGCGTTTCTGGATATCGTGCACGGGCGGGTGAAAGACCGGTTCGGGTGGTTGACGCCGGTGCCGGTGGGGGCGGAAGCCAAGCAGCCTGTGGGAGTTTAGCCGGCCCGGCGGGTGGGTTCGAGGACTTCGTCGAGGACGCGGTTGAGGGTTTTGGCGCGCTTGGTGTAGTCCGAGGGGCTGCTGGAATTCTTCTGCTGCAAAAGCAGATGGTGCTCGTCGGCGATGTTGAGTGCAGCCAAGACGGCTAGGCGGATGGTGTCGACGGTGCTGGTTTGCGTGGCTACGGCGCGCATTTTGGAGTCGACGTATTCTGCGAGCTGCTTGATGTAGGCGGGGTCGGTGCCGCGCAGGTTGTAGACGGTGTCGAAGATTTCGACGCGGACGGTGTCGGTGGATTGCGGCGGGATCGATGCCATGTTTTTGTCCTCTCTGGCCCCGATTTAATTAGCTAGCAGCTGCAACGTCCTCGATCTGGCGCATCATTCTTTCCACTCTGGAACGGACTTCTTCGCGGTCTTTGCGCAGCTTGAGCAGTTCGCGCTTAAGGGTTTCGACTTCTTCCTCGCGGGCGTCGAGTTGTTCGCGTAAGCGGAGGCCGTCGCGCTCGGCTACGGCTTTGCCCTCGCGGGCGGTTTTCAGCAGCTCAATGGTGCGGTAGACCTTTTCTTCGAGAGCCTGGAAGTCGTCCGCGGGAACTTCAAATTCAAGAGGTTCGGGTTTTGCTGACATAGTGTGATCCTGGAGAAAATTTGCTGTGTTCGTTCGGAGTATATCGCAGAATGCGGTGGAAATTGGGGCCGGAAGGGCTAGGGGTTGGCGAAAAAGAGGCGGGGTCAGATCTTGCGGAGTTTGGGTTGCACGAGCTTGGGTTGGGCGAGCTTGGTTAGGCGCTCGGCGGCGGCGTTGATAGTTTCAGGGCGTTTGCAGAAGGCGAAGCGGACTTGGGAGGCGCCGTCGCGGGGATCGTTGTAGAAACTCGAACCGGGGACGCAGGCGACGCCGATTTCTTTTACGAGATGATGGGCGAAGGCGCGGTCGTTGGGGAAGCCGAAGACGCTGATGTCGGTCATGACGTAATAGGCGCCGCGAGGGCGAAAGCAGCGGAAGCCGGCTTGTTCCAAGATTGGTATGAGATGGTTGCGGCGGGCTAGGTAGCGAGCTTTGAGATCGTCGTAATAGGCGGGAGGGAGGCTGAGGGCGGCGGCTCCGGCTTCTTGTAGCGGGGCTGGGGCGCCCACGGTTAGAAAGTCGTGCACTTTGCGGATGGCGTCGGTGATGAGGGGAGGGGCGACGGCCCATCCTACGCGCCATCCGGTGACGCTGTAGGTTTTGGACATGCCGTTGATGACGATGGTGCGGTCGCGCATGCCGTCGAGTTCCATCATTGAGATATGTTTGGTGTTGTCGAAGATGATGTGCTCGTAGATTTCGTCGGTGATGGCGAGGACGTTGTGCTGGAGGCAGAGGTCGCGGATGAGCTCGAGTTCTGCTCGTGAAAATACTTTGCCGGTGGGGTTGTTGGGAGTGTTGACGATGATGGCTTTGGTGTGGGCGTGGAAGGCGGCGCGGAGTTCGGCTTCGTCGAAGGTCCACTCGGCGTCTTCTGTGTGATCAGAACGTGCGGCGGGCGGGCGGAGTTTGACGAAGCGCGGCTTAGCGCCGCTGAGAATGGTGTCGGGGCCGTAGTTTTCATAGTAGGGCTCGAAGATGATGACCTCGTCGCCGGGGTTTGTCGTTGCCAGTAACGACGCCATCATGGCTTCGGTCGAGCCGCAGCAGACCGTGATTTCTGTTTCTGGATCGATGGTTACAGACTGCCAGAGTTGCATCTGGCGGGCGATGGCGGCGCGGAGGTGACGGCTGCCCCAGGTGATAGCGTATTGGTTGATGTCTTTGCCGACGGCTTCCTGGGCGGCGCGCTTGATTTCTTCGGGTGCTGGGAAGTCGGGGAAGCCCTGGGCCAGGTTGACTGCTTGGTACTTCACGGCCTCGCGGGACATTTCCCGGATCACGGATTCGGAAAAATGAGCGACCTTTTCGCTCAGAAAAGATTTCGGAGAGCTTGTCATGAGTATTCCGGGATGCCTGAGCTGGTTAATTCTAGTTCCGTCCGTCGATCACTTCACGCCCTTCTCCGGATCCCACCAACCTTGCTGTTTGCGGATGTAAACGATCTGCCCGACGTGGTAAGCGTTGTGAGTTCCAACATGAGCGATGGTGGAGGCTGATGCTTCGAGCTTCTTGTCATCCGCTGCTTCAACCGCCTTTTCCCAATCGGTCATGATCTGGTCGAGCTGCTTCACAGTCGCGGCCCACTGCTTCGCGTCAAAATTGGTGAAGGTTTCCTTGTTATCGCCACTGAACTTGGCCGGATCTTCGCCCTTAAACTTTGCCAAGGACTGCTGGTTCCAGAACACCAGATGATAGGCAAGCTGGCCGATGGAGTGATTGCCGCTGGCGTCTTTCCAGTTGGCCTGCTCTGGAGTCAGTCCCCCAACAGCAATGTTGGCATCCACGAACCAGTCCTTGGTGTCGTGCGTAGTATGGAGTTGTTCCAGCAGGACGCTTCGGAGTGTAGATTTCTGTTGCGTTTGTCCAAGGGCGCATAAGGGTAGCAGGAAAAAGAGGCAGGCAGCGAATTTCATCGGAACTCCTTTCGGGGATTGTAACAAGGGTTCCAGCCGATACGAAAAGCGTCGCGGTTGAATTCAGTCGCGCGACCCCTTTCACACTCACAAGCCTTCAACCTCTCTGCGTTCCACCCAGCGCTTGGAGCGCGGCCATGATTTGTGCGGACCACCCGGCTACCTCTTCTTCGCGCAGGGTGTGGTCCGACGACTGGAAAATGGCGCGGAGCAGAAGGGAATACATTCCCGCAGGGACATTGCCGCCGCGGAAGGTTTCCGCGGGGGTGAAGGTGCGGAGTTCTGGGATGTTGAGGGCGGCGACGGAGGCGCGGATTTGGTCGAATTTGGCGGTGTCGGGGAAGACGAAAGAGAAGTCGCGGTCGACGGCTGGGAATTTGGGTGGAGCGGTGTAGCTCGGCTGACGGAGTTGTTGTTGATAAAGGACGTCGAGGTAAACTTCGGCGACGAAGACTTCCTGGCGCAGCTTGCGGACGGCGGCCAGTTCGGGGTGGATTTGTCCGAACTGGGCGATGGTCGCGCCGTTGAGTTGGGCCCGCGCGGAGCGGCCGGGATGGAGGTATGACGGGGATTGAGCGTCGTAGGTGACGGTACCGGCAAAGCTCGAGAAGAGCGTTTCCACGTCGCCTTTGAGATCGAAGAAAGAATAACGGCGGGGCTCTTCGTGAACGTTAGCGGCGGTTACGTCACCGGTTGCGCCCAGGCAGATGTGCTTTTTCTCGTCGCGCGACGTTGCCGTTTTCTCGAAGATGCGCCCGGCTTCGAAGAGGCGGACGGTGGTTGTGCCGCGGTTGAGGTTCCAGCCGAGCATGTCGAGCATGCCGGGGAGGAGCGAGGTGCGCATGGCGGAGGCTTCGTCGCTGAGCGGGTTGGCTAGGAGCAACGGCTCGGCGGTTGAGAATTGTTTCGCGCTTTCCGGGGAGATGAAGGTCACCGAGAGGGCTTCGTTGTAGCCGAGAGCTAGAAGGCTGGAGCGGAGGCGCGCGTCTTTGGCCGCGTCGGGGAGTTCGACTACCGCACCGGAGAAGGCTGGGAGCGTGTTGGCAAATTTGTTGTAGCCGTGTTGGCGGGCGATTTCTTCGATTAGATCGATTTCGCGGGTTACATCGAGCCGCCAGCTGGGGACGCGGACGGAGAACTTTGGATCTTCGTGTGCCGCGTCGGCCGCCTCGAGCACAAAACCCAGCCGTTCCAAAATCCTTTGTACTTCGTCGCGCGAAAGAATCTTTCCCAGATGGCGTACGACCTCTGACAGGTGAAGGCTCACAACCGGGCTGGGCATGGGGCGGGCGATGACGTCTACGACGTTGCCTTCGAGTTCTCCGCCGCCGGAAGAGAGCACTAGTTCAGCCACACGGTCGCAAGAGATGACTGTGGATTCGTAGTCCGCGCCGCGTTCGAAGCGGTGCGAGGCGTCGGTGTGGAGGCCGTGACGGCGGGACATCTTCCGAACGACGGCTGGGTCGAACCAGGCGGATTCGATGAGGATGTTGCGGGTCTTCTCGGTAATCATGGTGTCGAAGCCGCCCATGACTCCGGCGAGGCCGACGGGTTTGCGGGCGTCGGCGATGACCAGGTCTTCCGCGTTGATCTGGCGGATTTGGCCGTCGAGCGTATTGAGCGTTTCTCCGACGCAACCTTTGCGGACGATGATCTTTCCGCCCTCGAGGAGATCGAGGTCGAACGCGTGGGTGGGTTTGCCCATTTCCCAGAGGACGTAGTTGGAGGCGTCGACGATGTTGTTGATGGGACGCTGGTCGATTGATGCCAGGCGTTCTGCTATTGGAGCAGAGGAGGGCTTGACTGTGACGCCGCGGATGACGCGGGCGGTGAAGCGGGGGCAGAGGTCGGGTTCCTGGATTTCGATGGGGAACGGTGTGGCTGGTTTTGCGGCTGGGAGCTTGGGGGCTAAAGGCTTGAGCGGGAGATCGTAGATGGCGGAGGCTTCGCGGGCCGCGCCGTAGTGGTTCATGGCGTCGGGGCGGTTGGTGGTGATGTCCATCTCGAAAACCGAGCCTTCGACTTTTTCTACTGCGATGCCGGCCAGGGTGAGGTCGTCGGCTAGGCGCGCGTTGTCCGCTTTAATTTCGACAAAGTCGCGGAGCCATTGGGGTGAGAGTTTCATGTTTCTTGAACCTTACCTCGGCGGCTAAAGCCGCATTGCTTCAAGATCCTAATCGCAGGGCTGAAGCCCTGCGCCGCCCAAAAGCCTGAGCCTCAGACCAGCGCCTAAAGGCGCTGGTGCGTTCGTGCTCTTTTGGGACGCCTGAAGGCGTGCCCTGATACGAAACTCAACGATACGAAACTCAACCAACTGCAGATCCCCTTCGGCGAGCTCAGGGCAGGCTCTCCCGTTGTCCGGGATGACGAGCAATTGCTTAGGTCTTGCTAGTACTTGCTAAAGCAAGAGCAGATTCCTCCCTTCGGTCGGAATGACGATCCATATTTTCTATGCGAACTGCTCCAGGAAGCGGACGTCGCCCTGGAAGAGCATTTGGATGTCGTCGATGCCGTACTTCATCATGGCGAGGCGTTCGACCCCCATTCCGAAAGCGAAACCAGAGACTTTGGCGGGGTCGTAGCCGTGGTTTTTTACGAAGCTGAAGACATTCGGATCGACCATGCCGCAGCCCATCAGTTCGACCCATCCTGTCTGCTTGCAGGTGCGGCAGCCTTTGCCGCCGCAGATGATACAGCTGATGGCCACGTCGGCGCTGGGCTCGGTGAAGGGGAAGAACGACGGGAAGAATCGCGTTTTTACGCTGGAGCCGAAGAGGGCTTTCATGGCGTGGTCGAGCGTGCCTTTGAGGTCGCTGAAAGTAATGTTGGTGTCGACGGCTAAACCCTCGATCTGGTGAAAGACCGGGGAGTGGCTGGCATCGGTGGCGTCGCGGCGGTGGACTTTGCCGGGACAGACGATACGGATTGGGGGTTTCATCTGTTCCATCGTACGAATTTGGACTGGCGAGGTATGGGTGCGAAGGAGCAGGCGATCGCGCAGGGGCTTCTTGTCCTGGTCGGCGATGACGAGCGTGTCCTGCGTATCGCGGGCTGGGTGATTCGGCGGGAAGTTGAGAGCTTCGAAATTGTAGTAGTCGGTTTCGACTTCGGGCCCCTCCGCGACGGAGTAGCCCATGGCGCGGAAGACGGCGACCGTTTCGTTGAGCGTGCGGATGACTGGATGCTCTGCGCCCAGAGGGCGACGGATGCCGGGGAGGGTGACGTCGACGCGTTCGGATTCTAGAGCTGCGGCGGCGGAGCCGCCGTGGATTCGCTGCTGAGCGGCATCGACTTCGGCTTCGACGCGGGCCTTGATTTCGGCGAAGCGCTGACCTACCTCGCGCTTAGCTTCTTTCGGAGCGGCTTTCAACCACTCGCTGGCTTGAGTGACGATGCCGTTCTTGCGGGCCATCCAGTGGTCGCGGAATTCTTTCCAGGCGTTTTCAGTGGTGATGGATTGCGATTCGGTTTGCAGCGCGGACAAGAGGACTTGGACCGCCTTGTCGAGCGAGTCGGGGGAGAAGTCTGTGAGTTTGGGGAGGGAGTAGGGCAATTTGCTTTGGTTCCCGCTGGGGCTAAAGCCCCAATTGTATTTGGGTCCTGCCGGCACGGCTGAAGCCGTGCCCTGATACGAACCCTTATCTCAGCGACCAAAGTCGCCTTAAAATCGAACATTTATGCAGCGCTGAAGCGCTGCTCCACCCAAAAGCGACAGCCCAAAACAACATCTCAAAACAACATCTCAAAAAACAACAGCCCAAAACCAGCAGGTCCCTCCACTACGCAGATGCTTCGCTTTGCGAAGCATCCGCTCCGGTCGGGATGACAATCCATTCATTGGGGAAGCTGACATGCCATGCGGCAGCTTCTTGTTGCCAAGACCACCCAAAGTCGGCGGTATAGGTTCCCACCCTAATTTTTCGCAAAGTGCGCGAAAAATTAGGGTGGGGCACCCGAGCGTCGTGTTTTCCTCAGGCTGTTTTCGAGGGTGCGGACTTCGCTGCGGAAGGCTGCTTCTTCTCCGCTTTCTTGGTGGCGTTCGCTGTCTTGGCTTGCTCGACCAAGTGCGCGAAGCCTGCCGAGTCTTTTACGGCGAGATCCGCCAGGATCTTGCGATCTAGATCCATGCCGGCGAGCTTCAGGCCGCTGATGAACTGGCTGTAGCTGAGGCCATGCGGGCGGGTGGCGGCGCCGATGCGGACGATCCAGAGGGAGCGGAACTGGCGCTTCTTCTGCTTGCGTCCGGAGTAGGCGAACATGAGACCGCGCTCGACGGCCTGCTGGGCGGCGCGGTACAGCTTGGACTTTGTGAGGAAATACCCACTGGCGCGTTCTAGGATCTTCTTACGTCTGGCACGTCGTTTCGTGCCACGTTTTACGCGAGGCATTGCACTTTCTCCTTTTAGCTGGCTGGGCCAGCTGGCTTACGGCGGCTGGAGGTAAGGATCTGCTCCCTAGCAGGAGCGGAAAGCCTCTTCACGCGCCGGGCGCTGCAAGATGGACTTTGCGGCGCTCTGATACGGCCTTGCTGCTGGCCGTATCGCGGGGATTCCTAACTAGTAGGGAATCATCCGCTTGATTTTGGGTGTGTCGGCATCGCTCACGAGCGAAGTGCCGCGCAAATGCCGCTTCCGCTTCTTGTCTTTCGAGGTGAGAATGTGGCGGAGGAACGAACTCGACCGCTTCACTTTCCCGGTTCCCGTTTTCTTGAAGCGCTTAGCGGCGCCTTTGTGTGTTTTCAGCTTTGGCATAAGTCCTCTGTTGCAGCGCCGGAAGGCGCATTTTCAAATTCGCAGTACGGCACGGCTAAAGCCGCCTTTGATACGAAACTTCAATCCAAACTTTACCTCGGGGGCTAAAGCCCGATTATTTCTGGGCCTTGATCCCGGGGCTGAAGCCCTGGGCTACCCGGTACTTACTACCCAATACTTACAGCAGGTCCCTCCACTTCGCAGTTGCTGCGCTTCGCGAAGCAACTGCTTCGGTCGGGATGACAACCCTAAGAAACTTGAAGCTAACCCTGGCTGGCTGGGTTGGCGGCTGCGGGCGGGGGCGCCGATTGTTGCGGCGGTTTGGCCTGTTGCGGCTGCGCTGCTTTCGGCGCCTTCGGCTTTTTCTCCTGCGTGACTGCCTTCTTCGGGGCCAGGATCAGGTGCAGCGTGTTGCCTTCCTGCCGGGGCCGGAATTCCACGATTCCATTGTCACCCACATCTTTAATCAGGCGTTCCAAAATCTTAACGCCGAGCATTTGCCGGGTCATTTCGCGGCCGCGGAAGAAGATGGTGGCCTTGACCTTGTCGCCTTCTTCCAAAAACCGCAAAACGTGGTTCTTTTTGGTGTCGTAGTCGTGGTCGTCGACGTTGATGCGGAACTTTACTTCCTTGACTACGATCACTTTCTGATTCTTTTTCGCTTCGCGCTCGCGCTTTTCCGTCTGGTAAATGTACTTGCCGAAATCCATGATGCGGCAGACGGGAGGTACGGCGGAGGGCGAAACTTCGACGAGATCCAGGTTCTTTTCCTTCGCCTTTTTAATGGCGTCAAAGGGCGTCATGATGCCCAACTGGTTGCCTTCGTCGTCAATCACGCGGACTTCACGCACGCGGATGCGGTCATTCGTGCGGATAAAACGCTTATCGATACTGGCCTCCGGGGACTTCTGAAAAGCTCTTAAAGTATAGCATGTGGGCGGTTTAGTGAGGCTTCACCACGGAGACACGGAGGCACGGAGGAAAATCAGACTCGGACGCCCAGGAGCGCCCCGTTTTCGCTGGCAGTGATTCGGGTTTGCAGCCAGCGGTTCGGTCGGTGGTGGCCGGCGAGACGGAGCTCTAGGTAGTTGTCGGTTAGGCATCTGGAGAAATCGGTGGACGATGGCTGAAGCGTAATAGCAGGCAGAGTCTGGCCCACGAACGAGTGCGCGAAAGATTGCTTTTTCTGCGAGATCAGGTCGCGAAGAACGTTGTGGCGCTGGCGGGCGATGTGCACGGGGACCTGGTTGGGGTGCGTGGCGGCAGGAGTTCCGGGGCGGGGCGAGTAGGGAAAGATGTGCAGGTAGGTGAGGGGGAGATCCTCGATCATCCGGCGGGTTTGTTCGAATTCGGAGTCGGTTTCGCCGGGGAAGCCGGTCATGACGTCGGCGCCGATGGCGGCAGTGGGGAGGGCTTCGTGGATCTTGGTGATTTTTTCAACGTAGTGCCAGGGGCGGTATTTGCGGTGCATGCGGCGGAGGACGGCGTCGCTTCCGGATTGCATGGGGAGATGGGCGTGGCGGGCGATGCGGGCCGTAGAACGGATCAGCGCGATGAGGTCGTCGCTCCAGTCCATGGGTTCAACGGAGCTGAGGCGGAGCTTTGCCAGCGTGGTCTGGTCGAGGATGCCTTCGACTAGAGTTTCGAAGCGCTGAGCTGGCGTGAGGTCGCGTCCCCAGCGGCCCAAGTTGATACCCGAGATTACGACTTCGCGGGAGCCTGTGGCGACGAGGTTGTTGACGTCGCCGACGACTTGCAGGAGCGAGCGGGAACGGCTTTGGCCGCGGACGGAGGGGATGATGCAGAAGGAGCAGCGGTTATCGCAGCCGTCCTGGACTTTGAGGTTGGGGCGGGTGCGGGCGTCGCCAAAAGAGGTTTCTGCTGAGCCGAAGACTGGGGCGGCTAGCAGTTCGGTGTGGGCGAAGATATCTCCGACGTAGACCTCGGCTCGACGGGGTTGGGTAAGAGCGCGCAGGGGTACAAAGGGTGAAGCGGTGGGAAGTATCGTATCGGCGATGGCGTGCTTGTGAGAATTGCCGACGACCCAGGTTACGCCCGAAAGAGCCGCTAGTTCGGCGGGGGCGCGCTGGGCGTAACAGCCGGTGACGAGGATTTTGGCGCTGGGGTTGTGGGAGTGGATGCGGCGAACTGCGGCGCGTGCGGCGCGATCGGCGTCGGCTGTTACGGTGCAAGTGTTGAGCACGACGAGTTGGGCCGTATCCGCCGAGGCTGGCTCAAGGTCGCGCTCGGTTAATTGCCGCAAAATGGCCGCTCCATCGGCTTGCGACGCACGACAGCCAAAGTTCTCCAGATAAAAGGTGGGCACCGTACTTAATGGTAGCTGAATTGGGGGAGGGCCTGTGCCCGCGCGGTGGACTAAACCGTCGCCACCATCCTCCCTTGTTGGAAGCATTCCCGGCAAAGAACGGGCCGCCCCTGGGTCGGGCGGAAGGGTACGGTGGTCTCTTTGTTACAACTCGAACAGATCGTGCGGGTTTCGACCTTGTTGTAGACGGGCGTGGTGGCTTGGCCGTTGCCGCCAAACAGGGCTGCGCGCTTGGCCTTGCAGAATTTGCAGCGTTTGGGCTCGTTCTTGAACTGCTTGTCGTGGAAGAACAACTGTTCACCGGCCGTGAACACAAAGTCATTCCCACAATCGATGCAGGTCAAAGCTTTGTCCTGGAATTCCATCGAGAGAATACTCCTTCCGACGGAGACTGCTCCTTCCACGACCAAGCAGGGGTCTGCCTGATGGTTCGTGGGTGGATGTCGCCCCGTCATCCCCCTCGTGCATTGGAATTGCCCTAGGTTCGGCCCAACACACAGCAAGAACGCTGCATGAATAAATCCGGTATGAAATCCCGACAACGAAAGAAATCGAAACCTAATTGTCCTATGCGAAAGGGCTGCCGCGTTTCAGGGCGGCAGCCCCTCTTGCTTAGTCTTGCTCTTTGCGCGCCTTCTTCCGGCTACGCTTGCGAGCCAGCGCTTCTTTCACGCGCTTTTTCTCGCCGGGTTTCAGGTAGTAGGAGTGTCTTTTTACTTCCTTGATGATGTCTTCCTGTTGAACTTTGCGCTTGAATCTGCGCAACGCATTCTCGAGAGACTCACCTTCCTGCAATCGAACATCCGCCAAATCCGATACACCCCCCGACCTGCCTAATTGGACTCTTCCATCATAGAGCAAGTCTGCTGTTGCAAGTCAAGAAAAAATATTACCTTTTGATGACTGAGAGCCAGAATTGCACAGATGGTGCCGAATTTTCGGCGCAAATCGTTTAGAAGCTGAGGCGAAGCGCAACTTGCACTTGTCTCGGTGCATAAGCGCTGGTGGCGGAGTTGAGGGAGGAGCTGTGTCGGTATTGAGCAGGATAGTAGGTGGCACCGCTGCGTTGTGAAAACGGAACAAACTGGGTAGTGTTCACTACGAAGCCGCCAGAATCGGTGAGGACGCGCCTGTTCAGGTGATTGAACAAGTTAAACGCTTCAACGAGAAGGGAGAGGTGAACATTGTTTGTAACGTGGAAATTGCGGCTGAAGCGGCTGTCGGTAGTGCTGTAGGCTGGTCCAACCAATGAGTTGCGACCTCGTCCGGGCAAGCGGTCATTGAGGCTGTCGCCGTCCTGATTGGGGTCGCCGGTGACTTTGTCGTCGTAGGGGCGTCCGCTGCCCACGGTGACGACACTGGCAAACTTCCAATGGTTGAAGAGATTGCTCAACACAGGTTGGC
>Ga0137409_10004359_pt1 | contig 14862 bp, 17 predicted proteins | sample CZODoug1_16funga_FD_122059 | JGI IMG/M metagenome (GOLD analysis project Ga0137409, IMG submission 122059) | Vadose zone soil fungal communities from Angelo Coast Range Reserve, California, USA - CZODoug1_16fungal (Hybrid Assembly) | ecosystem: Environmental > Terrestrial > Soil > Vadose zone... | reverse complement strand
TGATGAGCGCGTTACCTCTCATAAACTCGTCGATTCTGCGGGCCTCTTTCCTTTGGACGAAAGTGTTGCCGTCGCGATCCTACTTGAGTCCCCATCGATCGAAGTTTTATTCGTGACAAATAGAGTTTTGTTCGTAACAAACAAAGTTTACTTCGTGACAAACAGAGTTTGCTTCGTGACAAACAAAGTTTGCTTCGTGACAAACAAAGTTTGCTTCGTGACAAACAGAGTTTGCTTCGTGGACAAACAAAGTTTACTTCGTGACAAACAAAGTTTACTTCGTCACAAACAAAGTTTGCTTTGTGACAAACAAACATTGCTTCGCGGCAAAGCAACATTCCTTTCCTACGAAGAAGCTTTGCTTTGTCGCGGAAACACTTACAAACATCAACCGATAAATAAAAGGAGGACGCATCATAGCCACAAAACACATCCGGGATCTCGTGTCCTTCACGCACCAAAGCGATTACGAGATCGTGGAAATCGCAGGCGCCGTCATCATGGGCCACTCCGTCATAGACCGCCGCTATTAGAACGTCGGCAGATACGGCCCCAGGAGCCTGGCCAGGTAGATCAGTCCGAGAATCGGAAGGGCGACAATGACCAGAAGCAGCACCAGAATGAACACAATAAAGGTCCAGTCTTTCAGCGGATGCCGCTCTCCGCTCAGCGCCTCCCGGTAGATTTGAACATTGCGAACGTTCGACTTGTAGGCGAAGTCGAAGATGTCGCCGACGAGTGGCACTGATCCCAAAAGGGAATCAATACCTACATTGGCGACCATCCGAATGACTGCCCCGCGCGAAATCCCGTATTGCATGGCCCGCAAGATGATGAAGGCCGAGACTGCGGCCCCAGCCATGTCGCCCACGCCCGGAATCAAACCAATGAATCCGTCGAGTCCGATGGACCACGGGCCTATAGGAATGGATTCATCCATCAACCAGGCGAGCCATTCGAGCAATGGATCTTCTTTGATGATTCTGACGGTTTTCCTGCGACGCATTACATTCAGGATACATAATTCGGCTTCGGGTCGTGCAGAAACAGGAATTCTGGCAAAGGAAACGGCCGGCGTGTTTAACTGAGAACCTGCATTGAACTTTACAAGAGGCGCACAACGAATTAACGTCTACACGAATCCAACAGCAGGGGAGAGGTCCATGAAAGTGCTTACAAGGGCATTCACGATTTGGGTGGTGATGATTGTGATCATCCTGCCCGCCATGGCGGAGACGCGAGGCATCACGGCGGAAGACTACTTCGCTTTCAAATTTCTGAATGATGTTCAGCTTTCTCCCGACGGCGCCACGGTCGCCTTTGTCGTTGGAACCATCGACCGGAAGGAAAATCGCCGATACAACGCGATATGGACCGTGCCTGCCGATGGATCGCAAGAGCCGTCTTTATTGACGACCTCCGTGCAATCGTCGAACAGCCCGCGCTGGAGACCGGACGGAAAGGCAATCGCGTTTCTGTCGGCACGGCCAATCCCAGGAGAATCGACGGGAGAAGCGCCCAGGACCCAGGTGTGGATATTGCCGCTTGGCGGGGGCGAACCGCGGCGTGTGACGAATCTGCAGAATGGAGTCACCAGTTTCGTGTGGTCGCCGGATGGCAGCCAGATCGCGTGTGTCAGCCAGAGTGGTCCGAGCGACATGACGAAGTCGCCAAGTGACGTCCGCCACTATAAACATGGGAGCTACAAGTTCAATGACACCGGCTGGTTCAATGACAAGAGATCGCATATCTGGGTCGCGAATGTCACATCTGGCATCACCAGGCAGATTACTTCCGGAGAGGACTGGAATGACACCGATCCACAGTGGTCGCCGGACGGGACGAAGATCGCATTCGTTTCCGATCGCACCGGAAAGGAATTTGATGAGGGCCGCAACAAAGACATCTGGATAATCGATGCGGCCGGAGGACCGCTGACGAAAATATCCCGCTCCGAAGAACCTGACACTTCGCCGCGGTGGTCGCCGGACGGTAAAACAATCGCATTCCTCAGCGTGTCCGAGCGCCGTGCTCATCCGAAAATCTGGCTTGCGCCGAGTCAGGGCGGTGCCGCCCCCCGTCTCGCAGTTGAAGGTCTCGATTTGATCCCGACGGCGCTTCGATGGGCGGAAGGCGGACGCGCTCTCTATTTCGAAACAGGCGTCAAAGGAACGAGTCATCTGTTCCGGGCCGACATCGAGACCCATCGCGCAAGCCAGGTGACTTCGGGCGAACGGACAGTACGTTTGGTCAACATCAATTCCCAAACCGGACACCTCGCGTATGCGGTCGACGATCCGATGCACTTGGATGACATCTACGTGTCCGACCTCAAGGGGCAGAATGAACGTCAGCTCACTCACCTCAATGCAGCGCTGTTCAAAGATCTGCAACTGACGCCCGTGGAGCGCATTTCGTTCAAAGGCGCCGATGGCTGGGATGTTGATGGCTTTCTGATGAAGCCTGTGGGTTGGGAGGCCGGTAAGAAATATCCAATGGTTCTCAGCATTCATGGCGGCCCGGCGGGAATGTATGGCTTTGACTGGTATCACGAACACCAGGTATACGCATCGCGCGGCTGGGCCGTGTTTTTCACCAATCCGCGCGGGTCAACAGGCTACGGAGAAAAATTTGATCGCGGCATACAACTGGAGTGGGGCGGCAAAGACTATGTGGATGTCATGAATGGCGTGGACGCCGTGCTGGCGAAGAATCCATGGATCGACGCGGATCGGCTCGGCGTCACAGGTGGCAGCTACGGCGGTTTTCTTACCAACTGGATCCTGGGGCACACGACTCGCTTCAAAGCGGCTGTCACGCTGCGCAGCATCGCGACCTTCATCAGCGACGAAGGAACTCGTGACGGCCAGTATGGACATACCGAAGACTTTGGAGGCGACCTGTTCGAACGATTTCAAACCTACTGGGATCGATCGCCGTTGAAGTATGCCAGGAACGTCAAGACGCCGACCCTCGTGATGCATTCCGACATGGATTTCCGCGTACCGATCGAACAGGGCGAACAATGGTTCCGTGCCCTCCAGCACTACGGAGTGCCGAGCGAACTGGTGTTATTCCCAAGGGAAAATCACAACCTCACGCGGACCGGTGAACCAGTCCATCTGGTCGAAAGTTTGAACTGGCAGGTCTACTGGTTCGACCGTTACTTAAACGGAAATACCGCGGCTGTGCCGCCGGATGCAGCGCGCCCGCGACCGGGGAGTAACTAATATAATCAGAAGTTGTACGTTACAAACGCGTAGGGGTATGAAAAACCGCCGCCGTCTGTCGCCTGCTTCAAAAAGCGCCCGGCCTTGAAGAAGGCGTCACCGAGACCGAAGGTATATCGTTTGGAGAATTTGTATTGAAATATCAAATTGATTTCCTGACCCACGTGCCGGGCTTGCGCGCCTTGCCGCACCTGTGCAATTGCGACCCCGCTGTCGCTGTACAGCGCATCCGTCTTACGCGCTAGCCAGTGGGAGAGGTAGTCGACATTTAAGTTTGCCTTTGGCGTCAACTTCAACTCCGAGCCCACCCGCAGGCTATGAATATTCCGCCAGCCGACCACGTCGGCGGTGCCGTACTTGGAATGATTCGTTGGAAACAATTGGTCGAACGTCTGACGTGTTCCGTCTTTTGAAGACGCATCGCCGCTCGCGAAGTTGTACTCAGCCAAATAGCGTGGCGAGAATTTCGTGTTCTTGAACGTATACCCAGCCGTCATGTGGCCGGCCCAGGCCTTGATGCCGTCGCTGGCAAACGAGCCCCTCTGAACCGCTGCCTCAAACTCGTAGTCCCAGTTCCGAGCCACCTGACCAAAGACGCGGCCGCCGAAGGTAAAGAATCCGGCATGGCCGTTTCGTCCGTCTTCACTCTTCACATTCTGGAGAGTCCTGTAGAAGACGAAAGGCTCGATCGTCGATGCGGGCAGCAGCTTATTGAATCTGCTGTAAATGCCATAGAAGTTGTTGCCGTTCAGACGGGGGTTGTCAAAGGCGTGATCACGTATCCGTACAACAGACGCCGCGAACGCATCGATTCTCATTCCATTGCGGTCGATGTACGCGCGCACTGCATCAAACGAACGGCCCGTATTGCCCCAATCGCCCGAACCGACCAGACGCTCCGATCCGAATGCCAGTTCCTGACGGCCAACGCGAACTCCGCCTGATGCGTCGTTTCCTTTGTGAAAATCGGCATATGCCTGCCGCAAATCGAAACTGTCGGACGGCCGAGGCGATATATCCATACCGGGAGCGTGAGAGTCCTGAGCTTGAAAGAAGAACCGAAGCGCAGGCGCCGGCTTCACTTCGACGCCTAATCGGAGACGGGAGAGATAAAAGAAATCATTGTCGCCTCGCCTGAACTTCCTGCCAATCTGGCCTTCCGCGCGTCCGCGATACGTGCCGGTGAACTTGATCCACTCCGGAACGTTATGTTGAGCGTCCGTTGCAGTCTCTGCCACAGAGGCGGTCGTTGTGGGCGATATCACGGATTCGGCGTCCTTGGGCTGGTCTACCCGCGAGCCTTCCGTATCCTGGGCGCCCGAGTTCAGGGTTCCTGCAATGACGCACAAACAAATCAAAACGGCCTGGGCACTCACCGGGAGCCACCTCCAATCCGGCGGATTCCATCGCCGAATCAATCCCACAAATGCACATCGCTTTCCCCAATTTGCGAATTCGCGCGGGACCGGCGACGAACAGATAATCCATTGATCTGCCATCGCCTGACACTGTGGTTTGCCCAATCAGGCGAGGGATTTGGAGGAAGAACGGGTTGTTTCCCACATCATTGTGATAGTCGTGACTATCTCAATGATTAGCACAGGGGAACGTTGACATGAGTAAACCGCGCCAAATAGAATCCGGCCGAGGTTAAGCTGTTGTGAATTTAAAGGAGACAGAAGTATGAGGCTGGCCCTGGCTATTCTGGTTACCGTTGTAGGTCTTTGCCTGGCCGAAATGCCGGCTATGGCACATCATTCCTTCGCGGCCGAGTATGACCGTGACAAGCCCGTCAAAGTAACTGGAACGATAAGCAAATTCGATCTCACCAATCCTCACTCGTGGATTTATGTCGAAGTGAAAGGTGCGGACGGCAAGACGGCGACCTGGGGATTCGAAACCGCTTCGCTCATCGCCATGTTCCGCCGCGGCTTCAAGAAGGACACCTTGAAGGCCGGAATGCTGGTGACTATCGAGGGCTTTCAAGCGAAGGACGGTACGCACACGGCAAATGGTCAGAAACTGACTCTTCCTGACGGCAAACTCATGATTCTGGGGTCGGAAGAGAGTCCGGGTTAGCCATGGCCAAAGAGCTTAAATCCGCTTTCCTGCTCGTGGCCATCGTGGCTGCCCTGCTGGCGACATCATCGCCCGCCTCGGCACAAGCCATCAGGCCGAAGTTAGGCCCATCCTATGTTGCCCCGCGTACACCGGATGGCAAGCCGGACCTCCAGGGGATCTGGGAGACACGAAACGCCGCTGCTTTTGACGTCAGCGAAGTCGCTGAAGGACATGAAATTCCGTACCTTCCCGAAGCGCTGGACAGAGAGCAGAAGGGTCCTCGGGTTGATCCGATTGCGCATTGCAAGATGCCCGGTGTGCCACGAATCACGTACATGCCATTTCCGTTTCAGATCATGCAGAGGCCCGGATACGTGGTCTTCATGTACGAGTATCTGCACGACCAGCGCATCATTCAGACGAATTCGCGCCCGCATATCGATGGCATCGATTTATGGCTGGGCGATTCGGTTGGCCACTGGGAAGGAAACACCCTGGTCGTCGACGTGACGAACCTCGACGAGAGGAGTTGGTTGGATTCGGCCAGGCACACGCACAGCGACGCCTTGCATGTGGTTGAACGCTACACTCGCACCGGCCCCAACACCATTAACTACGAGGCCACCATCGAGGACCCGAAGACGTACACGAGGCCCTGGAAAATCAGCATGCCTCTCTATCGCAATACCGAACCGGGTTTTGAATTGAGGGAGCAGGAATGTACCGAGGGTGATAATGGACGGCCCATTCACCCGCTGTATCGGCCGGCACCAAAGGGCGATCCCCTGGAGCTCACGCGGGAGTATCCGGTAAAGAAGGAGACTTCGAAATGAAAGTCGGTTTATTGGGTTTGATCGTAACGGCTTCGCTGCTGGCGCTGGTGCCGGTGCCCGCTTCCGGTCAGTCGGCAGCGCCGAAGGCTCCGCCTTACAATCCGCCGCGTACCGAGGACGGACAGCCCAATCTCGAAGGTGTCTGGCAGCCTCGTACGTCAGGCGCGGCATTTTCCATTCTTCCTCATCCCGGAGGATTTTTCCTGGGCGGTGGATCCGAGACGGGTGTGGTGGAAGGCGGTACTCTCCCGCTGCAGCCCTGGGCCGCCGCGAAAGCGAAAGAACTGACGCAACACATGGAACTGGACCCGACCGGTCATTGTCATTACGAGGGAATACCCCACGCCAACTATTTTCCGTTTCAGATTTTTCAGACACCAAAGTACATCGCGGTCCTTTACGAGAACATGCACGCGAGGCGCATCATCTATATGGACGGCAGTCCGCATCCCAGGGATTACTTAGCGTGGATGGGCGACTCGCGCGGCCATTGGGAGGGAAACACGCTGGTCGTCGATGTCACCAACAACAACGACAAGAGCGTGTTTGATATGGCCGGCCACTTTCACAGCGATGTGCTCCACGTTGTGGAGCGGTTCACCCCGGTCGACAAGGACACCATCAACTGGGAAGCCACCATCGACGACCCCAAGGTGTTTACAAAGCCCTGGAAGATGAAGTTCCCTCTGAAGCGGGCTCCCCAGGATTTCGAAATGCTGGAATCCGGGTGTTTCGAGGGCGAGCGCGACGCGGAACACCTTGTGGAAGGTCTCGCGACGGTTCCGAAAGATCACTACACCGAAAAGGAAAAGGAAAAAGAAAAATAGCGCTGAAGCTTAATTTTCCGGAGGCGGAAGCGCCTGCAGCTTTCGGCCATCCGCCAGTTGAACGGAAACGGCGCGCAGGTTGAAGCTTCCATTCCTGGCGCGGCCTCCGGTGACCATCGCTCGATCCTTCGGCTTTAGAGTATCTCTGGTCCAGCCCAGGCGGCCGAGAATGTTCGGACTCTCCAGCTCAATATTCCAATGCTCCACGATGTAGTTTTCGCCGGTCACGTCGAGCTGGATATGAGCGTGTGGATTCTCCCATCTGAAGCTCGTGACAACTCCTTCGATGATTGTGCCGTGAATCAAGTCGTAAGGTGCAATGGAGTGGTGCGCGGGAGTCCGCCCCACAGCCAGGATTAAACCGAGCAGCAGTACCTTCACGGGTTCAGTCTAACATTGAAATCACGCGTCCTGGCCGCGGAGCAGAGGCTTTTTCGTGTACTGTTGTGGCAAGGATCGTGTCGTGTCGGGCCAGCAGTACTCCTCCAGTTTCGCTTCGGCGCGGCGACGGCCAACGACACGAACATAGCCCAGGTATCTTCCCGCATCGCTTTCTACCGCATTGATTTCCGTTGTATTGTTGGGAGCCACCGCTCTCTGCCAGTCCAACCAGAATTGCCAGCCGCCGGGCATGGTGTCGGCCGAATCGACCACCATGATTCCCGTCCGTTCCCAGTGCCGGCGGCACCACGCTGCCGAATGCAAAGCCCAGAAATCCTGGGACCATGACTCGCGAAGGTGATCGGGAACTGGCCCTTCGATTTCTTGAATCAATCCAGTCCCTGCCATCCCGATAGGACCGCCAGGTTTTACGAAGTGAGCAAGGTAGTTCAGGTAAAGGTCGTCCGTTCCGAAGTAATAGAATGAGTCCACGCAGAGAATGGCGTCGAAGAAGTCCGCGGCAAACGGAAGCGACCGCGCATCGGCATGGAGGGGAAACACGCCGTCCTCGACGCCGGCATCGCGGATCCGCTGAATGTTTTCCGAGGCGCTGAACCAGAGGTCGGTTGCCCAGACCTGTACTCCGAATTCCCGACGCAGAAAGATCGACGAGGACGCCCGCCCGCAGCCAAGATCCAGCACCCTCATTCCGGGCCGCAGGTCCAGGGCTGCTGTCAGCCACTCCGTCAACCAGAGCGCGTTGGCGCCCCCGCTGGCGTTGGCGATGACCCATTCGGGATGGTATTGGGAAGAGCGAGGAAATCGCTCGGAGACAAGCAGGCTGTCTGCGGTCATCCGTTTACTCCTTCGAGAACGCGAGCAGGACATTTCCGGGAAGGATGCCGCCATGATGCGAGTACCCCGAATTCACATACAGCATGCCACCGACAATCGCCGGTCCGGAGTTGCTCATCGACCCGCCATTGGCTTTCACGTCATTCACAGTTGTGAATTCCCGTGCGGTGTTGTATTCCCACAGGACCTTGCCGTCACGAGTCGAATAGGCGCGCAGGCGGCCGTCCATCGTTCCGGAAAACGCGGCTCCCGGGATCAGCGTCACGGCCGCGGCTTGCGACGGTTTACAGGGATTCTTACCGGCGCAGCCCGCGCCGGGAACGCTCCACACCAGGCGGCCGGTGCCGAGTTCCACGGCGTTCATGCCGCCACCCGCGCCCGGGTCCGCCGCGGCAAAATCCGCGTTTGCCGCATAGATATTCACACCGTCTGTGGCGGATCCCCAAAAAACACCGCCGCCGGAGCCGCCGTTTGCAACGCGCCGCTGCCAGACGATCTTTCCGCGGCCGTCCGGATCAAAACCGAAAATCACACCGGATTTGTTCCCGACAACGATCAACTGGCGGCCGCCGCCAGCATCGACCAGAAGCGGAGAACCGGTGAAGTCAAAGTCCGGCGCGTCTTTATCCGGACATGCGGCTGCTTCACGATTGGGAAGACGGCAGCTTCCATTCCAGATGTCATTCTCGGTCACCTGGTGGGCCCAACGGACTTGTCCCGTATTCAGGTCGAGAGCAATGAGTGAATCCGAAGCTTCGGTTGAAGGCGGCGCAAAATTATTGCCTGTCCCGACGTACAGGACATTTCTCTTAGTATCGACCGTTGGCGTGTTCCATACTGCCCCGCCGGCCGGGCCGTACAGTTGCGTCCCGATGCTGTTTTTTACGGTCGGACCCGGTACCTGGGAAACACTATAGGTTTTCCAGATTCGCCTTCCGGTCGTCGCATCCAACGCGACAATGCTTCCCCGAAATGAACAGCACGGGTATCGCGGGTCGCCCACTTGAGATTCCTCGCGCGAGGAAACCGGAACATAGAGACGGCCATTGTAGAGTTGCGGCGCACCTGTGATGGCAGCGTGCGGATGTTCATCCACCCTGACTTTCCAGAGGACCTTTCCAGCTTTGGCATCAAGCGCGTAAACGTTAGCGGCCTGGTCGCCGAAATACGCGATCAATTCGCCGTTGGCGCGCCGCTCGAGAGTAATCGCGCTTCGGATGCTCGCTTCGACTTCCAACGTCCAGTGTACGCAACCCGTCTTCGCATCCAGCACGTAGACTTCACCCTCGGCAGTGGCGATGTAAAGACGGCCGCCTGCTACAACCGGTTGAGTCCCTGCCGAGCTCGCCCCAGGAAAACCAAACGCCCATTTCAGCCTCAGGTGTGGCACGTCGTCCGCGGTCATTCCTGCGGCCTCGGCTGATTGGAATCGCGTGTTGGTTATGCCGTGGCCCCAGCCATTCCAGGCCGGACCCGCAAGAGGATTTGCCGCTGGAGCTGACGCTGGGCTGCAGAACGCAGACCTCGGAATCAATCCGCCCGAATCCGCGGCGAGATGTTTCTCCGAGACATACTCGGCGAGGGCGCGACGCTGCGCTCGGCTCCGCTCCGCCGCCCGCGCGCGCATCGAGCCTCTTTCCAGCGACTCGAGTACCTGCTCCGCGCTCATCCGCTTCATCGTCTCGCGGTTCGGCGCTTGTGCGTCGGCAGTCGGTCCTTCATGGCAGATTGCGCAGTATGTCCTATATAAGACGGCGCCGTCCTGCGCGTTAGCCGCACCCGAGATAACCAGAATGCTTAGCAAAACAAGAAGGGTTCTCATAGCCGTACACACTAGCTCCACTGGTGAGGCCTGTCAAAGTTGGGATCAGTCCGGGAGCGCATCTCGATAATTCCGAAAAATTCCGCGTAAAGGAAATAACGTCAGAAAAGCGAAAAAGCCCTTTTCGAACGACCATCGGGAGATTAGATTGGCGCAGCCAAATTTCAAGTAAACAGGAAAATAGAATGAACACTCATATTGGTACAAGCTTAAGTAGGATACTGGGGAATGCCACTCGAGCCGCAGCCGCCGTCTGGAGTGTGCTTGCTCCTGTTCTCCTGATATTGCTCTTCGCTTCAAGCCCGGTCTCGGCAGTAACCATCAACCCGGGCGATATCCTGGTTGTCGATCCGAACGCCCTGGGTGGAAATGGAGGAATCTTCAAGATCGATCCCGCCACGGGAGCTCAGACAATCGTTTCGTCGGGCGGGTTTTTCCAGGAACCTGTCGGCATCGTTATCGAAGCCTCTGGCAACATTGTTGTCACGGATCGTACAGGATTCGTCATTCGCGTGGACCCGGCAACGGGAATCCAGAACGTCCTCTCCGCAGGCGGGTACTTTGCGGACCCCTTTGGCCTGGCGCTCGAAGCAGGCGGCAACCTCCTTGTCGTTGATGCCGCATATGGCGGGAGCGGTGCCGTCATTCGTGTGAATCCTACGACGGGACAACAAACCCTTCTTACTTCGGGCGGCTTCCTGGACAATCCTTATGGCATAGCCGTCGAAGCCAACGGCAACATCGTCGTGGCGGACAACAGCACCGCGGTCCGCCCTTCACCGGTCAGGGCGGCATCATCCGTGTCCATCCGGTGCTTGGAACCCAGACCCCGGTTTCTGTAGGCGCCCAACCTTTCGGATGTCCTTTCGGGATTGACGTCGAGGCCGGCGGAACCATTCTTACAACGGTCTTTACATACTTTTCCTACGGATGCGCACCATCTGCGATCTTTCGTGCAAACCCGGGCACGGGACAGCAGAGTGTCGTTTCGCCTCATTCCATTGGCTGGAGTCAACCCTTTGGTATGACGACCGAGCCTGACGGCAGCATCCTGGTCGCAGATGAAGGGCACCGCGGTGTCTATCGTGTGAATCCTGTTACGGGCATCCCAACAGTGATCTCCCAATACGGATACCTGGTTAACCCTACCGACGTCGCGTTGGCACTGCCTCCGCCTCAGCCTCCTGTCTCCACACCAGGCTTGGTAACAGGCGGCAGCAAATTCAATCGATTCACGGGAGAACCGGAGGACGACGGATGGATAGCGATCAACGGGGGCAAGAATGTCTACAGAAACTCGACGGCAAGTTTTCGGTTTGTGATCCGGTACGACAGGGGCGACACTGAGCCGTCTGGGTATCTGACGTTTACGGACTCGAATGCGAAGGTGACTATCGAGAGCAAATCTTACGACCTCCTCATTATCGAGCGGACACACGCCAGCTTCGTCGGGACAGCTGTGGTCAATGGAGAGTTCAAGCGAGAGTTCCGAGTTGAGGTTGATGATCTGGCTCCGAATAACGCCGCCCTGATGGATGTCAGAGACAACTTCAGCATCCAGCTTCTCGATGGGAGCTACATGGCGTCCGGGCAGGTGTTGAAAGGCGATATCCAGATCGGTCAACCGTATTGCCTGCTGCGGCCATGTCCGGCTGGGGACGCAAGCAACCCTTGATGAGGAAGGCTCCAGCGAAAGAATTGCGTTACGTCTCTTCCCGCCGGAGAATCGTTCTACCGGCGGGTAGATGTTTTGTACCTGCCTGGAGAATCGTTCTACCGGCGGGTAGATGTTTTGTACCTGCCTGGAGAATCGTTCTACCGGCGGGTAAATGTTTTGTACCCGCCTCCACCGGCCAGTAGATCCCTTGTACCTGACTGGAAGCTCTTGCTGAAGGAAGCCGTAACCCATGGATGCCATGTCCTTGCCACAAAAAAAGGGATTTCAAAGTGTGCCATGTCCGGGCAGCATAGAAAGATGCAAGCGGGCGGAAAGAAACATCTGTCGATGCTGCGGTCTTATACGATCGCGGACCTGTTCACCATCGGTAATGCGAGTTGCGGAACCATCTCCATTTTTCTCTGCCTGAATTACATCGCGGAAGGACGGGACGCATTTTTCTGGATCGCGTTTGTTCTTCTCTTTGCGGCGTTGTTTTGCGACGTCGTCGATGGTTACTGGGCCCGTCGATCAGGCCGTCAATCCGTGCTGGGCGCCGATTTGGATTCCCTGGCTGACATTGTCTCTTTCGGTGTTGCTCCAGCCGTGCTCGGATTCACCTTGGGGATGCGTGGCGGCTGGGACATGTTGATCCTCGCCTTTTTCGTTGTGTGCGGTATCAGCCGTCTGGCGCGGTTTAACGTCACGGCGTCCGCCTTGTCCGACAGCTCAGGCAAGGTGAAATATTTCGAAGGCACCCCCATACCGACAAGCATCCTCATTGTGGTTCTCCTGGGAGTAGCCTTCGCTCAACATGCGGTCGAAGGCGATTTATGGTTTGGCGCCTATCGTCTCGGTCCCGCAATACTCCATCCGTTGACGCTCCTTTACGCGGTGAGCGGCCTGGGCATGATCAGCGCCACCATTCGAATCCCGAAACCTTGACGATTGCGAAAAGATCCGATTGACCTCGTCTTTCGCATTTTGCGAAAATGAAAGGGAATGCATCTGATATCCCGCAGGCCGTTGAAGCAGTTCTGGGGAAAATATCCCGATGCGGAGACGGCGTTGCGGCATTGGATCAAGGCCGTTGAAACTGCTGGCTGGAAGAATTTTGCGGATGTGCGGCAGCTTTTCGGCAGCGCAGATCGGGTCGGCAAATTCGTTGTGTTCAACATCGCCGGGAACAAGTACCGCCTCATCGTTGTAATCCATTACGACCGCCAGAGGTGTTACGTTCGCCATATTCTGACGCACAAGGAATACGACCTTGGAAAATGGAAAAAGAGGTAAACGGCTATGGCAAAGATTTCATCAAAGTATTTGGAGCTGATCCGGTCATTTCCGCTGCGGCCGATCCGATCCGAGGCCGAATTGGATCGTGCCGAAGCCATGCTTCATCGGTTACTTGACGCGCCGAGTCTTTCCGCCGCAGAGCAAGACTATCTGGAGATTCTCGGAAATCTTATTGAGGAATATGAAAGCAAAGCGCATCCGGTTGAACCTCTGCCGCCAAATCAAATGCTTGCGATGTCTATCGAAAGCAAAGGGCTGACTCAAACGGAAGTGTCGCGTGCGACGGGTATACCGGTATCGACGATCTCAGAACTCATTGCTCAAAAGCGTGAATTCAACCGCGCGCATATCGAGAAACTCTGTGCTTACTTCGGGCTCGATCCAAAGGCTTTCATTCACGTCGCAAACCGAGAATTAGTTGGGAGGTAAGTCTTGATTGTGACCAAGAAGCCATTCATCCGGGCGAATTGCTGCGTGATCAGGTAATGCCGATGAAGCTGACACGAGACAGGCTAGCCACTTTGCCAGGCGTTTCCAGGCGAACAGTCACGAGATCGTCGGCGAGAAGCGGACCCTCTCGCCAGATATGGCGCATCGGCGCTGAAGTCCCAACCACAATTCCGGCGTCGTATTGAACAGCCGAGTGGAGCGAATTTGGCCTCTTCCGATGTTCAAACTTCCTCTCAGTTGTTAGAATGCAAACCGCGGCCCCGTAGCTCAGAAGGATAGAGCAGCGGTTTCCTAAACCGTTGGTCGGGGGTTCGATTCCCTCCGGGGCTATTAGACTCATGAAAGCCATCCTCCACGCGGCCATTGTGTTTCTCATTGTTGCCTCGTGCAGCCCCGCGAGTGAACCGGCTCAGAAAACAGCCGCGCCATTTGAATTCAACAAACAGATCGGATGGCTGCACGGCCCATGCCTGGCGATTGCGGCTCCGGAACTCGCCGGCGGAACTCCGGTAACCCTCGTTGTCGCTGCCGAGCCGCAAAAGGTGCAGCAGGCACGAATCCAAGGAAAAACAGAATCCTCCGCGACTTGTCCTGCGCTCATGGAAGGTCGCGGCAAGCTAAATGCGAAACCGGGGATTGCGTTCTACGCGCTTGGGGCCGCGGACGTCGCGCCGTCAGATATGGGTTTCGGAATTGTGATGCCGCCAGCAACCCCTACTGTGGTGAATGGCATCGCCCAGATTGATTTCGATCAGGACGGCAAGAACGAAGTGTTTTCTTCCTGCTCGACGCGCGAGGGCATCAAGTTCGCCGGCGTGACCACCAAGGCCGAGAGCGTGCGAGTCATCGGTAAGGTCGACTTCTCCAGCCATCCGCACATTTCGGGAATGCCGACGACCTGAGGATTGTGTTGATGGATGACCTCAACCGCGTCTCCAATATGGTCTCCGTGGCCGTGAGTAACCAGAAGAACATCCACGCGCTTTACTTTCTTCTCGGAAGCTGGGCAAGCCGGGTTGTTCATGATCCAGGGATCGATGATGACCGTCTTGCCTGCGGGGGTCTCAATGCGGAAGGTCGCGTGCCCCAGCCAGGTGAGTTTGATGCCTTTCAGATTCATGGGGAGAACAAGCTCCTAGCAATTGCTGACTGCTGAGTGCTGAATTCTGCCTGCTAGTTTAATATGAAACCCCATGACTGGACTGAAGGTGCTGATTTCGCGGCAGGACATCGCGAAGCGTGTGCGCGAATTAGGCGCAGAGATCACGAAAGACTACTCAGGCCAGTCAGTCATGCTCGTGGGAGTTCTGAAAGGCGCCGCGATTTTCTTGAGCGACCTCGCCCGCCAGGTCAATCTCGATTCCACCTTCGACTTCATCGGCGTCTCCAGCTACGGCAACCGGCCCGAGCCCGCTCATGAATTGCAGCACGGCTGGGATTCCACCGGGGA